>Ga0206920_1027_pt1 | contig 53848 bp, 63 predicted proteins | sample Alteio_BWOrgHeat_65_FD_152934 | JGI IMG/M metagenome (GOLD analysis project Ga0206920, IMG submission 152934) | Enriched cells from forest soil in Barre Woods Harvard Forest LTER site, Petersham, Massachusetts, United States -... | ecosystem: Environmental > Terrestrial > Soil > Temperate forest >...
TGCCCAGCAATAGCACGAGCCAAAGCAGTTTTACCAGTTCCTGAAGGGCCAGTGAGTAAAATGCCTTTATACAGTTCAACACCAAATTTTTTATAGCGTTCTCGCAAAGCTGGTTTTTTTAAAAATTCGACCAATCTTTCAATTTCGATCGGAACTTGTCCCGCAATATTTTTTTCTAATGTTTCATCAGTGTGTACGGGGCTAATAATAGGAGAGGCTAGAGTATTATTCGTAGGAACTGCGCAACTAATGAATGGTGTTACTATAAAATATGAAAATGTTGCTAATACCAGTTTGTTAATCATATAACGAAAACCTTTTTGTATTAAAAAATAATGATACATAAGAGCTGATATAGTATATCGCACAAACGACATTCTGTATATGTATTTTTTTTAAAAAAAACTAATCAATTCAGATTGAGTGTTTTGTTTTGACAAAAATTATTGTTCAAGTACCATTGATACAGGTATAAACACAGTAACATTTTGGTAGGATTACAATGAAAAAATTGCTTATGATTTTCACCATGATTTTCACATCGCACATATATGGTATGCAAGTTCGATACATGGAGCCTGATGAAGCGCAAAAACAAGAGGCGATTATAGAACAACAAGCAGCTCCAGTTGCTATACAACAGCAAGTCTCTAAAATAGTGACCAAAGAGCAAGCAAAAAAAGTAGCTCAACAAAAAAAAGCAATGAAAGCCGTTGCTTCATTTATAGCAAGCAAAAAATTAATCAAGAAGTTGCATGGTTTTTTCATGCGATCAGCAAAACCATCAAAAAAGCTCTTGCAATCTTTCTTCTTTTATTGCGATTTCCATAAAGCTCAGTTGGTCAAAATTCAAGAATGTACACGTGAATTTACTCAATTAGCCCACAAAACAATCCCAGTTTCTGTACGGGTTGGATCTTATGCATTAACAAGCCAAGAAATTAAAAATGTTATGGAAGATTTAGTCGAAAAAGGCACCATAAAAGGCGTAGATATTGACTCATTGCATATACCCATAGATGAGCAGCTGGCGCAAGATGATCCAATTTTATATGCTCAAGCTCAAGAACTTAACAAACAATGGGAACAGTTTACTCAAAAATGGGAAGGGTTTTTTACCGCACTTGCTCCCTATGTTCAAGCTCGCACGCAACTTCATGAGCAAGCGTTACAAAATAATCTAAAATCATTTGCCATCTCTATGTTTTTCAGAAACTTTGGCCCAGCCTTAGGCCTTGGTATTGAAGGTGGTTGGAAAATAAGCAAATTAAAAAATCTGGATGATCAAGAAGTGCTGATTGATTTGGCAAAACAGGTATATGATAGTGCGGTAGTTAATAAAACAGTATTAGAAAATACGATTATTGCATGTGCCCAGGAATCTATAGCAGTATATGGCACGGTTGTTGACCAAGTGATTAAAGAGGCATTTAAAAGAACAAAGTAGTTTAAAAAATTAAAAAGGAAGCTCATCAAATGAGCTTCCTTTTTAAAAATAGCCAATAAAAACTTTATCTAAAAGCTCGGCTCTTCTTCCGCCTCAAAACCAAGAGATTCTTCAATTGCTTTTCTCTTATGCGAGTGTGGTGTTGTTGCTTTTATTTTTTCCTTAAACGAATCAAGCTCTTGATCAGTCTTTTTCACAATCATCTCAGCTTTTGCACGTTCTTCACCACAAAGTCTTTTCCATTCGCTTTTTTGTTTTTCATGCAACGCAATAGCCGCTAGGAGAATTTTTCTAAATGTTGCTGGTTTATTAGATTGCGCTAATTCTTTAAAAGCTTCTTTTTTAAAAGCAAACCATTGTTGATGGACATGATTTAAATGATTAAAAAGTACATCATGTTTTTCTTTGATAAACTCAAACCATGTTGATTTGTGACCAGATTCCATTGTTAAGAATTCATTTAGTTCTTCAGCGGCTGAAGGTTGTCCACCAAATAAATTAGCTGATAATTGTGTGCTTGGAGCAGCAAAAATCATAACAAATAACGGCAGTAGATATTTTTTTGTGTTCTTCATATAAACTCCTTTTTTTTCTATAGGGTTAATTTTGAACATATCCCCGCTATTTTCCCCTATGAAAAGCAGGGTTGCCCTGATACGCTTCAGGACTATTCACCATCCTCAGGATAGCAAAGTTAGTATTAAAAAATCAATGATTTCTTTCAAATTGAAATAATTGCATCAGGGAGCGTTAGGAGAAAAAAATAAGGGTAGATAGGATGATTTGTGGGTTTTTGGGGAATTTTAGGTGATATGTGATGTTATTCTAATAAAAAAGCGGCTATGCAGTAACGCATAGCCGCCCTTTTTCAATTTTTTTAGAAAATCTTAGTTGCCAAAAATGCGGGTGAGTATATTTCTAAATTCAGTTTTACTTCTACCGCCAGTCATTTTTTCCTTTTGAGCACCATTTTGGAAGAAAATAATGGTTGGATAAGATTTAATGCCATAACGAGCAAGTATAGCGCCAAAAAGATCGCCATTAACTTTAATGAAGGTAATGTTAGGCAGGTCTGCTGCTAAGGATTCAAAAGTAGGAGCAAAATTTTTGCATGGTCCGCACCAAGGAGCATAAAAATCGACAACTACATTGCCTTTATTGAAATGCTGATCATACTCAGCTACCGATTTTAATTCAATCAGCTTGGCGTGCAATTCTGGTGTAACTATCGCCCATGCAGATAATGCTAAAAAAGCTAATAAAAGTTTTTTCATAATACTCTTTCTTTAAAAATAGGTATGAAACATTTCGACATCTTTTTAGATTATAGGGAAAATGGGTGTTGTCAATTAGTTGATATCTCTATTAAGTTGGTATGTGCTAATTGAAATTATGTGTTATGAGTACTGATTATTGATTGCAAATATAGGGTGAAATGAGTTAGGAATACTAATGTCAGGCAATTTTTATTTTTAGGGGTGCTACGTGCTCACATTTAATCAAATAGTGTATAAAGATACGATACCAAACTCTATTGAAGTTGTTCTTGTTGGAGATGTTGGCGGCACCAATAGCAATTTTGGTATTTTTCAATGTATTGATAATAAAAATGTTTTGCTTACATCGTTGCATTTTAAAAGTCAGCAAATTACTCATTTTACTGTGGTGATTGAGCAGATATTAACGCATTTAAAAACTCAGTATAACTTTTCTGTGAGCACGATATGTTTAGGCGCAGCTGGCGTAGTTTCGCAAACGCGTGATTATTGTAAGCCGACCAATTTGCCCATTGCTATTGATGCAAAAGAGATTGGTGCAAGAACGAATGTACCTTGCGTTTTTATAGTGAATGATTTTGAAGTAATTGGCTATGGCCTGACAGGCATTAATCAGAAAGATCTTGTGCTGATCAACAAAGGAAAATCTCAAGAAGACGCCAATAAAGCAATTGTGGGTGCCGGTACAGGGCTTGGCAAATGTATTATGTTTTGGGAGGTCGATCGCAAGATGTATGTGCCAGTTGCCTCTGAAGGTGGTCATGCAGATGCAGTTGTTCAATGTGATATCGAATATGAATTGGTTAGATTTTTGCAAAAGTTGCATGGCAATTCTTGTGCCATTTCATGGGAAGATGTTTTGAGTGGAAAAGGAATTCAAAACATGTATAAATTTTTTCTGGCACGTAATACAAATGAGCATGCAAGTGCACAACTAGTTCAAGGTTTGATGCCAGATGAAATTTTTAATTCACGTCATCTTGATACGCATGCGTGGAACACATTCGAATTATATGCAAAGTTTTATGCTCGATGCATCAAAAATTTTGCACTGGATGCATTGGCGCGAGGTGGCGTGTATATCGCTGGAGGGATAGCCGCAAAAAATTTACAACTGTTTGAACAAAAAATATTTTTAGATGAATTTATCAATTGTGGCAAACAGCAAGAACTATTAAAAAATATCCCTATCTACGTGATTACCGACTACAACATTAGCTTATATGGTGCTGCTGAGTATGTGCGGATTGAGAAAATGTGTCTAGGTAATGGGGCATTTTAAAAATGTTTCACAAAGCTAACAAAAGCACTAATTCCTTTGGGGCGATTTCTTACATCACTTTCAAAATATAGATGAGCAAAAAGTACATTGTCTTCAGAAATGAAATAACATAACCCAGGCCCAACAGCAAATACACGTTCTTTACTATCAGGAACTTTTACGCCACACAATTTACTATCGGTAATCTGTTGTAAAAAGTAACCGTTCACGGCCCAATGCAGTCCTTTTAAGACTTCATATGATAATGCATAATTTAAGTGTATGGCATCTCCGCCTTGGCGATTATTGGCATGATTTTCAAAACAGTGTAAGTAATAGATACGCCATGAGGCAGCAAGTTTTGGAACAATGTACCAAGTTGCTGCCCAGTACGTTTCTATAGAAAAAATATTATTTCCAGGATTTATCACTGTTCCGTTTCCTTTATATTTGCCTGTTGGAAATGTGGTATTAAATTCTAATCGGTGCACAAAAAATGGGCGATCATGTAAAAAGATAGGATCCCACTGTAAATAGGCGCCTAAGAGCAGGTCTCCAAATCCTGCATCACTATCAGTTATGCCTAATTCATTACGATTAATACCTGATGCAGGAATTATGGGCAATTTTGCCATAACACCCCAAACAGCACCAGGCACTATTTTGCGATCTGATTGATATGCAAGGGCAGGGATAATTGCCCACGCATAAAATTGAGGATTGGACAGTCCTGCAAGAGTATTACCATTTTGGTCAACAAAGTTATTTGAATAGTAATATTGAACGTCTCCAAATAAATACCATCCAGGTGTTGGTCTGATCGGTCCACCATCAAGAATGTTGGTCACACCTAAATCTAAGTAGGGAAGATCGTAACCAAAATTCTTTGTACAAAATAAAAAAAATAATCCCAAGATTAAAAAGTAGTTGAAATGTTTCATGAGTACTCTTTTTTTGTCGAATAATATATTAGCCTTTTTATGATGTATCACCATAACATTCAGATAAGGTTAAAACAAATTTAGGTATGACTTAGTTTTACATGTGCAAAGCTAGTGGTATAGTAGAAACTATTAAAAATAAAATCGTAAATGAAGCGGAGTAGCCGATGAAAGCAATCGAATTTTCTTATAAAGATAGCTGTCTTGTCCCGGAAAGTGAGCTTAAAAAAATTGGTGAGCAGTTAAAACCAGCAATTAAAAAAATTCAGCAAGCGTTAATGCAGGGTTATGATAGTCCATATGCATCATTAAATTTAAGTACTGATGCACGTATGTTTGATATTGTGCGTGCAGTGATTGCCCAAAAAAAATCTTTAAAACCGACTATGCTTATTGTCATAGGTATTGGTGGATCTAATTTAGGAACTATGGCAGTGCATGAAGCCGTGCATGGTAAATTTTATAACGAAAGCAATCCTGAAATTACGGGGTCCCCATTTTCACAGAATGGGGCAAAAATTAAAGTCTATTGGGCGGATACCGTTGATGCTGATTATATCAATGCCATTGCAATGCTTATGGACGCTGAGCTGCACAAGGGCAATAATATACTCTTAAATGTAGTAAGCAAATCGGGAACGACTACTGAAACGATTGCAAATTTTATTATTCTTTTAAATATATTAAAAAAACATAGACCTGATGATTATGGGCGTTATGTGGTAGCTACAACAGATAAAGATTCTGCATTGTGGCAGCTGGCACAGCAAGAACATTTTGTGTTTCTTGAAATTCCCAAAAATGTCGGCGGCCGCTATTCAGTTTTTTCGTGCGTTGGGCTTTTTCCATTAGGTATGCTTGGCGTTGATATTCAAGATTTGCGAGAGGGTGCACGATCAGCAATGCCTGAATATACTGATGCGAATATTTTTGACAATCCTGCTGCGTTGAGTGCAGCTATTTTAGCAACGTATGCACATGCAGGCAAAAATATTCACGATACATTTTTATTTTCTAACCAATTAGAATCACTTGGCAAATGGTATCGACAATTAATGGGAGAAAGTATTGGTAAATCTGATCGGCAAGGGAGTCGCATTGGCATAACGCCGACTGTATCAATTGGATCTACTGATTTACATTCTGTTGGCCAACTGTATTTGGGTGGACCAAAAGATAAGTGCACAACGTTTGTTACCATCAAATCTTGCGCAATAGATATGAATATTTCATACATGCAGGATTATGATCAGTTGGCTGAAAATATTCAAGATAAACAATTAACAACTATTATGCATGCAATTATTAAGGGCGTTCAAAAAGCCTATCAGCATGAATCATTGCCTTATATGACATTTGAGTTTCCTGAAAGTAGTGTGTTCTATGTTGGACAATTTTTACAGTGTAAAATGTTAGAAATAATGTATCTTGGTTATCTACTGGAAGTTAATCCTTTTGATCAACCAAATGTTGAACTGTATAAGCAAGAGACGCGAGAGATATTAAAAATATGAAAAACACGGGTCCCCAATTTTCATTTCCCAATGGGGCCCCCATTTATCAGAATGGGGCAAAGCAAAATGAATGTACATTTATTATTTTAGGTGCAACGGGTGATCTGGCCAAACGTAAATTATTGCCTGCAATGTATGATTTGATTGCGCATGATAGGCTTGAAAAGTTTGTTATCATTGGTGCTGCTATTGAGCATACAACAATTGAGCATATTTTGGATGGTGCACGAGAATTTGTAGTGGGCGCTATCGATGAAAAAGTCTGGCAACACATTAAAGAACGTTCATATTATCAACCGGTTAATTTTAATGAGCCAAAAGATTTTACGCGATTATACGAATTGGTCGATAGTCTTGAAATTAAGCATACCTTAAAAGGTAATCGTTTAGCCTATTTGGCAACAGCATCTTCATATTTCTGTAATCTAACGCAGCAATTAGTTGCCTCAAAAATCATTAAAAAATCTATTGCAACTGATGACTTGTGGCATCGTATTGTGTATGAAAAACCTTTTGGTTATGATGCACAATCTGCTCATGAAATAAATGCTTGTATAAAATCATGTATAGATGAAAGTCAGGCATATCGCATCGATCATTATTTGACTAAAGAGTTAGTGAGCAATATTGCATTAATTAGATTTACTAATATTATTTTTGAGCCATTGTGGAATAATCGTTACATTGATAATGTACAAATAATTCTGAGTGAAACAGTTGGTGTCGAAAATCGAGGCGCTTACTATGATGCATATGGTGCATTGCGTGATGTAGTGCAAAATCACATGCTTGAAGTGATGGCGCTGATTGGCATGGAAGCGCCAGAAAAATTAACAGGCGAATTTATACGTGACGCACGCGCAAAAACATTACAAAGAATACAAGTAATCGATGCGGTGATGGGTCAGTATGAAGGCTATTTGAATGAAAAATCTGTGCGGCCACAATCCACGACAGAAACATTTGCTGCATTGTTCTTGCGCATTAATAATCCGCGTTGGGCAGGAGTGCCTTTTTATCTCAAAACAGGCAAAGCATTAGACAAAAAAGAAACAGTCATTCATATAAAATTTAAACAAGTAGATTGCTTGCTCACAAAAAATTGTCCGACCGATTCTAATTATTTAACTATACGATTAGCTCCTGATGAGTCATTTATTTTAACATTAAATGCAAAAAAGCCTGGTCTATCACAAGAGATAGTACCGGTGAGTATGGAATATTCTCATAGTTGTATTGTTGGGCAAGTTAATTTGAGCGCCTATGAAATCTTGCTTGAAGAAATTATGCGCGGCGAACAATCAGTGTCAGTTCGATTTGATGAAATAGAATCTGCATGGCGCATTATTGATACAATTAAAGAGGAAAAAATTCCAGTGCAGTTGTATGCGCAAGGAAGTAAAGGACCAGAAGTGGCAGAACAGTTTGCAAAAAAACATGGCATGAGGTGGCGATCATGAAAAACTGGAGCCCCCATCGACAGATGGGGCAAAAATTAGTGCTTAATTAAAATACACATCTTAAGCGAAAGTTTTATATGCTCAAAAAATTAGTGATACTATCGGCATTAGTTATAACTGGTAACATGGTCTGTATGCATGAAGGTGATATGAAAACATGGGTACGCGGTAAGTTGAAGAATCACCCCTGTCCTGAAGGCACACCTGAACACCAGGTGGGATCAGTCATATTATCCTATTTGGAATCTTATAATGCTGAAGTTGTCTTGCCACAACAAAGAGCACAAGATGTTAAAATGAATGCTATGCAAGCAGAACTATATCAAATGAAAGATACATTGGCTCAATTAACTAAATTGCATCAAAAGCAATCAGAAAAATAAATTAAAAAACAAGACATTGGATGTTATATGAAATTAGGAATTATTGGATTAGGGCGCATGGGAGCTTCAATTGCGTATCGCGCTTTGCAAGCGGGGCATGAAGTCATTGGTTTTGATTTAGATAAAAATAATGTTGATCAAGCGACTGAACTTGGTGTGCATATAGCACCAACAGTTGCAGATGTAGCAAAAAATTGTTCTATTGTGTGGCTTATGGTGCCGGCAGGTAAAGTTGTAGATGTGGTTATTAGTCAGTTATTGCCTCATGTACAAAAACAAACCATTATCATTGATGGTGGTAATAGTCACTTCAATGATTCGATTAGACGAGCAAAAGAATTAGAAAAAAATAACATTTCATTTTTAGATATTGGTACTTCTGGTGGATTAAAAGGAAGAACTGAAGGTTTTTCTTTGATGATTGGTGGCGATGAAAAAGTGTACCTGAGCATAGAGCCTTTATTGCAAGCTATTGCTGCACCTAACGGTTATGCATTAGTTGGCCCAAGTGGTGCAGGGCATTATGTAAAAATGGTGCACAATGGCATCGAATATGCTTTGCTGCAAGGATATGCCGAAGGTTTTCATTTGATAAAGTCCGGCACTTTTAAAAAAGAAAATCTTGATCTGGAAGCAATTAGCAATGTGTGGATGCATGGATCAGTCATACGTTCTTGGATATTAGATCTTTGCCATGATGTGTTTAAGGATGATCAAAAACTTGATACTATTTCGGGCGCAGTAGGTGAAAATGGTACTGGGCAGTGGACGGTTGACGATGCGCACAAAAATAATGTACCTGTGCCGTTAATTGAAAAATCACTCGCCATTCGTGCTTGGTCACGCGAGACTGGTGGCAATTATGCTACTAAGGTTATCGCGATGATACGCAACAAATTTGGCGGGCATGCGTTTAAGACCCTTGGACAAAGCTCAGGGAGGACGGGGGATGAAAATAATTGATATTAGTTGGCCAATAACGGAAAACACTACCGGCTATAAAAACAGAAAAAATATAAAATTTACGCGGTACAAAAATTTTGAAACCGATGGATGGCGAGAATCACTGATTACGCTCGAATCCCATTCAGGAACGCATATCGATGCACCATCACATTTTGTGCGTGATGGTAAAAACATAGAAAGCATTTCTCTTGATCGTTTAGTTGGTGATTGCATTGTGTTAGATCTAACTGATGTACAAGAATCGGGGTCCCCGTTCGATGAGAATGGGGCAAAAAGTATAACGCGTGATATTTTGTTTGAACATGATCATGAAATTAATAAAGATGACATTATCATCCTAAAAACTTCTAATAGCGCAACAAAACCGGAAGACCTATTTTTGCCAAATTTTGTGTATTTAGATCATAGTGGAGCGCATTATCTAGCGCAAAAAGGTGTTAAAGCCGTAGGTATCGATTATTTAGGAATTGAACGTAATCAACCAGGGCATGAAACACACATCGAGTTAATGCAAAATAATATTGTGATTATTGAAGGTTTGCGTTTGCAACATGTGCAAGCAGGAAATTATTTCTTTTGTTGTTTGCCACTTGCTATCCAAGGACTTGAAGCTGCGCCAGCACGAGCAGTTTTGATTGATGATAATCTTTAAATTGAGTTGCGACGTTTTGGTACAACTTTTTTTTCTGGAATGCTATTTTGCAAGCCAGTCTTTAAAAGTTTAATTGTTTGTGCTTGTTGCTTGATTAAGGCCACAGATTCGTTTTTTGTCCTACGCTGTAGATTCTCAAGATCCGTTTTTAATTTTTCAATCTTTTGTTCTTGCTTTCTGGATTGATCTTTTGCTTGGCAAACTTGGAAATAGTAAAGTTGGCCTCTGCCCAATAGATAATTTGAATATTGTTTCCTTTCTTCTGGAGAAAAACTGCTTTCTGTCTTGTCCATCTCATCTATTATTGTGTGATGCTTTGCCTCGAGTGCATCCCAAAGAATCTTTTCTTGTGCATTTAATTTTCCATGCGCTTTATTAGTAAGATTAGTCATTCTTTCTAAGTTTTTCGTGTGTTGATTGTAAGCAGTATTTATTTGATTAATTCGCGGGTATTTCAAGCAAATATTTTGCAGGTATTCTTTAATCGTATTTTTGTATGATTGTAGGCTTGAAGAAGAATATGCAGGATGACATTGACAAAATGAGGGTTGCTGTTTTTTAGTGTGTAATTCACCAAAAAACAAAAGTGTAGCAGGATTGGTACGAGAGGGTTGATCTAATAGAAGCATATCATCACCTGCAGTATAAGAGGTTGCATGCCTGTTGGCAGTTCTTCTTGCAACGAAGTGAGTTATGAGCTCTCCAGAAATATAAGAGAGTTCGGCGGAAGTTATTATATTCAGCCTGGGGGGAGAAGTATTATATGACGATCCTACAGATCCGCTTGCTATGGCGCTAGAGGATGATTCTGCTGCAGCACTAGATGTGGCTGGTGTGCTTGCTGTGGCAATTGAATGAATTACAAGCATGGTTAAAAATAGTACTTGTTTTATCAATTTCATAATTTTCCTATTTAAAAAAGGAACAAAAAAGACTCCCAGGATTTTGTATCTTGGGAGTCTTACGTTCTTATCAAAAAATTGAACTTATCTTGCTGAGCAATAGATCTCATCAAAATCATCTAAGTTTACCATCACGTTATGGCGTGAGGTTTTAATTCGAGCTCGTTGGCCGTCATCAGCAATAATTTTAATTCTAAAACTATTTTCACGCTCAAGTGTTCTGCTATATCCTGGCATAATAACGACTTTGTCACCTTTATTGCCTGCAGAATCAATAGCTATTGCAGTGATTGCTACATCAGTATTGTTGTGAATCCGCCAATAGTCTTTTCCATCTTGGTCTAAAACTATCGGGTTAACAACTTGCACTTGACGCACCACTTGAACCGGTTGTACAACTTTTACCTGACGAACAACTCGTCTTGGGCTTTCGAGTGGAATATTGATACCAAATCCAAAGTTACTGTCACTAAAGCCAAAACCTATTGAAGGTGGGGTGTAAAGAACTGGAGCAGGGGTATAATAGACTGGTCTTGGACAACCGAATGAAAATCCAAAATTCATGTGAGCAGATGCTGAGCCAACTAAGGTTGCTAATAAAGTAACTGTTGCGATTTTTGTTATATTTTTAACCATAATAATCCTCCTTATAAGTGGTATAGATATAAACATCTTACAACTATAAGTATATGGTTAACCCAATTTATGTCAATGTGTAATTTGCGTGCGTTTCTTGTTGAATTGTAGCTGTTTGTTATAAACTTTCAATTTGAAGTTTGCCGTTGTCATCAAAGAACACCTCTAGTTTTGAACTTGTTCTGCGCACACTTTTTTTAAGTATTTTGTGTTCACTTGCTCCTCCTGGCGCTAATCTTTTGCTTATTGGAACGCGCACGGTAAGATCATAATTTCCTTGTTCATGACTCAGTGCCCGTTTTTCTCCGGGTTGAATCATGAGTGTTTCGACAGAGCTCGAGACTTTTATTGGTTTATTGGTGCTATTGCTGATGCTCCAGTGGGTTTCTTTCCAGCTCACCTGTCTTGTGCTTTTTTCGATTACTACCTGGGTGGGTTCATAATAAGGAATGCCTCCATAATAAGGATAGCCAGCATAAGCACCATAGTATGGGTAGCCATAGCCATACAAGCCGCCGTAACCCCAGCCGCCATATCCACCCCAGCCATAACCTCCGCCGCCCCAGCCGCCACGACCGCCATAACCGCCGCGTCCACCATAGCCGCCACGACCACCGCCATGACCGCCTCCGCGTCCACCGCCGCCACCGCGAGCTTCAATGTGATGTGTTCCTACACAAGCTAAAAAAGCTAGTAAGATGCATGCTAATTTTTTAAACATTTTTTCTCCTTTTTTTAGTCATCTTGCCCTGCAGCAGCTTCAGCGGTTGCTGCCTGCATTACTACAGCAGGTAAAACGCCGCCTCGATAATTTAGGCAAGTGTTTATGTCCCATTTCCAACGAGGACCATATGTTGCACAAAAATCATTCCAGTTCCACCAGGCATTACCCCAATAAAGTCCTCGAACGCCACCGCGCCAAGCCCAATTAAAGCGATTGTTGTACCATCCATAGCCACGCCATTCGCTGCGATACCCACGATGCCATCCGTGGCCTCTATGGCCATGCCAACCATGACGCCCATGGTGTCTACCATGGTGACCATGTCTGCCATGTCCATGATGATGACCATGTCCGCGTCCATGTCTTTCTTTTGCAATCAGGGATACTTTGTGCATCCCCATGCATGCCAATAGGATTAAGGCTAAAATTTTTAATTTTTTAAACATATTTTTCCTTATTATTATCCATTTCTATCACTGCCCTGCAGAGTCACCGGTTGTTGCAGGAGCTTGGTTATTTGCTGATTCTGCTGCTGCAGCTCCTACGGCTGCTCCGACTGCCGCTCCTGTTAGTACACCGGCTGCTACTGCACCGTCATCATAACCATAACCATAACCACCGCCGTAGTTACCGCCACCGTTATAGCCACGATTGGTACGGTTTCCGCCACGATTACCGCTACGTCCACCGCTACTTCGATTTCCGCCACTACGTCCGCCTCCACTCTTTCCGCTGCGAGCGGCAAAAGCGTCTTGCATAATGAGCGCACATGATAATAAAGCACACAAAATAAACATTGTTTTTTTAACCATCTTTTTTCCTTTGTTAATTAAAGTACATCTTCAAGAATATTTTCCGGTAAGTTTTCTTCATCGTCATTTTCCGGTTGATAATCAGCTCCATCATAATTATCATAATCGCCGTATGCTCCATCTCCATAAGCACCAAATTCAACACCGCCATAATCACCATAGTTTCTGCCACCGCGATTTTCGCCGCCACCATGATGTCCACCGCCACCACCGCCATGACTTGCCCCGCTAGAATGTCCACCGCCGCCACTTCCGCTGCGTGCAAAGGTGTCTTGCATAATTAACGAACATGATAATAAGGCACACATTATAAACATTGTTTTTTTAACCATTTTCTTTCCTTTCTCATAACATCTATTATTTAAAGCAGCAGGAGATAATCAAATCTCCTGCTGCTTTGTAATAATTGCTTACTCGATTGCTTGTACAGAACGCTCTCTTTGTCGTGATCTACCACGTGTAGTAGCGCGTTCTTCTTTGCCAGATTCAAGCTCGTTTCTTCTCGATTTTCTATGTTTTTCTGACGCTTGAACACCAGCTTGATAACCAGCATCATAGTCAGACTGATTTCTTTCTTGGAATTCATCTTCAGTCATTTGTTGAGCTCCAGCTTGTTCAGCAGCTTGGTCAATTTGTGCTGGATCGAAATCTTCACTGAATGTATTTTGAATATTCACAACGATATCTTGAGGGATGTCGCCGCCACTGTAATTAAGACAGTCGTTCCAGCCCCATACGCCGCCCCAAGTATTACAGAATCCTTGCCAAGGCCACCAGTAGCCGCCCCAATATAAACCGGGTCCGCCATACCAACCAAAATAACCAAGACCTAAGCCAAGACCAAGACCCCATCCAAGGCCCCATCCGCCCCAACCATAACCCCAGTTACCGCGACCCCAACCACCATAACGTGATCCATTATTCCAGCCACCATGATGGCCTGCACGACTTGCACTTGCGCTTCTTGAGCGACTAGCACTCCTTGAACCTGAACGGCTTGCGCTTGCGCTACGACTTGCGCTTCTTGTTCCCGAAGTACCGCGACTAACGCTTGCACTTCTTGTGCCGCTACTACCGCGACTAACGCTTGCGCTTCGACTACGACCGCCGCCACCGCCGCCGCGACCGCCGCCACCGCCACCGCCGCCGCGAGCAAATAAATCTTGAATCATTACACCACCAGCAACAAGGGCTAGCGCTAATGCAATCGTATATAGTTTCTTCATACAAACTCCTTTTTTCGTTGTCCTACGTAGCCTTGGCGTAGTAGGATGAGGGTAACAAAAATTAAACACAATATAATAAATTTATAAAATTTTCTATTATACAATATAAGTTTAGTCAAAAAAGAACTGAAAACTCAATAGTTCAAATGTTTTTTTCATTTTTTGTTTAGATAAGGGAGAAAAGAGAGTGTTTCAATAAGATTGGGAGCGGGCGAGCGCTATTTCTAGGGATTATTTGGGCAAATAACGTAGTCAGGATCTTCCCACCATGACCAATGGTTACAAAAGTCGTCATTACAGATTCTCCAATCCCCGTCATTTAGGCAATAAGGATACCCTTGATCAAAAGAAACAGGATAAGACAATCCGTCGTTAAAAAATACATAGATGGGCAGATTGTTGGGGCCAAAAAATTTATCGAGCCTTTGGACCTTATCACCTTTAGATGTTCTGCCACTCATGGGAACATTAAATTGATTGTTTTGAATTTGAGTATGAATTTGATTTTTTACGTCTTGAGCATTGTTTGCATGTATGGAAGTTTGCGGATTATTTGGACGATTTTTTTTGCTTTGTTGATTTGGTTGAGCATTTTTTTGTTGCGCAACTTGAGGTTGACTTGCCAATTGAGGAGTTTTACTTTGAATTTGTGGTGCCACTACGGGTGTTTGTGCAGCAGGTTTCATTTGCCTTGATTGTTGCGCTTGTGGTGCACTTTGTGGGCGTTGCATTGGTTGTGGCCGAGAATGAGTGGCAGACTGAGAGGGGGCAGACATAGGGCGAGCAGATGCGGAACCGCCTCCACCTCTTGCTACACTATGAGATGCATGCATTGACAAAACAGCAATGGTAAAACAAATAACCTTCACATTTTTTTTCATGCATGCCCTTTTTCACATAATGTAGTATCTCTTACTGCACACTGTAATAATAGAAAATATTGGAGCTTGTTTTCAATGGTTATTTTATAGTTTCTTGATGTTTTAACACTTCTATAATCTCTTGTGCCCACATTTTGGCTGCTGCCGGTCCTTGTGCAGTAACAATTAAACCATCGGTTACCACGTCTTGAGCAACATACGTAACTTCATGGGCAGTGAAAATAGCTGATAGTTGTTCATCACCATCCCATCCGGTTGCTTTTCTGTCTTGCAAAACGCCCGAAGCAGCTAAAATGCGTGGTGCGGTGCATATAGCTCCAAGAACAATATCGTTATGTACTGCATTCTGAATCAGTTCATAACTTATTTCATTATCTAGAAAATCCAAAGCTCCTGGTCCGCCAATAAAAAAGATGCCAGCATACTCTTTTGCTTTCATCTCATTAACTATGATATCAACTTTGGTAGTTGAGTTATCTTCGGCTACTGCTATGCCCTGTTGAAAACTTGCTGTAATAACTTGATATCCTGCATCATGGAGCATTTTTTTGGGTATGCCATATTCAATATGTTGAAAACCATTACCTGCGATGATTAATGCAACTTTTTTTTTCATTTTTTACCCTTTGTTTTGCTATTGAATGTTCTAAATTTACGATCTAATTCTCTTTGACGTTCTGGTGCTGCTAATGTTATATCAATTAAATGATTTTTAGAATATTCGCGATGGTGCATAGGGATAATGTCTCCTACTTTTCTTCCAAAATGTTCGACGCTGGTATGTGTAGCGCCTGCTTCTTTTAACATTGGCGCACAAGCTTTCCCGCCATTGCGCTTACAAGCTACATACAGCAGACTGTCACCATCTGGATCAACAAAATTTGGATCAGCACCATTTTGTAACAGCACTTTCAAGCATTTTGATCTTGCATCTTGGGCTGCTAATAAAAGTGCATGTTCACCATGGAATTCTGCATCTACTGGGCAATCTCTTTGCTTAATTAAGTAGGTGAGTCTTGTGTGATTATTTTTTTTGATAGTATCGACAACGGCAGCATGCATGATAGTTTTATTTTCTTTACGCAAAGCATTTTTCCTGAAACATCTTTGTATAATTTTAGCTGCGCCATATTCATCCATTGCATGTTTTGGACGCGGATTGTTTGGGTTCCACATTTTTACAACACTTGCTGATTGCGTACTGCTTGATTTTAATTTTTGCGACTTTTCTAATAATTTTTTAATTGCAATCACTCTCTCTTGATCCATGTAAAAATTATTGGCACTACTAGCAGCAACCGATGACTGAAGCATTGCGAAATCATTTTGATTATTTTGATCGACTTCATCTGATTCTGGTGATGAATCAAAAGGATAGAATGGAGGGGTTGGTGGACGACTTTCATCGCTAGAATTTTCACTCCTATCACTAGAATCCTCTATAGGTATAGGTGGATGTATGGCGGCTGAATTGATGGGAAGAGGGAGTCCTTGTGCGTGACTAGCAAGCAAAGCGTCAATGCTGTCATGAGTGGGAGCTAATTGGTTGCTGCTTTGTGCAGATGCCCTCGATTCAGAGTCGGAACGCTCAGGTTCAGATCCGTTCAATCCATTATGTAAAATGATACACAGCGTTAGAGTTATTTTTTTGTAGCTCATGATCAATTTCCTCATTCTATATGAGTATTTTTTCTTAATCTATAGTGCCGCTATAGGTATGGATTTGTCAATTATACGCGTATAAAAAAGGAAAATTAAGTGATGAGGGTGGATGGTTTAAGATGTGGCTTATATTTATGCGTGTGAACTTGAAATGGATCACGGTTTATATGTCCGCTTACTTCAATTGCTGGATATTGAATCTCTTTTTGTTTAATTGTTTGCGGCAAAGGTTGAATTGTAATGTCACATGTTTTCGATATATTTAATTCGATTGTTTTGTGTGTAATGCGATGCATTTTTGTGCCTTGTGCTTCTAGTGTTCTTTTCATGGTAAAAAAACGAAACCACTCATGTTTTGTCATTGATCCTTGCCAACAAATTAAATAAATCTCTTTTATTTTAACTTTTGCAGCGAGCGTTGTGATAGCTTCAAAAAGCATGGCGCCAGGTTGCAATAAAATTAAATGATCTATGGTTGTTTTGCCGCTGGTTTTTATCAGCTCTGGGCATAGCGTATATTCAATCCATGAAGCAGAGGAGATCCGTTGGCCGATAATGCCTGGATCGATCACAACAAGTTTTTTTTGATCATGAAGTATGGTGAGCTCTCCGCGCCCATAAGGGATAGTTTGGAGTGTGTTGGTTTTTGTGTAGGTATTTTTTATATACAGACACGAGCCAACTAAAAGAATGGAAAGGCACAATACGCTATGAGCGAGGCTGCGTAATGTTTTAAAATGTAAAATCAACAACGCGAGCAGTGGAATGCTCACTAAAAATAAAGAAGAAGGTGTCGCAAAACCAAAAAGCCATGGATGACTATCAGATTTTAAGATATACAACCAGATTTTGGTGAGCATATCCAAGCACCAAGCGATCCATGCATTTGGAATATATAAAAGTTCAGTAAAAAACAATAAAGAAGAGAGTAATAAAAATAACGTTAATGCTGGACCAAACAATAGATTGCCAAGAGGAGAAAGTATGGACATTGGCAGGCCCCACCAGAGCAAAATCGGCATAGCAAAGAGGGATATAAAAAGTTGTAGTTTTAAAAAGCGTAAAATCCAGGTGGTTGTTTTGCGTACAAATTGCATGTTCATACTCTAAGAGTATAGGTTTTTTTCGAGCATGTCTTGTGAAACTCTTGTTTTTCAAGGCGTCATTTGCCTATATTGATAAATGGCAAGGCAACGAAATAGTCAACAGAGCTATTTTAAAATGGGGTCCCCAGCGTTAGGTGGGGCAAAAAAAACAGGAGAAGTTATGAGAAAATTCTTAGGTGACATGCGTCATCAATTGCAAGATCGCTGGCGCAATATGGCTCAATTTGCATGGATAAAAATTTCTCGTGGTGCAGAGGCCAGAGCTCGTTGTTTTTCATTTGCACATGGTGAAGGATGGAGACGTACTGATAAGCATCAGCCTCATCATAATCCGCCTGGGCATAGAATGCATAAAGATAAATAAAAAAAGTCTAAAAAAATCATGAAAATTGTGGATATAGTTGTCACATAAGTAGATAAAAAAGAGGTGTGTTAGCAAATTGATGCCAACACACCTCTTCTGATTAAACAATTGGGATTATGCAGTTTGTGCTATGAATTATTAGTTACATGTTCCTTCGCCTGAAATAGGATGAATGTTGCAAGACTGACTGCAACACAAAGAAGCTGCATCAGAATCACAGCCCATTCCTGATCCTAAACAAGTTTGTGATGATGTCTCTTCATCTCGTTCTAATTGTTCTGCAGGTGTTAATTGATCTGCTGCTTCTGCTTCTTCATATGCTGCCTGTGCTGCTTGTACCGAATTACTGTGAGGATATTTAGCTAATATAGCTGTTAGGCAATCCGGTTTATTGTTGTTTTTACATAAAGTTGCGTTGCTTCTGGTTTGATACCGACACATTATACTATTCTGATAGAAGTAAGAGTAAGCCTTTGCAGCATTTGTTGCATTATTTACGGCATTTACGGCTGATAAATTGTTAGCATTAGCATATGTTTGTATGCATGAGGCAGCTGTGACTGCATTTGCATTGCCCGCAACACCTAAAGTACCCAAAACTAACATCATTTTTAACATATTCTTCATACGATTCTCCTTTTTTTATATTCTTAGGGAATATTTTGCATCATCTCCACTTTCCCCTAGATTAAGTGGCATGATTTCGGATGCTATCCATTTTTACTTTCTTGTTTTATCTTAGCAAATATTGAAATTAAAAATCAAGGCTTTTATTATCATGTTTTTTGCAGGTTTGATTCAGGGAGAAATGTTGTAAGTTGCTCGCATCTGTATCCCTGACTTTTCATTGAGCCTTCTCTTTGTTATAGTGATGTGCAACAAAATTTTTTTACCTAGAAAGTACCTAATGCATACACTAAAAAATTTCTTAGAGCACAAAGCTTATTTAATGCGCGTAAATTCCCTGCTCATGACCACACAAGCAGGTTCAGGTCATCCAACATCGGCATTATCATGCGCAGATATTGTTTCAGCACTATTTTTTTACGCGATGCGCTATGATCCAAAACATTATAATAACCCTAATAATGATCGTTTTATCTTATCCAAAGGGCATGCATCGCCTATTTTTTATGCTGCGTGGAAAGAGGCTGGTGTTTTAACCCAAGATCAACTGATGACCTATCGTCAATTTGATTCTGTCTTAGAAGGGCATCCTACGTTGCGCTTTGAATGGTCAGAGGCTGCAACAGGTTCACTTGGCATGGGACTTTCCATTGGTGCAGGCATGAGCATGAGCGGAAAAATGGATAAACGTGATTTTCATACGTACGTGATCATGGGTGATAGTGAAGTTGCTGAAGGTTCAGTGTGGGAAGCAGCGGAAATTGCTGCATTTTATAAATTGAATAATTTGGTAGCAATTTTAGATTGCAATCGTTTAGGCCAAAGCACCCAAGTTATGCATGATCATCACGTACATCGTTATGAAGCAAAATTTCAAGCATTTGGCTGGAAAACAATTGTCATCGATGGTCATGATATGACTGAAATAATGACTGCGTTAGATAAAGCAAAAAACACACAAGATATGCCTACCATTATTATTGCCAAAACATTCAAAGGGCATGGCATCGATTTGGCTGAAGATAAAGAAGGTTTTCACGGTAAAGCATTGAGCAAAAAAGAGTTAGAGGAAATTTTACCAAAGATGAAGGAACGTTTTGCTGCAGCTGCAAATTACAGTGATTCTTCATTTTCATGGTCTCCAACAATACCTAGAGCATCTTCAGAGAATGAAAGTTGCTCAAATGTGGAGTTAACCGTTCCCCATTACAAAATGGGCGAACAAGTTGCAACGCGAAAAGCATACGGCACTGCATTGCGTGCAGCAGGAGTTGCATGCAAAACGGTTGTAGCGCTAGATGCAGAAGTAAAAAATTCTACATTCGCTGAAATTTTTGAAGAAAAATTTCCTGAAAGGTTTATCCAATGCTTCATTGCTGAACAAAACATGGTGAGCATGGGAGTTGGCTTGCAACGTCGCGGAAAAATACCTTTCATTTCAACCTTTGCTACATTTTTCAGTCGTGCACATGATCAAATTCGTATGGCTGCAATTGGCGACTCTGCATTACGTTTGTGCGGATCTCATGCAGGTGTTTCTATCGGAGAAGATGGCCCATCTCAAATGGCGCTTGAGGATATTGGCATGATGCGCGCACTGCCAAAATCTATTGTGCTTTATCCAAGTGATGCAATGAGTACCCACAGATTAGTGCAAAACATGGCAAATTATGAAGATGGCATAAGCTATTTACGCACTACGCGTATGACAACGCCAGTAATTTACGATGTGAACGAAGAATTTCCTATTGGTGGTTGTAAAATAGTGCGTCAAAGTGAAACTGATAAAGTGTGCATTATCGGCGCCGGTGTTACGTTGCACCAAGCGCTTGAAGCATACATGCAGTTGCAAGAACAGGGCATTTCAGTCACCGTGATTGATCTTTATTCGATTAAACCACTTGATGCAGTAACTTTGATCAAAACCGCAAATGCCGCGGGAGATAAAGTTATTACCGTTGAAGATCATTATCTTCAAGGTGGATTGGGCGAGGCAGTGGTGTATGCGCTGCGCAATACGGCAATTATTGTAGAATGTTTAGCAGTTACACAATTGCCACGATCAGGTAAACCTGAAGAGTTGCTTGCATGGGCAGGAATTGATGCTGCAGCGATAGTCAAAAAAGTAAAAGAGATGGTATAGTTTTGACGCAATCGGATACGATCGGATATTAATGCGAATATTTTTTGAATATACATAAGGGGCGCTATGAAATTAAAAATAACATGTTTATTAGTTTCTTGTTTTATTGTATCTCAAGTTAGTGCAAGTGCAGCTTCATCCCAAAGTGCTGCGAATGTACAGCCTGTTAATAGAGAGGCTTGCCTTAAAAAAGCATTAGAACGATATACGACAGGCAAGGTGCCGGCTAGTGTAGGAGAGGGTCCTGATGTGGCATCTGAGCTAATACCGTTTAAAAGCAGGGAAGACAAAATTGTTGAGGCCCATATTACAGCAATGCAAAACCCTGATGATAAAGACGCTCAGAAGAATATTATGAATAATGTTTGGGATTATAATGCCGAGATAGAAGAATATGAGAAAGCAAACGTCCCTATGGATAATAGATTTGCTCCTATATCACAACGAGGTTTTATTGCACGTTTACTATTGCAAAATGCTTTGCTTACTCATAAAGTGCAACGATTAGAGCAAGAAATGCAACCAGGCTCATAAAATAACTCACGTATAAATACTGATTAACGGAAAATAAACATTTCTCCCCGACCTCCCTGAGCCTTCGCAAAGATCAGGAGTAAACGTCCGCCTGTCCGCCCAAGCCTCGGCGTAGGCTGGGAAGAGATCTAATATAAAGTTCTTATTCATTTCCTATTCTTTGGGTAGCTTGTACTCCTGCATGAGCCATTTGCAGGCCCGGTGAAGCAGCTATGAGTTCCGCCATAGAAGAAATCTGAAATATTTTTCCTCCGTGAATAAGCAACCCACCTTTAAATTTTGATTCCTGGCAAGCTTTTGAAGGTGAAGTAGAAGCTTTGTGATGAGAACACGTTGCATGACTTTTGCATGTTTGTTTGCAAGATCCAAGATCTTCCATATCTGGTAGTTTGCAGGAATCCTTGCAACCACTTTTTGCTGGAACTGGAATGAATTTATTCCAGTTTCCCTTTTCCCTTAGAAGTATTCCTACTGTTAATGGGCAAGGTGTATTTGGTCTTTCTGTTTCTGATGCTTTGATCGAACCACACAGGCCGATAATAATAACAAAAAATAGATTTTTTAAATTCATATAGTTCCCTTATTCATTCTGGAATTAGTGTTGTCGCCTAAATTAATATGTCCATTATGCCATTTTTAATTATTTTTGTCTATTTGTGTTGATTTTAAGGGAAGGGGTTGAAATGTTTTATGACTTCTAGGTATAAATGCTAATCAATCGTCTCGTGTCCGGTTTATCAAAAGGATATTGCTGTTCGGCCAATTGCCAAGAATCAATTTCATCGATAATGGTTGGCAGCATACGGGTAAATGATGCATTAGAAAATGTTGTATGAAAAATTGCAGTGCCGTTAAGCTTCACTTTAAGTTGTGCTAATTTGGGGTGAGGAGGAAATAGTTTAGAAGAAAAAAGAGGCATTTTTATACCCATTTTTTTATTTTTATATTTTTTTCGTTCGATTCGATAGAGAAATTGTGGTGCGAGTATTTGAAGCATATCTAAGCTTGAATAGAGTGCATATGTTTTTTTAAACATTGGATCTTCAATGTGATGCATCGTGCGTTCTTGTACTGGGCAAGCAAGCAAAATAAGTTCCTCAATCTCTAGTGCATTCTCCGGATGCTTCATTTCGGCCAAATGTAAAGCTATGTTGCCACCATGGCTGTGGGTAATAATGCGAATAGTGGGTTTTACGGTATATTTTTTTTCATAGTGAGCAAGTAAGTCTATGAGTTCATGGTGCAGCTGTTCGGATGCAATTTTTCGTGCAGCGGCATTTAATTTTCCTGACCACCCAAAAGAATAAAAATGTTCAGCCGGATACCTCTCAGGATTAGCTTCTATTATTGCATCGGCCGATTGGCGCAAATAATAATTTTTATCTAGTATCGTGATTGGATGCAAGCCCGGTTTGCTATAGACATATGCATGTAAAATTGGACTTGGCAAAAGACGTGTTCCATGAATCCAAATGGTAATAGTGGGCTTTGAATTTTCTATAGCTATTTCGGTAGCAATAGTAGGTTGAACTGTTTGTGCATGTTGAGTTTCAATTTTTTCTGTTTTTTTGCTACATGTTTGTGAGCGCAAGATTATTTTTTTTCTCTTCATACGATAAGGAGGCAAATGAAGGCAACCTGAAGTTGCGAGTAACAACCCAAGCAATGCACCACACGAGAATAGATTTTTCGCATTCATTACACCATCCTTGTTCGCGCTTGCCCCTCACTAGTTTTAGCGCATCTGGTAGAAAAAAGAAAAATAAAATTCATTTTGTGTCATCTTTGCGTTTCTAATAGGGATATTGTATAATTTAATTTAACAATCATTTTATCTTGTCTTATTACCTCAAGGCCGCGGTGTACTATGGAACATCTATTTTTTTTCTGGCTCGTTCTTGCAATACTGTGTTTGATTACGGAAATGGGTTCTCCAGGACTTTTTTATTTCCTTTCTTTCTTTTTTGGAGGTATAGCGGCGGCATTGGTAAGTCTGTATCTCGATTCTTGGATTATTCAAAGTTTAATTTTTATCTCTTGCACCACTATTTCTTTAGTAGCATTGAAATATTGGATAGTGACATCTAAAAAAAATCATAAAGCTCCGGTGACTAATGTGTATGCTTTACAAGGTAAACAGGGAATGGTAATTGTTGATATTACGCCAGAACATCCAGGGCAAGTTAAAGTGCATGGTGAAGTTTGGTCAGCTATAGCTGCCGATCAAGTGACAATTAAAACTGGTGCTTTTATTCAAGTAACTGCCATTGGTGGCGCGTATCTGACTGTTGTTGAAATTAAAAAGTAATTATTCATATTCAAAAAGAAAGTGATATATCGATGGAAATGTCATTATTATTTCCCGTAGGCTTTAGTATATTTTTTCTCGTTGTTGTCGTCTTTTTAGTTATCTTGCTTGCTAATGCGGTACTTTTGGTACGTCAAGCGGAAGTGATTTTAATCGAACGGTTAGGGCGTTTTGATAGAATGCTTACGGCAGGTATTCACTGGGTATGGCCTTTTATTGAAAGACCACGCACCGTGATTTGGACGCACATTAAAGATATGGATGGTAAAAGGCATTACCGTTTTTCCACGACTTTAACTCGTATTGATTTGCGTGAAGCAGTGTACGATTTTCCAAAACAAAATGTGATCACCAAAGATAACGTGACCATGGAAATTAGCGCGTTACTCTATTATCAAATTACCAATCCTAAAGCTGCAATCTATGAAGTTTCCAATTTGCCTGAAGCGATTGAAAAATTGACGCAAACAACACTGCGTAACGTCATTGGTTCTATGGATTTGGATGAAAGTTTAGTTTCTCGCGATCGCATAAACACAAAGTTGCGTATTATTTTAGACGAAGCGACTGATAAATGGGGCGTTAAGGTTAATCGTGTAGAGTTGCAAGAAGTTAATCCTCCTGCTGACATTCGCATTGCGATGGAAAAGCAAATGCGCGCAGAGCGTGATCGACGTGCAATAATTTTGGAAGCAGAGGGACAAAAACAAGCAGCTATTTTAACAGCTCAAGGTTCTCAAGAATCTGCCGTGTTGGAAGCACAAGGGGAAGCTGAGGCTCGTTTGATTAGAGCAGATGCCGAAGCTCGCACTATTGATATGATGAGAAAAGCGGCGCAAGGGGATCCATTGCCTTATTTAATTGCAGTGCAGTACATCAGAATGTTACCTGAAATTATGCAAGGCAAAAATGATAAATTGATCTTAGTGCCTTATGAAGCATCTTCACTTGCTGGTTCATTGGCTTCAATGAAGAAGATTTTTGAAAACGCAGGATAAAGGGTTGGCCCCTCATTTTGACTTATACAAGAATCTTTTTAAACTTAAACGAGTTTGAATTTTTAGTTCACCAGGAGCCTTTATGAAGAAAATGATATTACTGTGCACGTTTTTTGCCGTAGTTGTATTCAATAGTTGTACTCTTTATTCATCTAGTGTCGCTCAACAAGCAGTCGCTGGGGCAGACGCACAAAATAATTTTCAAGTAAATTTTGAAGACATCCTATCAAAATTATATGTGTCTGGTGTAGCTACTCATTTGATAATACCTGAAGAAAGATTTAAGCAAGAATATAGGCAAGCATCTTCAGAATTTTTAGCACAAAAAATAGCCCAAGCGGAACACACTGTACGGTGCCAGAATATGGAACTTGAAAAAAACAGTAAAAGTTCCGATCCAGAAGTTCAAGGCAGATGCAATTGGGCACGAACTGTGCTTAAGTCCGCACAACAACAAATCCCTTTGCTTAAAACGTTAAAAGAGTTAAAAGAAAAAAAGAATTAGTTTTTGATAGGATTAATAATGATAAAGTGGTTCTCATCCTTTTTATTATTGGTTGCCTTACATAATTGTACTATCTATTCATCCGCCGTAGCTTCAGGTACAAAGAAGGCTTCTCATTTTAAAAGATTGGTGCGAAGAGTTATCATTGAAAATACGATATTTGCATTACATAAGGCTGATATAGAAGCTATTCCAAAAGAATATAGACAAAGTAAGTCTAACGATTGCCTAAAATCTGGGGGCTCACGTAGCCAGCAATATAGAACTGCAAGTACAGGTTCTTTAAAAAAAATGATAGCCGAATCGCAAAAAAGAGTAATCGATTTCTCCGGGGAAATGCAAGAGGCTTCTGATAGGATCAAACTATTGAACGGACTTGCCCCAGCCAGTACAGAACAAAATGCACATGCGCTTTTAGGCCATCAACAAAGTTACAAATATGCACAAGCGGGTCTTGAATCCGCGCAACAAAAAATCTTTTTATTTAAAAGATTAAAAAAGTTACAAGAAACAAATAGTTAATTCTCATTCCAATTTCTCTATTTTAGATTTTTTGTTTTTGCTTTTCTTGCCTGCTTTTTAGCGTGAGCTTTTTGTTTTATAGCATCAGCTAATGGTTTTCCTTCTATTTTATGTTGCGTTGATTTGGGAGCAGTTGCATCTGCACCTTGGACGCAGTCAGGTTGTTTGCCTCCTTGAACACAAGTTAAGATATTATTAAGAGTCTTTTCATCTGCCATGCCTGCGTGTTGAGCCTTAATTTGGCTATTTTGAAAAAAAATAATCGTGGGCACACCTTGAATACCATATATTGCGGATGTTTCTGAATTTTTATCAACATCCACGTTTACAAAAATGACACTATTATCTGGATGATCCGTACTAAATTTCTGAAAAATTGGAGCAAAAGCCGCAGAAACTTCGCACCATGTTGCATAAAACTTTGCTACAACAATAGAGTTTTTATTTGCAGTGAGAATATCAGTGTCAAAACTAGTGTCTGAAGTTTCTTGATATTCCCCAGAGAGTTTTGCAAACATCGAAGTAGAAGTTAACATTAAACTTGTGATTAATAATTTTTTTAGATAATTTCTATCCATACTTTTCTCCATTTTTTTTTAAAAAATATATTGGTGTCATTAATTCATAGCTTATATAAATATAAATCTAACTAGCAATGTTAGGTATGCTTTGGAATGTTAATTTCGTCGCTCGCTAAACTCTTTTTACTGCCTTTCCTTAATTCTTCAATGAGCTTCAGGATAAATTCCGCCATTTTGGCCTTATTCAACCAGATTTTTTCTATCTCCATCGATTTGAACCCGTAAAGTCTTTTTTTAAAAAACCCTAGATTTTAGCCATTTATATCTGCTATAATTACAGATAGAAAAGCAGCAAGGTGGGTTCGTTGCCGTATTATTAACTTTTAAAAAAGGAGTTCGTATGAAGATATTAAAAAATTTAGGGATTTTTTGCTTGGTTTCGATTGGAGTAAATGCTTTTGCCTCAGCGCCTGCAGCAGCAGCAAGTAGTTCAGCAACTGAAGCTCAACCACGAAAAGTTGCAACAGATCTTGAAAGACAAATGATAAACGACGCTCCCCATAGTGAAATGCGTTCGGACGTCTTTTTATCTCCGCAAAGAATACAATGGTATCTTGATCAAGGAGTAGGCATTAATGCTCTGTCTAGTGCTTTGCTTGCAGCAATTCGTGAACCTTATGTTATTGCTGCAGAAAATTTAATTGCAAAAGGTGCAGATGTTAACATAGCAGACGGTCGAGATTGGACAGTGCTTATGTATGCGGCATCAAAGTTTCAAGGTAGTTTTATAACATTATTAATTCAACATGGTGCTAATATCGATGCGCAAGATAAACATGGTTTTACTGTATTGATGCAAACGGTTGGGAACATGAAAAAGCAGCTCGGATATGCTCAAGAAAATATAAAAGAAGCTAATGGTCTTTATGCAGGTCGTTATATTAATGACCCACATCAAAAGATGTGGATACAACAAGCAAAAGAGCAGAACGGAAATGCTTTATTGTATAAAAAAATTATCATCCAACTGTTGAATGCGCAGGCGAATCCGTACATCGAAAGTTATGAAGGGCATGAAACATTCTTTAACATTTATCCTGAATTGCTAAATGACCCTGAGATTAAAGAGGCGCTTTCTCATAACAAATATGTTGTTGAGCGCGAAGGGGAACAACAAGGGGTAGAACGAGAAGAGGGACAACCAGAAGAAGAGGAGCAACCAGGGTCAGTACAATTTGAAACCTGTAAAGGCGCAAATCCTTCCGGTGGTTCTTCCATGGAGGAGTAAGGAATAAATTTTTTGTAGTGCCTAAAAGGTCAAGGTGACCTTGTGCTTGATGAAGTTGCGATAAAAGTCTGATTTTAACAGCAAAGCGTACGCTTTATTTTTGATTTGCGTATGTTTGGCCGTCATCGCATTACTTATTTTGTTCTGACTGTATTAGCTTTTGTTCGCTGTCCTTGGGAGTGGAAACAAATGGTAAGAGAGGTTTCATAATAAAATGTTTCTTTCCATTTGGACCTACAGAGATTTGCCATATATCGCTATTTTCAGCGTCTATTTTTTGCTTCTCGGCTTTTTTGCGCATCTGCTCTAATTGAGAATTTATTTCCTCTTCTTGCGTTCTATAGACCTTCGCGTCATTGGGAGTGGAAACAAATGGTAGAGGTTTCATAATAGAATATTTCTCTCCATTTGGACCTAAAAATCTTTGCCATATATCGCTATTTTCAATTAGTTTAAAGCCGATCTGTGCCGCTGTGCCATTTTTTAACGCTTTTAAAACAGTTTCTACTTTTTGCTTCTCTTCTTTGCGCATCTGCTTTAATTGGGCAATATTTTCCTCTTCTTGTATTTTATAGAGATGATTCAACCCATGTTGCAAAGTCATCAGGTTTTTATCTGTCCAGAGCTTAAGCTTATTATAAGGCCTAATGGGTGTGCTAGAAAAAATAGAATTAAATCCAATTACTAGCGAAATGATAGGAAATAATTTAACTATATTCACCGTTTGGCCTTTCAATTGCGCTTTATTTTTGAGCTTGTGCCGCTTCCCATTGTTCAATAGTGTCAGCATGTTCAGCTTTAAGTTGCACAAGTTTATCTTGCATTGCGCTAAATTCAGGTGTGCCATAAGCAATATCAGCAAACGCATGTTCTGCGGTATTAATCTCTTTTTCCAACTTTTCTATTTTGGATTCAAGCTTTTTGATCTGCTTATTAGTTTCATGCTCTTTTGGAGATTCCGGAGTTGCGTTAGCTTTGTCAGTAACTGCAGCTTTACTTTCAGTTTCATTACGTTTTAATAAAGCTTCGTTATGTTTTTTTTGATACAAATACGAATCATAGTTGCCGATATAGTTGTACGTGCCATTAGGAGTAAGTTCTATGATGCGTGTTGCTAACGTATTAATAAAATCATGGTCGTGAGATACAAATATGATAGTACCTTTGTAGGCAGTCAGCGCTGTCACCAAAATCTCTTTTGAGGGAATATCAAGGTGGTTGGTAGGTTCATCAAGGAGTAATAGATTTGCATCTTGTAACAGTACGCATATCATACCCACGCGATTTTTTTCTCCACCGCTTAAGACCTGCACTTTTTTATGTACATCATCGTTACTAAAAAGAAATGATCCTAAAAATTGACGAATGGTGCCTTCAGGTTTTTTCAATGCAACCATGGTTGCATTTTCAAGTACCGATTTTTTTACATCTAAAGATTTGGTCTGATCTTGTGCAAAGATGGTGGCTTTAACGTTATAACCAAAGGTAATAGTTCCTTCAGATGGCTTTAATGCACCAATAATAGTGTTAAATAGGGTTGTTTTACCAACGCCGTTAGGTGCAATAATAGCAACTTTATCGCCACGTTCCACTTGGAAAGTAGCACCATGAAAAATCTTTTTTTCACCAAATTGTTGTGCAACATTTTCAACCTCAAGCACTACTCGACCTGGTTGTTGCACAGGAGGAAAATTAAAGACCATTGTTTTTGGTGATGGTGGTAATTCGATACGTTCAATTTTATCCACCGCTTTTATCATACTTTGTGCCATACGAGCTCGTGAAGCAGAAGCACGGAAACGTTCAATCGTTTCCTTTTTTTGTTTGATCTCTTTTTGTTGTTGTACGTAAGCAGATTGGAGCATTTCCAAATCATGTGCTTTTTGTACAACATATTTTGAATAGTTACCATTATAAAAAGTAGCTTGGCCTCGTTCAATTTCCAAAACTTGTGTACATAATTTATCCAAAAAATAACGTTCGTGGCTTACAAGCATAAAACCAAACTTGGCATTTTTTAAAAAATAAAGGAACCAATCTTTTGCAACGATATCAAGGTGGTTGGTAGGTTCATCAAAGAGATAAAAATCGGCATTTTGTAACAATAATTTAGCCAAGACCACGCGCATTTTCCAACCCACACTCAAAGCGGCAACAGGTGTATGCATTTGAGCGGCTGTAAAGCCAAGGCCTAAAAGCATCTGTTGTGCTTGAGCTGATACTTTTGCAGGATTCATATCTGCAACTTGAGCAAGTAATTCTGAATAACGATCAAGATCTACGCTTTCATAATCTTCGGCCAGTTGTTCGTCCATCGCATCAATTTGAGCTTGCATGGTAGCCAAAGATGCGCAAGCGGTTAATGTTTCATCCAAAATTGATTTATCAGATTCTAAAACTACTTCTTGTGGCATGTAGGCGACTGTTTTTTTATTAGAAATAGCTACGGAACCAGAATCAAGATGTTGTTGGCCGGCAATAACCTTTAATAAGGTAGATTTACCAGATCCATTACGGCCGACTAAGCCGATTCGTTGGTCTTGATTAAGAGTAAATGAAACTTCATCAAAAACGATTTGTTCACCAAAGGAAAGGCAAATATTATTTGTTTGTATCATAGGTACTTTATAGGTTAAAAAAAGCCTTGGCGGTTAACCAGGGCTTTGTAGTTTTTTGCGAGATTAAAGGCCTTTATTATTAATAATAAGCCTATCAGAAGCGATAAAAAAAGAAAGACCGGCTTAAGATGTTTAACTAATCTTATCTTTTTCCACTCCACCACCAGTTATACAAAGCAACAGTTGGATGGAAGTTTGCGGCCTTTGTTGCAAGTGACAGAACTGATTTTACAAGTGCAGAAGGATTTCCCGTCCCGTTATGTGCCTGATTTGAAGCAGGCATAGGTGGTGCAGCAGCTGGGGGTAGTGCAACCCTGCCGGGCTCATCCTCATCATAATATAGATCATTTGCGGTTTCTTCTTCATTTTCTGGATACCGTGAACGCAGAAAATCTGCATGAGCCTCTTTTTGTGCTATTACCTCAAGCGCTAATTCTTGTCGCTGAACTAGGCGCTTGACGCAAGATTCACCTTCAATTTGTTCATCTTCATATTCTCCTGGTTGTGGGCAAGCAGCACTTGCTGCTGAAGAACTACTTGATGATGCGCTTGCTGAACTCCATTTTGGCCGAGGCGGGATTGGCGGTGCTGCTGGACGTTGACCTGCACTTTGTAGATGCTTATTGCCTGGCTGTGTTTGTTCACTGTGTGCTTCTTTTTTTCTTTGCAGATATTGATGTTCATATATTTTTGCGGCCGTTTTGGCGTCATGAGTGAGTTGTTGCAATTCTGATGGTTGAAAAGTATCGTCAAATAGACTTGCTCCACGTCGATGCTTTTTAGAAGTTTTGGTTTGATTTTGTTGGGCGTTTGGTGGAGCGCAAGCCAGGAGTAATGCATCAAAGCTTAATAACATAATAAAGAGTATGTGATGCACGTTCATTCCCTTGGCTCCAAAAGACTATTTTCTTATCAGCGTTTATTTTGATCTGTTGTTTTGAAATAGAGTATATCAACAATCGCATATGGATTGGTAGCAAAGAAGAACAGTTAATTTAGTGACGTCTTTGACGCGTGGGTTTTAACAAGCAATATAGTGTGCCCAAGCATAGAGCTGCGCCTACACCAACTCCAATAACCTGATTTTGGGTCAATCCCAAGTATCTTTTGTTATTTTGTGAGCGAGGAGATAGATTTTTACTGGTATCTTGATCATGTGTAGTTTGTGCAGATCGCGTGGCAGATGCTGCCCCTTCTTGTTCTTGAAAATGCTGTTCGTTTACGTGAACTTGATCCGCAGGGGTACGTACGAGGACAAATGATTTTTCTAGCCCAGGTGTTGAAGTTTTTGGAGACCGTGGCGGCGTAACAAATGTGTCATTCTCATTATCAGAGTCTGAATCAGAAGACAATGGTGATTGGGCACTTGAAACAAAAGAAACAATTTTTTTGGCTTTTGATGCATCTGACGGTGCAGATCCATGAAGCGAAACATTCATGCATATGAAAGAGATCAACAATACATTTTTTATGTTCATCGTGTCCATTCCTAATTTTATAGTTTAAACAGTGACAAATGTAGAGTTTTTAATATTTTGACTGAACCTATTCTATTATTATAAAATGCAATTGTTAAGCAATGATATGATTTCATAAAAAAAGGCCCTGACATGCGAGCCAAGACCTCGTGATATCATTATATTTTTGGTGCTTATTTTTGATTTTTCAGATTAAGTTGATATAGGTTGGCAAAACCTGAAGTAGCTCTAGAAATATAGAGAGTTGTCCTAAGTTCTGAATGTGTCTCTAACAATGTTTTGGGAGTTAGGGGTATTGGTGGCCCCCCTGGACCACCAATAAAGTTCTGAAAGCGAACTTTTGGTATTTTTGCACTTTCACAAGCACGCGTATGGTGCATAATCAAAGGGCCTTGTTTTTCTTCCTCTTCTTCTTTACTTTCAGTTATCCTGTCATTAATTTCAATTGATGTCTCAATCTTTTGTGATTGAGACATTGTACTACCTGTCAGAGGGTTAAAAAGAAAGATATGAAGGCTCAATAGTATCATAAGTATCATAAAAAGATTCATGCTATTCCTTTAAGATCTAGTAATTATCAACCTTATCTTTGTTATTGAAAGTGCATCGATAAGGTAACAAGAGAATGATGCAAAAGGGAATCTTTTTTTTGGATAAGCTTTAAAAATAAAAAAAGGCCTTGGTTATTTTCCAAGGCCTTTGAATGTATCTAATAACGATCGTTATTTTTTTGTCTGAGTTTTTGAGCCTGATGATAAACTCCAAAGTTTGATTACTCCTGCAGCAACAGCCATGCCACCTAGACACCATTTAATATTACTTATTCTTTGTTGTCTTTGAAGGTTTGCCTCAAGCCCAAGACTAATTTCATGGGAGATGTTCTTAGGCACTGCGTGGCCTGTAAAAGAGCTTGAAGAAGAGCTCGAAAATCTTTGCTGTGCATTTATTGCTGCATAATACCGATCCAAGGGTTCAGTATTAAATTTTGTGCCTTCTGTTGCAGACTGAATGCATGCTAATGTCATCACTGCAGTTCCAGAGGTTTGCACGCAAGTTTGTTGAACCTTTGCTCCCAGATACATAGCAACGAGAGATAAATCTGGCCTGTCGTGAAAAGTGCTTTTTAACATTGTCTCAAAACTCTCTTTTCTATAATCCCTTTTTTGGTGACCAGCAGAAGCTGAAGGGGCTGGAGCAGTAGCAGCGGCAGGATGTGGTCCATAGTTTGACCCACGGGAATTGTGATGTGCAGGAGGTTGAATGAGCGGTTGTTTCCAGTCGTCGTCTAGGTGTGATTGCCTGTCTGATGCAGCAAGTGAAAAACTTATACCAATAGATGCAAGCAAAAAAATGTTTTTGAAATTCATGTATATCTCCGGATTAATAGTTTAACTATGCATTGACGCTTTAATTATTGGCCTAACGTACCATTAACAGTTTGATTTGTTAATGATTGCGATTCGCTTGAGTTGTGCTTGATTCTTTTGGGAAAGTAAATAGAGCTCAACTCTAAATGTTTTGTTGTTTTGTGAGCTCTGGTTTTTACGCCAAGGCTTTGCAAAAAAAATTATTGAATAGTTGCTTTTGCTGTTTTTTTGGAAAGTATTTTCGCAATAGCACCGCCTATTGCAGCACCTACTGCCATGGAACCCAAACACCATTTAATATTACTTATTCGTTGTTGTTTTTGAAGGTTTGTCCCAAGTCTATTTTCATGGGGGATGTTCTTAGGCACTGCTTGGCCGGAACAAGTGCTTGCTGGACTTATTTCTGCATAATGCTTGTTCAAATAATACTCGTCCAAGGGTTGAGTATTAAATTCTGTGCCTTGTGTTGCAGATTGAATGCGTGCTAATACCATTGTTTGATGTTGAGGAGCTCCTTGTCTTTGCACGCTACGTTGTTGATGGAGTGCTCCACGATTCATAGCAAGTAGAGCGAATTCTGGTCCGTGGGAGAATGATTCTCTTAACTGGCTCGTAAGATAATCCTTTTCATGATCATAGGCCGGCTGTTGTTGTTGCATTCTCGGGTGACCAGCAGAAGCTGAGGGAACTGGAGCGGGCTGTGGTTGATTGTGTTCAGGTGGTCCCCATACATCATCATCTGGGTACTGTACGTACTTTTCTTCATCTGATTTGGGATTTGACGCAGTAAGAGAAAAACTTATACCAATAGATGCAAGCAAAAAAATGTTTTTGAAATTCATGTATGGTTCCTATTTTTATTTTTAACATTTAACATATCAGCATTCACTATATTTTGGTGCTTATTGTTTTGGCTGAGGTTTTGAACCTGATGATAAACTCCAAAGTTTGATTGCTCCTGCAGCAATAGCCATGCCACCTAAACCCCATGTAATATTATTTACTTGTTGTTGTCTTTTATTTCTTGCTTCAACTTGTGCAGTAAGTCTATTGTCATAGTAACGGTCTAATGGTTGAGTAGAACGCATCATTGCTGCCCCTGCAACATTCTGCCATACACTGTTTGTATGTATGTGCTCGAGAGTTTGAGCATCACGTTTATGGTGCGTGTTAGCACGGACTTGTTGGGAGAAATAAAATGCTCCTTGTCCAACAAACAATGCAGCATTTCTATCATCTATTGCAGGGTTATGATTTTCGCTGCCCGCCTCTTGCTTTTCTATATTTTGTAATACGGAACAAGTAACATAGGGTAATGCCGATGTTACTTGTTCCGCGCAGCTTGTGCCATCGCATAGTTTGGAAGCATCATTTGTTTGTGCATCATGTAATGCAATGCTAGATGAGCGTGGAGAAGAATGGATCGAAGATTTTTGCTGTGCATTTATTTCTGCATAATATTCGTCCAAGGGGTGAGTGTTAAATATTGTGCCTTGTGTTGCAGATTGAATGCGTGTTAATACATCTTTGTTATGGCCGGTATATCCTTGTCTTTGTAAGAGGGCTTCTTGATGTTGTGCTCCCAGATGCATAGCTTTCACCGAAAATTTTGAATTCAGGGAAAAATGCTCATTTAAATGTGCTGCAAAACTTGCTGCTTCCGGATCATGATCATCGGCCGGCTGTCGTTGCATTCTCGGGTGACCAGCAGAAGCTGAGGGAACTGGAGCAGGCTGTGGTTGATTGTGTTCAGGTGGTCCCCATACATCATCATCTGGGTACTGTACATACTTTTCTTCATCTGATTTGGGATTTGACGCAGCAAGTGAAAAACTTATACCAATAGACGCAAGCAAAAAAATGTTTTTGAAGTTCATGGATATCTCCTGATTAATAGTTTAACAATGCATTTACGCCTTAATTATTGGCCTAACGTACCATTAACAGTTTGATTTGTTAATGGTTGCGATTCACTTGAGTGGTGCTTGATTCTTTTAATGAATTAAATGGAAGAGTAACTAATAAAACAGCACCCCAACCAATCGCTTTAGGCAATAGCTTAAGACACAAACAGCAATAATTTGAATCTTCGAATCTTTCTTCTTGCTTATGATGTATGTGTGGTTGAGATTGTGCGATCTCTTTAGCTACGGTAGTTTTTGGCGCTGAACGTTTTTGGTGTAAAGTGGGTTGTGATGCAGAAAGTGAAAGACTAATAGTTGCGAGTGCGATAGAAAATATGCTTGTGATGTTCATGAGTTCCTTATAATGAAAAAATAAACTAATACTTTATTGTATGCGGTAAAAGATAAATATTTGTCGATGTTTTGTCCACGAAAATTGCGTGATCTGATCTTATAATCATAAAAAAAGCTCAAAGTTTAATAACTTGAGCTTTTGAAATTTATACGCGACAGCTAAAATTATTTATTTTTTCTTATCCGCAGTCAAAGCAGCAGGTTTAGGATTAGTTCTTAAAGAGCGCTCAAACGCACTTGCTGTGACTAATTTTTGTGCTCGAGGTGAAGCCAAGGCGGGAGCAGGATTTTGTTGAGTTGGTGGAGCATTTCGTAAACCAGCACAGTTTTCACAACCTGGACACGTAGGCGATAGGTAAGTTATGCGCATAGTGTTTAAATCTACTATCGCAGGAATAGAGAGTCCGCTCATAGTATGCATAGTTGTTTGAATAAGATGAGCATTTTGTGTTGACGGGTTGTTTTTTCCACCGTCAGACGCTTGTAATGAAATGCTGATACAGCTCATAGCTACGAAAAAAATATTTTTGAAGTTCATATTCATGATTTTCCAGTATTAAAAAATGTATGTGATGAATTATTGAAAATGGCCATACACCGCGTTTAAACGTTTCATCGCGGTACTAGGTACATGATTTGGTACCGGCTGAGAGGGTTGATTATTACTTTGTGAAATTTGTTTATTTGTGCAAGGAGCGGCTAGCGGGACAGAAAAGGGTTGTGAAGGTAGAGCTGGAGCAGCAGTGCTAGTAATATTATCATGAGTCGTTTGTTGAGCAATAGTTGGGCTTATTGGTGCTGTAGCGTGCATCATTCTTTGCAGATTTGGGCGGCGTGCTCTAAGTAGATCTCTGAGATCATCATCGACAGGTAATAAATAAGTTGGCGTATGATTTGAACTGCGCATAACTGCAAGTACGGCTGCAGTTTTTGCTGTTTCCATCCCATTGAGAGCAGAGCAGGTACTTGCAAGTACAATAAAAAAAACGGTTTGTTTTGTCATGGTTTCTCGTTGAATGAAAAGATTTTAAGTGAAATGATATGTAAAAATATAGCTGTTTATTGGGGTTTTGTCTACATCGTATAGGCGTGTACAAAGCCCTGGCAAAATACCAGAGCTTTGTACGAATCAAAATTCAACAATAATTATTGAGCTTGATCAGCTGGTTTTCCTTGATCGCCAGGTTTTGGTGTGGAGGATCTGCTGGAGTTGGTTGAAGCTGGTCGTGCTAAAACTGCACTCAAATTTTGGGCTAATGCATGTATTTCTTGTGCTTGCACAGTAGCTAAGTTTGATGGAGCATTTTGTGCTTGAGGTTGTTGAGCAGCAGCTTGGGCATTTCGGCGAGCGATACATCCTGCACAGTTTCCACACTCAGGCAATGCGCTAAGTAGAGCAGCCATTGCAAGTGCTCGTTCAGAAACAGCAATGCCAACTACTTGCCCGTTTGGTCCGACCAACAGTCCGATGGGAATTTCGGCAGGCATTTGTTGCTGTGCTTGATTTCGGCTTGGTCCGGTGCCACAATTTGATTGCAATGTAACACATGCACAAGTAAGTAATAGTATTCTTTTTAACATCATAAACGTCTTTCGCTTTATATAGATTGTTTTTTTATTTTTGAATGGGTGCGACTTGCCCCATTATCATGTGAACTCGCTTTAAATAGGCTGGTAGTCGTATGGGAGCAGATTGTTTTTGTATTAATAAAAAAGGTGCGGCTTGTGCTCTTGAAAAAGGAGCCTTTTGAATTTTATCACAAGGATCTGTAACACAAGAAGTTGGTGAAAGGTTTGCCGGTAAAAATTGGCTTATTATATGTGATGTGTCACGCTCTAGTTCAGATGAAAAAGGTAATTTGGTATTGCCACTTGTAACGCTTGCATGCATTGCAAGCGGAGTGGTTGCAAGCATCACAAAAAAAATAACATGTTTGTTCATTGGGTTCACTTTAGATTAAAAGAATATGTAAAATAACCCTTTAAATATAGTCTTTTTTTGTGTTTTTGTCTATCGGCTTATGATTGGTAGTTGTCTTGCTTTTATGTTTTCTTGTTTTGGATGAAAAAAGCCCTGGATTTTTTCCCAGAGCTTTTTATGTAATCAAGATTCAAATTTTATCAGGCGCTGACCATCGCTATTTTTTTCAAGCACATAGCAATTATGATCACTATATTTTTTTACCAACTCTTTGTCATGGCAGATAATTAACATGGTGACTTTTAGCTCAACTGCCAACTGTTGCAAACATTCAATAATCATTTTTGCATTTTCTGTGTCGAGCGTTGCTGTTGGTTCGTCAAGTAATAACATACGTGTTGATTTTTGTGCAGACATTAAAATCGCTAATAATTGACGTTGGCCGCCCGAAAGTGAGTGGGCTGGTGTATTGACTATGTCTGCGCCAAAACTTTGCATTACGTCAAAAATTGTGGCCTTAGGCAGTGAATGCAATCCTGGGTGCGATGGTAAATTAGCAAGTTGCAGATTTTCTTTAAACGTAAATTGATCTGCAATCATGCGATTATAATTTTGCTGCACGGTGTGAATTTGGTTAGTAAATCGTGTATCAAATGTATTATTGTGCGCTTTATAAGTGGTGCCATCCAATGTAACTGATGCATCTAGTTGTGCATCATGCTCAATGTTGCCTTGCAAAATATTAAATAACGTTGATTTACCAATGCCGTTATCGCCTTGAATAAAATGCACTTGGTTGGGTGCAAATTCAACGGTAAGATCTTTGAAAAAGTCGGGACCATTTTTATCAAATTTAAATGAGAGATTGTTGATACGCATTGGTTATACTCCCAAATTATCGATGTGTGTATGCGATCTTTTTTTTCGATACGTGTAGATCAAAATACAAAGCACGATTGCTGCTTGCAGCGCAGTAAAATATTTTAAATTAAAGCCAACTTTGAGTAGCACTTGCTGTAAAGCAAAATATGCGCATGTTCCGGCAAGTGGCACTGTCAGTGAAAACGGTTTTTTTGTCTTGTACAAAGCTTTTCCTAAAATCAATGCAGTGATGCACAATAATGCTTTGCCCAGTCCCATATTTATTTCCACAAAATTATTTGATTGAGCAAACATGTATCCGCTCAATCCGGCCAGTGCGTTACTCACGATCACGCCGATGATAAATACAAAGTTTGTTGATATGCCATAATTTGCAAAAAAATGTGGATTATTGCCGTACACAGCCCATGCATATCCAAGTTGTGTTTTAAACAACAAAAATACAACTAAAGCGCTGATAAGCCCAAAAAATAAAAGTGTGAAGAGTTCTGGATGAGTTTGAATGCTTGTAACAATGGTCAGCGGATTTGCATATTGCTGCAATGAAACATACGGAGCAGATATAAGTTGATTGATGCCGTGAAAAAGCCCAAAAGTGATAATACTTGAAAGTAAATGCGGCAGGTGAGCTTTTTGTGTCATTAAGCTTGATGTAAGCCCAACTAATGCGCCTCCAAGTAAGCTTGCGCATATTACGGCAATCAGTGTTAGTTCTATGGGAACTCCTGGCATTCCCATAATAATTTTGGAACCAAAAAGCGCACCAAAAACGTACGCGCTTTCAATACTCAAATCGGGCACTTTTAGTAGTGAAAAACTTATGTATGCTCCGAGCATCAAGGGAATATGCAGGAGTGTTTGTTCTAGGATCACCAGGAGTGTATTGAGCATGATATTCTTTCGTTTTTTTATCCTCCCAGGCGGGAAATTTGATTTTTCTTATTTTTCTAACTCAGCAATAATTTTCTCATCAATATTCAAGTTTTGCATTTTAGCAGCCTCTTTGTTCACTACTGTTCTAAAATTAGTTATCGCACTTATTGGCAGTTGGTTTGGTTGTTTGCCATCCACAAGAATCTCATGTGCTTTGTGAGCAGCGCCTGCTCCAGATTCATATTCCGTGATGCCGTATGCAATAGCCGCACCCTTTGTGCCTGAACCTTGATCAGAAACTAATAACGTAACACCATAACGATTGCACAAGGTAATAAGTGCGTCAATACCTGCAACCACGGTATTATCAATAAGCACGAGTGCAACATCATTGCCTGGCAATAGTGCAGAAACTTTTTGAGCAATTTCATTTGGTTGATAAATTTCAACTGCATGCAATGAAATGCCATATTTTTTGATGTATTGTTCAATCTCTTGTTTATCTTTTTCTAGTCCAATGCCTTGTGTTGGGTCATACACCAACAACATGTTTTTAGTTGAAGGTTTGAGTTCGTGTAAAGCATCCACAGAACCTTTGTAATTTGTTTTTACAAAAACGCCAGTGGTAAATGCATTAGTATCAGCTATGTGCTTTGCAAACTGTTGATCGTCAATTGCACCAAACACTTGAGGTGTGCGGACACCTTTTTTGTGCGCCAATTGCGCAACCAATTCTGATGATGCAGCACCGATCGTGAAAATGAGATCGTAGTTACCATTCACTATTTCTTCGGCTTGTGCGCGCAATAATGTTTTATTGCCGTTACCATTAAAGGTAGTGAAAACATAATCCTGGTGGTTTGTTTTTCCGATCGTTTCTTTAAAACCTTGTTCCACTTCCTGCAAAGCAGGATGTGAAATAGGGGTTAGGATTGCAATGTGCAGTTTTTTATTGTCATGATGTGATGTTTTTCGCTTATTGTGCACACTAAAATAGAATGCTGCAGCGATAGTGGCTATGACTAAGCTAATGATAATTATTTTTTTCATGGGATATTCCTTATTTAATTTGTTTATAATAGCCGTATTGCCGACCATTAATTAATTTTTCGTCATATATATAGTGATTCATATCAACATCTTTTTTAAAGAGAATTGAGGATATATCACCACTTTGAACCATAACTCCATGATAAGGTGTTATGTTGGATGTTGGGCTAAGACGTATGCCAAATTTTTTGCTTACATCAGCACTGAAGTGAACCGTAAGACGAAAAAAATCAGGACTTGGGAAAGTTTTTGAAATATAGGATCGCAACCTCATTTCGCGAGACAATAAATTCATGACAATTTCCGGTAGGCTGTTTTTTTCTATGAGTATTCTCCCTTGGGTATAGTCAAGATCCATTGCAACTCGCTTGAGTGCGATTTCGGGTATTTCTTTCAATTCAGTTCTAAACTGTTTATCACTTGGTTCATATTGATCTATAAGTTGAACTATTTCCGTAGTAGATTTTAAGCCATGTTTTTTCATCATGTTTTGGGATGTGAAAATAGTGATGTCAGGCAAATCTGCACAGAGTAATTTCAGCTCGTTTTCATATGAAACAACATCAGTAAAAGGTATACCAAAAATTGGCGCAAAAAGGATGCCATCACAGAAAATCAGGATTTTTGCTCCCTGACTATACACAGCTTTTATTTCGTTAAGCATTTTTTGTGTATATTCCAAAGATGTACGTTCAGCCATGTCTGGCAAGGGGCCAAGAACTTTCTTTTTTTGATTTCCGGATTTAAATGGAAACCCAACGAGTAACATATTAATTGGCTCTTTTTTGGCAACAAAGTAGGCAATGTTTTGTATGCATTGTTCGATTCCTTTTGCTGCTTGAGGTGTGGTATCTGTGTTTGGGTCTATGCTATGTGCATCAATGTCATACATTATTCGATAATGATCTAACACCGCATAGATTTTTTGTGATAACGCACGTGCATTTCTTTTATTATAATGCGAGGAATAAAATATTGTGCTCAGAACAACCAAAAGTGTTAATCCGCAGAGTATTAAGATAAAAGATATGCGATTACTACATATATTTTTTTTAAACATCATAATTTATCCTTTTACCGTTTGTTCAAGATAATGCAGTTTGAGGTCTGTTACCATACAACTTTTTTGTGTGTGTGGTGAAGTTTTTAACTCTTTTCTTGATGCAAGTTTTACTCCTGCTTGTGTTACAACCAAAGGATTATGGCCTGGCGTTCCATTGCTACCTACAATCATAGGAGTTTTTATTTTAGCCTCTACGCTACGAGGATTACCATGTATGGACATGCGTAACTTATCGTCATAATCAGGCGCTTGTTGCCGTAATATTGTAGCTACTTTTTCTCTGCCTACATAAACTACTTGAGCCAAAATTAACGCCGCATCTTTTTTGTGTTTTCTAAGCTGTAGCTTTGATTCTAGCATACGCTTTGTGTGTTTGTCGCTTTTTAACTCATCAAGCGTCTTGTTTGGTAAGCCGTTGTTAGGATCTGCTATGACTTCTTGAAATCTTTTTTGCTCATGTGCCTTGTTGATATCTTCATGATCAATTTCGTCTTCCACAAAAAGTTTAAGCTCTTTAATGCATCCTTCGTCAAGATTTACTTTCATATTGCGGTATTGATCTTGCGCATAAGCCTGTTTCATATTTAGTGATCCTAAAGTTACTTGTGGTTCAAGTAGTCTAACAGCACTGCACAATCCGGATTGATAAGATTTCATGCGGTGTTCGGAAAATAGAGGCCTGCCTAATTTGTGTTGAGACACTGTATTGAGATCATCAATGTATGGATCTTGATAAATTTCTAGCGTCGAACCTGGTGCATGAATACTACCTATTTCTTGACTAATATGTTGTTGAGTACGTAAAGCAACATAATCACCAAGGCTGAAGCTGTGTTCGTCAGAAAAAGGTATTTTGCCAGGATTTCCGCTTGATACGGGAAATCCTGGCATTATTCTTATGATAGGTTTTTGATGTACTATACAATGATGAATCTTATTTTCTACCGTATCGCGACCTGCAATATTGAGTGGGTATTGACCCAAAGTTAATAAATAATTGGTAATCAATCGGCTTTTTTCAGCAGGATTTTCACTTACCGGTTTGCCTATTTTTGGCAAATTATTAAGGTACTGGTGTACTCCTTCGGGCAAACTTTGATGAGCTGCAGGTGCAGAACTAAAAATATTATTATTAAAAATTGATACTAAAAAAGTTACATAGATTAAAAATTTCATGAGATATCCCTCTAGAATTAAATACTTAGATATTTATTAAAAACAAGATTGGTGAATTTTAGGCATGGAAATGCCACAGCATATGTTTGGGCTACGCCCACCAACAAAAAGTATTTAAAATTAAAGGATCCTTCGATACATTTCTCGCATTAAAGCTCGAAACACTCAGGACGAGCGGGAAGAAATAAAGAAATAGGGAAAAAGAGAATAAAGAGAAACTATAAAGATAGGCCGCGCCAAAAACATCCTGCAAAGTTCAGGGTTTGGGCTGGTTGAAGGCGGATATGAGATATGCAATCTTGCATGGTTTCCTCCTTGAGGGTTTCTCTTATACTTAGATAACTTCATTATTAACGTAGCAGATTAAAAACGTAAAATCAAGTGGTTTTTTTCAGGTTGAATTGTTTTTGGGGCGAGTCTGGGGGGAAAGTAAAAAGTTCCTTTTTAAAAACTAAGGTTTTTTCCCAGATCCAATGCATTTAGCAAGAACAAAACCAAAACCAGCTCCCAACGCGAGTGCTCCTGCAGTGATACCAACAACCTGTTTTCTAGACCAGTAAAACTGAGCTTGTGTTTCTTCGATACCCCTAAGATCAAGAACAAGCTTATTTTTTTTTGTTGTGTCGACATTAGGCATTCTTGCTAATGTATCACACATTTTTGCACGATAGGATTTAGTTGGTGGATGATGTGATACAATGGAAAATTCTTGTAAGTGGAAAAAGTGAAACAAGCTTGTAAATAAGGTGATTCCGGGATTATGAAGTTGTACAGAGCTTTGAACCTTATTTATAATTACACTGAGTGGTTTGTCATTACTTCGCCACATGTTAGGTGTTTTAAGATAATGAGTTAATGGTTCTCTTTGATCTTCCGGATGATTTTCATTGGTGCATTCAGGTGTGACTAGATCTCGTATTTGTTTTTCATATGCATTAAAATCAAGAGCTGGAAATGGTTCAGCTGTTTGGCGATCGTCAGAATCAGTGTAGGCTGCTCCATCGTGCCGTCGTAGTGTTACATGTTGGCTGCCATATATGGTAATGCTAGCGCTAGCAATCAGTAAGAAAAAAACGTTTTTTAGATTCATGATGTGCATTGTAAAACTATTGATTTTTTGAACCAAAAATTTTTGCTGCTACAGCACCAATGCCGATACCAACAGCAAGTGCCGCTATCAATTGTTTTTTTGAAGTGTGGGAAGCTTGTGCCCCAAATATTTGCGTTAATACTGGCCTTCTATATAGATCTTGCACTGCTTCAATTTCGGTATAATCAACCACATTAGTTTGTTCGTCCTCTTTTTGTTTAAATGTCTTTGAAATGGCATTATTCATTGCATTGAGATAAGCAGGGTGGCTCTCTCTGGGGAAGCTTTTATAATTATGAGGATAAGTATCTTTCAAATGGTAAGCAATTGCTGCACGCACTAGGCTTGCCGAGGGATAACGGTTCATTATAGGTGTCAACGTACTTACTGCTCCTTCTATATAAACATCAGAATTTTCTTCAGCGATTCTTTCTGCGAATTTAGAAAAATCTTCTTCAGGTTGATATGCATCAATAGCTTGAAGTGAACTTGATGAGCTAGCAGTGTTGGAAGTGGCAGATGAGCTTGCATACACACCTATGTTTGCACTAGCAGCGAGCATAAAAATCACATTTTTCAATTGCATAAAAAATCCTGGAGTGAATAAAGTTAAACTATTGCTTTACTAATAGTGAGTAGAATAATCACGTAACATATTTTTGTCCATTCGTTTGGCTTAATATTTTGTGATGTTTTTTAAGTATATGATGTGGATGTGCATCATCGTGGTGTGAACCAACATGATCATGATGGCGTGAACACAAGGCAACAATTGCACCTATTTTTAACATCATAACAACCATGAATAAAAGTAACGCTATCATATTTTCTCTCCGAGGAGTCTGTATAGTCACTGGGAGCTCCTTAAACTTTCTTTATTGAGCTTTTGTGTGCTAACAATGCAAATCGGTGATGAATTAAATGAATGTAAGTAGAATGCATTGAGCATTAAGCTCTCTATTATTTCGTATATAAATTTGGATTTAAAAATTGGGGTTATGAACGCTGCACAGGCGAAGTAATTCGTGTAAACCATGTGGCAAAATCCTTCGATACGTTTCTCGCATTTAATTGCTCGAAACACTCAGGACAAGCTCTAAAAGAATTAATGGTAATGTATGAGACAACATTTGTTTGTGAATTGGAACGCCCGTACGCGAAACGCAGGTATGGTGACATCATGATAATTACTCCTTTCAAAGGAGAGTTTATTAGGGTTAGTGGTTAAATCATAAATTGCTTACTGCTTACATAGGCAATTTACTTTATTTTGCTTACCCCATTATTAATAACATAAAAAATAAGATCTCACAACAGTTTTGTAAAAATATTTTTTAGTGACAGGCAAGATAATTTTTGTAAATTTATAGCGGTTCTACGTAGGTCTTAATTCTGTTTTTCCATCCCGCCAAAAATCGAGTTTCATTATTTGATTTTGGAGCGTTGTTAACTCGCTGTTCTAGTAGATCTGTAGCAATGTTTGCAAAATGCTGAATGATGACGGTATCACTGATGTTTGTATTCATGCGTTCTAGAACTTGCAATAATCCCCAGCCTTGATTTTTGTATCGCTCTTTTGGATTTGTTCCTTGTCCTTTAAAATTATGATAGTCAATCAGAGCGTACATGCCGTTGGCAGTTTGTGTCATAAGATAATACTGTTTTTTGACATGTTTTTTCTTTCCTTCTTCGTGCATTGAGGCAAGCATGTCATCCAAAACTGCTGATGATCGTTTGATAATAAATTGTGTTTGTAGATCGACGGTTGATGCAAGAAGATCGCGTAGCTGTTGCATCTTTTTATGATTGAAGTTGGCAAAAAAATCTTCGTGTGTGTGCCATGGGCAATAAGCATGCGCGGGGTTTTTTTTCAGCCATGATGGTAATGCTACACCATTTTTTTTGAGAAAAACGAGTAGGTCAGGAAATGTTTGAGAAAAGTTTTGTTCTACGTTTTTTGGATACCAAAGAAAATGTCCTATTCCCATCGAGGCGCATGGCTCTCCTTTGTTCCACCACGTGAGTGTTTCTTTTTTTTGTGATCCCTCGTTTTTCCATATTTTATTGCCAATGGTTTTCAGTTGATCGGGTGAGAGTGGCGGTATGCTCGGATAAAAGTTTAGAAAAGTTGTTGCATAACAAAGAAATAATTTTTTTTTAATATTACTTTTCATGGACGATCCTTTGTGAATCATTGCGTATGGCAATCCCTGTGGCCAGTGTATCTTTATTTAGTGGAGACATTTCACTGCCAAACCAAATATTTTTTAATTTTGTTTTATCATACACCATTCGAGATGGCCGTAAATACCAGACAAAATAGTGATATTGTAATAACTCAGAAATCAGTGATAAATCTTTTGTTGTTTGAATTTTAGAAAGCATGATGGGTGCACCATGAATTACATGTATATCATGTTCTAAAAGCCATCGATAATGGGAATATACATCAGTGTTAAAGGTTGCCAAAATAAGTGGCGATTCTTTTGAACCAAGTCCAGCAAACATGCCGCGATAAAACCATGAATGGGGCAACGTCATTGCATAAGCACCAATCACAACATTGGGCATGATCTTTTGCAGGTGTTTTTTAATGGTGTGGCCGAGTAAGTGAGCTTCATGCTCTAAAGTTTTAAAATATTTTTTGAATCCCTTATTTTTAGTCAAATATGCAACGCGCTCAGGAACGGATCCCAGTCCTTGCGCATTTTTATCTGTTTTACTATACAACTCCCAACTTATGGTAGAAAAATCCATCATATCGCTGTAACCACTTGCTTGATCTTGCGCATGATACATTTCAAAATCTAAAAAAACACCAGTGATAGGTAACACTTTGCCAAATGTGCTGTAAAAAATATCAAATATTTCAGTCAGCTCCGGTTGCCAGAAATGTTTGAAATCAAGTGGGCTTGGAATTTTTGAATATGTATTGTTAAAAACATCTTGTGCTGCTTGATGAACAGGATGAAACTCTTCGTTTGCAATGTGAGTTCTATAATTTGACGTGATATCGGTGCCCATAAAAATCTGAGGCAAAGGACGATCATCTGATGAAAACTGTTGTTTTAATGCGATAGCAATTTTTGTCACGCGATCAATAAACTGTTTTTTTTGTCCTTTATTTTTACCATGTGGGCATAGATATAATTCCGGATTAAACTCAAACCACGCCACATTAATGCGCGCATCATAAAGAAACTTAATGCCTTGTTCTAGCGCTTGCTCTTTAAGTGATTCAATTTCATCAGCATTTTGCGTACGTTCACTCAGCCCATAATCTTCATGCAAAAAATAGTCATTGGGTTCTTCCCATGCGCATGATATTCCTTGTTTTATAATCCAATCATAGAGCGGATTGTTTTTGATGTTATTTTTAATTTGTGCATCTGCTCTTCTTTTTTCTTGCTTCATAAACGATAACGTAAGTTTTTTTGGCAATGGAGGTCGAGTTACTTGTGCATCTAATTGCATAGCGCCGGTTGTATAGGCATTGTATAGTTCAACAAGCATCTGTTGTGCTACCATTAAAAGTTCCTGGCGTTGATTGAGATGTAACGGTGTTTTGAAAAAGTTTTCAGCTACATCGGCAAAATTAAATTCAGAGACTTTGCTGATAAAATAGATGTTGTTCAGTTTCCTATTTTTAATGTACATGCCTGAAGGTAATGTTTTTTGAATGATTGGTGAAAAGTCTTGCTTGATTGGAAGCAGGGTGGCAATCACTTCCTGTGTTTGATTGTCTACGTGGTTGGTAAACGGTTGACCAAATTCATCGAGAATGGCAGGCATGCTAGATTGTCCCTGATTTATTAATGTTGTGCCATACATGGCACCTTTTTGTGCATCACCCTGTAGCATGTAGCGTAAAAAAGTGTAGAGTGGCTGGCGCAACAGTGCATTTTTTTGTACCACCCCCTGTTTATCTTTGAATGTGCCTATGGTTTCAGCGATTGCGACGGTTATTTTAAAGAGCATGTCGTTGTAGCGTGGTGTGGATGGAACAAGAAATCCTATAAGTTTATTGCGCGCGCTGGCAAAACTTTCTAAAATTTGTATGAATTTTCTACTCAAATCGCTTTTTAAATTTTTTAACAGGTCTAAGCTGGTGAGAAAAAAAACAGCGTCATATTTGGAGATTAGGTCTTTATGATCGTCATCAGAAATAATCTGATAAAAATTTTTGAACTCAACATTAAAACCGACTGATTGTGCAAGTAATATCATATTGCGATAATAATATTCTTGTTGGCCGGCAGTATCGATAATGAGCAGTTTAACAGGAGCTTCTTGAGTCTGTGTTATTTCAGATGCATGCATGGCGTGCATAAAAAAAGATAAGCATAAAAAAATAAGACGTATAACTATCATGATAACCCCCACTAAATATATCCCCATATACAAGGAGTATACTAAAGTTTTGGAAGTTAAAGTAATAGTTACTTGAAATATTTATTTTCTTATTTTGATTTTTTATTTAATAATCGATTTATTCTGCTGAAAAGGGTGCCATTTCTCATTCAAGGTGCCATTTCTAATTCTAGGTAACTAGGATCAGCTCTTTTAAAGCGATATTTCAATAATGCATTAGTTGCGTTTTGCCCCAGACCGAGTTCTTTAAATGTGCAGGCAATGGCTTTATTTTTCTGTAAATCACTTGGTTTTCTATTGTTTGTTATGTGTATGAGATCTTGGCGAAGTTCTTGGTATTGCACTAACAATTCTTGCGAGCGAGGAAAACATATACGATGCCATACAATTTGAGCACAGTTGAGTCCATCAAATTTTTCTGAAAGGGATGCGCCAGCTTCAACTAGTGCAAGGCCAAGCCAGGGATTGTCGTTGTATAAGGCATTTTGCAAAGGCGTTACTTCTCTTCCGCGACTGTAGTGTCCCATTCGTTTTGTTGGCCATGGAGTTTCCGGCCCTAGGCGAGCACCAAAATGTGCGTAGATGGAAATAAGTTCTGGTTCATATCTAACTGCTCCAAATCCAATATCCTCTTGTACAATGTATTCTATTATACTTCCTCTGGCATCAATACTTTTTTTAGCGCCATGGGCGAGTAGGAGGTGGGCCACTTCTTTACTTCTAACTTCATATAAGATAGGAACACCTAAGCCTCTAGTAGTATTGGGATTAGCTTTGTGGTGGAGTAGAAATGCTATTAATGGGCTTTTTTCCAGCTGGACGTTTTTGGGACGATTTGTAATAAGAACTGCTAAAAGAGGTATCCCGCCCCATTTAAAATCATCGGGATGTACACCTTTTTCAATGAGTCCTTTAATTTCTTTTTCATGGAATTTTACGCCATCATAGTCAAATCGAGTACAACGATCATCTACCTTTCTATGAAAAGAGGCATTGATTTCCTTTACCCTTTTTTGCCTGTAATGATCTGGTCTTAAAAATTCTTTCAAGTGTTGCAAGCCGCTTTTTGGTGCGGGAGCACTAGCAAAAAATGATGGCGTGGAGCATAGGGCAACAAGAAGGGTAAATTTTTGTGATGTAGTATGTAGGCGATAACTCATAAAATGTCCCTATAATAATTGCATGTTAGTTGCTTGATGCAGCCGCCGGCTATTCAACTCTTGCTCTTTTTCTTGAAGATGTTGTTGCTAGTTGGGTGGCAGTATGAGAAGAAGAACTTGCGCTAGCATTAATAGTCTGTTGAGTGTCCATGCAGGCGCTTTCTGCTTTCTCAAAAAGATGATCTCCTGCTAGGCGACGTATTTCGCATAGTGAACCATAACGGGTCAAGTAACGATATCGATTTGGGAGATATGGATTGCCATGATGATATGGAGGCAATTGTTCCTGAATATCATTATCAGCTTTTTTTGCTGTTTCAGTTTCTGCTTTTAACACTTCATATCCTGTATGTCCTTTACATTGCGGGGAGGGGCACTTTTTACAATCTCTTTTAACAGCCATTTCTTCCAAGGTAGCTTTGGCTGCAAAAAGATATTTGAATCCATCAATATCTATTGGGTGAGATTGAATGCCATGGATAATAGGAGTATCTCCATTATTATTGCGAGCATTAGGCTTCATACCATGATTCGCATAAAAAGGAATAAGGGCTTTCTCATATTTGGGTTTGGTGAGTATGTCTGATAATAAATCGCTGTTAGGATTTTGCTTGAAAAATAATTGCAGTGATTGTGGTGTTACCAGTTTAGCAAAGCCGACTGTAGGTAAATGAAAAAGTAATGGTCGTTTACTCTGTGCATCTTCATGCTGTTCTTCTGTGTAATTGGCATCTGCTTTTAATTTGAATTTTTTACAACTATGCAGGAGTGGTTGAAGATCACGCCATGGCCCTTCTGTTTTTTTCGCTAGCGCTAAAAGTATTTTGCTTGTATCTGAAAGAGATAAAGGGTTTTGTGGGATTGAACTTTGATTAGTGGCAATAGTAGAACGTAGCTGCTTTTCAAAGTTTTTTGCAACTATATCTTGGGTTTGCATATTACAATAACATGAAGTATGAACTCCCCGCCAATCCCACTCTCCACAGCCTTGACTACAACGACACGCAGAAAGAGGTGCGTGCGTGTATTCATCGATAGTATGAATGAGCCGCTGAGTCGCCTGTTGGTTACCTGATGTAGGAGTGCTTGCGCTGGCTGCTGCGGAGGCAGGGGAACTTGAGGAAGCTGCGCTAGCATCTAATTTTGTAACAAAAAGTAAGGTAAATATCAGAACAATATTAAATGTGCGATTCATAAATATCCTTTTAGTTAAAGCGTTTATTAAACAATTTATTCGTTTGATTCTGTCAAGGGCATTTTATAAAGTAATTCAGGTTTAAAGTAAGCAGCTTTACGATAATGAGATCCTAACTGAATTTTCACTCCTTTTTCACTCGTACCAAGACATAAACCTAGTCTATAAAAAGTTTTATGGGCGCTGTTGTCATTGCAGGGGTAGGCTGCTAACTCTCGAACATTAAATTCTGTGTGCCCTTGTGTCCATCCAGTTTGTTTTAATTCTTCTAAAGTGCCTCCTTGCACCCACCGCTCTGTTGTTGCAGCAGAGCCAAGAATCCACCTTAAAGCTCCTAAGTTATGCATGGGTACAGCTTGATAAACTTTACTCACTGAAGTTAAACTGCTTGTTGCTACTGTATTTGATGAAGCTGATGCGCTTGCATGCATATTTGTTGCAAAAGCCGATAGGATAATTGAGTAGGCAATACGTGTTTTAAAATTCATAAATATCCTTTTGTATAAATGTTTATATGTTTATAAGAGTATAGAGGAAGTGATGTGTTTTAGAAGTTTTTTAGATACAAAATAACCCCACATGCAGAGATTAATCTACTTGTGGGGCTGAAATTCAAAAAAATAATGGTGTCTTATTCGTTGGATGGCGAAGTAGATGATTCAACTCTTGCTCTTTTGTGCGAATGTGCAGCAGTAGAGTGGCTTGCGGCAGCAACAGCGTGAGTTGAATGAGCTTCTTTTAATATTTCTAAACAATCGGGATCAGCCTCTAAAACTTCTTGGCATGTTTTACCATTATAAGCATCATTGCGATGTGCTTTTGTTGTAAGGGAGCTTATTTTTAGTAGATGTGGCAGGTAACTAGAAAAGGGATATGTTCTATTATGATTCAACTCCGATGCATATTGCTCATTGGCATTAACCTGCGCATTGTGCTTGCCGCAGTAAGGCAAGTGAGGGTTAACAGCTAAACAACCTAAGCACTGCTGAGTTTCTGCGTGTAAGATTGGCCTGGATGAGGCCAAATATTTTCTAATTTCTTTTTTTCTTGCTTTTTCTTTCTTCCAGGCATCTGCTAAGTAGATTAATGCTGGTAGGCCATCTTGATTGAGTGCATTGGGTTGAAGGCCGTGCATTTGAAATGCATACACAAGTGCAGGCGCCTTATCTTGCGCAACAACGGCAGCCAAAAGATCGCCGCTTTGCTGGCCAATAATTTCAGGCTTTGGATCCAGTTCGCATGTTCGTACTAAAGTTCGAGGAGTGAGTGGTGTTGGTTGTCCAGATGCAAGGATGGATGGCGCATGAATAAGTAAGGTAAGTGCGAGTGCTGCGGTAACTTTGTGGTTCATAAATATCCTTTTGTATAAATGTTTATATGTCTATAAGAGTGTAAAGGAAGTGATGTGTTTGAGAAGTTTTTTTTCATTTTTTTAAGAACATTATTATCTTTTTAGTTCTTTTTTCTTCCAACAAATGGTGCAATGAAGGCACTCACAACAAACTCCGGCTATTAAAGTTTAGATTTATTTGTTGGTGGTTCTTCATATGGAGGCGGTGGTGTTTGATTGACTTCTTTTTCCTTTTCAAGCGCATCTTTCAATTTTTTGTTTTCAATTAATAATGCGTTATGTTGCGCTAAGCTTATGGCATTGTTTGAGCTTGCAGAAGAGGAAGATTTATTTCCTTGTGAAGGTACAACGGAAGATGCAGCAAACTGTAATATTTCCTCTTTTTGTTGAGACTCGTGTACTTTTCTTTGCTGTTCTCTTGCTTCATAATATTGAAAGTCTCTATCGTTTCTTTCACTTTGAGTTTCCATAGTATCAAATGGACCTCTTCTATAATCGTCATATTGATGCAGCTTTTGGTGATCTCGACGATCTTGTTCCCAATCACCACTTGCATGTAAATATAATGAAGGAATAATGCAACCTAAGCCGGTAATTAAAGCAAAAAAAGAAAGTTTCATAGTATCCTCATGAGAAAATAAAAGAATGAATTATTGTGTTATAGTATATCGCATAATCTTAGAGCAAAGTAGCCTTGATTTTTTTATTCACTTTTGCGTTTTTGCTTGTGTTGAATCCTTAAATAATTTCATTTGACGCTTCAATTCATAAAGCTCTTCTTCTTTATAACCACGAATTGACGGAGGAAGAGAGTTTCCAAAGGCTTCAGTGGTTGATTTTTGTGATGAGTTGTACCTCCTTATTTTTTCGAGAACTGCGTCGTTAAGCTTTGTTTTGTCCCTTTCTTTATAAAGTTTTTCGAGCATCGTAAAATTTTTATTCATTTCTTGGCCATCACATGTGAGACGGTTGAGCAAAAACAAGTCACTTTCTGCTTTGAAAATCAAATAAAAAGATTTAGATGTACTTTCTTTCATGAGGGTTAAATAACATGGTTGCGTAAGTCTTTTAGTGTTTTCATAGTTGAGCACAAGTGAGTTGCGAACAGAATTTGTATATATTTTGGCGCGACTCATTCTACCTTGCGGAGTCATTGACAAAAGCCCAACTCCTATTACAGAAATAATTCCTGCATTTTGTAGTGCTAAAGAAATCTGTTCTTTGTTATTTTTTTCCGCTTGATAATGTCTTGTGCTAAGAGCTCCTGCGGCAATCGCAGTCAAGGTGCCAGCAGTCTTTGGCCTAATTGTTGATAGATTCTTAGGAAAGAATGTTGCAAAGGTTAAAAGTAAAAAAAATTTTTTCATGTTTTGTCTTCATCGTTTATCTTGTTTAATAAGTTAGAACCTGTTTCAAAGACTTTCATGCAAAAAGATGCCCGATTAAAAAATCTTACTGTTTTTAATCGGGCTTATTGCTAGTGTTGCTGTAGCTGCGTTTTTATTTTATTTCTTGAGCATTGTCTGCTGGAAATTTAAGAAGATGTTGTGGTGGTACAATGCAAGTTTTTGGAAATCCTGCAGCATCAGCACTTTGAATTCTAACCAATTTGCCATTTTCGGTGCCCAACACAAAAGCATATCTGACAACAGTTGTAAGCTTCCATTGTCTATTTTCTGTATCAGAATCATCAAAATCACAAGCTTCTTCGACTTTTAGAAGGCGTCCCACAAGTTCGGCGCGAGTAAAAACAGTTTGTGGTGTACCTAAAGTCCAACCAGCCTTTTGTGCATCGGCTAAGCTTTTAAAAACATTGTGAGTACAAAGCAATGCGGTTCCAGGCAAAGACTTTTCGCTTACGCAAGTAGCCTTGCCACTCGCAAAAGATGCAGCCGGCAAGGAAATCAACAAGACGGCCATTTGTAATATAATAATTTTTTTCAATGTTTTCCCTGTGTTTTTTATGAGTTTATTAGATCGGTGAAAATTCAATTAAAAGTTTCATTTGTGTAGAAAATTTCTAATCCCCTTTTCCTTTTAGATACAGCTAACTGAGCTTCACGTAGGTATGCATCGTTTTCTTCACCCATTAAAAACTTCCCTGCTAAATCTTCCATGATATCCGGTGAATTCCAATTATAATATGTTCTGCCTTCTCCTGAGTTCAATTTGTAATCCTCGTTTTTCAGCTTCTCAACCCATTTTTGAAAGTCGGGACGTTTCTGACATTCTATTATTCGAGTGTGCTCTTTAGCTATCCGATTTCTCTCTTTAGCACGCCACTTTAAATCTTGGGCTATTTCTTTATCCTTTGCTTTATCCATCTTCTCTTTAT
>Ga0206920_1028_pt1 | contig 53638 bp, 39 predicted proteins | sample Alteio_BWOrgHeat_65_FD_152934 | JGI IMG/M metagenome (GOLD analysis project Ga0206920, IMG submission 152934) | Enriched cells from forest soil in Barre Woods Harvard Forest LTER site, Petersham, Massachusetts, United States -... | ecosystem: Environmental > Terrestrial > Soil > Temperate forest >...
ATCAAGACATTGTTAAAATCATAGAAGAAAGAAGGAAAAATGATGCGAGCCTTAATGCTTATCTTGTAAATGATCTTGGCTATCATCAGGATAGAATGGAATTATCCATGCTAGAAAATCAAGAAAAATTAATGCCGAAAAATTTAGACAGTAAAGCATTAGTGGATTTGCAGAAACAAAAAGAAGAATTAATGAAAATATTAGATACATATAAACGTCATTCGATTCAATTAAAAACTCAAATGAGAAATGATTCTGAATTTCTTATAAATGTTACAGAGTGCATAGAACGATTAAGAGGTGCTATAGCTTCATTAACTGCCATACTATCTAGAAGAGCAGAAATAAAACCTGAATTAGCTATAGAGTATGAAATGTCTGATAGTGAAGATGATACTCGTGAAGGGGCTGGTCAGGAAGGTGGTCCAATGAGAAAGAAGAAAGAGAAAAAGTAAGTCCCGGTTTCTACCGGGGCCAAAAGTGTTATGTTCTTATAAATTACGGTAACGTTACATTGTCAAAGCTTGATATGCCAGCGAATGTGCCATTACTATTTCTTCCATTCTGATAAAATGGAGCAAAGCCGACTGCAGCAGCACCACCACAATCAAGAGTAGATGATATCATTAAATCAGCCCAGCAATAATTTGAATCACCGCCGCAAGCAGCAGGGGTTGAGCCATCATGTTGACCAACATTTCCGATATATTGATATAAGCTAAATGAATCATCATTAAATCCGCAGCTAGTGTTGTTCACTGCTTTGCAATTTTGAATTAATCCATTACCATCGCTTCCGGACATATCAAAACCAATGCTATTATTTTGAGCAAAACAAGCAGTTAATTCTGCACTGGTGCCAGCAGAAGTGGTGATAACAAATCCTGTAGTATTTCCAAATGCAAAGCAGTTTTCTAAATTAATATTATCAGCCGAATCTCCTTCAACAAAGGTGAAGGTAAATCCATATGCTGGACCAAATCCTTCTGTAGTATTGGAATTTGCTTGACAATCGAGCATCTTAAGGCCATTAGAGTACCCGAAGAGTACACCATTGGATGCGTTGGTATTAAAGGTACAATCTTGAAAGAGAAGATTCGTGTTGTAGAGGGCACTAGCAGCATCAGCAACACCAACATTATTGTTATCAAATGAACTATTTATTATTTGGATATTAGAACAAGCTTCGAGCAGCAGGCCAGTGGTAGCAGCAGTGAATGAACTATTTCTTATTTGAACTTCGACACATAAATTGAGCTCTGCATCAGCGATTTGATTATTGAGGAGAACGCAATTTTCCATATGTAAGGTAGCAACATTTGACAATGTTATTCCGTCAGAACTAAAATTAGTAATAATAAGATTAGATAACTGAAGCGCATGCGTAAAAAAGGATCCAGTCGTTGCAATTCCATTGACTCCACTAAGAGAAGAGCCGCCATCTAATATACCATTTTTAATGATGATGTTTTGTCTGCTTGGGAAAGGGATAGAGGCATCAATAGTAATTGCATTAGTGCCAACAGGGCTTATATAAAGACCATTAAGATCTAAAGTAACATCTGAAGCTGCAATAGTAATCGTTGAGACATTATTTGCAAGGCAGTAATTGCCTGCAGTTGTAATAGTTGTTGCTGTTGTAATTGGAATTAAGGCACATGGGTTACTTGTTGTAATAGTTGTTATTATTTCAGTGCAACATGCATCAAGATCGCTTTGCAATGCTGCAATAGCGGTGAATGTTTCTGAAAAATCAACAGTTACATTTACAGAGAAAGTAGAAAGCGCTGATTCAATAGATGAACAACATGCATCAAGATCGCTTTCAATCGTTGTACAACAAGCATCAAAATCGCTGCGCAGTGAATCAAATGAGGTGAAGGTGCCAGTAAAATCATTGTTAACAATAGTTGTGAGTGAATCAACTTTGCTATTTAAAGTCGTGCAACATTGATCAAGATCACTTTGAAGTCCGGCAATAGCGGTGAATGTTTCTGAAAAATCAACAGTTACGTTTACAGAGAAAGTGGAAAGAGCTGATTCAATAGATGAGCAACAAGCATCAAGATCGCTGCGTAGTGAATTAAACGAAGTGAATGTACCAGTAAAATCATTATTTACAATAGTAGTTAACGAATCAACTTTGCTGTTTAATGTCGAACAACATTGATCAAGATCGCTTTGAAGTCCGGCAATAGCAGTGAATGTTTCTGAGAAATCAACAGTTACGTTTACAGAGAAAGTAGAAAGCGCTGATTCAATAGATGAACAGCACGCATCAAGATCGCTGCGTAGTGAATTAAACGAAGTGAATGTACCAGTGAAATCATTATTTACAATAGTAGTTAACGAATCAACTTTGCTGTTTAAAGTCGTGCAACATTGATCAAGATCACTGCGCAATGCTCCAATTGCAGTGAATGTGCCATTAAATTCTTGTGTAACATTTACAGAGAACGTGGAAAGAGCTGATTCGATAGTAGAACAGCATGCATCAAGATCACTACGCAGTGAACCCAATGAGGTGAAAGTTCCAGTGAAATCATTGTTTACAACAGTAGTCAATGAATCAACTTTGCTATTTAAAGTTGTGCAACATTGATCGAGATCGCTGCGCAATGCTCCAATTGCAGTGAATGTGCCATTAAATTCTTGTGTTACATTTACAGAGAAAGTGGAAAGCGTTGCTTCAATAGTAGAACAGCATGCATCAAGATCACTACGCAGTGAACCCAATGAAGTGAAGGTGCCAGTGAAATCATTGTTAACAACAGTTGTGAGTGAATCAACTTTGCTATTTAAAGTTGTGCAACATTGATCAAGATCTGATCGCAAAGCAGCAATTGCAGTGAATGTTCCGCTAAAATCAGCTTCAACGGTGATAGTAATGAGTTCATCAAGTTGCGTGAAAAAATTATCGATTTTGCTTCCAAGAAATGCGCAACATACATCCAGATCAGATTGAACTGCTGAGATTGCGGTGAATGTTCCTGCGCAGCATGTTAAAAGCTCTTCAACTTCGGTACCAGTTTGCGCAACAACATGCCATATGTTTTGGCCGGGATAAGGTAAAGATGCATTACTTTGACAAGCACTAAGCAGTGCGAAAATACAAAAAAAATTACGAAATATTGATGATATCTGATGCTTCACAAGATACTCCTTTTTTTTAAAATAAATATTACCTTTTTTATGAGTGGAGCATACTCATAAAAATTTAAAAAAGTCAATGTATCTTATATTTTTGAAAGTAAGCCAAAATTATTGCGGTATTTTACCGCTTTTCTCTATTGTTTTCACTATTTCTTGCGAGATATTGTCATGCATTGCCGCGTAAGGTTGAAACAATCTCACCGATGGATACCATACTGATGTGGATTGCGAGTGTTGCCAATACCATTCACCTGTATGATCAAGTGCGAAGAATGTTTGTTTTCCTAATGCGCCAGCAAGATGCGCGATAAGTGAATCATTCGTGACAATGAGATCAAGATTGCCCATTATTGCGGTGAGTGCAAGTATATCATCCTCTTTTTTAGTGCGTCTGCCACCAAAAGTAGTTATCAGCATTTCATGAGGCAAGTTAATAAGATCTTGTGTGCGCAAGGGATGCAAACTGTATAGTGATATACCACTGAGTTGTGCAAGTGGTGCAAAAGATTGCAATGAAATACTATTTTCTTGATTTTGATTGGAGGGTTTTTGAGGTATGTAAAGGCCTATTGTTAAATTCGAATCATGAGATAATATTTTTTTCCATTTTTCAGATAATTCGCAAGAGAGTTGCAGATAAGTTGTACCAGTAGGAATTGCATCCACAGAAGTACACAATGCCGGGATGCTCAATAGCGGGACATACATATCAAAAGTGGGCAGAGTTTTACTATCTTTGGTGATTATCCTATCAATATAATCACAATTTTTGAGTAGTGGTGCTAATTCATGGGGTGTTTGCATTATGATAGTGGCACCTTTATCATGCAATAATTTAACGTAACGCAAAAATAAAATCGTATCTTCAATTACCCAATTTGTGGTAATGAAAATTCTTTTTCCGTCAACAGCGTCAAGGCAGGTAAGCTCCTCATGACTGTCTAAAGTAAAGGTATTGCTTGCAGCTAATTCTTTAAAACCATCAACCATATTTCCTTGAGCTAAATATGAGTGGGCAAGTCCTAAATGGATTTTGGTATTTGTTGGTTGGATAGTGAGAGCTTGATGATAAAAATTAATTGCTTGCTCTAGATCTCCCTGTTTTTTATAAGCATGCGCAATATTGTGTAACAATGTTGGATTGTGTGGAGATTGTGCCAACAGTTTTTGATAAATCTCAACTGCCTGTTTTGTTTGACCAGTCACTATTAATTCATGTGCTTTGTCAAAAAGTTCATGAGCTTGCTGGTTTTTATGCAATAATCTAAGATTGTATAAAGATTGTTCATGAGTGGGATTTTTGAGTAACGCATTTTTATACTGTATTATAGCTTCTTGAACATTTCCTTGCTCTTGTAATGATTGAGCCAACTGAAAGTAAGCTTGATCGAGTGAAATGGCGTAGGAGTTGCTTGTTACAAAAAAAATAAGAAATAATTTTTTATGTTTGATTATCATTCCATTGTTCAATCAAATTAAGTAATTCATTTTTTTAAATGTTAACGTACTCATTTTATTCTTCTTTTATCTTGAAAAACTGGAAGGAATAAATTTTACTTTCCAGATAATGTTACCATTCCATCGTTATGACGATGGAATGTAATTTCTTTGCATTTTTGTGCAACGAGCTCTTGCCACTTATTTATTAAATCAAGAAGAATTTGCTTATCAATTTCAATACTGCAATCTTTATAACCACTATAGAAAACTGGATGAAAATCAATAATAACTATATTTTTTTTTATTTTTATATAAGTCATGTCATTGCATAATCCAGTACTCAATGGATTCAAAAGATTTCTTTTTACTCCATTGAGCCAATCAGGACCTGCATTAAAGATATATGCTAGCATAGACAAATACGCATCGGTAGATTTTTGTTTATAACCAATTCCATCTCGCTCTAATTCTTCTTGATAATATCCATCAATATATTTAAAAATTAATTTGCTCATTTTATTCTTTCTACTACAGAAAAAAATGCACTGCAATGAATAAATAAACTCATCAAAATAGTCTGAAATTGTTTTAACGGAGTTCTCTATACTAGCATCTGGAATAACAGATAATCGTCTTGTTTTTGGCAGCAAAATTTTTTGTTGAAATGCTTTTAACGTTTCAATAAATTCTGATTTTTGGCAATTGCTATTTTGAATTTCTTCGGTCATCTTTCCAATCAATTTAAATAGCGTTTCAAGGGGCGGCTTATTATCTGATGGACCAAAAAAGTTAAAAACCTCTACAAAAACATTCCCCCGACCTACTTTGTGCTGATCAATCTTATCCAAGAAATCACAAATATTTTTATCATTTTGCAACCCCTCTTCTTTAATGACATAAGATAAATACTTATAGATAAGATCCATTTCCCAATTTACACAATAAAAAATAGATTCGCCATCTCTTTTTATAACATTACTCATATCGAATTATGCCCTGCTATTAATCAATAATATGTCAGCTAAGTATGCTTATTTTATTTACCAGATAGTGTGATTGATCCATCTTCATGGCGAGTGAAAGTAATTTCTTGGCATTTTTTAGCAACAAGCTCTTGCCATTTGTTGATAAGATCAAAAAGGACTTGTCTATCAATTTCGATCGCATACTCTTGTGGATTTTCAGCAAATAAAGGCTCAATAATCACTTTATCACCTTTGATTGTAACATCTGTTTTATTACCAGTTGCCCCTTCACTAATAGGATTTTGCAATGCATGCCTGATTGCATTAGTCCAATAACTTCCCTCATCAAAAACCTCCGAAAGCATTGTTAAATAACTATCATCTGATTTGTCTTCCTCATAATAACCATCATTATATTTAAAAATTAAAAAACTCATTTCATTCCCTAAACATCGGATAAGCAGTAATAATTTTTCCAGTTGATTGTCCATTTTTTGTCTCAAAAACAACTTTTATTTTTATTCCTTCAGCAATAGTTATACCAGTCATTGTACATTGGCCATCTTTAAATTTAACTTTGGGATTATTCTTCATAGCTTCCTCAATTTTACTCATAACTTGATTTGGCGTCCAATGATCAGGAAAAAATGTTGAAGGCGCAGATTTCTTAACATTTCCATACGCCCAGTTTGCCTCATAAAATCCATGAGGGCGTTGAACAATATTAGTATATTCTATCAATCCACTCTGTCTCACTTTACCTAAATAATCATGATGAAATCCCTGTAAAAAAATTTTATCTGATTGGCAACCAACATTAACTACGGGCCCCATAAGATGCTGATAATCATACCAAGCAGATTTTCCAGAAGTATTAGGGATTACTAAAACTCCATCAAAAACTTTAACCAATTTCTCCCAATCCTTTTCATTCAAAATAACAGCTTTTAGTTCTTCTGGAATCATTAAATGATATTGATTTTCTTTATTTTTTCCGAGAAGCACCAGCTTATGTTCTGTGCAAAATCTTTTGGCAAGCGTATCACAATGATGCTTTAAAGCTTCAGAAACTTGTGCTTGTAATTCAGGAGCGGCTACATTAACCGAGATGCGTTTAGAACATTCGCCAAGACTATGGCACGCTGCTTCTAAATCATGCATTTCTTGAGCCGTTATATTTGCACTATTTTCAAGAACTACAGATAGAGCCTCCGTTTCTTGAGTTGCATGAGCTACATTTGCTGCAACTGATGATGCGGCTGATGAACTTGATGCAGCTGCTGCACATTGTTCTACCGCATGCACTTCTTTTTGACCTTTAGATGTAATGCTCATAAGATCAAGACATGCTCGATCAAAACTTTCTGCAAATGAATAAAGATTTTTTCCTTTTACTTGGTGAGCAGCATTAATAGTAGAAGCTTCAACTTTATGCAAAGCTTTTAATCCGGCATATTCAGTTTTTGCTATCTTTGTGATTCGCTCAAGCAATTTATTAGTATTTTGTATACCCGCATGTAATTTGTTTGGTGTAGGTATGAGAAATGTTGAAAGAAGAGCTGTGATATGTTCTGCTTTTTGCTCCATTGGTGTTTGCTTAAATTGATCTAAGGCTTGCATGAATACTTCTTTTTTATTTTCGATGCACGCAATTTGATAAGCAAAATGGAGCATTTGACCTAAATCTTTTGCGAGTTTAACAGGTTTAGGAAGTAGTCCTTGTTCAACAGCTTCTTGAGCACTGATGATCATTCCATGACCAACCCCTTTTGCGACAGCAATAGCAATCTGTGTGGACTCGTATAATGCTGAGGATAATTTGGTTGATGCAACTGCTTGCTGTGGCGTTCCTGACGTAATCATATCAACAGCTACTGAACAACCTTCTAATGTAGCTTGAAAATATTGAGCAATTTGTGCATCATTTGCATATGTTGCTGATAATAACGCGGTTTCATTAACAACTTGTCCAACCTGCTCGAATAAATGTTTTTGTAACGCATTAGCGTGAGTAATAGATTCAAATTTTTCTGACGATATGCCACATTTTGATAAAAGCTCTTTTGCTGGCGCTGTTAGCGAATTATATGCTGTAAAAGTTGCTACATCTTTGATTGAAGCTTCAACAGCATTTAATAAGTTTTGATCTGATGAACTGAATTCATTTAAGCTTTTATAAAAAGTTTGAACTTGCTTTAATTCCAATGATTGTTGTTGTAATGCTTGATGCAACTGCTGTTGGAAGATTGCCAGTTCTACTTTTGCAGCCTCCAACCTTTCGCAATATTGGCTAACTGTTTGTCTTGTTGCTACTAGTGATTTTTCTAGGTGAGTATATTGCGTTTTCAGAGCATTTATTTCTGTCCAATTAGCCCATTTATTTTCAGCAATACTTCTTTTTCCTGCTATTTCAAAAATTTTTGTATGTAAAGCCTGGGCTTCTTTTTGTCCTTGTGCGATTGCTATTTCAAGCTGCTTTATCTCTTGTGTTAGATTTACCATTTCGTTTCGAACAAACTCTGGTGTGGATGCAGAGGCAATTCGTTGATTAACATTTTGAGCAATAGGGATTTCGAATTTCGAGATTCTATCATTACACTGATTTAGGGCTAATTGGTAAATCTGCGCATCTGTTTCTAACGTTTTTAGCTTGAGAGCTTGTTGATAAAAAGCCTGCAATTCTTGAGGCGATAGTGATTGCTCTAATTCTTGTAAAGCCGATTGGAAAGTTTGAGGGTCTTGAATATATAGAATACTCAATTGAGGGCACGCAGATAAAATCTGATTTTTTTGGCAGCGAAAATTTTCAAGCCATATGAGGATATTATTTTTTTCATTCGAAAGATCTTTATGATTTAATCGATTTATTCGCTCCGAATTTTTTTTGAGATGGGTTTCGATAATTGTTTTTTGCACCTGCGACGTGTATTCAAAAAACTTAATCTTATCAAATCGATCAAGCTGGCACGCCAATGCCATCTGTCTATTAATATTAGATTCCAAACGATGATGCAATGCCGTGCTATACCTTATATCATTCTGCCGTAATGATTGACTTGATGGGGAATAGATTTTTGGTTGCTGTCTTGGAATTTCTAAATAGTTTTTTTGTGGGGCTTGATACTGGGCTGGTACCCCTGTACATAATCCTTGTATCTGACGAAAAACTAAAGAATCATTATCCATTCCTGATATGGATGAATATATGAATGCAGCAATACATAAAAGATATTTTGATAATTTCGTCATAATAACCTCCAAAAACTATTTACTTTCTATCATTTGCGACAGTATTGTTAGCTAAAGCTCTCAATGCATTTTCATGCTTTATATAGTCATAGCCTTGCACTTTCCCATGCATTTGATCGCTATGATCAGGCATATGATCAATAAATGTGGATGGATATTGTGACAGATCGGAACGAATATGGGCCGAATGAGCAGTGGCATGCAATATTGCAGATTCTCTAGTGAAGTCATTCATTGCTGCTTGTTCTGTTGCGGTTTTTTGTTGCAAAGCAAAACTATCATTGTGTGTTTTTTGTGATGCGGCAGTAGATATTCTAGTATCAGCATTCATACTTTTTTGCTCAGCAAAACTATCTCTTGCAACACGTGTACCATCTTTTGCAGCTTCTAAACTTTGTCGTTGAAGTTCCAACCCTGCATCTTGTCGAGCTAGTTGCCAATTAGAGATCTTCCACTGCCAATACATACTTATAGCAGTGATTCCAACAGTAAAAATATATGGTGCTGCTTTAATAGCATATTCTTTTAAAGTAAATTTCCATGTGTTTTTTGATGGATCCTGTGTTTTTCGAGTCCAACTTCTTTTAGCATTTTGTGCTTTAAAGCAATCATCAAGAGTAACAACCGTTATTGTTTCACCTCTTGCATAAGCTCTTCGGATTGCTTTTGAAAGAATATGAGCAAGATCTCTGTGTGAGCAACCCTCTGTTCTTTCTGCTAATGCCGCGATAGAGAGAGTTTTAAGATTAAGATCTTTATCTTGTTGTTGTCCGATATGGAATTTGATGCTTTCTTCTCGTTGCTGTTTATTGGGAAGCTCGATTGTAACTATTTCATCTTGCCGGCTTAAAAATTGCTCTGGTAACTTATCGACATAATTAAATGCACCTATAAATAAGATGGGATATTCATCGCAAGTATCCAATAATGACCATAATGAAGTGATCATAGAATTATCAGAGTCTTTTTCGTTTTTATCTTTTTTAATGAGCTCTTGAAGTTCATCGATAAATATAATGACAGGTTCTTGTTGCGCTAATGCTTTGATTTCGTTAAATATTGCTTCTAAATTTTTATCACCTGAATTTTTATATTGATCTGCTATCAATGATGACTTATAAACAAAACATTGCAGATGGCTTTGTTGAGCGATGGTACCGGCAATAGTTGTTTTTCCGGCTCCTGGAGGCCCAACAAGCAATAATTTTTTTGGCATATTGGTATAATTTTTCCTTTGCTTAACTCTGTTGAGGATTGCAATAATTTCTTTAATTTCTTGAGGACAACTGCGAATTGCTTGTTCAACCAGTTCTGGTTTTAAAATAAGTGGATAGGATTGGGGTTTTGGCAGATGGTGTGCTGACCAAGTGGTTTGATAATCGTCTGAGCCGCAGGAAGAATGTTCGCTATAAATGTGAGCAGGTAAACTAGATGAGGATGAAGAGCTTGATTCTTCTGATTGTGCACGTTCTTCTTGAGTATGGCTTACATCTTTTGAGTGAACTTGACCCTCTGAAGCAAAAGAATTAATGCTTGTAAGTCCACATAGAGAAAATAGTAATAATTTCAAAAAAAGCTTCATAATAACCTCCAAGTTATAGTGAAATGGGTAAAAGTATTATTTTGGCATATTTTCTATTATAAATTATTTAAAATAAAAAGCAAGTAGCTTGTGAAGGGGGCTAAAAATGAGCTATTTGCCCTAAGGCTATGCTCATTTCAGCTCTTTGCAGAGAAGGCGAATTAAACACTATTAGAAAAATAGCTTAGGGCCAAAAGTGCCCAATAATGCCAAAAAATAGTGTAAGGGTTTTTTTTTAAGAAAGTTATTCATTTTTTTGAAGTTATCGTTTTTAAAGCTTGCACAACTTCTTGCATCACAGTATCCCAATTGCCAGGTTTTGGTTGCCGAAATAAACGCATGGTCGGATACCACTGTGTCGTAGCTCCTTTGAGTGTCCATCGATAATCGGGTGAATAAGGCAATAATACCCAAACCGGAATTCCTAATGCACCAGCTAAATGAGCTACTGAAGTATCGACGGTAATTACTAAATCAAGATGCTGCATAATTGCTGCAGTATCCATAAAAGCCCCTGTCTTTGCCATAGGGTAATTCTTCAAAGTGTTATCAGGCTTGGCCGGGCTGTCGCCCGTCTTCTCGTTTTCGGAGTTTATCCTGAACGAAGTTGAAGGGCCGGGCAGGCCGTGATCGGAATCTAGATTTTCAAATATATGAAGACTCAATTTTTGTTGAATTTCTTGGTCTATTTTTGGATTACGTTGCAAACTATATAAACTAATACCATCAATTGCTGCGAGCGGTAACCAATGATGCAATGGGGCTGTGCGCTGCCATGCAACGATATTTGTATCATGATGACCTACATCCCAACAGATGCCGACTTTAAAATTTTTATTTGCAGCAATTATTGGTTTCCATTTTTCAACTAGTTGTTCATCTGCCTTAAGATAAGGAATGGATGCCGGAATAGTTTGTGCTGTTGTTTTACACAAAGTAGGTAAACAAAAAAGAGGAATTTCATAATCGGCTTGTGGCAATGATGATCCGCCCAAAATTATTTTATCAATCCATGAACAACTGCTTAAAATATTAATGAGAAAGTGTGGCGCTTCAACAATTACATAAGCCCCTTGATCTTTTAAATGTTGGGCATAACGAATAAATTGTATCATATCGCCAAGGCCCCATTCAGCACGAATGATGATCGTTTTTCCTTTAATATCGGTAATTGATTGAGGGTATTTTTGTACCACTTCTTTCGTGCGCCACTTATTAAAGTGTTGCCATCCTTTATCTATGGTGCCATTTGCCAGATATGCTTGCGCTAATCCAAATGCTGCATCACCATTATGGGGATGTAATGTTAATATTTTTTCATACAATGCAATTGATAGATCAAGATTATTTAATTTGCGATGTGTCATAGCGCAATTTGAGAGAATGGAAATATTAAGTGGGTCTAATGTTAATGCTTGATCAAAATTATGTGCAGCACTTTCTACATTACCTTGATTGTAAAAGTGGATGCCGGTATTAAAGAGTTGTTCGAAGTTGTGGGCATATGAAGATGAAGAAAGAAAAAAGAAGCTTAATAAAAATTGAGGGAGGTACCTAATAAACATTTTTATATCCTATTTTATCAATTGTTGTAAGGCCATTTTTACTTCTTCCATCACTGATTGCCAATCGCCGGTTTTTGCTTGTCTGAATAATTTCATTGTGGGGTACCATGGGCTGGTTGTACCATCGATCATCCAGCGCCAATCAGGAATATGCGGTAACATGAGCCAAACAGGAACTCCAAGTCCTCCAGCTAAATGGGCAATAGAAGTATCTACAGTGATAATGAGATCCATATTTTTCATCACCGCTGCAGTATCCATGAATCTTCCCTGACTATCATCAAAATTTTCATCAAATGTATGAATCTTAAAATTAATTGTTTTTAGTTGATTAGTTCCGCTCGTTTTTTGCAATGAATATAAACTTACACTTTTGATTGCGCTTAATGATTCAAAATAGGTGAGTGGAATAGATTTTGCATGTACAAGATCTTGCAATACTTTTTGATCGTATTCATTACCGTTCCAGCAGATGCCAATTTTGAAGCTCTTACCGCGCCCGCCGTAGTCTTGCGCGAAGGCTGGGTCTTCTTTTAAATGATCTTTCCAATATTCGATTAACTTTTGATCAGCACATAAATAAGGCATTGAATTAGGAATCGTATCTATCGTTGTTGTAAAAGCGAATGGTAGGCTCATTAATGCGGTTGCTAAATCATGAGCGGGAATATCTGTATCTACAGGGACAATTTGATCAATATAAGGACAGAGCGAAAGAATGGGAATTACTGGTTTTTGTGCTTGGACAATAACGCGTGCGCCTAGCTCTTTGACCTTTTGCGCATAACGAATAAATTGAAATGTATCACCCAATCCAAATTCACAAAGCAATAACACCGTTTTATTATGCAACGATGCACCAGAATGAATATACTGCACGAATGCACGCGAATCAGAGCGTGGCTTTGACCATCTATATTCAAAATTTTCCCATGCTTGTTCATAATTGCCTAACATTAATTGTGCTTGCGATAATCCATGACGCGCATCGCCATGGTCAGGTTGGAGCATTAACACATTGTTGTATCTTTTAATTGCATCCTCAAAATGGCCTAATGCTTTCAAACAATAGGCTGCATTATAAAGCACCGAAGTTATGTGTGGTCTAATTTTCAAGATTTCATTGAACTGCTCTATAGCTTCAATATAGTTTTGCTGTTGAGCATACATGTTGCCAAGGGAAAAACGAGCCAGGCAATTAGTGGGATCAAGATGTATGGCATTAACAAGTTCTTCAGGAGTTTGTGTATATGCACAATGAGAGAACATGAGAAATAATGCAAAGATTATTTTGTTTAAGTTCATGATTTTATTTTTTCAGAGGTATAGTGTAATCAGTATACGATTTTTCTTCGATTAATCGAGAACCTGCAAGTAAATTAAGTTCCCGTTTTATGCGACAACGCTCATCATTGGTGTAATAAACGCTGCGAGCTAATTTAACAAAAGAATCATCAAATTCACGTGCTCGTTCTTTATCGCGAATGTCATCTTCAATAACCCATAATTCAGAGTTTACCTCTAATAGTTCATTCCATAATGTTTTAAGCTTCAAAGAATGAGGAACGGAGTGATTGCAGGTATCAAGTAAAGTGTCTAATTCAGCTTTTATATTGATTAATTTAGCCGGATCTTTGATTCGTTCCATTTTAATTTGAAGTATAGTGATTTTATCAATGAGTTCGCCAACTTGCACTTCAGCAACAACTGAAATTGTATCGGCTTGATCAGTTTTTTTTTCTTTTTTACTGTTTCGTTCGGCTAATAATTGAGTTAGATCTTTATATACTTCATCCATCACACTATCCCAATCCCCGGAAACTGTTTGCCGGAATAGCTGCATAGTTGGATACCATGGGCTGTCTTTACGATTCAGCATCCAGCGCCAATCGGCAACTTGGGGCAGAAGAACCCACACTTTTTTTCCTAGTGCACCTGCAAGATGAGCCACGGAAGTATCGACGGTGACCACTAAATCTATGTTTTCAATGACTGCCGCAGTATCCATAAATCTGCCATGTTTAAAGTCAAAATCATCGCCGAAATTGTGAACAACCATACCATTTGGCAAGTCATTAAGTTGATCCAGCCCATCCATTTTTTGCAAACTATAGAGTGTAACTCCCGGGCATCGAGCAAGTGGAGCAAATGTAGCTAGATTTATAGCTTTTTTAGAAAAAGCGGATTTGAATTGCTCATAATAAGGAGAGGTGCCCCAACAAATACCGATCTTAAAATTAGAGTTTGTTTTTAGTTCCTCTTTCCAGTGATTAACTAACTTAGGATCTGCGTATAAATAGGGGAAAGAGGATGGTATAGTTTGCAAGGTGGTATGGAAATAATAAGGTAAACTCATGACAGGAATTTGGAAGTCGAATGCTGGTAGTTGATCTACGGTATCAACTACCGGTATCACAGAATCAAGATATGGACATCGTGAAAGTAGATTTATCAGCGTATGCTGTGCTTCCAATATAACTTTGGCGCCTTGTTGTTTGAGTAACTGTGCGTAGCGAATAAATTGCATAGTATCGCCCTGACCATATTCTGCACGAAGCATGATTGTTTTTCCAGAAACATTGGAGCCATCCCATAATTTTTTACTATAATTACGGGTGTTTTGATCTCGTTTCCACCGCCATTCAAAAGATTTCCATCCACTTTTAAAATCTCCTAAAGCAAGAGAACATTCAGCAAAACCATAATGTGCGTGAGGGAATTCTGGCCACTCGGCAAGTACTTTTTGATAGTAATTGCGTGCTTCACTAATACGCCCTACATATTTAAGTGTATGGGAAAAATTGCATATAGCATCGGTAATGTTTGGATTTATAGCAAGCAACTTTTCATAGTAAGGAATTGCAGCTTCATAAAACCCTTGATGGGTATGGATATAACTGATATCAAACAGAGCATTGATATTATTGGGATCTAGCTCAAGCACTTTTTTGTAATGATGTTTGGCATCATCAAATTTATTTTGTGTTCGATAGATGCGGGCTAGTGCAAAATGAGTATCTGGAGCTGTGGATCCATGTTCAATCATTTTTTGATACGCAGTAAGTGCTTTATCGAGCTGTTCTAATTTTTGATATACTTGGCCAAGAAAATTATACGCTTTGAGGTAGTCAGTTTTGTGTTTGGTTGCTTGCTCAAAGGCTTGGCATGCTTGTTCATAATTTTGTTGTTCTAAATAGATGAGTCCAAGATTGAAATAGCTTTGCGGTTGACTGGGGTCAATGCTTATTGCCTTTTTAAAATGCTCTATTGCTTGTGCATATTGTTGTTGTTTGAATAGTTCTATTGCACGATTAAATTGTGTTTCAAAATTTTCTGCTGCTCCAACCATTGCATAGTTGATGACAGAAATAAATGATAATAAACTGAGTAAAAGTTTTTTATTCATTTCTATTCCTTTTTTTGTTGCTCGCTTACTATTTCTTTTATTTTGACTGATCCTTCAAGTACGCAGCAGAGCTGCTTCCCTCAGGACGAACGAAAAATAATACAGAAAATAAAATTTTACTTTTCTCCGTTCGCCCTGAGGGGAATGAGCCCATTTTTATTGGGCGAATGCACTTGAAGGGTCAGTCCTTTTATTTCCTTAATTACTTCTTCTATAACTGCATTCCATGCACCGGGTGTTGGTTGTCTAAATAATTTCATACTCGGATACCATGGGCTGGTTGTACCATCTATCATCCATCGCCAATCTGTCCTATGAGGTAGTAACGCCCAGACAGGAACATTCAAAGCTCCTGCTAAATGAGCAATTGATGTATCGATAGTGATAACAAGATCAAGATTTTTCATAACCGCAGCGGTGTCCATAAATTGGCCCCGTGTTTTATCAAAATTCTCATCAAAGGCGTGTAAACCCACGAGAGTCTGATGGTTCTCAGATGGTTGTTGCAAACAATATACACTGACGTTAGGCAATTGCATGAGTGGTGCAAATTGATCAACCGGAATATTTTTATTGAGTAGGGGTGGAGCATCTTTATCACCATTACCTGACCAACAAATGCCGACTGTAAAATTGGCATCTTTGATTAGTTCTCTTTGCCATTTTTTAACTAAATCTTGATCTGCAACTAAATAGGGCAGAGTTGTTACAAGATTATCCGTGGTTGCATCACACACATACGCCAAACTAAGTAATGGAATTTGGATGTCATGCGATGGAAATTCATCACCCACGGAAAATACATGATCTAAAAAAGGACACAAGGAAAATAGTTGTTTTAATGCAGGGTAAGATTGTATTAATATCTTTGCCCCCCTTTTTTTTAAGGGCAATGCAAATCGAATAAATTGAATATTATCACCCAATCCCCATTCTCCGCGCAGTAAAATTTTTAAACCGGTTAAATCAGCATTGCTTGAAACAAGTTTTTTAAGCTTTTCGATATCATGTTTAAAATCTTTGATCGCAGAACTGCGCCACTCAAAAAGGTCAAAGCCATTTTTATAGTCGCCCAACGATAAATAACATTGTGCCATACCAACATGAGCGAATGCATGAGATGGTTCTTGCTCAATCACCTTTTTATAAGCAGATATTGCTTCTTGCATATCACCCAAATCTTTAAGAGTGTGTGCAAAATTATAGATGGCTTGCGTGCATAAAGGATATTGAGAAGTAATGGTGCGATATAATGTGCTAGCGGCTACAATATCACCTTGCTTGTTTAAGGTGAATGCGCGTTCAAAATCATTTTGCAGATTGGCAAAACAATAAAAGGGTAGAAAAGAAAATAAGAGAATTTTTTTAATCATGTGCTTCATAACTAAAAGGGTACTCAGAACTTACTAATTTTTAATGCTCACCATTTCATACTAAAAATTAAAAGAAGAGTAAATGAAAATTGCTTCACTTAATAACTTTTTATGCTGAAGCAATGAAAGTTTTAAAACGGCTAGTGCTGGAAAAAAAGCAAGAATGTTATTATATTAGAATTGCCAGGTAGGAAAATGGGCTATAGCAGAATCTGATGATAGAAAAGAAGAAAAAAAATAATATATTTTTATAACGAAAGACAATATGAAAAGATTATTAATACTTTGGACTGTTTTTTTTGTATCAAATTTAAATGCGGATGATTTATTTGTACATATTTATAACAGTGATCTTGAAGCGGTACAAACATTATTAAATGAAAATAAAATACCTAAAAGTCAGATGCAAAAATATTTTGATATTGCTCAAGAGAGAATTGGTATTCGAAGAGAAATGATGAGTGGTTATATGCTTTTGACTAGGGTGTATGTGCCCAATGCAAAGCCTTATATATTCTTGGCTTTAGCAAGTGGAAATTTAACTTATCTAGCTCAACTCGTAGTTAAAGGTCTCAATTCTAATGTGCCATGGTCCGTTTATTGGGGAGGTGTTGCTTGTATTGGAGCATTATCTGCAATAACAGGTCTTTTTCTTGCAAAGGAAATGGATCAAAAATATGATTATTTACATAACGAATATCAGAAAGCTCTCATAATTAAACAACTGCTATACGATTATCAGGGAGAGTTGAAAATTTAACTTTATACATGTTTTACTTCTTTTTCTAAAGCATTTACTAGTTCTTTTCCAACTGAGTTCCAATCATATGGCTTTGGTTGTCTAAACAGACGCATGGTTGGATACCACGGCGTTGTATTTCCTTCTTCATACCAACGCGGATCTGGAGAATAAGGCAAAAGCATCCACACTTTTTTGCCCATGGCAGCCGCCAAGTGCGCAATAGAAGTATCGACAGTAATAATTAAATCTAAATTCATAATGACTGCAGCAGTATCCATAAAACGCCCATGTTGTTCATCAAAGTTTGGGCCAAAGGTATGAATGTTAAATGAATCTGGTAAGTTCTTGAGTTGATCCTCGCCAGATATTTTTTGCAAGCTATAAAAACTGGTATTTGCAATTGATGAAAGTGGTGTAAATAGTTCTATATTCACGCTACGTTTTGCCCATGGTGATTTATCGGTTTCATGTTGTGGGTCAACGTGCCAACACAAACCAACCTTAAATTTTGTATCGTGTGCTAACTTATTTTTCCAAAATTGAACGAGTTTTGAATCTGCATGCAAATAAGGAATTTCTGCTGGAATATTGTTGGCGCGCGTTTTTACAATGCCCGGTATATTTAATAAGGGAGCTTGCCAGTCAAAATCTTTGTTGTTAATTGTAGTGATTATATGATCAATATAAGGAACGCTAGAGAGTAAGGTGACAAGTGGCTTTTGTACTTTGCATGTTATGATTGCGCCTTGTTCTTTTAACATTTTTCCATAACGAATAAATTGCAATGTGTCACCCAGACCTTGCTCTGCGTATAATAAAATCTTTTTTCCTTTTAGTGATGATCCATCCCACAAGGGAATTTCCATTTTAGTAGGATCTACGCCAAGCAATTTCAAGCGCTTTGCATAATATTTCCATGCATTTTCATAATCTGCTTTGGCCCAGTAGGCTTGTGCAAGTGCAATGTGAGCATCGGTGTAATTTTCTTTTAGCTGTTCAGCGCGATGTAAATATGGTAAAGCTTCATCAGGTTTTTTGGCAATGCGAAGAGTGTAGCCTAAATTATAAAGAGCATTAGGAAAATTTGGATCTATTTCGAGTGCTTTTTGATAAGCTGCAATAGCAGCATCTAATTGGCCGTTTTTATTATGGATATGGCCAAGATTGAGATATGCATGAATGTTTTTTGGTTGTAAGCTGATGGCTTTTTGCACGTGCAGCAAAGCAGAATCAAAATGTTTGAGTTCAGATTCAGCTTTGGCTAGTTGCAAAACAGCATCAAAGTACGTAGGAGATAATTTTGTAGCGTTCGTACATTGTTTTATAACCTCTTCATAATCGTGTGTCGCCATGAGGCTCATTGCCAGAGCGACATACACTTGTAGGTGTCGCGGTTCAATAGCAAGAGAGGCTTTAAAATACATGATCGCTTGCTCGTGATTTCCCATATTTGCAAATGATTGGCCAAGACGAATAAGCGTCGGAGTCACGGTAGGAGAAGTTTGCAACGCTTGATGGTATAATTTTATTGCTTGTTCATTATTACCTGCTGATTGTAGGGTTAAGCCTTTTTGCAGGAGTTCTTCTACAGGGCCTTGTGCAGCAGCCGAAGTAAACGTTTTTTTGTATAAGGTATTGAGTGGATCTTTAATAGCGAGGCCTACAAGCAAAGGAAGCAATAACATGCCATATTTTGTGAAGTTCGCATTGGTTAATTTTCCTAAAATCATGTTATGCCTTTTTTTCTTTTAATAGTTCAATAAGTGCTTGTTTTACTTCTGCTATTACTGTTGACCAATTACCCGGTTCTTTTTGTTTGAAAAGTCGCATATTATTTGGATACCACGGGGTGTGCGATGACTGTGCATAATCTGGATGACTTGGAAGCCAGCGCCATTCGGCAGCATAGGGAAGTAATACCCACACTTGTTTGCCCAATGCTCCTGCAACGTGCACAATTGAAGTATCGGCAGAAATGACTAAATCTAAATTCATAATGACTGCAGCCGTATCCATAAAACGACCATGCGTTACATCGAAATCATCATTAAAGGTGTGCACTTTTAATGATGATGATGCAATGCGTTGTGTTTCATCAACACCAAACTCTTTTTGCAAACTATAAAAACTAATATGTGGTAATGCGAGTGGAATAAAAGCTTCAAGTGGAATTGAACGTCGCGTGAACATATGATCTTCGATATAAATTGGTTTTGCGTGCCAGCATAAACCGACCCTAAAATTGGAATCATGTGTGAGCTCTTTTTTCCACTGTTGTATGAGATGTGGATCAGCAAATATGTATGGGATTTGTGCTGGAATAGCCTGCCGGTCCCATTCACCTTGTTCAGGGTAAACTCCGCTATTTGCCTTTAGTCCTGAGCTTTTGCGAAGGGTTGCCAAGTCGGAAGACGTGGATAAGCGAAGACTGGTTTTGAGAGTTGTATTGAAGAGCAAAGGCAAACTTAATAAAGGAATTTGCGCATCAGTTGGTGGGATAGGATCGCTGACGCCGATAATTTTATCAAGAAAGTCGCAGCGTGAAAAAAGTTTTATCAATGGATCAAACGCTTGCAAGATAACATATGCACCTTCTTGTTTTAGTAACTTTGCATATCGCATAAATTGCACCATATCGCCCAGTCCCCATTCAGCACGAATTAAAACTCTTTTTCCTTTTACATCACGAGGTTTTAATTTAAGATAACCAAATGCTTGTTGATATGCTTCGCGGTTACCAAGGCGCCACTCGAAGTTGTACCAACCATCTTTAAAATTTCCCGTTGCCAGTTCTGCTTTGGCCATTCCTAAATGTGCTGTGTGCAGTGAAGGATTTTTTTGTAACGCTGCTTTATAGTAATGTATAGCTTCTTGATTTTGATTTGTTCTACTTAAAACATACGCGGTAGTGTTGAGTATGTTTTCATTATTTGGCTTTGCGATTGCAAGTTTTTTGTACGCTGTGCAGGCAGCTAGTAAATCATCTTGCGCTATTGCATTATTTCCTAGTTGTTCAAGCCTTGATAGATCCATTGCGTGCATAGGTAATGAATGCATTATGATGCAGGTGACAGCGACAATATGTATATACTTTTTTATCATGGGGTCCTTCAGGGAGAGTAGGGTTAATTGCCCCTAAAGATATCTAAGCTTTAATGTTCGTCAAGTTCCATTATTTTGTTTTATTGATATCATTACAATATCTTAAGTAAATAAAATTTTTCAGGGAATAATCTATCTCATGGTTACGAAGAAAATATCTAAAATTATTAAAAAAGACGTAAACTATTATCTCAAGTTGCTTTGGACTTATACCATTGAAAGTGACGTTGATGAAAATGGAAAACATTAGCGTAGAATGTCTCTGAGTCAGATTATTGATTCAATGATTGATGTGGCGCGAGCTGCAACAAAGAAATAGAAGTTTTCTAGGGATAGTTTTTTGAGGAATAAGTAAGTTTTTCTAGCGTTTTTATTCAAGTTCTGCTAATCTCTAGCTGGACTTTGGGATTGGCAGAAAGGGTAAAAAGATGACATTTTATGCAAGAGATTTAGAAGAGCAACTTAAGAGTTATGCCAAATTTCCCGTAATTGCCCTCTTGGGGCCAAGGCAATCCGGAAAAACAACGTTAGTTAGGCATACATTTAAAAATCATGTTTTTTTGGATTTGGATGACTTGGAACTTCTTGATCTTATTAAAAAGGATCCAAAAGGAGTGCTTAGAAAATATGAAAATGAGCATGGTATTATTATTGATGAGTTTCAAAATGCGCCTGATGTGCTTTCATATATAAAAATTATTGTTGATGAGCAAGATCGTCCGGGATATTTTGTATTAACGGGATCACAAAATTTTTTAATGAATCAAGCGATAAGCGAGTCACTTGCTGGTCGAGTTGGGTTGTTAACTTTACTGCCATTTTCTTTGCATGAACTACGTCATAATAAACTTATTACTGATCAAGGACCGGAAGATAGCATATTTCGTGGTGGCTATCCTCGTCTGTATCAAAAAGATTTTAATCCTCATGAAGTATATCCTGCTTATATTCGTACCTATATTGAACGAGATGTGCGTCAATTAATTAATGTCACTTCTATCAGTAAGTTTCAAAAATTCATTAAACTATGTGCAGGACGAGTAGGGCAGTTACTTAATTATGCTGAACTTGCTGCGCAGTGTGGTATAAGTGAACCAACTGCCAATCAATGGCTTTCTGTTTTAGAAACGAGCTATATTATTTTTCTTCTGCGTCCGCATTGGACCAATTTTAATAAGCGCGTTACAAAAACTCCTAAAATATTTTTTTACGATACAGGCCTTGCTTGTTCGTTGCTTGAAATTGAATCAGAAAAAAGCTTGGCTCTCAATCCTTTATATGGCAATCTTTTTGAATGTTTCATAATTGCAGATTTTTTTAAGCAATTTTTTAATTTGGGGCTAACAGCACCGCTTTATTATTGGCGTGATAAGAATGGTGACATTGAAGTTGATTGTCTTATTGATAGAGACGCAAAGCTTACACCAATCGAAATCAAATCGTCAGAAACATTTACGCCACATTTTTTTGATTCATTGACGAAGTGGAAAAATATCGCAGAGATTGATGATGCAAAAGAGGGTTATGTGGTCTATGGTGGAAACAAGTCGATATCGGGCAATTTTGGAACTTTGGTTTCATGGCAAGAATCTGATCAGGTGGTAAAGAAAATTATTAAAAAGTAATGTTGTTTCCGATTTTGTTTTTTACTTCATCCATTACAATCTGCCAGTTTCCAGGTTGCTGTTGCCTAAATAATGTCATAGTTGGATACCAGGGGCTATCATCGCGGTTGAGTAACCAACGCCAATCTGCAGCGTAAGGAAGTAAAAGCCACACTGGTTTGCCAAGTCCACCAGCAAGATGTGCAATTGAAGTATCAATGGTGATAATTAAATCTAAATTCATGATAATTGCAGCAGTATCCATAAAAGGTCCCGTCTTCGTCTTAGGGTAATCCTTCGAGGTATCATCAGACTTCATCGGGCTGTCGCCATGTTCTTCGTCTAAGTTGTCAAAATGGTGAATTTTGTAATCAGATCGTAACGTTTGCAGTTGTTCAACGCCGTTTACTTTTTGCAGGCTATAAAGCGTAATATTTGGCAATCCGTCGTCGTCCGATGGACTATGCCGGACAGGTTGTGATAATTGTGCTAAGTAGTTCAGTGGAATTGATTTTGCTATGCTATCTAATTTTACTGTATCTTCTTGTGCATTTTTGTGTACGTCAGCTTGCCAGCAGATGCCGATCTTAAACTTTTTATCTGTCGATAAAAAGCTTTTCCATTGATCAGTGAGTTTTTGATCTGCCCAAAGATAGGGAATTTGTGCGGGGATGGTTTTTAGGTTTGTCCCAAAAACTAGAGGCAAACTCATGAGCAACACGGTAAAATGTGAACCTTCTGGTTGTCCACTCGGAATAATCTTATCGATATAGGGGCACAATGAAAGAAGTTTCATTAATGGTTTTTGGCTTTCAACGATAATATAAGCACCTTTTTCTTTTAAAATTTTTGCATAGCGAATAAATTGCAGGGTATCGCCAAGGCCATATTCCGTTTTAATAAGCACAATTTTATTGTGTAAACTACCGCCTTGTTCCAGATATTTTTTTAAATCCTGATTATAGCTTGGTGGATGTGCCCAACGATATTCGTATGCGGGCCATCCACGTTCAAAATCACCAAGAGCTAAATAAGCTCCGGACAGTGCACGTTCAATTTTTGATGTACTTTGTGCGTAAGGGCGTGCTTTTTCATAGATTTGGATAGCTTGGATCATTTTGTGTTGTTTTTTAAGCATAAAACCGAGGTTGCATAATATTTCACAATTGTTTGGATTTTCAATAGCTAACTTCTCGTACAAGGATAAAGCTTGATCATATTCGTAATTTATCAGGTGTTGATGGGCGGATATTAGGGTTTTACTAGCATCTAAGGCTATAAGGTTTTTGCTCAATAAACCTAGAATAAATCCTAGAATATAATGTGTTTTTTCCATGTGTGCTCCCTATTTAATGTAGACAGGTTGAATTGAAATTAATACTACAATTTTTCGGTGGCGTAAAGCTTATTTCTAAAGCATTAAAATTCAAATAGAATAAAAACTATAGATTTTAATTTGCATGTTTTGCTAACATAGATATCGAGGGAGAATTATTAACGTATTAATGAGGTTATATCATGAAAGTATTAAAATTCCATATTTTACTAGTTGTTCTAGTAGGTTGTAGCAACAAAAATGTAGCGCTTGATGCTCGTTATGCGCATACGCCGGGAGCGCAATATAAGCATGCAAGTTTTTCGGATAATTCTATTGAAATCAAAACAATTTCTGCTCAATCATTGCTGAGCAAAATACAAAAAAATGAAAATATATTGGTGGTTAATGTGTTAGGCTCACGTTTTCACGAAGATGCACACATAAAAGGATCTATTAATGCGCCATTAAGGTTTTTAGAGAATACAGCTGCATCATGGGATAAAAAACAGCAAATTATTGTGTACTGTGCCTGCCAAGAATGTGATGCAAGTCAAAAAGCATGCAAATTATTGCACGCTATGGGATTCAATGATGTTTTGGCCTATGAAGGTGGCATGAGGGAATGGTTTCAACTTGGTTATCCGTGCAATGGCCCATGCAAAGAAGCGTATTTAAGAGAACCTTTAGCTAAAAAAACTAATAATGGAGTAAGTGTATGAAGTTTAAAAATGTTATTTTTTTAGGGATATTAAGTTTTGGCTTTGTGCATGCTGTTGATGCACCTCAAGAACAAAATACAAAAAAAAGATCTTGTGACGCGCAGGTGTGTCATAGATCAACGCCGGGTGGTCAATACACGCATCCAAGTTTTACAGATGAATCAATTCAACCTCGTCAAATTACATCCAGTCAACTTGAAGCAAAAATGAAACAACAAACAAATGTGAAAGTAGTGAATGTTCTTGGGGCTATGTTGTATGAAGATTGTAGCATTGAGGGATCAGTAAATTATCCATTACGTAAACTTGAAGAGAGTGCAAAGTCTTGGACAGATAAAAATCAGGAAATTGTGGTGTATTGCGCGTGCAAAGAATGTGATGCAAGTCAAAAAGCGTATCGATTATTAACATCAATGGGATTTACCAATGTTTGGGAATATGAAGATGGCATTCGTGAATGGTATCGAGAAAAAAAATCTACAACTGGCCGATGCAAAGAGAGTTATTTATCTGCGCCAACGTGTAAATAATATTGGGGTATTGAAAAATGAAGAGAGTTTTTTTATTAACTCTGATAGCTGTATCTTATGGAATTAATGCCTCGGATCAAGAACAGCTATTAGCACAAATGATGGTATTAAAAAAAGACAAAAAACAAAAGGCTGCATATGAAATATTAGCAGACGAAAGTTCAAGGTGTAGTTTTCCAGGAATGGATGATGAAGCTGCAAGAGGTTTTTTTAGCTTTACTAATCCAGGAGAGGATTACGATGAATACATAAAAGAAAACTTTGATAAAAAAATAAAGGAATATAAGAACTTTGATGAAATAGCAACACATTTTAACGAAATTCTTGAAGGAAAAGAACAAAAAGATGATGACAAGTTACAAGCAACTCTAGAACAATTATCTATGTGTGGTGGCATTAATTACACGATGACGGTAGATGAAATGAAAAAAAAGGTTCAAGAAGTTTTTTCTCAATGGGAAAAAGAAGGACTCATTATTTCAGAACAAGAATTTGAAAAAATCAAAGCTAACTATTTTCCAAGACCGATGGACTTAGATCGGCTGTGGGGAGCATTATACTTAAAAAAACGATTTGAGACATCTGAATTTTTAAAGAATCGCTATGATGTTCCTAACTTCATAATTGTACGTGAAAACATACAACCAATTCAGGTTACTATATTTTTTGGAAGTAAAATCGATCCGTGTACACCTCTTAATCAACTTGAGTTACAGCCTGGTGTAGAACATTTAAAAAATGCCAAAATTTATTTTGAAAATATTCCAGGATCTAGGGATTGGGTCAGGTATACAGCAATGGGGAATATCGGAGCGGTACAAGAACCAACTGATCTTTATGTAGGCTATGATGATTTTACAACAGGAAATATTCAACGATATAAAGATAAAAATTATGTTGTTGACACAGAAAAACGCTCAATGAAAATGCCTCCTTATTCAGATTTATATTATCTTCCAACGTATCTTAAAAGAAGATTTCAGTTGAAAAATCCTGGTTCGCATAGTAGTTACCCTATGACAATCGAATTGCTAGATTTGAGGTAGAAAAAGATGAATAGTGATATTGGGCAATGGTATCGAGAAAAAAATCTATAACTGGTCCGTGTAAAGAAGGTTATTTATCAGCTAAAACGTGTAAATAATAAAAGGAGTGAGAATGAAGAGAATTTTTTTACTAATTTTAATGACAGTATCTTATGGAATTATAGCCTCAGATCAAAATAAGTTATTAGCTCAAATGGCAGCATTAGCAAAAGAAAAAGAGGAAAAACCTGTATATGAAATTTTGGCATTGAGGGATACGAAAAAAGCACAAAAGCGGTTCTTGTCAACCTCAGAACCAACTTCTGATTTTGATAAAAAACTTAAAGAAAGATTGGAAGAATATGAGAAAGCCGATAAAGCATTAGCACTTTTTAATGACGTTGTTGAAGGAAAACATGGTAACAACATATTTCAAACTATTTTTACGCAAGCGTCTATGTGTGGAGGTATTAATTATACTATGAACATAGATGAAATGAAGAAAAAAATCCAGGAGGTATTTGCTCAATGGGAAAAGGAAGGTCTTATTATTTCGCAGCAAGAATTTGAAAAAATTAAAGAAAAATATTTTGTACCTCCATCAGGACCTACAAAATCTTTGGATCGCGTGTGGGGAGCCTTATATTTAAAAAAGAGATTTGAGGCTGATCCGAATTTAAAAGAACGTTATGATGTTCCAAAGTTTATAGTTGTGTATGAAAATACTGGACCAATTCAGGTTAAACTATTTCTTACAGGTAGAGGTGGATCAAGAACTTCAAGACCTTGTGTAGATGTTTTAAAAAATGCCAAAGTCTACTTTGAAAAGATTGATGCTTTTAGTGATGAGACAAGAATCAGCAAATCTACATATGATGATATTGGACCTTCGTCATTGGTTGGTTACGATGACTTTTCAGGTAAAGGAAATATTCTTGGACGTGTCGATGATAAAAGATATGTTAAATATGTTGTTGATACAGAATCGCGTGTAATACTCATGCCTTTCATTAATGAAAAGGTGGCTACGATGTTATATTATCTTGAAGAAAAATTCAAACTACAAAATCCTGATTATTCTCGTCATGACAATGAAATTATTACTATTGAATTACAAAAAGATCTGATGTAAAGAAGGTTATTTATCAGCTAAAACGTGTAAATAATATTGGAGCGTTAATGAAAGTATGTATGAAGTTGGGAATGAAAAAACTATACAAAATAGTCATCGTGCTTTTGTTTGTTATCAATACCTGCAATGCCGTTGTTTATAAAATGGATTTATGGAAAGATGACAAAGGCAATACGGTGATTTTGCTGTCCGATTGGCATAGTGACACCTTGAGTGTTACCACAACTTTCAGGCAAAAAAGAGAAATTATAGATTTAGCAAACCACATTCATGCATATGGAATCTTTGAAGATGTAGGTTGGTATACCGGAAATTCTCCTGAAATAATACAAGCTCTTAAGAAAACTCGAAGATTAGCTTATCTAGGACAAAAAATTGGGTGGCTTATTCCATCATGGATTGAAAATAACGTCAATGTTCAAACCGCATCTCCTTTGTTTGATATAACTGTCCAGGCAAAAAACGCGGGAGTAGAATGCGAAAGTATTGAGTTTAGATATGCAGGCCTGTGGGCCAAGCTTGGCTATAATATTTCGGTGCATGATATATATCAGGAGCTAACTTCCAAAATTAAAGAGATTCAGGAATATCAAAATGGCCAAAAGATGAAAGCAATATATGACGGTTACTTAGAGATTTATTTTAATATTAATCAGAAATTTTTAGATATTTTAAAGCAAGAGGCTCAAAACCCTCAAGCTACATTAGCGTCTTTGCCGGATGATCAGCAATATCGTATAGAAACATATGCTCATAGTCTTGTGGATATAGAAATTTTGCATGCTTTACACCGACAACTGGATACGGGTAAAAAAACTTTTCTCATTTATGCCGGCAGAGACCATATAAACAGCATCGAGCTATATGGCTTAAAACTAATGGGATTTGAGCAAAAAGCGAGTATTGGACAAGATGTTGTAGGGCAACAACTTTCTGATCAACAAGAACGCGAGCTTATTAAGAAGGCGCTCAATATTTCAGAGGTTTATAAAGAGTTACATAATATAGCTGGTTTTTCGAAAGAAGCTGAATCTGCAGTTGCTCAAGAGTCTGAGGAAGTGCAATGAAAATATGCATGAAATTGGTATTATTGATTATCAGTTTATATGCATCCAATTCTCTTGTGCATGCAGAGTTGCTCGTGATCAAAAAAGGGGAACAAGGATTTGTACCTTTAGATGCGAGCGATGAAGTAAATAAAGCTGCAATTGCTGACGTATTTTTAAAATATGAATGGCCAATGGTGATTGCCAATACTGCATTGACCAAAGAAGAACAGGATGAGCTTTTGACTTCGGGCGTACCGTATGCAGAAGAAAATTTTATTCGCAACAAATTAAAAGAGATTGACGCAAGCTATGATGTGGTGTTTATTCCGACGGCATTGTATGAATTATTTGTCATCAGGTTTAGCAAAAAAATGGGTAACCCCCGAATTGATATTGATATCAGTGGACAGTTATCTGGCTGGCAGAATACCTTAGAAAATATTTATAAAGTATATAGAGATAAAAATAGCTTATTCTATCCTGATTGGTTCTTACGTATCAACAATGCCCTTGTGAGAAATTTATTTAATTTTGATAAAACGCTTAACAATTATAAAGATGCAGACATGATATTGGATGCAATCAAAAATAAAGCAAGCTATTTTGCTACTTTTTTAATAGATGAACCCGATCTATTTAAGAACGTGAAGAAAAAAGAGGTAGATAAACACAATACAGATATAATCGATCCTCAAAGCGTATTGGCCAAAGTTATTATGCTGGAATATCAAGCCAGGCAAGTGAACAAAGGATTGCTATTAAGGGGGACATATCGAATTTCTCTTGACTGGTTATCATATGAAGCCAAGCAAAGGAACAAAAATTTAACAGAGAAATCTCGAATTTATCGTGAGCCGATAGAGTTAATGGGGAGCACGCTGTATGAAAGCGAACTCTTTGGCGATATACCACAAAAATATAAACAGGGACATAATTCTCTTTATTCTATATCGTTTGGCAATTCGCTTTTTGCCGGTTTTATACATGATTCTAGTGAAAGAGGAGCATGCGCTTATTCATACCTTGTTAAAAATGGTGGTTATGGGATTTTTATTGATAAGAAAAATTACATTCAGCGCCAATCTTTGAGCTTATTTTTTATCGCACCGTTAGCTCCTATCGCAGCAGTTTTTGCAACAGGCGAATGGTTTCATTCACGTAGTAAAACTGCCATAAATTTGAAGGAGGAGAAGGAAGGCATACTCCCCGCAGGTTTTTCTAATACGACCTATTATTTTAAAGATCCTGCTCATATTTTCACAATAGTCAGAGATCCATTACTTCATGCTGAGCTATTTTCAAAATATTTGGCTGAAAATATGCATCTGATTAAAGGCTCAAGCGGTAAATATTTTGGACCTCTTTTTGCTGATTGGACTTATGAACAAAAAAGAGTTGATTATGAAAAATCACTAAAAGAGGCACAAGCACAAGCTGCTGCATATTATAAAGCTATACGCGTTCTTGAGCCTTTTGCTACAAAAGCTTCTCGTAAATATCATGAAAATCCTGAGGTGGTTAAAAAAGCACTACGTGAATATCTTGAAAAAAAACGATTAGAGCAAAAACAGAAAGAAGATGTGCAAAATAATGAAGACTCAGTACAAGAGATTGGACCAGCACAATGAGGATGCAAAATAAATTCATCTTACTTGCATTAACATTATTCGCATTCAATTCTATCATGCTGGCAGAGTTGCCCAATGCCAAAACCATTGCTGCGCATATTCAAACAATGCGTGCAATTAAGGCGGGAAAAGATAACAAAACTACAAGTGTGCCTTCAGAAAGTCACTGCCAAACTGATTCTTATGTGGAAGTTTTTCCTGCTTTTAAGCCTGAGATACAGTTTGCTGATAATAAAAAAATCCTAGATCTTGTTGTTAACATAATCCAGCAAGAGCGAAATATGGCCGAAACTCATTACGCGTTCTATCATGCGCAAAAGAAAGAATTTCTTTTTTTACAAGATATTATCAAAGAAATAATAAACTGGTTACATATTAAGGCCGTTGGAGCGGAGTTTGAATTTCTCCGTACTCCAGGTGACAAGCAATTTGATATCGAAGAGGGACTGTATGACTTTATGGCAAAAAAATTCGAGCAATATGATGCACATATGAATGCTTTCTTCGATCATGCAACTGAGATGATAACGCTTCTTCTTTCAACCAATTTAGCTCTTTTTGCCAATAGAACATTTAAAGGTGAAAGCTCTTTTTATGATTACTTTCTACCTTCTAAAAGTTATGCAGCAATTAATATTGATGATTTGCTACGATCATTTACTGATCAATTTAAATTTAATCAGACCTACATAACTCAAATTATTGACCTTACAAAAAAAGAAGCTTCAATAACTGAAAATGGACTTTTACAGCAAATATTTATACCCAAAGATTTGGTTGATCAAGTTGCTTATTTGAGTAAGCAAGGAGGTCTATTTCCTTCAGAAGCCAAACATACAGCGGCTACTGACTATAAGCATATTGAACCGGGAAAAGCGGTGTTGCCTATTATGACTGGAAAAAGTTTAAAAGAAATTGAGGCGATTAAAAAAACTTTGCTACCACCACAACAAGATGATTTTAAGGAGTTGTCTTCAACTGAACGCGCTGCCTTCAATTGGAAAGAACAGATGGAGTATTTTAGAAAAAGGGAGCAACACAACAAACAAAACGCTTTTAAACAACCATGGTACATTATGAAAGAATCAAAAATTTCACCTCTTCTTGAGCTTTACCAAAAACATCCGCAGACACTTCTTGACAAACTTGTTGTTATAGAAGAACAAGATGAATGCTTAGGGGAGATCCCAGGAACATCGCGTGCTAGAGAACAAGGTTGTTATTCACTAGATGAAGCTTTTGATGCGCTCCAAGCACGATTACTTATCACCGCAAAAACATTATTAAACCCGGAAAGTGGCATTCAAATTTATCGCTATACAACAATTCCGCCACAAACTTATGAAGAATATCGCAAAAAACTTAAAACAATAATCGATGAAATGATGCTTGATTGGATTGAACAAAGAAGGGCAGAAGGCGGTGTGGGTGCCCAATCAACTGTGCCAGCTGAAAAATTGATTAAATATATTAAGCAGCATTCGCTAGAAAAATAACGAAAAGAACGCGAAGAAAATACCAAGAAGAAAGCAGCTCGTAAGCTTGAGGAACAACAAAGAAAATCGCAAGAGGCTGAAAGCTATTAATCAGTATTTTCCAGAAAGTCTGAAATATTGATAATGCGGTAAAAATAACCGGCTGTATCGACACCTTCGGTAACGCCACCAAAATGAAACAGAACAGGCACCAATCCCAATCCTTGAGGAATATCTAAGCATTCAATTTTTTGTTTTATTGACCTAATGACGCCAGTGCCTACCTCATCTCTTTTAAATTTAAATTCGCAGAGCAAAAGATTTTTAGTAACCATTTGGATTAGGTAATCGATTTGACATCCTGGATGTTGTTTGGTTGCTCGTTGAATATATGGATTATCGGCAACGATATCAGCTGAATTAATGCCAAGTGCGTTGAGTAACGTGGGGCGATTGTTGAGCAATAGATTTTCCACCTGCAGCCCCATCATTGTTTCCCATCCGGGTAGTGATTGCAAAGAGGTTGCTTTATAGCTTCCTGCTTTAATTTTCTCCAGATTTGGTTCGATATATTTAATAAAGAAGCGAATGTAGTTATCACTCAAACGATATACATAGTTTTTGTTTAATTGTTCTGTTTTGAGTGACCAAGAATAATGTTTGGTAACAAATCCTGCATCAATAAGATTGGTGAGCAAATCTTCTACACCAACTTTTGTGCGTGATTTGCATGCTTTTTTGATTTCAGCAATTTCTTTCATGCCATTAGCCAAGAGGTATACAATTTCTTTGTACATCGATCCGTGGCCATTGAAAAGATCATGAAAGATTTTATCAAATTCTATAGTAAATGCCCCATCTTTTTCGAAACAAAGGCGTTTAATATTATCATCAGCAAGAGCACCGGCTGAAATCTGTTCTAAATACCACGGTACACCGCCAGTGATTGATAGAATTTTGAACATATCATAGTTAGATCGTTTAAGGCCAGATTTACGCAAGAGAGTTGCGCATTCAGATAATGATAATTCTTCTAAGGTAATTTGGAGAGTGATTCGTCCAAAAAAAGCGGTGCTGTTGATAATGTTTTTTTCAATCCAGGTTGATACAGACCCACTGAAAATTAATATCAGTTTTGGATATTTTTGTAGCTCTAAATCCCACCATGATTTAAGTTTTGGTACGAAGTCGTTATCGTAACTACCCATCCACGAAATTTCATCAAATACAATGATAGTTGGTTCTTGTGTTAAATGGTCTGTTAAATAGTATAGTGCATTAGTCCAATCATCAAATGTTTGTTCGGGTAGTTCTAAATTACGGGATAATTGACGAGCGAAAATCCCTAATTGACTTTGTACGCTTGTAATATCAGTAGGTGGTAAACCGGTAAAAGATAAAAAACGTTTACCTTCGGCAAATTCAGACACCAAGCGAGTTTTGCCAATCCGCCTTCTACCCTTGATGACAACCAACACAACTCGTTTAAAATGGCGTAACTCATGCAGCTTTTGTAATTCTTCTTTTCTTCCAATAAATGGCAGCATGGTAGTACCTTTTTTAAACTTTTCCTTAATTTAGATTAAATCATGTTATGAGCTTGGTTGGTGATGCACTCATTAGTATATAGTGATTTATTCTGGGGAACAAACAGATGATAAACATTTATCTTGTAGCGCATCAAAATGATTGTACTAAAATTTTTCACTGGTACTTTGATAGGTAAAAAATATGCTCTTTTTTTTCACAACATTAGAAAAAAATATATAACAATTTTTATCCTTAAGGACCTTTTGAGTTGGTATAATTGTTAATTGTTTTGTACGAATAACTAATATTGTGCATGGATAAATCGTCTTTTTGTTTAGAACCTTTTGCTCTCAACTCATCTTTCCATTCTTCTGGTATTGCAAATGTTAATGGATGAGCTGGTATACATTCCAAGTTAACGTCGGCTCCTTTTTCTACAAGAAGATGGAATAAGCCATAATGTGTGCGCATTGAAACTGCATGAAGTGCTGTATGTGGCTCAAAGCCATCAAGTCTTTCATCGGGGTTTGCCCCTACACACAGTGCACATGCAACATTACAGGCAACTTTATGATTATTAGATACTTTTTCTTTATCATCCTGATCCTTTTCTTCATAATAACTCCTATATTGTTCATAAAAATGTACCAATACTTTTTTCATGATAATTTTTTTTGTTGCCGGACTCATATCATCAACTTCTTGCCATTGTGGATTATCTTTAAGGAGTTTTGGGCATGAAATAACTTCACTATGCTTTGTGCATCCTTTACATGTTAATAACTTCTTCCACCACTCATCAGAGAACTGCGGATGAGAGCCTAAAATAGGACTAACTCTAGATTGAAGGAGATTCATCAACGTTAAAGTTGCATTGCTTTCTTCTTGAGGTTCGGCTTCTTGGCTCAGTTGAGCAAGTTGTTGTTCAATAGTTTTTTTAGATGCAGTAGACATATCAAGTTGCAGATATTCAGCCTCTGCTTGTTCTGATAATATATCAAAGAGATTATCTTGTTTTTGAGGTTCTTCGGCCGATATAGGTGCCAAACTAAGAAGGCACACCAATACTATATTTTGTGTAGGTGATTTTTTCATGCAAACTTTCTACATTACTCTTTTTTTGATTGATAATTTTTCAATGTTGCTTGTTGTTTAATTTTTTGCTGCACAACGTTATCAATCACAGCCGGTGTAATTATTTTCTCTTTAAGTGAGAGAGTTGCTGGGGGGATTGATCGCACTAATTGCGAAAGATCTCTGCCAGAAAATCCTTCGGTTTTGGTAGCGACTTCAGACCACATATCGTGAACTTTATCATCAATAGGAATAGAAGATTTTTTGCTTACATATTGTTCAAAAAATTGAACCAACAATCTTTGGCGGGTTGCGCTATCAGGTAATGAAAATTCAAATTTCTCATCTGCACGACTAATATATGCCGGATCTAAAAGACCTGGCTCATTGGTGGCACCCAGCAAAACATATTTATCTGTTTCTGTTCCCGTCCTGGCATAAAAGGTGTTTTGTACTTGACGAGTTTTTTCACTGATTGAGCCAGTGCGCATTGGGGCAAAAGCGTCAACTTCATCGATGAAAATAACCGTTTTGCCTCTTTCTGCCCAATCAAATAATTTATTAATTTCCTCAATCGCCTGAGTATCGGAAAATTGATGTACGTTTGCGCCGGGAACAATTGCATAATGCATATTTAAATCACGAGCAACTGTTTTTGCCAGTAATGTTTTACCTGTTCCCGGAGGTCCATACAATAAAGCGTGACGATAGGGTTGTGATTCTTGTTTACTTGTTTTTATAGATTGCACATAAGCATCTACTTGAGCTTGTAATTCAGGATTATAAACCCCTTGAGGTATTTTTTCTTTTTTAGTTAATGTGGCAATTGGATGACGCACCATTTGATTAAGGGATCTACGTGATGTTTCAGTAACTAAAGTAGGTTTCATTAAAATAGAAGAAGCATAGTTTGCTAAAACCTTGGTTCCTCGTTTTGAAGCAAATATTCCCAGTGCAAGTCCAGATAACGCTAAAGTAGTTTGTTTCATTCGTTTTTTGTCTGCTGTGAAGGAGTTTATACCTTGTCCGATATGGGTCAATTTTTGCATTGTGTGTTCATGCTGCAATTTAGTTTTTTCTTTATCATGACGCAGCAGTTGAGGCAAATTTTCTTGCCTTATGCGTTCTTTTTCCAATTCATTTTCGCCGCGCTTTTTTTCTAAATCGCTTAATTTTTTATGATGTTCAAGCATAAGTTGTTTTGCTTGAACTGCAAATTCATCCTTTTGTTTTTTAGCTTGATCTGTCCATCGTTCATCTATGTATTTTGTAAGAGTTGCAAACCATCTATTGCGTTCGTGTTCTACTTGTACTTTCCCCGCATTGGCAAGTTCAATCTGTTTCGTTTTTTCTTTTTCAAGTGCAAGTAGCGCGGCTTCTGACATAGTTCCTGATGCAGAAAGCACGTTTCCAGATCCAGATGATGGTCCAGAGTTGCCTGGTCCTGAAGCAGGGAGAGAGCCTATTAAATTGCCTATAGATGTGGGAGAATCAGATCCGCCCCCGTGAGTGCCATTTCCACCAGGCGTGAGGTAGGCGTTAGTTATATGTTGACCATATGGGGTATGAGCACCATTATTTTGACAATGCGGGCATGCGGCGTGGGATGCAGGTTTTTCAGTACCAAATAGTGAATTATACAAACGAGAAAAAAAACCATTGTTATCTGGTGAATAGGAGCTGCTGGTATTATTGAGCGTTACTAATAGTACAAACAACGCCAGATGATTTTTATGTGCCATGAATTACCTTGATTTATTCATATTGAAAAGTGTTCGCTTAAATAGCTCTATAAAGAAATGATAAAGATTTTTGACCAAAAATCAAATTAGAAACATTGTGTGGGGTATTTTAAGAATAAAAGTAGTTTTAGGGATTTAATTTTTTAAAGCGCTTTTAATCTCATCAATCACCTTCTGCCACCCTGAATGTTGTCTAAACAATTTCATAGTTGGATACCAAGGCGAATCATCGCGATCGAGCATCCAACGCCAATCCGCAGATGTAGGTAAAATTACCCACACGGGTACCCCAAGTGCTCCTGCAAGATGGGCAATTGAAGTGTCGACAGTGATTACCAGATCAAGATTTTTTATTACTGCTGCGGTGTCTAAAAAAGGGATACTGTCAAAATCGGCATCGAATGTTTTAATGACACCTTCGTTTTCTAGCTTATCAAGTTGATCGAGGCCATGATGTTGCTGTAGGCTATAGATCGAAATATTAGGAATGTGCCCGTCGTCGTTCGATGAACTATGTCGGGCTGACGCAAGTTGTGCAAAATAACTAAGTGGCATAAATTTTTCTTCTCCATGGATTGTGTTGCCATGCCAGCAGATACCAATTTTAAAATTTTTATCGGAATTAAGTTTTTCTTTCCACATATCAACTAATTTTTGATAGATCTGAATATACGGAATATCTGCTGGGATATTTTCAACTGTAGTGTTAAAAACCATGGGCAAGCTCATCATAGGAATTTCAAAGTGACAAGGAATGTTAGTTGATTCGCGTGGTAATATTTCATCAAAGTATGGTTGTTGCTTAAACAAAGGGATCAGTGAATTATGCATCACATGTATGATGACATGAGCCCCACGTGTTTTTAAAAGTTGCGCATAGCGAGTGAGCCAAATCGTATCGCCTGCTCCCCATTCTGCAGTGAGTAATATAATTTTACCTTGTAATGATTGATGTGTTTGAAAATATTTTTGTGCATTTCGTGTGAATTCCGGTTTATAACCTAAATGCCATTCAAGTTCCTGCCAGCCTTCTATGAATTTACCTTTGGTTAAATAAAGTTGTGCAACTTGCAAGTGAGCGTGGGCATTTCCTGGGTGTTGACTAATTATGGACTCATAATATGCGATCTCTTGTTCTATATTTTTACTCGCTGAAGCGAGTGTACATGAAAGTAAGAATATGAGAAAAAGCATGAGTTATATTGCCTCAGCTAATGCTTCTAAAATTTCAGAAAATACTGAATTCCAATTCCCAAACTGTTTTTGTCTAAATAAGCGCATAGTTGGATACCATGGAGAGTCATCGCGTTTTGTTAGCCAACGCCATTCAGCAGGAAATGGAAGTACAATCCACGTAGGAACTCCTAATCCACCAGCTAAATGAGCAATTGAAGTATCTACGGTAATAATGAGATCCATGTTTTTGATAACAGCTGCGGTATCCATAAAGCGACCATTTGTTGTATCAAAGTCTGCATCAAATTGTTTGATATGCGTGTCATTTGCTTGATCAGATGCTTTAATTGAACTGTTTGGTTCATTTTTTTGTAGACTATACACACTGATTCCTTTAATTTCAGCCAGGCGAGCAAAAAAGTTAAACGGCATGAATTTACTTGCACCATGTGCGGCATCACCTCTCCAGCAGATGCCTATTTTAAAGTTTTGCTTGTCCTTCGTAGCCTTGGCGAAGTAGGATCTCCATTCAACAATTAAGCGTGGATCTGCTCGTAAGTAAGGAACTTCATGAGGGATAGTTTCCAACGTTGTTTTAAACGCTAGAGGTAAATTGAGCATGGGGATCTGCGCATCAAATTGAGGGAGTGGTTTGCCAATGGCAACCACCTCATCAAGGTAAGGGCATAATGAAAGCAACTGAGCGAGTGGCTTTTGCGTTTCGGCAATAACTATAGCTCCTTTGCTTTTAAGTAATTGCGCATAACGAATAAACTGTAGCGTGTCGCCAAGTCCTTGTTCAACATTAATAACGATTCGTTTTCCATGTAGGTCCGTCGTACCATTCCATAATTTTTCTATAGGGTAATTAAATGAGCGTGGCGCATGCGTACCTCTTTTCCAACGGTATTCATATTCTTTAAATCCTTCAATGAGATTACCCGTTGCAAGTAATGATAAAGCATAACAAAAATGGACTTCCATATTATCTGGATTTATAGACACAGCTTTTTTGTAATGAGCAATTGCTGAGTCGAAATCGCCATTTTGTTCGGCGTATGTAAATGCAATATTGTGATGAACTGCAGCTAAATTTGGATTTATAGTAAAGATTTTTTTAAACGTATCAATAGCTTGTTCTGTTTTATGTGCACCAAAGAAATGATTTCCTAAATTAAGTAAACAGTTTCCAAGCATGGTATTGCTTGTATTGTCAGATGGTCGATTTTCTAAAGCTCGAGTAAAGCTTTCAAGAGCTTTATCGTGCTGACCGATCGCCTCATATATTTTACCCATATTGACGTGAATAGAGAATGAATGAGGAGATTGTTCAAGTTCTTTTTTATACAGTTCTAGTGCTTGCTCATATTTTTTTTCTTGAAATAATGTATGTGCTTGCTGTTCACTATTCAGATCTTGAGCTGTTTCTGTTTGGATACATTCTTGCAGTTGATTTGATGCTACTGTATCAATATATTCGGAAAAATGAGGATGAGCAAAAGTCATATGAGTAGATACGAGTGCGATTATATAAAATATTTTTTTCATAAGTTCCTTTATCTTTCGGAAACCTCTTATTTTAATAAGGGGAGGAGAAAGCCTTTATTTTACGATAAAATCTATTATAATTATAAATGCTTAAGCGGTTGCTACGTTTTGTATCTTGTCCAATGGTTTTAAGTAATCTCCGGCACAAAAAAAGATACAATATAAATTTTAGGGAATCCAACAGCCTTTCTGTAGGATTATAATATCTGCCGATGTTATAACGGGCACAGTAAATTGTCCGCATGTGGGCCTTTCGAGGGACTATAAAAGCTTCTCAATTTATTGAGGAGTTTGTTTACGTGTTAATTCCTTTTTTATGCAAATCTATTTTTGACAGTGTTTGTGCAATGTGTTCAATTACTTCATGCCAACTTTCATTCTGTTTTTTTCTAACCAGTTTCATGCCTGGATACCATGGTGATTGGGTAGCATAATCAATCTTATTTTTTAATAAATTTTTTTCATTGTCATCCTGAGCGTGCCCCGTAGGGGTCGTCGAATGGGCGTCACCTTCATGTAACCAACGCCAATCTGCTTTATAAGGAAGTATCACCCAAGTCGTGGTACCAAGTGCAGAGGCTAAATGTGCGATTGAAGTATCAACGCTGATCACTAGATCGAGATTAGAAATGATTGCACTTGTATCCATAAAACGCCCGTTAGTTTTATCTAAATCAGGGCCAAAGTCATGCATAAAAGATGGGGCAGTTTGCCCATGTTGCAAGCTATATAATTTTATACCTGGTAAATCTGCTAGAGGAGCAAATAATTCTGCCGGTATGCTGCGTCGTGCAAGGGGAGGTCTGTTGGCATCATTAGCGGCATCTGCCTGCCAGCAGATTCCAATATTAAAATGTTGATCTTTATTGAGAATGTTATGCCAACTTTTTTTTAGTTCATTGTCGGGAAAAATATAGGGAATGTTTGTCGGTATTGCTTGCCGGTCCCATTCACCTTGTTCAGGGTAAACTCCGCTATTTGCCTTTAGTCCTGAGCTTTTGCGAAGGGTTGCCAAGTCGGAAGACGTGGATAAGCGAAGACTGGTATGTAACAACGCAGGTAAACTCATCAGTGAAGTGTAATAATCATATGTTGGCGTTGCACCATCAATAATTATGCTGTCGATGTAAGGGCAGTTGCTTAATAATAGATGTAATGGTTTTAACGTTTTAAGAATGATAGTTGCACCATGACTTTTTAGTACTTGTGCATAGCGTACAAATTGAATGCAATCACCTAATGCTCCTTCGCTCAGTAATAACATAGTTTTGTTGCGCAATGATGCTATACCATCCCATTGCGGTGCATTCATAATCATTGTTTTTTTATCGGGTAGTTCCCAACGTTTTTCATATAGCTGCCAACCAGTCTCATAGTCTCCAGTGGCAAGCAATGCTGTTGCAAGTGCTACTTGAAAATCTGCGGCATCGGGTTTTAATACACATGCTTTTTTAAAACAGTCTTGCGCTTGGTGATAGCGGGTTAATTCATTCAGTGTAAAGCCAAGATTGAAGTGCACGCTTGCGCTTGTTGGAAATAATGCTGTAAGTTTTTCAAATACGTTTGCCGCTTTTTCAAGCTGATAATTTGTATAAAAGGTGTTGCCAAGTAGTAGAAGATTGTTGCCGATAGTGCGTAGTTGTTCTGGGTCAGTGGGAGATTGAGCTAGGGCTTGTAAAAAATAGGTATAAGCTTCATCAAGATTCTGTTGTTGTAAACAGGTGATGCCTTTGGAGATAAAATCAGAATGACTTGTTAGAATTAATGAATGTATCGATGTCGATAGAGCTAACAATGAGTAAAAAAATATTTTCTCAAGGTAAGTTTTTTTACCGTTCGTCCTGAGTGGAGCAGCCTTATGCTGCGTACTTGAAGGATCAGTCCTAATTAAAAAAAAATTACTTATGGTTTGACCCTTCAAGTACGCGGTCGAGCCGCTACCTTCAGGGCGAACGGATAGAAATAATTTTATTTTCGAGTTCATCTATTTTTTTCCTGCAATAATTTCCCTAACTCCATATCAACTAGGTGCATAACAGAATCGAAGTCGAAGGGTGCTGGTTGTTTAAATATTTTCATGCTCGGATACCAAGGGGAATCGGTGCGACCAACGATCCAACGCCAATCTGTTGCATAAGGCAGTAAAAGCCAAACTGGAGTGCCAAGAGCTCCAGCAAGATGGCCAATTGCGGTATCTACGGTAATTACTAAATCTAATGATTTCATAACAGCTGCAGTATCCATGAATGCTCCCCCCTTCGCTAATCCAGGCCTTCCGGCTTGGCTAGCTTCGGCGGGCAGGCCATGTTCTTGATCAAATGAGTCATCAAAAAGATGAAGGTTAAATGAATCTGGAAGGTTTTTTAATTGTTCAAGACCTTCTTTTTGTTGCAAGCTATAAAATGTAACTCCTGCATGATGACTCAACTTACAAAATTGTTGTAATGGTATACCTCTGCGTGCAACTGGTTGACGAGATGAATCGTTGAATACGTCAGCTTGCCAACAGATGCCTACTTTCAAGAAACTGCATGCTAGACTATCTGCAGATGTTGTAGCTACAAATGCAGTTTCGCAGTCCGCCATAGCTTGCCGAGCCGGAAGGCCCGGATAAGCGACGGCTGGATAAGTCCGATTACCTTTTTTTAAATAATTCTGCCATTTTTCAATTAATGTTTGATCAGGATAGATATACGGAATGTTTTTAGGAATGGTTGCTTCATTTGAATTAAAAATAGCAGGTAAGCTCATGAGGGTTGCCCAATCATGGCTTAGTGGTAGTGGTTCATTGTTTGGTATAACCTGATCTAGATATGGACAACGTTTGAGTAATGGAACGAGTGATTTTTGGACTGAGGCTAGTACTGTTGCACCTTTATCTTTGAGTAATTGGGCATACCTAATAAATTGTATAGTGTCTCCCATACCACCTTCATGACGTAATAAGATTATTTTTCCGCTTACGGTATTAGTATTCAAAAATTGACGTAGTTGTTCTGAGTTTTTATTTGTTTTCTTTAGGTGAATTTCGTGTTGTGCCCAACCATGCTCAAAATCGCCTTTGAATAGTAGGGCATGTCCAAGTGCAAATGAAGCTGCTTCATAGTTGGGGTCAGCAGCAAGTACTTTTTTATATATATCAATTGCTTCATCGACTTTTCCAGACATCTTAAGTGTGTAACCAATATTATAAAGTATCGAAATTGAATTGGGAGCGCGTTTTAAAATAGATTGAAACGCTTGCACGGCTTGCTCAATTAGACCAAGTCCAATACACGAGCATGCATAACGATGCATAATATGTATATCTTGAGGTTTTAACTCTGAGGCAAGCTTTAAGATATTATTTGATTCGTTGAGCATTTCATTTTTGTCATATACATCTGCTAATTCCGTATAATTGTTGATATGAGTAGGCTCTAATAATAATTTTTTTTTCAATGTTATGATTGTATCAGCAATAGCCTTATTATTATTATTTGAGCTTATTGTATCAGCATTGAGTCCAGTTGATATACAAAATAATAGAATCAGAAATAACATGTTATATGCCTTTATCTATTTTTTAGCCTGTCCGTCGAAGTATGCATGAAGACTGGATTCCTTTTTTTTTGCATTGAGCTGAACATGAAGTTCAAATAAGTTTTGAGTAAGTTGAGAATAGCTATCATCAAAACAAGAGCATTTTTCTTTTTCTTGTATTAATTGTTCGATCGTGATTATTTGATTTTCTAGATTTCTTAATTGGCTTTCTAGATCTGGTGATGTATTAATGAGTTCAGAGAGTTCTTGAACAATAGTCGCAATGACGGAATCCCAATGCTCCGATTCTGGTTGTCTGAATAAGCGCATGTTTGGATACCACGGTGTATCAAGTCTTGTGAGCATCCAACGCCAATCTGCTGGCTCAGGAAGTAAACACCAAACAGGTATGCCAAGTCCACCAGCAAGATGCGCAATCGAAGTATCAACGGTAATCATAAGATCAAGATTTTTCATAACTGCTGCTGTATCCATAAAACGACCATGATCTGAGTCAAAATCAGCTCCAAAAGAAACTAAATTGGTGTTGGCAGGAAGATTTTTTAGTTGATCTTCTCCTGTTACTTTTTGCAAGTTATACACAGTAACACCAGGCATAGTAAAAAGCGGTAAAAATTTAGTCACTGGAATCGATTTGGCTGCAACAGCAGTGCGTAAGAAATGAGTGCTGTAATTTGAGTTGCCTTGCCAACAAATACCAACCTTAAAATTTTTACCGTGTCCGCCGTAGCTTTTAGCGTAGGCTGGATCTGCTGATAATTTTTCTTTCCACTGAGCAACCAGAGCAGTATCTGCATATAAATATGGTATGTCATGTGGGATGGTATCAAGTCGAGTTTTAAGTACATATGGTAAGGTCATAAAAGGAGCATGTGTATCAAACTGCGGCAGCGTATCAAAAAGTGAAACAACATGATCTAAATAAGGACATAGTTTAAATAGTTGCACTAATGGTGGGTGAACAGCAGCAACGACGCGAGCGCCTTGATTCTTTAGAATTTTGGCATATCGTATAAATTGAAATCCGTCTCCAAGGCCTTGCTCTGCATGTAATAAAATGGTTTTCCCTTGTAATGATGAACCATCCCATAGAGGTCTGCCTAAATTACGTGCATCATGATTATCTCGTTTCCAACGCCATTCATATTCCTCCCATCCGTGTTCAAAATCACCCGAAGCTAAATAGGCAAGACTGAGGCTGAAATGTGCTTCTGCATGCTTAGGATCTAGTTCAAGAACGCGTCGATAATAGGGTAATGCAGAGTCTATTTTATTAAGTTTTTTAAGCGTGTAGGCGATATTATAAAGTATGGCAGAATTATTTGGGATAATTTTATCAATTGCATAATATTGCGATAATGCGTGTTCCGTTTGATTATCCATATTCAGAGTATTTGCAAGTTCAAGCATAATATTTGCTTCGTTGGGTTTCAGTGCTAATGCACGCTTAAAATAAAGTGCTGATTCTTCAAACTGGCTGTTTTCATTCAATGCACGTGCTAAATAGCATAAAGCTTCATGATAATTAGGATTGAGTTTTAACGTACTTTTAAACTGTTCGATAGCTTCATTTAGTTTATGATTGTTTTTGTATGATATGCCTAGATGAAGCATGGCTTTTGAGTAAGTAGGATCAAATGAAATAGCTTTTTGCAAGTTTTCAATTGCTGCATCATATTGTTGTTTCTGGTTATAAATTAAGCCAAGATTAAAATATATTTGAGGACATTGCCGATTAAGTTCTAATGCTTGTTTATAGGTGATTAAGGCTTGATCTAAAGATCCTTGTCTAAATTCAGATGTAGCTTGATTAAATAATGTTTCAAAAGTTTTCATCCCTAGCATGCTGCTCATGCTCGTTAATGATAAGACAATTAAAAAAGTACGAAATATATAACGTTGTATGTTTATGAACATGAATATACCTTTTATAATTATGGGTTTTGGCAAACAAGAGTATTAATTTTTTGCTTAATAGCATTCTTTAATTCTAGTAATTGAGCGTCAGGTAGGCTTATAAGCCTTTTTAGTTCTGATTGCACGTTGAGCGCAGTAAGATTTTCAATTAAATCTGCTAAGTTTTCGGGCAGTTGTATTTCTTGTACCTCGGATTCTGGGTTATTGTTAATTGAAGCTAATTGTTCATTAGATTCTTGTTGTCCGGTTAATTGCAATAATGCGCTAATAACATTTTGTATAGCTGAATCCCAATTACCGACTGCTTGTTGTCTGAATAAGCGCACATTAGGATACCAAGGCGTATCATTGCGATTAAGCATCCAACGCCAATCTGCGGGCTGAGGAAGTATGATCCAGGTAGGGCAACCAAGTGCAGCAGCAAAATGTGAAATCGAGGTGTCGACAGTAATTACTAAATCTAAGTTTTTAATAATTGCTGCAGTATCCATGAATCTTCCGTGCTCTGTATCAAGATCATCACCAAAGCTTATTAAATTTGTGCCGCTAGGTAGATTTTTTAATTGATCTTCACCAGTAATCTTTTGCAGATTGTAAACGGTTACGCCCGGTATGTTAAGTAAGGGTAACAGTTTGTTGATGGAAATCGATTTTGCAGCAACAGTTCTGCGTAAAAACTGCGTACTATATTGCGAATTTCCTTGCCAGCAAATACCAACTTTGAAATTTGTATCAGATGATAATTTTTTATGCCAGTGTTCAACCAGTTTTTGATCTGCATATAAATAAGGAATTTGTGTTGGTACTGTATCGATTTTTGTGTTAAAGGCGAGAGGTAAACTCATTAACGGTAATTGGTAATCAAATGAAGGTTTGGGTTCTCCGTGCACAACAACTTTATCCAAGTACGGGCATAAAGAAAGAATTGTTTTTAATGGTTTTTGTGTTTCAAAAATTATGGTGCCACCACGCTCTTTGATCAATTGTGCATAACGAACAAATTGGAAGGTGTCGCCCAGTCCTTGTTCAGCATAAAGTAAAATCGTTTTTCCGCGTAAATCTTGGCCTGTCCATAAAGGTTCTTGATAAGTTCTTGGTTTTTCATTATATGCTTGCCAGCGCCATTCATACAATGGCCAACCTTGTTCAAAATCACCGAGTGTTAAATAGGATAAAGCAAGGCTAAAATGTGGTTGAGCATATTGGGGTTTGAGTTCAATAAGCTTTTTAAAAATTTGAATTGCTTTAGGATATTCACCTTTTTTCTTGAGGGTGAATCCAAAATTATACAATGCTTCATGAATATTAGGATTGATTTCTAAAATTTGTTGATAACAACCCAGTGCTTCATCAAGCTCATCTACCATATTAAGAGTATTGGCAAGATCCAGAATGCAGTGTACGTTTTTAGGATTAATTTTTACTGCTCGTCGATACATTTCAATAGCTTGATTAAAATCTTCTACATGTTTGTACATTGCCGCCGTTCTGGATAAAGCATCTACATTATAAGGATCGAGGGCTAATGCTTTTTTTGCACATTCTAATGCTTGGGTATAATTCTGTTGTTTTTCATGCATGTTAATTAATTGTTGATATGCTTTAGTATGAGAAGGATTTAGTTCTACTGTTTTTTCAAATGATGCTATAGCTTTATTCACATTATTTTGTTGGCTTGCGCAAATGCCAAGATTGAAATGAATAGAAGCAGTTTGTGGAGAAATCACTAAAGCTTTTTCATACATAGCTATTGCTTGATCTATTTTTTCTTGACCAAATAAAATATTTGCTGAATTAAAGAGTGCTTCAAAGTTGCGCGGATTTAGTTCTAATGCTTTTTGATAATACATGAGCGATTTGTCGTTATTCCCTTCATTCTGCACTGTTTTTGCTAGTGTGATGTATTCCTGAGCAACAGATTCTGGAGAAGAATTTGTGTCCTGACAGTAGCCGGGCAATGATGCTGAAATAGAAATGAGAAAAATGATACGATTAATGCTTTGTATAGAAAACTTCATAGACATCCTTCTTTTAGTTAATGTTGCTTTTAGCGTCATTAGTTGATACTAAAAATTGCGCAAAAAGTAAACTAAAATAGGATGCCTATGGAATGTACATAAAATATCTTAGTAGCGAGACGTGGTAGGGTAGCCAGACATGTAAGGTAAATAGCCATAGCTAGGTCCATAACCTAATTGACCATATCTTGAATTGTTTACTGAAGAAGCTGCGTATTGTTGTTGTTGTTTCTCAACAGGCCGAGATGGTTTTGATCCAGGCATTTTTGGTGTTACTCCCGGATTAGCAAAGATGAAAGATAGATATTTAGCTTGTTTGCGTAACTCTCTTCTTTGTTTTGTGTGGCATTCATTTGGTAAATTATAATGCTGCCTGAGCTGTTTAAGTAAGTGAATCTTAACAAACAATTCTTCTTTTTTTAGTTCGCCAGATGATTTGTTTAGACGTTCAAGCACTTTTCTAATCGATGCCCTTTCTCTTTTATCATGTTTTGCTGTTTTGTGCGGATTGTCTAATTGTTTATGCATAGCTTGTGATGCTACTGAAATACTTAATAAAGAAATGAAAAGCATTATCTTCATATCTATCCTTTTTTAGATTGGTTTTTGTTTTTTAGCGTCATTAGTTGATACTAAAAATTGCGCAAAAAGTAAACTAAAATAGGATACATATCCTGAATTTGTTTTTCATAGTTCATCCTCTGATTGACTTGAGTAGTCAGATTCATATTCTTCTTTGGCAGGGGGGGGTGTTGGTGTGGCAGCTCTGTTTTCAAAACGACACCAAGCAGAAAAGGTTTTGGTACTTACAAGGCCCTCGTTGCAGAGCTTACGGGCTGGTTCAAGATTGTGATTTTTGCATGCTTGCTGTTGCGCATTTTCTCTACTCATTCTTTTGAACCAAGCATCATCGCTTTCTGCTCGATCGGCATGGCGCGAACAGAAGGAAAGAAAGCGATCACAACGTTGGCGAGAGTATTGATTAGCCAAAGGCCCATAACTATTTTTGATTGCCCAAGCAAACCCTCTGTTGATTTCTTGGGTTTCCTCGCATTTGATTTTTTTGGCTTCCTGATAAGCGTCTAAATTTGATTCATCTAATAGATCATAGTATAAATTGCGTGCGGTGTGAGGATTGTTGCTATTCCAAAAATAATGGTGCGAATCAATTGTTGTTATTTTAACGCTAAAATTGCTTTTTTTCCATGTATTTAAGTTGTCGCCAAAATGTGCATGCAAAGTAAAATACGTGCTTACATTTTTTTTGATTTATAAAATGGTGCATAGTATTGGACAACGTTTTTGAGTGTTACAACATTTGAATGGAGATTTTTTCTTCTTGCCAGTGCTGTTATCTTCATCAGCTGAATCGCCGTTGATAGTATTAAAGGGAAGGACTGTATCTGGATATCTATTTGAAATTTGTTCATCTGATTGTTCATCCTCACCTGGGTTGGGATCTACATATACATATCTTGGTCCACCTCGCCGGGTAAGAGGCAATAGCGGTGTGCGAGAATAATATGGGGATATAGGTAGAGCAGAATCGCCAATAGCGCTTCGTGGCGCTTGATTATTGGCTAATGTTTGTGTTTGTTGTTTGAGACCTAATGGAGTTGCTGGAGCTTGCGCATGAGAAGTTGGCACATCTTGACGAGCCTCGCTTTGTGATAAAGTAGCTGCAGCGACTAATACATTATTTGGCAAAGATGATGCAGAAATGTTTGATGGAGTTGATTGTTTGGGTGCGGCTAATTGATCCGAATGTAAAACGGGAATGCGATACATAGGTTTTGGAGACAAAGGAGCTGAAGAATGTCGTGATGGATTATGCGGCGAAGGTGATGCAGAAATACTACATGCAAATTGTCGCTGAAAGTTCGATGAATCAAGAGTATACATTGGAACATAAAGCTGTGAAGGGCTTGGTGGCAGTGAAGCAGGAGTTGATCGTGATGAACTATGGGAGGATAAGGGTCTAGAACCTTGCATTTCCAATTTCGTTTGAAGAGCAGATAACCTGAGAGTTGCAGCTAATGCTGCTCGAGGCATTGGGCTTTGTGCTAATTGTTGATCAAGTTGTGGACTTGGTGGAGTATTTTTTGCCTTCGGCATTTCCAGGTATTGGAATTCATCATCAGAATCTAAATTATAACCTTCTAAATCAGAATCATCTGAAAGAGATCCTAATTTTAATGAGGTAATGCTTTCTTCAAAAGTATTGTCTTGTTGTTGCTGACTTGTGAATGACGCTAGATGAAAAGGCAAACAAATCAGCACAAAGATCTTTTTTACATTCATTGATATTTCCTAATCAAGATTGTATCGCCATGGGAATTTTAGACCCAAATAGTCATAGCATGGCAGATAACAAAAAACAATAATTAGGAAGATCTTGAGCCGTTAAAGATTTATTCGTTCATTTTTTGTACAGGCAAAATAGACTCTTTATGTTGAGTGCTCCATAAAGAAAGAGATTCACTCAGAGGTTTTAGTCCCTCTTTGCTCAGTGCTGATGTCACTACTTGAGGCTGATATTTGGCCATTGCGCCATGTAAGTTTTCGATAGATGCAACTTTATCTATTTTATTAAAAACATAGATCATATTTTTATGCACATCGAGTTCATCAAGAATTTCATGAACTACTCTAATTTGAGATTCCCAATTTTGATCGGATAGATCTACCACATGAAGCAATAAGCTAGCATGTTGCAGTTCAGATAGGGTTGATTTAAATGCTTCAATTAATTTGGTAGGAAGTTGCTGAATAAAACCTACGGTGTCAGAAATAATGCCCACCTTCTTTTTATCAATATAGAGTTCGCGGGTAGTGGTATCCAAGGTTGCAAATAGCTTGTCTTCTGCCAACACATTACTTTTGGTCAATGAGTTAAGAATGGTTGATTTGCCGGCATTGGTGTATCCAATAATACAAATATGAGGTACGCCATTGGTCAAACGTTGTTTGCGTTGTGTGTCGCGGGTTTTTTGTAATGATTCAAGCTGTTTTGTCAGTTTTAAAATAGTATTTTCGATATGGCGACGATCTTTTTCTTTTCGCGTTTCACCGTAACCACCCCGCATGCCACGTACGCCTCGTTGCTGCATCATGTCTATACCGTGACCAGCCAAACGAGTTTTTTGGTGTTGCATCATGGCAATTTCAACTTGCATCTTACCTTCAGCAGAATGAGCCGATTTTTCAAAAATTTCTAAGATTAAAAGAGTGCGGTCAAATACTTTGCAGTCGATAAAATCGCTTAAATTACGTTCTTGTTGTGCGCTGAGAGTCTCTGAAATAATAACTTCTTCAATATGATGTTCATCGCAATATTTTTTGATTTCTTCTAGTTTACCCTTGGTTAAAAAATAAGATGGATCAACATCACGAATTTTTACCCAGAGTGTTTCATAATTTTGAACGTTATTAGTTTTAGCCAAATTGAGAAATTCTTCAAAATATGAATCAATATTTTTCGTTTGATTATAAGGAGCATGTACCCCTAAAAGAAGAGTTTTTGGATAGCTTTCAGCATTAAATTGAGCTTGGCGAGTCATAGGGGCCTCTTTTTTCATTTGAAGGGTAATTTTTAATAAGCTCTCGTTCCTTTGTATAAAATTCTAATAGAAAACGAGCAATTGTCAAGTTTGATCTTTAAGCAAACGGAATGTGCCAGCAGATTTATTTGTATGTTGGGCAGAAGTCTATATTTGTTTTATTTTAAAATAGTTGCTATTTGTATTGTTTTATTGCTAGGCTCAATAATAATAAAAGAGTTTTCATTAAAAAATGCTTTAATGCATGTAAAAACTACGAAAAGAGAGCAATGGAAAAGTGTCATATGTTAGTTTTATTATTGAGCGCTGGGATCTTTGTCTTAGTAGCAGATCCCTATGAGAATGAAGATGTATCACTTGATATATTGCTTCGTTATGAGCATGAAGGAGAGCGAGATGCTCTTTTTACTAAAAAAACGTCCTCTGCCCATTCTAAAGCTCAGATAACTGAGGAACAGCATGAAGCTATAGCACAAGTTATGAAAGAGATGTTTAAATCCCAGCAAGCCTCTACTATTGGGTATGGTCAAATCATTCACGCTATGGGAAAAGCATTAGAAAGTGAGCCTGTTAAAGCAAGCACTCAAAAAGTTCTGCAAGGACTTAAAGAGTTGGTTAAAAATTTTATGAAAAACCTTGAATTAGCTAAAGAACATAAAGATATGCTGCATGATTTCTTAGGAACACTAGAGCAAACAATTGAACTTCAAATGAATCAACTGAAGAAAGCGGATGAGGAGCAGCAGAATAAAATTACTCAGTTACATGATCGTTTATCAAATCATATGATGATAGTATATGCCAGTTTAGATGGGGCAGCAGCAAAAGAATCATGGATTACCAATCAGCGTTCTATGTTAGGAGTTATCACGCAGTTAATTAAAGAGGCTTTGGTTCATGTGCCAGTGTCGGACAAGATGAAGGAAGAGGTATCGGCTCGGATATTGTTGGGCGAGCCTGTTATTCCTGAAATAGTGAATCTTGAACAGATACAAGAAGATGAAGCAGAGTTGTAGTTCATATATGATGAAAAAAGGAGAGACAGGGAATTGATCGGCAACGATTGTTCCCTGTTTTTTTGTTGGACGGTTTGGCACAAGATAAACATTTCAAATAAGATATCGTGTTAAATTTATGCTGTCTGTGGTGTTTGTTCGATTTTTGCTTCTTTGACAAAATGACGCTTTTTGTTACCTTATTCATGATGTTTTACTTTTAAAATTAATATATTTTAGGAGAGTCATGACTAAAAACTTTGTGCGTCAGTTGGTGATGTGTGCCTCTTTACTCAGTTCTTCAGTTATATCGGCGAAATCTGCGTATGGAAATAACGAGCTTGAATTAGATGTATATACTGCTGATCAACTAGTTGCAATGCATGTTGACCAAAAAGCAATCAAAAAGCTTGCTACATTTATAGTAAGTAAAAAAACAGTTCGCACATTGCATGGTTATTTTACCCGTTCGGCTAAACCTTCTAAAAAACTGTTGAGAGGATTCTTTTTTAATTGTGATTTTCATAAAACTCAGTTGCTTGATTTTAAGGAATGTATCAATGAAGCATTGGCTCTTGCATCAATTTCTGCTCCTTTAGTTGTTCGTCTTGGTTTTACCATATTGGAGCACCCGGCAATAAAAAATTACATTGCAGCAATGGAACAGGTCGCTCAAGATGAAGCATTAGTTGAAAAGACTAATGCAGCTTTTATCAATTATATGGATGATTTGGAAAATAATTTAGCAGCACAAGACCCTGTCTCGTTTGCGGCGTTAAAGGAACAGAGTGCTAAATGTATGGAATGGGGAACTAAATGGAACAGTTCTTTTATTCCTGCAATAACTGATTATATATTTGCTCGATGCACATTGCGTCAAAAACAGTTAGATCATCATCTTGCATCATTTGCGCATGAGATGCTTTGGAAGCATATTGGCCCTACCATTGGTTTAGCTATTGCGGGGTACTGGAAATCAAGAAAATTGCTTGGAAAAGATAATGCGGATGAAGTAATTTTTTCTTTATTAAAAGAATTGCATAAAAAAGCAGTTGAAGATAGAGCTATTTTGGAACCTGAAATTGTTGCTAGTTTTCAAGCTTCACTTAAAACATACCATCAGATTATTAATGGCGTGATCGATGAAAGTTTGGCAAGAGCATAATGTACACCATGTTGTTTTAGGATATCGCATGAAGAAATATTTTTTAATTTTGATGACCTTGAGTGTTTCAAGTGTCGGTTTTTCGCATAAAATGGCGCAGGAGGAGATTGCTGCTGCTGACATCCAGAGAGCTTTTTTGGTAGATGATTTGGGCAACGTAGCTATTTCGCTGGTTTATGGCACAAAATCGATGACTAAAAAGAAGATTAAAGAAATAATTGATAAGTTCAACTTTACTCAATCACATTTGACAGCACTTAAAAATATGTTTGATGTGTATGGGCAAACTTATTATAGACCCGCTATCGAGATAGCTTCCATTTTAGATCCATGGCTAAAAGAAGAAAAAGAGGTATTTGTTACGCATTGTTTTCTATCTATAGACAAAGAATATTTGCATTCATTATATGGTTGTGAAAGGAGACAAAATTGTCCTTGTCGACTGGCTTGCGATTCATTATTTTTTGCAATGATCGAATTGGGTGGAGGCGATTGGCCTTTTAGTGTTGGATCACATTCTAAATTTCCTAACATCCCAGATCACCTGAAAGATGAAGTTAATCATTTGAAAAAAAATAATAATAAATTTGATGGGTTGTGTGCATTAGGTCAACATATTAGTGATTATTTTAAGATCAAGAAGAACGTTGATGTTGTGAGTGACTTCGATGTCGCAGAGTTGTTTGGGTTTCCGTATCTTTACTTGTTAGTCCGAGTTGCAGGAGTTGCTTTAAAAGATTTGCCAGAAGAGCATGTATCCTTTCCAGATTTAATGCATAAATTTTTTGAACTGCTTGCCCAAAGTATTGATGAAAAGATACAAGAAAAAAAGCAATCTGAGTCGTCTGAAACTACTGATGTTCAGGTCGAAAATTAATCCGTAGGTGCCGTGAACACTAACTTTTTTTACGCAAGCTATTGATTTTTGTTCTTTTTGGTAAACTTATATGAAAATGCGCATATCTTAAAAACTATCATTGAGAATCTGGATACACATGTTTGATTTTTTATCTACTAAATTTTCGTCAATTTTTAATAAGTTAACTGGGCAGAGTAAGTTAACAGAACAAAATATTGAGCAAACGCTGACTCAGATAAAAGAGTCGTTGCTTGAAGCGGACGTGCCTTATAAACTGATAGAGCAGTTTGTCCAGTCAGTTAAAACTGATGTTGTAGGGCAAAAAGTGCTTGGCTCACTAAAACCAGGTGAGCAGTTAGTTAAAGTGGTGCACGAGCGTTTACTCCAATTTTTGGGTGGTAAAAACCAACCCGCATTCACTTTTCAGTTGCCTTCAGTTGTGATGGTAATGGGATTACAAGGATCAGGTAAAACAACTTCTGTAGCAAAAATGGCTCATTTGGTCCAAAAGCAAGCTGAGCAACGAGGAAAATCTAGACGTATTTTGCTAGCTTCGGTTGATTTCTATCGCCCAGCGGCTATTGATCAGTTGGAGGTATTGTCAAAATCTGTTGGGGTATCTTTTTACAGATCAGTGGCTACGGACCCAGTAAAAGCAGCGGCAGATATTTATGCTTACTACCAAAAAGAGGGTTTTGAATTACTATTTTTAGATACAGCTGGTCGTTTACATATAGATAACACGTTGTTGCAGGAACTCCGTGATATTGATGCTCGTCTTAAACCCAGATATAAAATGTTGGTTCTCGATGCAATGACGGGTCAGGAATCGCTGAACGTGGCTCAAGCCTTTGATCAGGGTGTAGGTTTTCATCACGCAATATTGACCAAAATGGATAGTGATACCAGAGGTGGGGCAGCATTTGCCTTTCGTTATGCGCTGCAAAAACCAATTGTCTACGTGGGGATGGGTGAAAAAATAGGTGATTTAGAGCAGTTTTACCCAGATCGTATGGCATCTAGAATTTTAGGCATGGGTGATATGCTGACATTGGCAGAAAAAGCAGCTGCAACTATCAAGGAATCTGAACAGCAAAAAATGTATAAAACATTTACCCAAGGAACACTAACGCTACAAGATTTTGCTGATCAGCTTGCCATGATGGGCAAGCTGGGATCATTAAGTCAGTTGGCTAAATATATGCCTGGCATGGGTGGCTTGAATGTGAGTTCAGAAATGCTAGAAAAAGGTGAAGTTGAGTTAAAGTATTTTAAAGCGATTATAGGGTCTATGACTCCCAAAGAACGAATATACCCCCGATTGCTTGATGCTTCCCGCAAGAGTAGGATCGCTGCAGGGGCAGGAGTTCAGGTTGCAGATATCAATACTTTGTTAACTAGATTTGAACAAACTCAACAATTTGTTAAAATGTTCAAAGGATCAGGATTGGGGT
>Ga0206920_1029_pt1 | contig 53359 bp, 53 predicted proteins | sample Alteio_BWOrgHeat_65_FD_152934 | JGI IMG/M metagenome (GOLD analysis project Ga0206920, IMG submission 152934) | Enriched cells from forest soil in Barre Woods Harvard Forest LTER site, Petersham, Massachusetts, United States -... | ecosystem: Environmental > Terrestrial > Soil > Temperate forest >...
TCGGAACTAATGCAGAATTCCCTCCTTTTACCTTTATCAATGATGAAAACAAAATTGTTGGATTTGATATTGATATAGCAACTGAAGTTGCCAAAAACCTAGGCAAAAAAATGGAGATTATAGACCGCTCCTTTGACATGCTTATTCCCGAAGCACAAAATGGTTCAATTCACATTATTGCTGCAGGCATGACAGCCACTCAGGAACGTGCACAACAGATCATATTTACAAAACCGTATCTTAAAGGTGAACCTTTAGTGGTGGTGACACTCAACAAAAATCCTATTAGGAGTATCCAAGATTTGAATGGAAAAGAGGTGGTAGTTAACGAGGGGTATACCGCAGATAGTTATGCATCAGCTTTACCAGAAGTGATGGTAAAACGATTACCCGCTCCAGCTGAAAGCGTAATGGATTTAATGGGAGAAAAATCATTCGCTTATATCAGCGCATATAATGCAGTGAAACCTTATATTGAAAAATTTGGTACAGATAAGTTTAATATATTTACTGTTCCAAATACATCTGAAAATACTGCGATGGGAATTTCAAAAATGTATCCTGAGTTGTTGCAACAAATTCAACCAATTTTAGATCAAATGGAACTTGATGGCACTATTGAAACATTGAAAAAGAAATGGAAAATTCAATGATTAATTTTGAACTTATTGTAAAATATCTGCCATTGCTTTTAAAAGGAGCAATCACGACATTGCACATAGCAGCGATGTCATGTTTTTTGGGATTAACAGGCGGAACATTACTTGCATTGGGCCAGACCCAATCTTCGCTTATCCATGCCTCCCGGCTTGGCAAGCTACGATGGGCAGGCTCATTACTAAACTATTGTATTAGCTTTTATATTACCATCATTCGCGGCACGCCCATGCTTATCCAAATAGCATTCTTTTATTATGCGATAATTCCCGCTCTTGGATTACAAATATCACCACTTTATGCAGCTATTATCGCCATTGGTATCAATAGTAGTGCTTACATCAGTCAAGTTATTCGATCAGGCATTACCTCAGTAGACAAAGGACAATTAGAAGCTGCTCGTGTCCTTGGATTTTCAAAAATGCAATCGATCCGTTACATTGTGTTACCTCAAGCGTTGCGCATGGTTATTCCCTCGCTAGGTAATGAATTTATTACGCTCATTAAGGATTCGAGTTTGGCATATACCATAGGCGTGGTTGAATTATACAAACAAGGTATCACTATGAAAAGTCTTACTTTTGATACCATGACCACATTTACCGCTGTGGCTCTAATCTATTTAATTTTAACCACCGTATTGTCATTTGTGATGAATGTTATTGAAAGAAAGATGAATCAACATGTTAAAAATTGAAAAGCTGTGTAAAACATTTGATCACAAAAAGATTTTAAACAACATAGATTTAACTGTGCACAAGGGTGAAATTGCTGTATTGCTTGGACAATCAGGCGTTGGTAAATCTACATTATTACGCGTACTCAATGCTTTGGAAACAGCCGACACTGGCACTATACTTCTTGACGGCAAAGCTTTGGATTTAGCAAAAATTCCACATGAACATACCGTAGGTATGGTGTTTCAACACTTTAATCTGTTTGAACATCTAACTGTTGAGCAAAATATTACTCTTGCACTAGAAAAAGTCATGGGCAAAACAGATCAAGAATCAATACTTATTGCGCAAGATTTACTGCAACGCTATGGCCTTGAAGGCAAAAATGATATGTACGTATCACAACTTTCTGGCGGTCAAAAACAACGTCTTGCTATTGCAAGAACGCTCGCACTTAAACCAAAAATTGTGTGCTTGGACGAACCAACTTCAGCACTCGATCCTTTGCTCACTACACATGTGGCAAACACTATTCAAAAACTTGCAGATGAAGGTTATATTGTACTTGTTGCTTCTCATGATGTTGCTTTACTTGAAAGACTTACCTGCTCTATTTATTTAATGCAGAATGGCAGCATTGTTGAATCAGCTAAATCTGATGAGTTTAAGCATTATAAATCAAAATTTCCTCTTATCAGTAAATTTGTGGCTGGGGAGATAGAATAAATCTTAGAATAAATTTCTGACATCCCAAACAGCATATGCGCCAGAACCACCAAAAATGAGAGCAACGCATAAAAGTGCTAAATTAAGCGAATATTCCATGCCATTTGGCAAGAAGTAACCATGCTTTGCATGCACTAAAAAAATGGCAACAAGCATATTAGCCAAAATAGCACATGCACCAAGCTCGGTGGCAAAACCGGTTAATACCATCAGGCCACCCACAAATTCGCATGCAGCTGCAAGATAACCCAGTATGTGATTAGTTATACCTATTGAAGCTAAATAACCAAGAAAACCGTGCATTCCTTCCCCGCCAAACCAACCAAACAATTTTTGAGCTCCATGAGCTATGAAAGTGCTTCCTAGAACTAAACGAACAATGAATAGCGCTAAATCGGGACGATGCATAATCATTTTTCTTTCCTTTTCGTAAGTCCGCCATAACAAGCCAAGTCTGAAGACCTGGATTTGCAACGGCTGGATTAAAATTAAAAATTTTTCATCTAAAAAAGGTATACAAAATTTGTATGGAGCTGACAAATATTATGTGAATAGAAAGAGAAAAAGGGACCTTCTTAACATAGAAAATCCCTTTTGTGCCGTTATTTTAGAAACATTTTATTATTGCATATCAAAAACAATGCCAAATACCGTTTCATCGCTTCCTATAAATTTTTTCTTCGTTTTCATACCAAGTGAAATGTTAACATTAGATGTTCCACCGGCAATTGAAGTACGTTCTTTTATAGATGTTATTTTTCCTTCTTTACAGGTGTACGCCACAACGGAAAGCGTAGCACCAATCAATGAGCTGAAATTTTTTATTTTGTATTTTTCACCTGACTTTACACGAGTATAATCAGCTTTTGTTATCCCTTTTGCACTCGTTAATGAGAAGTTAATCCAAATATCAGCATCAGTTTTATTAGTAACACCAGTAAAAGACAACTCCATTTGAACAGCAAACCCGGTACCTGCAATCATACCTGCAGCTAAAGCTAGCAACATCAATTTATTCTTCATTTCTACTCTCCTTTTTAGATTAAACAATTAAATAACGCACTTAGCAATCATATTCTAATTGAATTATACAGATAAAGAATGTGCAAAATCAACAGTTTCTAATAAAAACCTTTGTAACCATTTTTTATGGTAGATATGAGATTGATTTGAATGCGCGCTTATTACAGCAATAAACTTGTTAAAATATCGAAAGACATTACCTTGCTAGACATACCTACTTTTTCCTTGACAATAGCAAGTAGGGCTGTTAGTTTTTTCAGGATTTAACCATGAATTTAAGAAAATTTTAAAGTGTCCCTAAATGAACAATGCACTTTGCATTGTTCACCCCCCTAACCCTTCAGCTTTCAACAAAGTTGGAGGGGTTTTTATTTATTGCGATTTGTCCTCACATATTTATACGGGGTCCCCGTTCGAAAGAATGGGGCAAAGTGGAGGGGTTTTTATTTAATAACCATAAGATTTAGATGTGCCTTCAGACTAAAAGCATCTTGAGAAGATCTATTCATGGTCAATTGCTTGACACCAATTAGATGCTCAGAATCATAACAAGCATTTAAAAAATTAAGCAGCTGTTCATATGAACCACTCACATCAACACTGACACCATTTTCCACATACCACTCTTTATCAACTGATCTATCGCAAGAGCATGAAAGCATAGCAAGTCCTGAATTTGTCGCCTGATTAATAAGAAAAATCATAGAGGCTTGAAGTTCTTGTGTCTCATTATGGACGCTATACTCACTGATTGTTTTGTGCATTTCTTGCACTGATGAAGCTAAAAGCTCATGAGAATTGCGGATCTGTGTAACGTTCAATGCTTGTTCTTGATGCTGTTTAATTTGAACCTGTTGCTGCACAATCATGGCATTGAGTCTAAAATAAACACCAAACAACCATACGCCTACTGTTGCGCTAAGAATTATTGCTGTTAACAAGTAAAGATGTAATGGTTTTACGGTAACAACCCATGCATTAAACTTGCTGCTTCGTGGTAAGAAATACATACTACTCTCCTACTTGACCACGCCACTAATTGCGTGGTTAGAATGTTTGTTGAGTCCATTGCATAGGATCAACCGGAACATCATTCACCCACATAGCCCAATGCAAATGGTATCCTGTTGCATATCCAGTCATGCCAATTTTACCAATCGGATTTCCTTTTGCTATTTTTTGGCCAACTTCAATATTTGCAAAACTATCAAGATGATAATACTCAGATAATACTCCATATCCATGATCAATTACAACAGTATTGCCACCAGCTTCAAAACGCTCTTTTATTGCAACGATTCCATCCTGTGATGCCCAGACAACACTTTTTGGTCTATTGATTACATCAAGTGCTTTATGCGCATATCGCCCTTTGTGCTGAGTCGTACGTATAGTACCGAATTCGCATGTAACTCGAACTATATCGATGGGGGCACAAAAAGCTCCTTTCCACAATTTTTCGCGAGGCGAATTTTTACGTACTCGCTCAAAAATTTCTTTTGTATCATCATTGGTAATATGTGCTTCATTTTTTTCTTGAGCAAGTTTTTCAGGAGCTATATCAATTACCTGTTTTTTAAATGGATAGAGCACGATTTGGAATTTATTTTCCAAATTCAGCATATTACCAACTCGATCGGTAATTGCAGCAGAAAATAAATATTCGTTAGGAGTTTCTTCACACGTGATAGGAATAAAAGATTCGTAAATTAAGGAACCTTTAGATTCTGGAAAACACTGATAAGTGTTTGACAGCGTACTGATGCATGCTTGCTTAATCTCCTTGTTCACTTGAAATTGAACATGCAATGTTCTTCCTTGAAATACTTTATAATCAGCATCAGCTTTTACAAAAGCAGCCTGTAAAGGAACATTATCGACATTAAAAGATCGATTAATTACGACTTTATTTTTTCGATATGATTTATCAACTAATTCTACTCGAATAGCATGCTTACCATTGGAAATTGTTTTAGTTGGGATAATAAATGGCTGATCTTGATCACTCGCACCAATTTTAAATCGATTGATTAATGGCTGCTCATCAAGCCATACAGAAATGTCACCCGTCTTATTACTTTTAACTCCGCATTGCACATCACCTGAATAATAATCATCATCACTAATGCCGCTTAAAGAAACTTGCGGAATTGCTGTATCAAAAAAATATGTATAGGTTGAATAGGAAGCCCAACCACCTAAAAGTAATCCAATTAAAATTACACCATTTTTGAGTTTTAAGATCATAGAAATGCCCATTCATCTTGTCATGTTAGCCTGTCCGCCATAGCCTTTCAATAAGTATACTCATTTATCAAAAATAACGAGGCGACGGCTGGATTTAAAAAATCTTTTAAAAATTATTAGTCGGGGACCCATATTTATTAGCCCATTCTGACGAACGGGGACCCCGATTTTTATGTAATAAAAATTGGGGACTAAAAAAATGGGGCAAAAAAATTATACTACTTTTTATGACAAGATAAAATAAAAGAACAAATATATGTAACTTTTAGAAAAATATATTTGGAAAAAATTAATTTTTCTTAAAAATCACCCGCAATTGAAGAGTGACTTCTTAAGTGAGTAGAACGTGATCGGGAACGCCCGCTCAGATTATCCAAAGAGCTACTATGCCTCAAGGGAGACGAAGAACTACTAGCATGATCACTCAATACAGAACTTAATGGTCTTATATCAGTAGGTGATGCAATCGGTAAAGATTTTTTCTTTTCCGATGATGGAGAATGCTCTTCATGAAATCTAGGCATAGGAATAGATTCAACCACAGGGGTTGAAGAAACGCTGCTGGCATCTACTGGCGTTATGCTACTCAAATCTTCGCTAGAACTTTTTCTATCTACAAACAACGCACTCGAATCTCTAATTGCAGACATTGAAGTGACAGAAGCTCTAAAAAATGCTGGGTTATCCTGCAATTCCCAAGTTTTTATTCTCAAAAAAACACTCATCATCTGATCTTTACCTGTACAACGTTTATTTTTATCTAACTCATCCAACGCATGGCAAGCAGCTTTTAAAGCTTTGACCGTACCTGTTTGGTCTAAAAAGGTAAAAGCTTCTCCCACATGCTCCCAAGTGTCTTTAACTGGTGATTTGGTGGTTCCATAATGCAATGCTTTTTCTTGCCACTCATTCAACTCTTGCGCAACTCTTTCATCAGATTTGGACACTCTTTGTGCATTAACCGATAAACTGTCTCTATAGTTGCAAGGATTTTGTTTTTCTGAAATGATGGGGCTTGGCTCTAGCTCATTCTCAATGCTAATCGATCTAAAAAGTGATATTGGCGCATATCCTATAGGAATACCCGAAGATGCTGGTAAGGATTGCTTTTCACTTGCATTAATATGCACTTGACTACAAAAGCCAAGGGCCAGAAAAAGTAATGTATATATATTTTTAACCATGACTAAACCTCTCAACATCACTTTTATACCATAAAATAAAATTTAAATAATAATAAATAAAATAATACCATCAATTATTGCAGATAGCAAATGGACCGAAGAATGGTCTTTAAAGGGGCATGCTTTTATGGGTTAGCCGCTTCAGGGAGTCTGAGTTCTTCAGGTTCAAGTGAAACCGACTCTTTTCGCAATATTGCTTGATATGATGGACTAGTAACTGGAGATTGTAAAGTAACTTTCTCTTCGGGGTCTTTATCCAGGACAAGCAAAGCTAAAATAGCCGTTTCAACTTGACTTTTACGAGATGGAGCTCTGTTAGTCAATGCTTGAAGCCTTAAAGAATCTTGACGATAAAATGCTTTCACAACGTGTATCCAATGATTCTTAAATTCTAAACCTCTTTCTAGGGCAAGTCCTTTGACTTCATTAATTATATTTTGTCCCATCCTTTTGCTCTCCATCTCGGCATCTTTTAAATTTTCTAATACGAGATCATGCCTTGCCATCACCTTATTTACATGCTCCGGATTGCCATTAATTTCTCGAGCATCATCATCAAGAGTTTGGCTAGCTAAAACAGACCCATGCAAACTCACGGTAATCAAACCGATACCCACATATAGCTTTAATATCGATCCAATCATAGAATCCACCGATCAAAATGTAATTAAAATGACTTCAACCAACAGATCTTAGCCAACTTATTACGTACAATGCAATAATATACAGCGATTAATTTTTTATTAGTCAGGAATAGCTGTGAATACAAAAAATTGTTTCCACCTCTTGACTCATTATAAATATTTTTACTATTTGACATTTGCGTCGCTTTGTTATATCCTATTTTTGTATACAAGGGGGGATCAAACCTCCCTTAAGATAAGGAGTTAGACTCTATGACTATTTCTAGTATCACCGTCCGCAAGACCTTACCCAAGGCTCCTGGTATTTACCTTTTTAAAAATTCGAATAATGAAGTGATTTATATTGGCAAAGCCAAATGCTTATTCACGCGCGTTTCTTCCTACTTCAAAAAACAAAACAAAGACTGGAAAATTGACGCCTTATTAGCTGAATATGGAGATGTCGATTACATTCTTACTAAAAATGAAACCGAAGCTCTCCTTTTAGAAGCCCAATTGATTATGGCTCATAAACCAAAATTCAATGTACTACTCAAAAGCGGACAACCCTTTCTGTATATTCTTTTTACCCAGCCTTCGCATAAAGCTACGGCGGGCACGGCCAATGATCAACCAACAAACATAAAAATCGTTCGTAACAAAAATGAAAAAGGAACTTATTTTGGTCCATTTTTGCAAAAAATGCCAGCTCGACAAGCATATGATTATTTAATCAGAACATTTAAGCTCTTTTTATGTAACAAAAAGCTTGAACACGGATGCCTTGATTATCACTTGGATAAATGTTCTGGAAGTTGTAAACCTGATTTTGATCCAAACGAATATAGTTTTAGAGCGCAACTTGCAATCGATGCGCTCAAAAATACCCCCACCATTTTTTTGAAAAAAATTAAAGAAAAAATTAAAGAGTACAACCAAACTTTTGAGTTTGAAAAATCCAAGAACCTGCACGAATATCTAGAAAATATGGATATCATTTTTCATACCCTCAAAATTAAGTTTTCTGAAAACAAATTTAAAAACGAAGCATTTGCTGCCACTACACCTTACAAAAGTATTTTGGAAAAAAATTATGATGCAATAAGCCATGAACTTCAAGAATTGCTTAAATTAGACAAACCCCCGATTCGCATCGATTGCTTTGATATTTCACACTTTCAAAGCAGCTATTTAGTAGGTTCCTGTGTTCGTTTTGCTCATGGCAAACCGGATAAAAATAATTTTAGACATTTTAATATCAAAACATTAACACAGCAAAACGATTATGCGGCATTGCAAGAAATTGTATCACGCCGTTATCGAGATCCATTGGAGATTCCAGATTTAATTGTCATTGATGGCGGCAAAGGGCAACTAAGTGCCGTAAAAGCAATCTTAGAAAATAATGATGAAACTGCTGCTGCCTTGCGTGCAAGCGGAACTCAAATCATCTGTTTGGCAAAACGAGAAGAAACGGTGTATAGCAGTAAGTTACCAGAAGGTGTTGTTCTTGATATTAAATCTGGAGCAGGCCAATTATTAATTGCACTACGCGACTATGCCCATCATTTTGCCGTGAGTCATCATCGAGCAAAAAGAAAAAAAGGCCAATTTCTAAAGTAAAAACTTCTTAGCTACTTTTTCCATCTCTTGAATTTGTTTTGCCGTTAACATGTCAAAATACTTTTTTTGCTTATCTTTTGATAACTGACCTTTATTTTGCAGCACAAATTTAATAAAGAGATCAATGCTTTGATTTGGCATATCCACAATATTTTGTATCGCCATGTAAGCTTTATCATACAATGTCAAATAGCGTAATTCTTGTGGGAGTAGTTCATCTATGGTTATTTGCAAACATGAAAATAAATATTCTGTATGTTTTGTGTAATCAATGTATTGATAATAACTTTTAGTCTCTTGCTTGACTGTCAATTTTCCTTCATTATCAATAGTGTAATCTTCAAGCACATTAAGAAGTGGTTTTGAAAAAGATTCTAATGCCTGATCATATTTTTCCAAATATAAAAGCATCGTCGCTGAAATCGGCAAAATCAGGTTTACAGGAGAAAATCCTGTTTTTTGCAAAATATAATGAATTAAAAAACGATGTAATCTTCCGTTCCCATCTTCAAAGGGATGAATGTACACAAAACCAAAAGACACGGCAGTTGCTATAATAACCGGATGCACTTGAGCATCTAGCATACGCTGCAAACTTGAAAGTAGCCCCTCCATAAGTTCAGGAACATCCTCTTTTTTAGGAGAAATATAATGAATCATTTGTCCATTGGTAGCTTGTGCTCCAACATAATTTTGCGTATGGCGATAATCAGCATCAGCAAATTCCGGTGCAACGATCCCATTTTGTAATGTGATAAGAACCGATTTTGTTATAGCTGAAATTTCATGAGTAGAACGCAACAACTCTATAAATCGTTGTATACGAACAGCCGTAGGAATTTCATGCTCAATGGCGTATGAAGAACGTGTTTCTTTCAGATATAAATAGCCAATTGCACGATGTTGAATTTCAGAAGAATATTTTTGCAATATATCCTGAATCATCTCATTAAAATTTTTCTTTTCAAATTTTTTGAGCATTTCAGTTTTTCGCACAAAAGGACACCATGCAAAATTGCCAAGCAGATTATCATACACACGATATCTTGTTTGTTTTATTGGTGTTGCTGTGTAATAATCATCGGAATTTAAAAGATACACATATGTGCCTTGCATCAAATCAGGAATTGCAAGTTTTTTTTGTGTGAGAGATTCGTATAAATACCAGATCATGCGCGCATATTTTCCCGTTGGTTGAGCGCGAATATACGTTTGTACATCCTTAGATGAAATATATCCAAAAAAAGATTTAATTATTTCGAGATTCAACCCTTCATGCTTGAGGGCAAAAGCAAGATGATCCAATGGAGTTGCATCAGTGCCAAGATCATAGCCTTTATCATAAACATAGATATCTGTTTGCTTTTCCTGTTTTGATCGTCGCGTACCAATTTCACTGATATAAGACCATCTAAAATGGGAAATAACCGCTAAATTAAACGTATCAACCAGTGCTTTATAGCCTATAGGCAAAAAATTTTGATCTGTCATATAAACCTCCTAAAAATAATTATTTTTTTCAGTATACCTACGAAAATGATTATAAGTCTACGAAAACGATTACTTTTTGGGGTTTTGCTACGAAAACGATTACTTGAGACCAAGAATCATTAGGATTTACATCTAAACACTGGCTAGAGGAATAGGCACCACAGGTCTTTGAGATGTTATTTTTTGTTTGCACGATTGAGAACCTTAGATGCTAATTTTTTTTGTTGCTCATTTGACGCAACTATCTTATCCAACCATTTTTTTTTGCTGAAGAATTATGTGTCGCCTCTTCCATTGTTTGTTGTGCAGGAGCATCATATTTAGGATCGTCATACTTTGCGAACAATCCATCATGATGCTTCATTTCTACATTATAACATACATCTAGAAGGCAATGATATGGACAAACACACGCGGCACATTCAGAAAAATACTTATCCAACAAAGCGCCATAATACGCTCTATATACAGCTGCCTTAGGATCTAAATAGGAAATGATCGAAACCCTCTCCTCAACTTCTAGCAAAAATATTATACTCTATGCTAATCTCATTTCATTTATAAAAGTTTTTTGCTTTTTTCGGAGGATAAATTATGGATTTCAACAATTTCACGCAAGCAAGCCAAGATTTAATTCAAAAAGCGGCGATGGTAGCTCAAGTTCACAATAATCCAACATTAACTCCTTTGCACACCTTAGCTGCTGGCATAGATCAAGAATTTTGTCGCTCATTTTTTATGGCACTGCATGTTTCAATTCCAGAATTGCAAACACTGGTTGAATCTGAGCTAGCAAAATTGCCTCATGTGCGTGGCGGGCAAGTTGCACTTGACGAACACATGAAACTATTTTTAGATGCATGCATAAATCAAGCGCACAAATTAGGCGATCAATATGTCAGCCTTGAACATTTTATTCTTGAATGGGCAGCATCGCCAATAATGCCTGCATCCATCCGAGAGTTTTTTAAAAAATCCAATTTTACTCCGGCAAAGATCTCTGCTCACATGCAAACATTGCGCAAAGGCAAAAAAGTAGATTCTAAAAATGCTGAAGGTCATTACGAAATTTTGGATAAGTACTGCGTGAATGTTACTAAGCAAGCACAAGAAGGAAAACTTGATCCAGTAATTGGTAGACACGAAGAGATTCGACGAGTAATACAGATTTTATCTCGCCGCACAAAAAACAATCCAGTATTGATTGGTGAACCAGGCGTTGGTAAAACGGCAATCGTTGAAGGCATTGCTCAACGTATTATAAATAACGATGTACCCGAAAGCTTAAAAGATAAAAAAATATATGGCCTCGATTTAGGCCTTTTAATTGCTGGTGCTAAATTTCAGGGTGAATTTGAAGATCGCTTAAAAGGTGTACTCAAAGCAATCGAAGAATCTGGCGATAATATCATTTTATTCATTGATGAATTGCACATGCTTGTTGGTGCTGGATCTTCAGGCGGTGGTATGGATGCATCAAACTTACTCAAACCCGCACTTGCGCGAGGCACCTTGCACTGCATTGGCGCAACAACGCTCAAAGAGTATAAAAAATATATCGAGAAAGATGCAGCACTTGAACGCCGATTCCAAAAAGTTCTTGTTGAAGAACCATCAGTAGATGATGCAATTTCAATTTTGCGCGGATTGAAAGAACGCCTTGAAATGCATCATGGTATACACATCAAAGATCAAGCATTAGTCGATGCCGTTATTCTTTCAACCAAAAATATTCCTGATAGATTTTTACCCGATAAAGCAATTGATTTAGTTGATGAAGCAGCTGCAATGGTGAAAATGTCTATAGACTCTCAACCGGAAAATATTGATAGACTTGAGCGTCAGATCAGACAACTTGAGATTGAAAAAGTTGCACTCGCTAAAGAAAAAGATGATGCAGTTGCAAAAAAACGCTTGAATGATTTGGAAAAAGACTTAGCAAATTTAAAAGAAGAACATCGCACCTTGCTCAACCAATGGAAAACAGCAAAAGCACCGCTTGAGCGAGTCAATAAACTTAAAGAAGATATCGAAAAGGCAAACTATCAATTTCAACAAGCTGAACGTGATGGCGATTATGCAAAAGCATCTGAAATTAAGTACGGCAAATTAGCAAAATTAGAAACTGAACTTGCAGCAGAAGAAGAGAAAATAAAAAAATTAGATGGAAGCGTGATAAAACAATACGTTGATGAAAACGATATTGCCATGGTGTTATCACGTTCAACCAAAATTCCGGTAGAAAAATTACAAACAAGTGAGATGACAAAACTACTTTCTATGGAATCTATTTTAAAAGAACGTGTGGTTGGTCAGGATGAAGCAATTGCACACATTGCACATGCAATTCAAATGCACCGCGCAGGTTTGACAGATCCTAATCGCCCCGTTGGATCATTTTTATTTTTAGGCCCTACAGGCGTGGGTAAAACTGAAGTCGCAAAATCGTTAGCCGACTTTTTGTTTGACGATCCGAAAAAAATGGTGCGTATTGATATGTCCGAATACATGGAAAAACATGCAGTTGCTCGCTTGATTGGTGCCCCTCCTGGATACGTTGGCTTTGAAGAAGGTGGCCAACTTACTGAACAAGTGCGTAGACAACCATATAGCGTTATCTTGTTTGATGAAGTTGAAAAAGCTCACCCGGATGTTTTCAACATATTTTTGCAAATATTGGACGAAGGACATTTAACTGATTCACAAGGGCGCACCGTATCGTTTAAAAATTGCATCATCATCATGACATCCAACATTGGATCGGACATTATTCTGCAAGCAAAAACGCTTGATGATAAAGTGAAACAAGAGATAGAAAAAATATTGCATAAAATGTTCCGTCCCGAATTTTTAAATCGAATTGATGCAGTTGTATACTTTAATCGCTTAGATGAAAAGGTGATCGAAGGAATTACACAAATTCAGTTGTTGCAACTTGCACATCGGTTACAAGAACGCCACATTGCATTAACTGTTTCAGATAAAGCAGTAAAAGAGATTGCTGAGCGTGGATATTCACAAGAATTTGGTGCACGGCCGCTCAAAAGAACGATTCAACAATATATTACTATTCCTGTTTCGCAACATATTTTAAAACACCCTCAAGTTAAAAGCATTGAGGTTGATTTTAAAAAAGATGCATTTACTATTGAGTAAGTAAAAAACAATACTTTAACGAAAGTCTATCATGTACTCAACTATTTTATTCAAAGGACTTTGCGTAGGATTTACTATGTCTGCCATTATTGGTCCGATAGCAGTAATGTGCATTCGTCGCACCTTGGCACATGGACAACTTATAGGTTTAGCCATTGCCTTAGGAGCATCGCTAGGCAATGCCACTTATGGATTAATTGCTGGATTTGGCCTCACTTTTATTTCCAATTTTTTACTTGCTCATCAAGATATATTTCGATTATTGGGAGGCATTTTTTTAATCTATCTGGGTATAAAAACTGCACGAGAAAAACATGCTGAACATATGACTGTTGACCAACCAACAAACTATCTTAATACTATATTAGGAGCTTATTTTCTAACACTGAGCAATCCCGTTTCTATTGTTTCATTTACTGCTATGTTTACCGCACTAGACATAATAATAGATGATACTAACTACGTAACTACATTACTTTTAGTGCTCGGCATATTTTTGGGCGCAATGATATGGAAAATTATACTCACCAGTTTAGTGAGATTGTTGCACGCAAAGATAAACCAATCAACCATTATAAAAATCAATAAATGTTCTGGTGCCATCATCATGTTCTTTGGTTGTATTAGTATTGTTAGCATATTAATTGGATGATTGTATCATCGATTTGATAATTCTAAAAAAAGAAATGAGGTACCATGAAGCGCACATTTATTCGTATATCATTACTATGTTGTATTTCAGGATATCACAATGTTCCTGCATCATCGGTTCCTTTACAAAGTGCAGCTCAAGCTAAGCCCATTGCTGCTAGCATGCAAATTGGCACTATCGCTGGAAGCCATAAAACACTTGAAGTATATGATCATCAACACAAGCAACTACACTGTTTACTTCTTGGGCAAGGCGAATTTGAAGCTAACAGCGCATTGCACAGTAATCAAAATGATATTGAACGAAAAATTGATATAAGCAAGCTTTTAAAAAAACAACCTACCATGCGTTGCATTGTTGAACCCGCCGAAATTGAGTCCGATTATGACGCAACTGTGGAGTCATCAAAAAGATCATGTTTCGGTCGCTTTTGTTGTAGGTCCAATTCAAACAACTCATAGCTTTTTCAACCTATCAATGTTGGCAACTCCCGCAGAGCTTGTTCCATGCCAATCGCTTGTATGTTGCCGTGATATTCCTTTTGTTTGCCAAGAAAAATCATGTATAACGATGCTTCAGGATAATCATCGCCAAAAGCTTTTAGCCCTTTAAGTGATTTACTTTCTATTTTTGCTGAACGCTTAATCTCAAACGCATGAAATCCTTTGGGTCCATATAAAATAAAATCCACTTCATCACCATTTAATGTGCGCCAAAAATATATCGTATAGCCCAAATTATAATAATCATTAATTGCGCACAGCGATTGTAAAAATAAGGTTTCAAGTGCAACACCTTCAGCTTCTGGTCGAGAATCTAATGGGCCCATTGGACGAATTGTTCTATATACCCCTACATCAAAAAAATAAAATTTTTGATGCGCTATAATTTTGCGCTTTGCTCTATATGAAAAAGCAGAAATTCTGTTGGCAAGTAGCAAGTCTTCTAGAATATCGAAATAATTTGCAACGGTAATCCGGCTCAATCCAAGCTCTCGTGCAATTTCAGAAATGTTCAAAAGCTGACCTTGCGAGAAACTGGCAATTTCTAAAAATTTGGTAAATGCACCCACGTTGCGCGTTAAGCCTTCTTGTAACACCTCTTCTTTTACGTATGTTTGCACATAGCTTTCTAAATAACGAGCCGGATCTGCGTGAGTATTAACTGTAGGCAAAAGACCATAGTCCAAAACTTTCTCTAGATTGAATGCATCACCAAGTTCTTGAATAACCAGAGGATGCATATTGTAACGCAATGCTCTTCCGGCAAGCAGATTTACTCCACTGCGCCTTAATGTTCGTGCGCTTGATCCAGTCAAAAGAAATTTATATTTTTTATGTTCAATAAGTTTGTGCACTTCATTAAGCAGTTCAGGAACTCGTTGCACTTCATCGATAACTATCCAGTTTGTATAATGTGGTGGAATTAAACTCTCCAATTTTCCAGGATTAGTGACCAAAGAACTGTAGGTTGCAAAATCAAGCAAATCTAAATAAACGATCTCTTTTAGGTGGGTCTTGATCCAATAGGTTTTACCCGTTCCACGAGGACCAAAAAGAAAAATACTACTATGACCATCTAAGGGTAAAGTTAAAATTCTGTGTATCATGGTTATCAAACTTTCTATAAAATTGTATACCTTATGTTACAAAATTAGCCATTTTTTGTATAACAAGTAAACAGTCTTTAGAAATATCACCCTCAAGCGACCCATTTTTTTGACAAATAACGCCACTCGTGTATAATTTCTATTATAACTAAATTTAACAAAAGAGAGGTTAAAAATATGAATATCATAAAAACTATACTTGTATCATGCACATTAATGTACTCCTGCGCACTGCTATCCTCTGCTGCTGCGTCACAACCAGCTGCTGCTCAAGTGGATGAATTTGAATGTTGTGAAGTCCCATTAGTGCCAATGGAAGCTGCTCAAGAATGGTTTGATTATGCAAAGCAAGATCTTCAAACATTGGAAACAGTGCAACATAAAGACTTCTTGCACAAAGTACATCAAGCGAGTTGCGCAACGACTCAGCTTTGGGCGCATGCAACAAACACTATAAAACACATAAGTACTTTGAGACAACAAGAAGGCAACGCAGAAAATATTGATGCAATAGAACGTGAGTTGGTTAAAATTAAAGCTACCACGAACGATGAGAATAAAAAATATAGTGATTTTGTTTCAGAAGGCAAAGAAGACCATAGTAAAACGTCGACTCTTTTTCTTTTGACAGAAAGACAGCGAAATTTTTGTTTTGCTCAAGCGATTAAATTACGCGCAGAAAATGAAGTACTACTGAAAAAACTCGCCCAAAAAGATTCTCAGAATCAACGCCTGACAACTCAAAATCAACGCCTAAAGCTGGCTTTACAACAATCTCAACCTGGCTCATTAGAAATGGAAGGACTATCACTTGAATCTTCTTCCTCTTCAAACGCCTCATCACAACAAAATAATGGAGGCAAAAAATGAATCTCATAAAAAAAATACTCTTATCATGCATGTTGATCTACTCCTGCGCACTATTGCCGTCTGCGCCTGCATCTGCAGCATCTGCTTCTTCATCTTCGTGTGCATATGATGATGAAAATGAAAAACCAGTTGAGCAACTTACCACGCGAGAACAAATTGAATATTTATTTGAACCTGATTCACATTCAACAAAATTTGCTGAAAAGCATTATTCAGATGCAGTAAAAAGAGCCGCAGAATGTTGTGATAACAATCAGTCGTTAAAGCAATATCTTGATGCCCGAATAAAAGCCAAACGTGCTCAGAATAAAAACAACAAACAAGCAGATACTTATGAGCTTTTTAAAAAAAATTCAATGAGTCTGGCCCAATTACAGGCCAAAGCGCAAGAATATAAAAGCACACAATATGATACCACTAACCTGCGGAACGAAGCGTTCCGTCTTTATAAAGCCTTACCAAAAGAAATCTGGCAAAAACTCCTTGAATATCTTAGCGATAGTGGCCTATGCCGCGCACGTCTTCTAGCACTTAAACTAGAACAGCAAGAATCCCAAAATTATATTCAGACTCAAAAATTAAAAGCTCAATTTGCAAAACAACTACAGGCACAAAACGAAGAGATCGCATTGCTTCGCACTCAATTGTCTCAATCATCTTTGCAAACTAGTCCACCCGCATATCAACATCGATTCGCAGCGCAAGCATCTATGCAACCCCATCAAGGTCCTGCGCAATTATCTATTCCTATCGAACAATCATCTGATCAAGGTGCTATACAAACTACTGCCCACGAAACCGGAACTATCTTTTTCTCACCACGTACGGTAGAAAAAGCTTTAGATGCAGAACTATTAGCTTTGGCTGATGATAAGGATGAATTCCGCTCTGTCGTAGAAAAGAATCCCCATAAATTTTTTAACATATCTGAGCTGGTCGAGTCACCAAGGGATAGGGCAAAATTGCTATCAAAGAAAAATGCCTTCATACAAAAATTGCACACAAGCCATTCATCAAAAAAGTAGTTTCATAAAAAATTGTGAACCTTTATAAATTTATAAAAGAAAGGTTAAAAATATGAATATCATAAAAACTATACTTTTATCTTGCACATTAATGTACTCTTGCGCACTACTATCCTCTGCTGCTGCGTCACAACCAGATGCTGCTCAAGTGGATGAATTTGAATGTTGTGAAGTCCCATTAGTATCAATGAAACTTGCTCAAAAGAATTTTGCCGCTGCAAAACAAGAGTTTCAAACATTGAAAGAAAGAGTGCAACATAAAGATTTAGTACACAAACTACATCAAGCTTATTGCGCAAGTACAAAGCTTTGCGCGCATGCAGAAAGCACTGAAGAGCGCATAAACACTTTGAGGCAACAGGAAGGCAATGCAGAAAACATTGATGTAATTGAACGCGAACTGGTTAAAGTTAATACTACCCGAAAAGATGAGTGTCAAAAACATCGTGATTACATGTCAGAAGGTGAAAGAGAGCATAGTAAAGCGTGGAATCTTTTGCTTTTAACAGAACAACAGCGCAACTTTCATTATGCTCAAGCTGTTACATTGCGTGCAAAAAATGAAGAGCTACTAAAAGAACTTGCCCAAAAAGATTCTCATATTCAACGCCTAACGCTGGCTCTACAACAATCTCAACCTGGCTCATTAGAAATGGAAGGGCTATCACTTGAATCTTCTTTCTCCTCAAGTGCCTCATCACAACAAAATAATGGAGGCAAAAAATGAATATCATAAAAAAAATACTTGTATCATGCACATTAATGTACTCCTGCGCACTATTACCCTCAGCTCCAGCATCTGCTTCTTCATCTTCATGTTTCTCTGATGAAAGCGAAAAATCAGTTGAGCAACTTACCACGCGAGAACAAATTGAATATTTATTTAATCCTGATGGACACTCAATAGAAGAAGCTGAAATCTTTTATTCAAATTCAATAAAAGTTGCAGCACAATGTTATGATAACAACCAACCATTAAAGCAATTTCTTGATGCTCAGACAAAAGCCCAACATGCTATAACTGAAGCAAATAAACAAGTAGATGCTTATAACCTTTTTAAAAAAAGTTCAATGAGTAAGGCCAAATTAGATGCTAAAGCGCAAGAAGCGCAAGCCGCAAAATCTTGTAGTGATAGGCTTAAAAGGGAACAAAGGTTGCTTACGCAAAACTTACCAAACGAAACCTTTCAGAAATACCTTGAGTATTGTGCCAATAGTGGTTTATTCCGCGCACGCCTTCTTACTCTTAAATTAGCACAACAAGAATCCCAAAATTATATTCAAACTCAAAAGTTGAAAGCTAAAAATCACAAGCTCGCAAAACAATTACAAGCACGAGATGAAGAGATTGCGTTACTTCGCGCTCAATTACCTCAATCATCTTTGCAAAATAGCCCACGCGTATATCAACATCGATTCGCAGCGCAAGCATCTATGCAACCCCATCAAGGTCCCGCCCAATTATCTATTCCTATCGAACAACCATCTGATCAAACTACGCCAACTATTGCCCACGAAACTGGAGCTGTCTTTTTCTCACCACGCACGGTAGAAAAAGCTTTAGATGCAGAGCTGCAAATGTTAGACCGTAAAGCCAATACTACAGCGCGAATAAAAAGTGCAAAAACCGCAGTCTCTAGATTTGTCGATGTAGCAGAGCTTGTCGAGTCACCAAGGGATAGGGCAAAATTACAATCAAAGAAAAATGCCTTTATGCAAAAACTGCGCACACACCATTCATCAAAAAAGTAGTTTCATAAAAAATTGTGAACCTTTATAAATTTATAAAAGAGAGGTTAAAATATGAATATCATAAAAACTATACTTTTATCTTGCACATTAATGTACTCCTGTGCACTATTATCGTCTGCTCCAGCATCTGCGGCATCTGCTTCTTCATCTTCGTATTCATCTGATGATGAAAGCGAAAAACCAGTTGAGCAACTTACCACGCGAGAACAAATTGAATATTTATTTGAGCCTGCTAGACGATCAATAGAAGATGCAGAAAGCCTGTATTCAAATTCAATAAAAGTTGCCGCACAATGTTATGATAACAATCAATCGTTAAAGCAACTTCTTGATGCCCAGACAAAAGCCAAACATGCTGAAAGTGAACAAAACAAACAAGCAGATACTTATGAGCTTTTTAAAAAAAGCTCAATGAATCAAGCCCAAAAAGATGCCCAAAAGCAAGAATATGAAAATGCACAAAATGATACTACTAACTTTACGAACGAATCGACCCGTCTTATAAAAAACTTACCAAACGAAATCTGGCAAGAATACCTTACATATCTTGCGAACAGTGGCTTATGCCGCGCACGTTTTCTGACACTTAAACTAGAACAACAAGAAGCTCAAAATTATATTCAGACTCAAAAATTAAACGCTAAATTTGCAAAACAATTACAAACACGAGATGAAGAGATCGCGTTACTTCGCGCTCAATTAGCGCAAGGATCTATGCAAACTAGTCCACCCGCATATCAACATCGAGCACCTGCGCAGTTATCTATTCCTATAGAACAATCCTTTGATCAAGCTATGCCAACTATTGCCCACGAGACCGGAACTGTCTTTTTCTCACCACGTACGGCAGAAAAAGTCTTGGATGCAGAATGCGCTGCAGAATTTCCAGTTTTAGCCCATCAGCCAATACTCATAGCAGAAAGAATAGCCTCTAGATTTTTAAACGTAGAAGAGCTTGTCGAGCCAGAAGCAGATAGGACAAGATTGCTATTAAAGAAAGATGCCTTTATACAAAAACTTCGCACAAACAAAACAGTTTCATAAAAATTTCTTGCTTGTTCTTGATTATAAATCTTGCATTGTATAACATCATCCAACACCGATATTAATAATTATTCTTTTGTCGATAACCAAGGATGATATGCAAAAAGCACGAATATATGTCGCCAATTGGAAAATGAACATGCATTTAGACTCAGGATTACAATTTGCTAATGATTGTAAAGCACTCATGAATGACAATGAAAATACTGAAAAACAGGGGTCCCCGTTTTCACAAAATGGGGCAAAAAAACATATTATTTTGTGTCCAACTTTCCCTGCAATCTATCCCATTGCGCAACTGCTACAAAATGTGCCCATTAGCATTGGAGCACAAAACTGTTCAGAGCATGAAATTGGTGCATACACAGGAGAAGTGAGCGCACAATCTTTATCTGAAATTGGATGTTCATATTGCATCATTGGCCACAGTGAACGTCGCAAATATTTTCATGAAACTAATGAAGTGATCGCTCGAAAAGTAGTTAAACTTTTTGCTTCTACCATCAACCCAATTATTTGCATCGGTGAAACAGCTCAAGATCATAAAGACAATAAAACATTAGAAGTTTTAGAGCATCAGCTTAACCCGATAATAAAAGCTATTAATGAAGCTGAGCAGTTCCCAGAAACTGTTATTTTTGCTTATGAGCCTGTATGGGCAATTGGCACCGGCAAAACGCCGAATAACGAGACTTTGCACGCAACATTTAATTGGCTCGCCGCTCACCTGACTCGCAATATTAAAAACATTAAGGTTATCTACCTTTTATATGGGGGAAGCGTTGATGAGCATACCGCGCTGGAAATGGTGAAAGTTCAAAACATTGACGGTTTTTTGATTGGCGGGGCAAGTCTTGATTTCCAAAAATTTAAAAACATAGTATCCTTAGCTTAAAATATATATCTAATTTGTGCGGAGAAAAAAATGTTATACGGATTACTTGTCACTTTATTTGTTCTTTTATGCTTTATGCTTATCGTAATAATCTTATTACAAAAGAGTAAAAGCAGCATGGGCCTTGGGGCTTTTGGCGGCAGCTCACAAATGCTTTTTGGCGGCTCTGGGGGACAAGATCTCTTTCAGAAAGCTACTTGGGTTATGATTGCTATCTTTATGCTCGGTTCATTGACATTAACTTTGATGAAATCATCAAGCAGATATCATGCAGGCAAGAGTCACGCGAGAAGTATGCCACAAGAATTACCTACACAAGATATGCCTGCACCTCGAGCTGCTGAGCAACCTGTGAACGCATTTGCAGAGCCTCAACCTGAGCAAGCTTCTGACACCCAAACAGCTTAAGTAGTTAGGTCATTCATCCAGCCGTCGCCAAGCCCTTCGACAAAAGCTCAGGAGTAAACGCGGCGGACGTAACGCGAAAAAGGGGGCACAATGGTTATACCATTGATTTCCGATGTAGGAAGAATAGCGATTGATATGTGCACATCGCTGGGTGCTTTTGTCCTCTTTTTAACCAAAGCTATTACAACGTTATTTACTACGAAGCTTAAAATCTCCAAGCTTTTTTATCAGATGAACCGCATTGGTGTAGATTCTTTTAATATTATTATATTGACGGGATCATTTACCGGCATGGTTTTTGCTTTGCAAGCGTATATCGGTTTTCAACGTGTCGGCGGCGAACAGTTTATCGGATCAGTTGTTGCTCTTGGATTAATTCGTGAACTGGGACCTGTTTTAAGTGCTCTCATGGTCACCGGGCGTGCAGGATCAGCTATAGCCGCAGAGATTGGCACTATGCGCATAACAGAACAAATTGATGCTTTAGTAACATTACGCATAAATCCTTTTCAATATTTAATTGTGCCTCGTATTTTAGGCAGCACTATTATCATGCCATTCCTTACCATATTTGCCATGATCTTTGGTATCGCAGGTGGCTACATTATTTGTGTGTACGTCCTTGAACTCAGTCCTGAAGATTACATGAACAGCATTAGAAATTATGTTGAGCTTTCAGATATTATGGGCGGTTTGAAAAAAGCCACCATATTTGGCCTTATTTTTTCTTGGGTTGGTTGTTATAAAGGGTATTGGACTTCAGGAGGAGCCAGAGGCGTTGGTCTTTCAACAACTCAAAGCGTAGTAATAAGCTCTATTTCAATTTTAATTTCCGACTACTTCTTAACCAAATTGTTGGAACATCTATAGGAAATATGAGTAACTCATGCCAACAATAAAAATAGTAGATTTAAAAAAAAATTTCGGGGAAAAATGGATTACCAAAGGGGTAAATCTTGAAATTCCTGAAAAAAAAATGACTGTCATTATAGGACGATCTGGTGAAGGTAAATCTGTTTTACTCAAACAAGTTATTGGATTAATTGAACCAACTTCCGGACATATTTACATCGATGGCATGGATATTACGCAAATGAAAGAAAAACAGTTAGATGTCGTGTATAAACAGTTTGGTTATGTATTTCAGTTTGCAGCCTTACTTGATTCGTTGACCGTTTTTGAAAATATTGGCATCACTTTGCTTGAAAATGGGCATAGTGAAAAAGAAGTCATGCCTATTGTTCAAGAAAAATTGGGCATGGTACATTTAGAAGAAGACACATTAACTAAATATCCATCTGAGTTATCTGGTGGTATGCGCAAACGAGTGGGCCTTGCACGAACTTTAGTCACTCAACCGCAAGTAATTTTATATGATGAGCCAACAACCGGCCTTGATCCTATCACTTCGCGCGTGATTCATGAACTAATGTATGATATGCAACATCGCCTTTCAATCACTTCAGTTATTATTTCACACGATGTTGAAATATTTAAATATGCTGATTATGTTGCATTGCTACATGATGGCCAGATAAAATATTTTGGTGATGCAAAAACTATTTGGGAATCAGACAATCCATATATTTATCAATTTATTCGTGGATTACCTGAAGGCCCAATTCAAACAGAGATTGCACATTCTCAAGAGAATTATTAGCATCAGCTTTTTAAAAATGCGTTATCAAATTTTCTTAGGAGTAAAAATGACAAAATTAAGAATATCTTTTATTTACTTAACAACTTTTACTGTAATACACTTTACTGCGTATAGCAGTGGTCCTAGTCAATCAGAACTGACACCAAAAACACATGCTCATAAATTTATTGATGCAGATGGCAATCCCACACCCGCATTTACTACATTACTTGGTAAACTAAACGTCAAACATCAAGGAACTTTACCAAGCATTAATGAAGTTTTGCAAAAAAAAGAAACTGGGTGGTTGCGACCAGCAGGTGTAGAACGAGAAGAATGTGATGAAGTGTTTCCACAAATGCGGCAAGAATTAATGCCCATATATAGGCAATTAGGCGTGATAGATGAAGTTGCTCCAACCCAAAAAGAATATGATTACGCAGTTGTGTTTAGCAATATGGTTAGACCTGTTCGTCAACGCCTGAATTATACTCACACTGTATCGGAACAAGGCATTACATTTAAAGAGATTCATCTACTTGGTGGTCGTGAACTTCCACTTAAGCCCAAATTTGAAAGTGAACAAGTATTGCTCGATCAAAACAATCCTGATTTGCCCTTTAGAAATGATTGGAAATTTGATGGAAAATTGCCAAAAGATGAAACTGAAAAAATGGATTTTTTATATAATCAGGGAAGATTCACTGCACAATTTAGAGCAATTCCAAAAAACACATTAGATGTTACCGTAGAAGATGCGCAAAATTCTGGCCACGAAGTACACTACCAAAAAAAGGCTGATGGTTCTATCACACGAGTTAATACAGGCACACAAGTTTTAGCTTGGCTGAACAAGTATGGTTTAAAAGGTGGCAAGGCTTTATGGATTTCAAATCAACCATATGTAGATTATCAAGGAGTCGTTGTGGAAAGTTACGCTCCTTCATCGTTCCATGTAGAAACAGTTGGGCCCCAAGCTGATTTGGATAAACCGAATCTTAACTTGGATATCTTGGATACCAGCGTTCGACTCGTATACCAAGAAAAAGCACGAAGAGAAAAAGTTTCACAAGAAAAAAAGTGAATGCTCTCTATTTCTTTGCTTCCAACGATACTGAAAGTGAATAGCCTATGAGCAATCTCGTTGCTTGATTCTCTTTTCAAATATAGCAAATATTACATATTAGAACAAACGCAATGCAAGGCTTCAATTGAAAAGATAGCGAAAGTCACTTAAACTAAATAAGCAAACATTTTGTACAACATCTTTTTTTCGAGAAATTTCGTCCCATGCAAAAACAGATCCATTTACTTTTCATCCTCACATCAAGCATTATTACGATGAATCATACTCTATGCCAAAACCATATATTGGAATTATCGATGCCACACACAACAATAAAAAACAGTATTCTCGATACACATGACAAACCATCTCAAACATTATTAGATCTTCTTGATCTTCTGAAAACACCTCATGATGGATCATTGCAAAGTATTGTTACAGCAACACAAAAAGCTTGGTTACGTCAATCAGGAAAAGAAAGATGGCAAGTTGATGAACTGTATCCAGAAATGCGAGAGACTCTCACGCCCTACTTTAAAGAGCTTGGTTTATTTGATGAAATTAAACCATCGAAAAAGCACTATGATTACATCGTGTTGCTTGGTTCAACAGTCTCATCATTTCGTGATAAAATGGCTCACATGATTACTTTATGGCAACGAGGAATACGATTCAATCAAGTCATTATGCTTGGCTCTGAACGCAAGCTTGATCCAATTATCGAAAGCAAAGAAATTTTATTAGATGCTCAAAATCCATATCTGCCCGTTCGTGCTGATTGGCATTATGATAGCAAACCCATCACGACTGAATATGAAATGTTAAAAATGGTATATGATCAAGCAGATCTACCTGCCGAGCTTAGAGCAATTCCGGTAACAACTATTAATGCACCAAATACTATAAATCCTGATGGCGCTGTTAAACGCGCGACAACTGATGATACAATTTTTGCATGGCTGAAAGAAAATCCAACTCCGGGTTCATCTTTATTCATTTCTCATCAGCCTTTTATTTGGTATCAAGATTCTGCCGTACGAACTTTTATGCCTGAAACTTTTGAAATCGAAACGGTGTGCCCAAAAATAGAACGTGAATCGGGGTCCCCATTGTGTGAAAATGGGGTAAAAGCTAATTTGGAAATTCTTGATGCGTTAGCAAGATTTTTATATCAAGAGAATTTGCGAGTACAGAAAAGATAACTCATTTTTATGTATAAGCAACCCAAGATGTCCAAGCAGCATAAGCACCAAGACCACAAAGAGCACATTTCATGAGAAGTCTATTTTGTTTGTTTTGTTTTTGCAGTTGAGCAATTTGATTTTGCTGCAACGCAAGCTGTTCTTGCTGCTGTTTTATGTGTTGTGCTTGCTCGCTAGCGATTTTTTCAGTCAAAGCTTGATGCGCAGAAAGCTGCTGCTTGATAGAACCCTGAAAACTTGCCACTTGTTTTCCCGTTTTTGATTTTTTCCCTACAAAAATTTTAGGATCTGCTAGAGATCTTGCATGGTACGCTTGAGTAGTTTTGAATCCTTGCAGAACCTGTTCATGTTGTTTCATTGAAGAATCTAACTGAGCAATAGCTGCTGCATTTCTAGCGTGGTTTGCATCTGCTAATTTTGCATTGCCAACAATAACAGAGGCGTGATGATCAAGAGTAGATCTTTGTTTAGCTAACTTACCTTGAGCTGTTTGCAGTTGATCACGATGTCCAGCTAAAATTTCATCAGTTGCATCTAAGCGTTTTTTTGTTGTATCAATCCAGAAGTTGAAAACCTGACCATTTTTATGATTGCATTCTGTTATGCCTGCTTCAAATTCTTTCCTACGCACCTTATGTCGTTGCATTCTCTCTTGTGTCTCAACAACCATGTCCGTTAAAATTTCAATGTCCTTTTCTTGACGCCTAATATGCTCGACATTACCTCCTAAAACTGAATATCCATAGTAAGCACCTTGCTCATTACGAGGATAATGCCATTCACGAGCAGTATAATCATCTGATTTCACTTGACTGTTAACTTGTTGTCCTTGAAAAATTGGAACAACAGCTTGCAAGTTCCCTTTGTGTCCTTTAAGGCTTGGAGCAGGAGGACATTGACCAGAACCGTGAGCTACAGAAGAAAAAACCAAAACTATTAACGCAAAATATTGAAACATGAATTTTATCTCTTTCATTAAAAAAACATAATATAAAAGAGCTTAACTCATTTTCAATAATTTGTATCGCGATTATTTGAAAAAGCACCAATGTCATAGCAAATATAAGTTGATATTTACTAACAGGAAATTATAACTACAATAGCGTATTATATTTGCTCAAGTATTTCATCCAAGTATGCTGCCCTTTGGACATACGTTGGACATTCATGAAAAGATCTCGCATCGGCGCCAGAAGCTCTATAGTAAATTCTATATCCCTCTTTTGCATATTTAGCGTCTGTTAAAGCGGCTAAAATGTCTGCGCGTTTTTCTCGTGCATGAAGCAATTTACTTTCTAACGCTTTCAACGCTTGATCATTATGCTTGTTGTTTTTAATCGCGTATTCTTGCAAACAATAATGGGCAAAGTGATCATCATGCAACATGTGTTGTAATTCTTTTAACAGCATATACTCAAACTCAGTATCATTGCTATTGGTCTCCACATATCGCCCACATGTATTTTTGTTAACAAGCAAAACTGATCGCATAGCTTTAAAATCGTTTATAGTGGGATCAATAACAATTCTGATTGGATATGCATCCATACCCACATGTTGCAAAAACGCATACATTTTTGCTTTTAGCTGATCTGTACCATAAGAATTAGGCTCAAATTCGTTTCTAATTTTTTGTTGCTCTTCTTGTTCATATCTTTTTTTACATCCCTCTTGAGCCGCTAAACGTGATTGCTCATCATGGGCAATATATGCCCATAGATTTTCGTGGGCTGTTTTTTCATCTTCTTGCAATTTTGTGCTTTGAACTTGAATTACTGAACCGTATGATTTATTTGACAACATGTTGTTGTGCGCACTTTGGCCAGATGCTTTGCTCATGTAAGTAGCTTTTTGGCCCGCTCCTGCTGATAGTTTTGATATTAATTGAGTTGACTTAACTGATTGCATCATGTGCTTTATCATTGCTTGCATAGAGATAGATATGGTTACTACATACAGGTACAACAGAACTTTTAAAGACTCTTTCATACTTTATACCCCTTTCTAGAATTTTAGAATCTGGGCACAGTGTTGCTTATTCTGTATAATATTTCAAGAGTTGATGATGGAGATTATTTAGCCTTATGCATCTGCTCTGCTGTTCTTTTGATGTATTCATAACGTGAGGTAAATGGCGGATGAGTTTTTGCTAGCACTGTATTAAGATCATAAAATAGACCTAATGCCCACATCCAAAAAGGAGGCTTAGCGAACATTTCATAACCTTGCTCAGCTGCTGCAGCATATTTTAATTCAGAAAGCGTAGCCAATATATCAGCTCGTCGCTCCTTGAAATAGGATACATCCTTTGCAAAGGCATCGAAATCTTGTTGCGTAACTTTTCCGTTGCGTTCTTGGTATAATTTTTTCATACAATATTTATCAAAATGATCGTCATGTAAAAAATGTTGAATTTCATGAATTACTTGTGCTTTAAATTTATCATTATTCAAGGCACCAAGTTTATCACAAAGATTAGGATTAATAATAAGAGTAAATTGCTTTGTACTCATAATCATATCTTTATCGGTCAATACAAGATGGATCTTATTAAAATCAAAATCTATCTCTGCGCATACTTCTTTAACGCATCTTTCTACTTGAGGACAAAGCTTAATTTTAGGTACCTCTGCAACTTCAGCTCGGGTCAAAGCAATAAATTCCTCCAGATGTTTGTCTTTAAAAACATGCCACTCTTTTGCTGTAATATTAAACATAGCAAACAGCTTATTATCTAGAGCTTGTTGTTCAGAGGCCAAAGACTTTATATTGGTATCTGAAACTGCTCCCCATGATTTTGCTCTTAAACGTGCATAATACGCTGCTCTCGCTCGCTCCCATGGCGATACATAGGCTTGCAATTCTTGTGCTTGGCATTGGACAACCTGCTCGCCTACACATGCTGCACATGCAGCAGCCACTACTGCGGCGCCATAAGCCCATAGGTGTGAATAATTATTTTTTGATTGGTTATTATGAGTATACTGTTTTTGATTGTTTGTATGGTAATACTGCTTAGGGGATTTAATTTCGCCCATTTTGTTGCCTGTGGGTAAAGTACGTACAGCATTACCTGCGCTCTGCACTACCATGTTTGAAACTAAACGAGATCCTGCAGCAACACGCGTCATCATGGCATCGACAGGTATACAGAAAAAAATAATAACGCTCAGTAATATTTTTTCAAGAACTTTAATCATTGTTACCTCCATTCTTCCCAGCAGCCACAATTTCTTCATGCAATTTTTTCGAGTACTCATAACGAGCAGAAAAAGGCGGATGTGTTTTTTCAAGCATCGTATCAACTTTATGACCAAATAAACCTACCGCTGCCCTTACCCAAAAAGGTGGATGCGCAAAAACATTAAATACTTCATATCCCATCTTTGCATATGTTTCATCAGTTAATGAACATAAAATATCGGCACGTTGTTCCTGAAAATGTGATAATTTTTTTTCCAGTAATTCATAACCACCTTTATCTCTATCTTTTTTTGACTCATATAATTGAGCCAAGCAATATTGTGTAAACCCATCATCTTGCACTAAATGCAGCGACTCACGCATTAAGCTTGTTTCGAGTCTTTGCTCATTTTCAAATAAACCAACTCGATTACACATCGTAGGATTTATAACTATAGATGTTCCTTTTACAGACATAAATCTCATACCGATACTAGGCGCATTTATTATTGATATATCAGCAGCATCTAAACCAATTTTTTTCGCGGCATTTTTAAATGCTTTATCTATCTTAAGGACATGTTCAGGATCCGGTTCACTGCCCATCATATCCTGCACTTCATGCTGCATATGTTGCATATATTTTTGATACTGCTTTGCTTGAAACTTGTTCCAATCAGCTTGAGTAATGCCAAAAAAAGAAAAAATATCATGCATAATTTTTTGTTTTTCTTGTTCCAACTCATTGATATTTTTTTTCGAAATTTGTCCCCATGCTCGTTGCTGCAAAGTTGCATGTAATTGAGGCATAAAATGCTCCCATGGTCTTACATATTCTGTTTTTTCTTCTTGAGCAGCCACTTGAGTGTGGACAAATGGCGAAAGAGCAACTGGCTTATCAATCTGTAATGCCTGCTCTTGTGTTTGTTTTTGTTTAAGCTCTAGGTCTTTTTTTTGTTCTTGTTTTGATGTCCATAACCAAGTACCAAGCCCAACAAGCATGCCACCGCCATATAACAATGAATACACATTGGCCCGATTGGCATTATATTTTTGCTTACATTGTGATGCTATGTTGCTCATCTGTGATTTAACGCTAAAGGCACGATTTCCGATATTTGGCATCACAGCAGTTCGTACTACATGAGAAGCTGAAACTGCATGTTGAGCAGCAGCACGCGCAACTTGCATACCTTGCATTGGCAGGCATGAAAATGCGAATACGCAAAATAATGAAATATTGAATAACCGAACCATAAATATAACCTTTTAGACTTTTAAACCTCTCATGTATCCATCTTTATTATCATATAGAAATTAAAACAAAAGGCAAGAAATACGTGAAAATGACCCTAGCTTCAGGGTAAAAGGGGTGACCATCAGTATGATGTATGCCTTCTTTTTTAGATGCATTAGCTAATAATCTAAGTTTATTTATGCTTGCTTTCACTTGCGGCCGTCATGTCTGCATACAACTGCATTGCAGTTTGGTATCTATGAGCATCAGACGGATGCTCATCATCCTCTCTGTCTATCCAAACATCCACAAGCTCACCTTCAATCATCATCTTTTTTCTTCGACTTAAACAAAAATCTGCGGCGTCCTTAGCTATTTTTGGATCAATCAACCAAGAAAGAACATCAGCTCTTTGTTCATGGAAACGAAGTGTCTGAAAAATAAAAGAATCAATCATTTTGGGATCTACTCCTTTGCCCTCTAAACAAAAGCGATAAAAGGCTTGCATATAAGAATCACTGTGTAATAGATGTTGCATCTCATGAGCTATCGCCACATCCTCAAAGCAGGGAGATGAAGCAGTAAAATCTTTTGAAACAGCAATATATCCATGATAAGAAGTCATAGTACCTTTGTCATCATTCACTTGAATTGCTTGTATAGCATTTGGTTCAACCCCTATATACTCAAGGTAGTACATAATTTTTTCTTTTAATTTTGTTGGAACATCCTCAGTCTGTTGTATTTTAATCTTTTCTGCTTCAGCCTTTTTCCATTCGTTATCAAAATGTTTCATATAATAATGATAATCTTCATGTGAAATGCCACCTAGCTTACAAAACTCAGCATTTACTTTATCTGCATGCTTTTTACAAGCTTCTATGTACTTTTTACATTCATCTCCCCATGGTTTTTGTGCTAATTCTGCATAAAACTTTTTTAAAATATCTTCGCGAGGCATTTTATAAGTTTTTGGTTGCTCTGCTGCTTGGCATTGGCCTATTCCAGATGCAACAAAAAGTGTAGCCGCTGCAACTGCTGCTCCCATACCCCAATAACGAAAATTATTTTGGTGTCCATAATTTTTATAAGCAGAATGAGAATATTTTTTTGCAACATTGCCAACATGCGGCTTTGTCACCAATGAACGATTCATATTTGTTACCACGGCTGTGCGTGCAACTGTAGCTCTTGCTGCCGATGCTGCACGTTGAACAGCAACACGCCATGAACCTTGCACTGACATGCATGAAAATCCGATTGAAAACAATAATATTTTCTTCAAGCAGCCTGCGCTGCGCAGTCCGTCGTAGTTTGCCGAGCCAGAAGGCCCGGATAAACGTAGACTGGAAAATAACTTTTCCATTTTTATAACCTTCCATTATGTGTCATTTCTCGATATAACTTTTTCATATAAGCTGCACAAACAACAGGCGCATCATGCTCATTTTTGCTGTAATCAACACAATCACCCACAATAACAGATGTTTCGTGCGTACGTTTATAACTCTTTGCAAAATTACTATCTGTTAAGCATCCTAAAATATCTGCACGTTTTTCATGTAATCGATCCAACTTAAATAAAACAGCTTTTATTTTCTCTTTATTTTCTTTATTTTTAAGTTCATCAGCACACCATTGCATCATATATGCATTGTAATAGTCATTGTGTAACAGATGCTGGATTTCATGCATAATAACTGCCTTTGTCTCGTCATCGATATGATGACTATCTGACTCAGAATCTTTGCTTATTTCAATAGTAGTTTGAGTGACGCGCATAGCTACCTCTAGTTCTTGTAGCATGCCAATTGAAATGTCTTGCGGATTAATATGTGATTTTTTCAAAAATGAATTAATAGTCAAACGTAATTTTGTAGGAACAAGATGCGTAGTAGATGCTATTTTTTTTCGATCTTGATCTTCTTGCTCTTTAAAAAATATATCATTTTTTGCTTTATACATCTCCCATTGCTCAGGCGTATAACCAATTAAGAGTAAAAATTCGTCACACAACTCTTGCTCTTCTTGCTGAAATTGCGTGATATACATGTGGGCAACAGCACCCCACCGCTTCTTTTTTAAATCTTTATAATATTTCTTAAGAGCATCCTTGAATGGCGCCGGGGCAGCTTGAAGCAATTCATCTTCAGATGGATGATCTTCTTGATGTTGTTTTTTTAAACATGCACCAAAAACTCTATAGTACAACCATTGGCAATAATTTTGCGCTTGCAAAGGTCCAGTTGTTAGTGCGAATACGCACAATAATAATTTTGAAAATAACCTAACCATGCTTGCCTCCATTATTTTTCTCTATTTCAACAAGCATTTCTTCATGTAAATCTTTTATATAAGCCAGTTGAGCAGCAGGAGTATCATGTTCATCCTTGTTATGATCTCTTAAGTCCGTCTGCAATGCAATAGAACAGTTTTCATATCTTGCATCTACTAGTTTAATGTCAGATAAACCGGCAAAAATATCTGCTCGCTTTTCATAAAATCTTAGCCGTTTTAACATATAAGCATCAGCCTCTTGTGCATCGATTTTTTTCTTCGCCAAAAAGAAACGCATATTTATATATGTCGAAATGTCGTTATGTAACAAATGTTGCATTTCATGCATAAGCGCAAACTTTGTCAAATTAGAAACATGATGCCTATTATCTTCACAAGCCCTTTGGCTTATTTTTAAAACCAAACTTGCACCCTTCATAAAAACCCCCATATAATTATTCGGATCTGTCATCTCTGCTTTCGGGTATAGGCATCGCTTAACAGTATCCGGATTGATTCCCGCTAACTTCAAGGAGTCAACGGCAGCAGACTCAAGAGCCGGTGAAATACCTAAGGCTTCATCAGATCTTTGCTTAAATGGTTTATGCTTTGTTAAAAAATCAATAAATTCTTGTTTTTTATCAGCTAGAGCATGCCGATTCAAAGCAGACTGAAAACCTATGGATTGAAAATTTGCATCAAATTCTTCTTTCGTACAATCAGCTAATTTTAAAAACTCGTTAAAAAGTTCTTGATCACAATCATTGCGCCACTTAATATATTTCTCTGCTGCTTGCCCTGAAGGTAAACCTTTTAAATATTCGTCATATTTTTTCCGAGCATCGATATGCTCATCTACACAGGGTTTCCCCCAAAGACCAAAATAATAGGACCCGAAAGCAATACCATAACTCCACATGCCGGCATTAAACAACCTTCTTCCATGACTCATCGTTTTGCTTGACGCGCTACTAGAGCTAAAAGTTTGAGTGGTGGTTGCTGCGGGCCTTACATTACCAGGCATAAAGGGCCGACTTGTCCAAGACTTAACCATAGTACTTTTTGCCCATGCAGCTCGAATGGTTGACGATACTCGTTGTGCTGCAATACGAAGTGAACCTTGCATTGACATGCATGAAAATGCGACCGCGCATAATAATAAGCTCTTAAATAACTTTTCCATTTTGAACCTCCCTCTTTTAAATATTCCATTTATGTTTACCATTCAAGCAACTTTTGTTGCTCCAAGCATTTCTTTGTGCAACTGATCTAAATAAGCAAATCGCTCGCTGTTATTTGGATGAGTATCGCTAATATCTTGCCCATTAACTTCAACATCATTTTTATAATAATCTGCTGAAACTCGTGCGTAGATTGGATCTACCAAACCGGCTAAAATGTCTGCACGGTTTTCTCTGAATTTATCAAAGCGACTCATGAGTGCGGTGAAAAGTTTTGTTTTCTCTTGATTGTCTTGAGCCCATTCTTTAAAAATGACTCTCAAAATCCAGATATTAAAACTATCATCATGAAGCATATGCTGCACTTCATGCAAAAGATCCGCTTTAACTTGCTCTGTCAATTCATTATTCTTATTTACGATACCAGCTTCATCGATGTATAAATTTGATTGTGTTGCGCATGCAATGCCCATCTCTTTTGTTGAAACGATATTCATAGCGTCAATGTTAACTGAGCAATCACCTAAAAAATTCTTGATATCATCTTGCTGCACATTACACATTTTTTTTACTGCACGCTTACTTACATCACAACGTTGCCTATCTTGACCTTCAAGATAATAAGAATAATATGCCTTCTTATATTCGTTTAATGTTGCTTGATTAATTCCTAGCATGGCAAAAACTTCATCGAACAACTCTTGTTCTTTTTGTTTTTGCTCATTCATATATTTTTGAACAACAGGCGCCCATGGTTTTTGTTCAAGGTATGTATAAAATTGAACTGCACTTTTGGCATGAGGAGCTTGGTACGCTGCAACCTCTTGCTGAACTTGATTAACCTTTGCAGGACTGACCAACTTATAAACAGATACCCCTGTTAAAAAAGCAAATCCTAAGGCACTTACTGAAAACAAACAGGTGATAAGTGAATTTCTAAAATTTGTAACCATATTTCCCCCCCAAGCAGCTTTTTGCTGCGCAGTCCGCCCCGTTCATTTCACTTCGTTCATTCAGGATAAACTGCGCTTTCTTTAGCGCCTTTAGTCCTGAGCCTGTCGAAGGATAGCCAAGCCGGAAGGCCTGGATTAGCGAAGGCTGGATTGTTTAGACTCTTTCTATTAAGATTTTTTAAGATCATTAACGCTGTTATTTATTATCATATAGAAATTAAAAAAAATAACAAGATATATATGAATTCCCCTGGGATCAAGGGAAGAATTAGGGCAAGAATAGGGTATTTATACCTATAAAGGTCCTGGATAGGTTAAAAAGGGGTTAATTTTGCCCTAGTATGGTTTTTTAAAAGAATAAACACTCGATAAAATCAAGCATTTAAGGTCAAATACAGGGTATTTTTGGGCTATTTTGGCATATTTAAGAAAACATAACTATAATGAGGCAAGTTTAAGGATACCTAAAATTCAATCGGAGATATAGTTATGTACAAAAAAATTACGGTTTTTACCTTTGTTTTTTTTATTTTTCAATTCAACTCCTCTCTGGCAATCATGCAAAAAAAGCTCATTATCCACATGGATGTAAATAAAACAATTATAGCCCTCGATCTTGCTCAGGGAAAAGATGTTGAAGAAACGGTTAATATCATTTTGACCGAATTCACCCGCTTTGCATGGGATAGCCAAGACGAGCAATCATATTATACTTTTCTAACAGACCAGGTAGCTCAAGAATTTGGACAACTGAATCGTGCAAGCGAAGAGTTTAAAAAAATACGAGATGCAAGATTAAGAACATTCCCTTCTTTTCTTAAAAAATATCCGCATTTGCTGGCAACATATGAACAAGAAAAAAATGATTTGCTACATATGATCAATAGGCACGAAATGGGCATTTTTCCTTCATTCTACAAACTCATTTCGTGGTTAGATGCACATTACCCAAACAATTATACTATTCATCTACGCACCTTTGGCATAGATCTGAATAACCTCATTGCAGCGATAGAAAAAAATTCGACACTAAAATTTGCAGGACGAGGCACATTTAAAAATGGCACTCTTTCCTTAGCTATAGAAAAAAAATCATTATCTCATTTTTTTAGCAATACCGGAGCACAACATTTTGCCATTTCCGATGATTACCCCTACTGGAAAGCTTCAGGATTTCAAACCCATGGAGGCAAACCGTTCCCCATTGACGCACAAAACGCTGAACTAATTTCAATATTTTTTGATGATAATGCAGACGATGCAGAAAGACCAATTATTTGCCCTTTGCAACCAGATGGAACTATTGCTGATACACAAGAACTTATGCAAAAAGGGATAATTGTCTCAGTCAATTCTAAGCAAGCAATTTTAGATGAAGATTATTTTATTAATAAAATCAAAGCTGTATATAAATCATAAAAATATTATTGACTAAAGATGGCATTGGCCTGTACGACCAATGCCCAACTCTTTATCTTTTACCAAGAGCCTTTTCAAGACGATTTACCTTGTCTTCAAGCTCTTCTATTTCTTCATGTAAAGCTTCAAAGTTCTCTTCGATCTCTTCTTTTATTTTGTGCAAGAAGAAACCGGCTGTTTTAAATTGACTATGATCTTGACTCTCATGACCACAACTAGATGAAACTTGAGAACCGCAACCATGTGAACTTTGATGGCTATGCGCGCCGCATGAACCTCTTCCTGTATGACAACTCATAAGTACCTCCTTTTTTATTATTAAACATTAAAAATACAACTCCTTTAAACTATTTTCTTAAATTATTAATCAACTGTTCTACTTATACCATATGATGTTTGTTGACCAGCGGGTTTTGTAGCATTTATCATTGGACCATATATATGATAGTTGGTATATACAGATCCGCCCCCACCTTGATAATGACTTGTATACTTCACAGCTTCATTTGGAACCCCTACTACTGTTACTGGCCCACCTGCTTGCTCATGAACATCTGCCCACATCTCTTTTATGGAACAAATACCAGAACTCACTTGAAGTGTATCGCCGGCAAAAATATCCTCATTATCATCCTTACAAGCTACCGCAGATTTACCCACATATCGTATGTGAACTTTTACTCCAAATGGAGTAGCATTGACAATATTTAACATACGCGGCATTGCAGTAGTTGCAATCATCAACAAACCACCTAAAATTAATACCTTTTTCATGACTTCTCCTTTTTAAAAATTAAACAAATAAAACACCTTATATAATTCACACTTTTAACATTCATTATTTCTTTTTCGTTACCACTATTTTAGATGCTTGCTTGCCTTTTTGTTTAGGTAAGACAATTATTAGCACACCATCAGTCACTTGAGCTGAGATATTATTCTGATCCACCAAACACGGCAAATCTATTTCACGATCAAACGAACCTCTTTTAATCTCTTTGCGATAATAACTTTTGCCTTTTTCTTCCTTTTTTTCTTCACGTGAACCAGATACACGTAAATGATGATTTTCTATCTCTATATTAATTTTTTCTGCTTCCACACCTGGCACTTGCATTTCAACCACAATATCATTGGCATGTTCACTGACATCTGCAGCCAAATCCCAACCACTTTGCTGGTAAGCTGGCAACTCTCCAAAAAATTCTTCTAACCCATGAAAGGGGCGCCAACGATGGTGTGACATACTTTTCTCCTTTTTTATACTTAAAAAATTTTTTATACCTTAAATACTATTACTACTATTCAAATTAGCAGAAATAAGACTTATAAATCAATGGTTTTGTTGATATTTTTATCATCCAACTTATCGAACCTTAAAAATTGGGGATTCCAACCTGGCTCAAACCTGGAGCTAACCTTAAAAAACGCTCATTTTAAAACAAAACAAGACCCTTTTCTTGCTATTTGAAATTTATCTGGCATAATTGTTTATATAATGGAACTATTTTATTAATCTTTTTTTATCAATTCCGGAGGCTTTTATGAATTCTTTACGTATTTTATTAATAGCATCTTTGTGTGCATCGGCTGTCAATTCACAAGCCATGTTGTCAAGAGTTGCAAACGCAGGCAGCACATTGACTGCAAGAGCTGTATTGGGTCGCACTGCATCTAATGTTGTTGTTCCAACTCGTTCTTTTTCAATGAGCAGTGGTATTTACGAAAGTGAAATTGAGCGAGCGGATAAGGCATTTAACCGTACTTTTATTTATTGTTTTATGGGAATAGCAGGAATAACTTGTTTTGGAACATATAAAATGTCTACCAATCCTCACAATATAATCACCAGAGAAGAATTCAAGATAGGCGAATCTCAACTAGGTATAATTAAAGCAAAAGAACAATTAGCTAAAGATATAATCGCTACAGAAAAATGCGTTACAGACAACGCTAATAGAACGGCAAATCAAAAAAAATATTGTGATTGGAATTTACAAAAACTATTGAACAAAATTGCTGACCTTGAAAGATCAATAGCAGCATCTAAAAAAAATAAAGCTAACGCTATGGCAACATTGCAAAAACAAGCAAATGCCGATCTTGCTCAAACGCAAAAAGCATTAGAAGCAAGCAAAAAGAAGCTTGAAGAAAAACAAGCATAAATAAATATTGATCTTATTTTCAAAAAGGGCTCCCAATTTTGGGTGGCCCTTTTTTTGTGCATACTTTTTTATTGCCCAAAAAAGGACTGTTTTGTAATTACTCAGTATTTTGCAGCAATGTGCGACTCACACCATATTTGCTGTCATATTCGCTTAATCCATTTATCGTTTTGTCTTGTCCTGGCTTTAGTGTTATCAATGGACCATATAGATGGAAATGATTGAAAGCGGTTCCTGAACTCTTATATGAGCTTGATCTCTTCACACCTGCCTTTAAAACTCCATACACCTGCGTAGTTGCAGTTCTTTCTTCATGCACATCAGCCCAAATTTCTCCAACCAAGCAAAGCCCTGTACTAACCTCTAATGTTCTGCCTGGGTCAACATCTTTATTATCTGGTCGACACGCAATCAAAGATTCTCCTTTATATCGTACATGTACTGTCGCCTTAAATGGTGTACCATTTTCAATTTTTAAATCGTAAGCAAGTACTTGCCTGCTCACAGCACACAACGCACTGAGAAATATTATTTTTATAATTTTTAGCTTCATAATACTTAACTCCTTATAAACAATCATTGAATCGTCTTGCTAATTCTATATACCGTTTCTTCTTGCTCTCCTGATTTATTTATTACCGGGCCATAAATATGGAGATCTTCCGAAATAATTTTTTTATTTCCACTACTAAATACATCTGTCTTTACATATCGGATTTTATTTTTTTGTCCTGCTATTGAAACACTTGGTATATAAATTTTAGCTTTGTATTGAGGATGTTTAGGATCAAGGTGAGCAACGATTTCTTCTTTTTCATAAAACTGCGCCCATATTCTAGAAACAGGGCAATCACTTGAAACAGGAATAACTAACGATTCTCCCGAAAAAACTTTATAGTGATATTTAGACGATTCACTTCCCAGGAGATATGAAAAAAACTTTTTACAACCTCCATCAAATTCTGCATATACATCAACATCAAACGGAGTAGCATTATCAAGCTTAACATCACCAAACATAGCAGTCTGGTTAATTAGGAGTAAACCAGCCAATAAAATTATATTTCTCATCGTCATCACCAATCCTCCTGTGTAAACAACAACGCATTACTTAAAAAAAGTTAATCTCTCATTTTTAAGAGCCCCCTATCCTAATTAAGGCGCAAGGACCTATATTTCTATTATAAAATTAACACTTATAAAGCGCTAAACTCAAGGGTTTTTCAAATTTGGCACCCCAAACCTGTCACAAACCTGAAGGTCCATAAAAAACCACAAAGTATTTGACCCCATCGCCTAGATTTGTGTATGGTTGCCTTGCTACTCTCGTACCTTTAATTTTACAAGGAGTTTTTTCATGCTTCGTACCAAAAACCTGATCACCTTGAATTTTACACTCGCATTACTTGCTAGTGTCCACCTATATGCAAGCACAGCACAAGTTCGATCCGGCACCTCTTTATGCAATCAAGAAACAACTTTTTTAAACGCGCGATTAGCTACCATCAAAGCTAACTTAGCATCTATCCTAGGCACACAACTTACTGACGCCCAAGTTCCACGTATTGCTTTATGCGCAAGCGGCGGAGGATATCGAGCAATGGTGGCAACACTTGGTTGGCTAGAAGGAGAATCTTTAACAACACAGAAAAATTCGCCTCGAGGCTTTCTCTCAACAGTAGCCTCTTGGTTTGGCGTAAGTTCTTCAACACCAAGCGTTCCCAATAATGGCAGCATAGAATCAGAATCTCTCAATTTAAGAGATGTGTGCACCCATTTTGCTGCCTTATCAGGTTCAACATGGGCACTGAGTGGACTTGAATATTCGCGTATGACACCTACAGATTATGTAACACACATCACACCACAAATTAGTACCAGTATATTTCAAAATATTAATATGCAAGATTTAGCTGCGCAAATACTTAAAAAAGAAAATGCAGGGCAACCTGTTTCCTTCATCGATATTTATGGCATCATTTTAGCGCAAAAATTACTTTCAAATCTTGGTGATGCAACACCAAGCTCAATTGATTTAGCTGCTTACGTAAATATGGCAACATCAATGAACAAACCATTACCGATTCAAACTTCTTTAATTGCTAATGATGCAACAAATTACCATTGGGTAGAATATTCACCGTATGAAATTGGCAGCACCGATTTGCAAGCTTTTATTCCTACAACTGCATTTGGCAAAAAATTTAACAACGGCACATCGCAAGATGCTACATCACCAGAATCACTCGGTTTTTGTATGGGAACTTGGGGATCAGCGATGTCAGTTGATCCAAATGATTTTTTACGACTTGTAATCGACCCTTATGAACAATCAATTACTCCTCAATATTTACAACAAACGTATGGATCAGTTGTAGCAAGTGCTGCATCACTATTTGAAAGATTGCAAAATGATGTGGTACAAGATCTTGCGGGCGATTCAATTATGCAGTCACGTATTTCACCAGCAAGTATTTTTAATTTTGTTGCCGGACTCCCCAACACACAATTTAATACTCAAGCAACACTCACTTTAGTCGACGGTGGCATCGACTGTAATCTTCCTGTGTTTCCCCTTTTACGCCCGGAAAGAGCAATCGATATTATAATAATCTTAGATGCATCAGCCGGAACCTTTGGCCAAGAATTACACAACGCACAAACACACGCACAAAAATGGGGTTATCCATTTCCAGCGATCGATTATACAAAAATAAATCAGCCATGTTCAGTTCATTGGGATCAAAATAATGCAGCAGCGCCAATTGTCATTTACATGCCGCTGATTCAAAATAGTGGTTACCAAAATAACTGGGATCCGTGGAGTGCTGATTTTACAAACACTGAAAATTTTACGTACACGCCAGCACAAACAGCGCAATTGAGTGGACTGACAAGCTATAATATGTCACAAAATATGCCTTTAATTATTAATACCATAAAACAATGGGTTGCTTTAAAGCAACAAGCATAAAGGAAAGATTGCAATGCTAAGAAAAATTTGGAAAGGTTCAATAACCTTATTCGTTATTGTTGTATTGGGACTTATCGCTGTATTTGCACTCATAAAATTTTCAGGCATTGGTCATTACATGACCCTTGAGTATCTTCAAGCAAAAAGCGAAATGCTGCACGTATACGTGTCACAACATTATTTTAAAACAATGATTCTTTTTTTTATCTCTTACATAGCATTGATTACCGTATTACCATTTGTTGTTCCACTCACGCTTCTTGGGGGCTTCCTGTTTGGCATATTTCCCGGCATTTTAATAACACTAGTGGCAGCAACAGTTGGCTCTGTGTTAACCTTTTTAACGGTGCGCTATTTAGCAGCCTCATTCATAAAAGGTCGCTATCAAGCTGAATTAGAAAGCTTTGATCAAAAAATGAAAGAAGGCGGACCTAGTTATTTGCTCACCCTACAACTTCTTTCTGTTATACCCTATATTGTCACCGATATTTTAGCAGCATTAACCGACATTCCACTAAAAACATTCATGTGGACATTTTTCGTGGGAAACATTCCACTCCATTTAATACTTGTTTTTACCGGGACCAACTTAGCAACTGTTCATTCAATGCACGACATTCTTTCTCCAAAAATTATGATTGCTTTTGCTCTTTTAGCTTTGCTTGCATTAGCTCCTATAATTCTTAAACGCTTTAATGTAAAAATATAAGAATTAAAAAGGGTTGAGCATACGATAATTCTTGGAATTCTATGATCAAACACATTCCTTACATGATGCTCAAATTTTTACGTATCTGGATCAAGGAAAATGTGGATGCCATCAGAGAATTGAGGAGTTTCCTGTTAGCTGGTAAATGCAGTAGAAGGTAGTTTTTTGTTTTTTACTTACCACGAACCAAAGATGTTTACTTAGTTACGCCACCAGTACCTATCGTGCCTTGCCCACTACGTCCGCTGCCTGAATAGCAAGCATTATAAGCAGAGTAAACGTTATTAAAATAATCAATAACTATGGCGCACGCGGAATCAATAGTCAAAAGTTGTCCGTTTGCATAATCAGTGGTTATAGTTTGTCCATTAATGATTAATGAATACGGGCCATAATTACATGGAACAAAAAATGAATAAGGATGAGGAATACTTGAGGGGATTATTCCCTCAGTCCAAGAGCTTCCTTGGCAATGAAATGTTGCATTTAGTATTCCACCAGATAAATTTGCCACATGGATCGTAGTTCCATATCCATATTGACTCACTCCACCAATCAAAAGAATCATCACATAAATCAATTTATTAATCTTCATAAGCATCTCCTTTTTTATTTATGGCATGCCAAAAAACCGAGAGTTAAAAGCCTGGTATTGTGTTAATACAATGTGCTTTTGCAATAGGATCACGCACGCTATCGCACTTTGCTAGATTGCTTTGGCATCCTGCACCAGAGACACCATGGCAAGGGGATGTCTTAGTACAAATTAAAGTTGCCTCACTGTAGCCTGTTGTGAATCCAGGCGAACAAACGCATGCGGTTTTGGCAGAATTTAATTGTGACCCAAATACCGAGCAAGTAGGCACTGCGGGTTGAGCTGGTGCTGGCATAGGCGCTGCTGTCGCCGGAAGCCCACAAATCGGACCATTGTCAGTTGCCGTCCCAGTAATTATATAGGGAGGTTTGCAGCCACACGTGTTTGGAGTCACAGCAGTATTCAATTGTCTATTGTTGGTTGTGCAGCTTGTACATACGGATGCAGATGGCGATCCAGTCAAATAATATCCTGCGCTACAGGTAATGTTGATTGAACCTTGAGAGCATGAAGAATTAGCAGCAGGACAAAGCTGACAACTTATTCCATTTGATCCATAAGAACCAGCTCTGCATATCGTGCAGCTATTGCCACCCAGTGAATATCCTTGGTTACAAGCAGTACATGTTGAACCGTTGTATGTCGCGCAATTTTGTATTACCGGTGTACAAAAGCCACTTATTGTATTAAAGCCAGTTGTACAGAGATTGCAAGAATATCCAGATCCTCCATTAGGACATGACTGTAGGCAATAAGCATTACCATCAGCCGCAGGAGAATATAAATAGTTACCATCACTAATACATCGAGATCCTGCAGTAGCGCTAGTATAACCACTAATTATATTTGTATTCGTGGAGGATGATGCAGATGTACATATGCCCATTGCAGTCATAATTGGATTATTTGGATCAACTTGAGAACATGTTTTTGCACACGCAACGTCCCAACCACCAGGAGCAACGTACAAACCACCAGGAACATAGAGACCGCCTGGACAACTAGGTACACAAGTATATGTATTACCAGTAATGTACATATAAGTTCCTGGGCATCTGGATCCGGAAGCCCCACCTGAAGCGTTTTTATAATTTGGCTTTTGTGTAAATCCAAGCGCTGTATTTGCACAGCCTCCACCTGACCACATATATGGAGTCGATGGATTTATATGAGAGCATGATTGTGCACAAGCAACATCCTGACCACCAGGAGCAGGTTGATAAGAAAGACCCGGACAACTATTTACGCAGATGTATGTACCATCGCCTAAACTGTACGTATAATTCCCTGGACACAAGGGGTTACTGAGTGCCGATCCAGCAGACCATAGACTTATCATTATTATTAGAGCTGTTTTATTTAAACAATTCATGAAAGCCCCATTTTTCAGTTTTAATATTTTCTTCAAGACTCTTCCTTTATTTTTTATAACTCAATACACATAATTACTCTAACTGTAATTTTACTGCAAAAATGACTTAAATGCTATGGTTTTATTGAAATAATTAGATTTTTAGGTTAAAGAATTTGAAAATCTAATCCAACCGTTCCTAAACCCTTCGATTACGCTTCGCTCCACTCCCATCCTCTGCATAAAGCTATGGCGGGCACGCTAGTCAATCCACGCCATCCCCCTGCTTTGCCCCAAAAAAAGGATTAAAAAGCTAGGAAGTTAAAAAAACGAGCTCTTTAGGGCTAAACCTGAAAACTAGGGATTTCAGTTGCAAATTGATGCGGAAAACGCAACAATTATGATATAAAATCTTGTTTTTTAGTTAGCTATAGATCACTATTTTCATATAAATTGGTAAGCTATAACTAACCAAAAGGAGAGTAAACATGTCAGATGGATTCAAGAAATTAATGCTTGAGCAGGTTCAGGAGGCCCTCAATGGCTTTATGGATCTTGCCAAGAAACCAGTTCCCAAAAAGGGCTGGATACGTACCATGCGTGAGGCATTGGGGATGTCCAGCTATGTACTGGCTAATCGTATGGGTTGCAATCGATCAAATATTACCACTATTGAGCAAAGAGAAAGAAAAGGAAATATCAATCTAGAAACGCTGGAGCAAGTCGCAAAGGCGATGAATTGTAAATTGGTTTACTGCCTTATACCTTTAGAACCGCTTGATAAGATCTTAGAAGAACAAGCAAAAAAAGTTGCCAAGAAACAAATTCGCTCAGTAAATCATTCAATGAAATTAGAACAGCAAGGATTGACGCCTAAGCAACTACAACAACAAGAGGATGATTTGGTTCAAGAGCTTCTAAAAGGAAACCCAAAGAATTTGTGGGGGCATGAATCAAAACTTATACAAAGAAAGCCCAATTCGCCAATACATTGAAGCATTACAACTTGCTGACCATGGCAAATATTCAAAGCTGCTCACTTTTGCCAGATCTTAGAAATTAAAAAATTGGTTCGATACCAAAGCCATGATAATTTTGATTCCTTAAAATACGCGATTTATTGACTTTTTTAATGGGTTATTAATACCATTATCGTAAATAAAAACTAAAAAGGAATACATTATGGCTTCATTTTCAGAATCATATACGCAACAACAAGCGCAGGTTCGTATTGGCACCCAACTTTGTGATCAAGAAAAAGATTTTATTCAAAAACGTCTTGCTGGTGCAAAAAATGCATTAGAAAAAATTCTTGGAACACAATTAACTGATTCACAGGTTCCAAAAATTGCTTTATGCGCAAGTGGCGGTGGTGCACGCGCAGCGCTCACCACGCTAGGAGCATTAAAAGGCGCAACATCTTCAACAAATGAAAATTTAAACATACTTGATCTGTGCAGTTATTTTGCAACTTTGTCCGGTTCAACCTGGGCATTGAGTGGCCTTGTTTACTCAGGCATGAATGCCCAAGACTATATCGAACATTTTGCTGCCCAAATTACCAAAGGGTTGCTTGATGATTTTAATCTTGAAGATTTAACTCTAGAATTAAAAAAAAAAGAAGCAAACAATCAACCAATTTCATTTGTAGATGTTTACGGTATTTTACTTGCCCAAAGATTATTCAATCATCTTGATACGGACTGCCCCAGCGCAATTAATTTAGCAGATTACATACAAAGAGTTGACGCAGCAAAAATCCCGTTCCCCATTCAAACGAGCATAATTGGAAATCAAAGTCTAGATCATTACGAATGGGTCGAATACACCCCTTATGAAATTGGCACTTTGCTTTCACAATCATTTATTCCGACATGGGCATTTAACCGAACATTTAACAATGGATCTTCCACCAATGCAGCTCCACCTTTATCTCTGGGTTTTTGCATCGGCATGTGGAGTTCTGCAATGTGCATAGATCCAAAAGATTTTTTTGAAGTTGTGGTCAAAGATAAATGGACAAAAGAGATGTTGCAAAACATGTCACAAGATATTGGTTCTACGCTCAGCTCATATCTTGAAAAAGAGTTTGGCACTTTAGTTTCCAGCGCTGCCAACATATTTGAAAAACTACATTTAGACCATCTTTTACATCTTAAAAACACAGACATGCCTTCTTTTTCTGGTCATCATTTTTCTCCTGCGCAAGCATACAACTGGACTTATGGCATGAAAGATATGCCGCTTAGTGCAGAACAGTTTTTAACATTAGTAGATGCAGGGATAGACATTAACATTCCACTTCCCCCATTATTACGTCCAGAACGAGAAATAGATATTATCATCGTTTTAGATGCCTCAGACAATCCTTCATTGGAACTTGAACATACAAAAACATTTGCCGAAAAACATGGGCTATATTTTCCAACGATTACGATGAGTGACATTAATAAACCATGCGCAATTTTTAAAGATCCATCGCATCAAGAATCTCCTATTGTAATTTTCATGCCGCTCATTCAAAATCCGGGCTACCAAAATAATTGGAATCCATGGAGCGAAACATTTACTTCAACATTCAATGCGCAATACACGGTTGATCAAACACATCAGCTTACTGGTCTCATGCAATATAATATGCAACAAAGCATGCCTATGATCCTTGATACAATTAAACAATGCATAGAAAATAAAAAAAATATCATGTAATAAAAAACGAGGAAAAATGGTGGCCGCATCAGAAAAATCACATCTAAAAGAAATTGCACACGTTCGCATCGGTAATAATGTATGTGATCAAGAAAATGATTTCATCGTTGCAAGACTCAAAACAGTAAAAAGTTCACTTGAAAAAATATTAGGTATGCCATTATCGGACAACAATATTCCTCGCATTGCTATATGTGCAAGCGGCGGAGGTTATCGTGCTGGACTTTCAATGCTTGGCGCACTTCATGGCTCTTCTATGCCAACACACAATGGGACAAAAACTGAATCATTAAATTTACTTGATATAGTCACCTATAATGCAGCAATTTCCGGCAATGCAGTTGTTATTGCTGGCATGGCATATACTCATATGACACCACTTGAAGGTATTAATCAAATAAAACCTTTAATCAGCAAGGGACTGCTTGATAATTTTAATATGAAGGATTTCGCTCTTGCATTAAAAAAAAAGAGAACACACAATCAACCAATCTCATTCATAGATTTTTTTGGAACTTTGCTCGCTCAAAGAACATTTAATAATCTTGGCATCGAATATCCAAGTTTAATTGACGTATTATCTTATGCTGAGCATATTGATCCAGCAAAATCACCCTTACCTATTCAAGCATCGATAATAGGCAACAAAAATATTTTTCCTTATCAATGGATAGAGTTCACTCCATTTGAAGTTGGTAGTTCTTTTTTAAACACAGCTATTCCTTTATGGGCATTTGGCCGCAAGTTTAATAAGGGGGTTTCAATAGATTTTGCTCCCCCAGCTTCCTTGAGTTTTTGTATGGGACTCTGGAGCGCTGCGATGTGCGTGAATCCTCATGATTTTTTTCGCATACGCATTGCTCCCGAATTTGACAACCAATTGGGAGCATGCATAAAAAACGAAGCTAAAAATGTGTTCACATTTGCACAACAAATATCAAAAAAAATTGGCTTAACAAAATTTGTTGATACTGCATCGAAAAATAACCAAAAAAAAGAATCTCCTTTTTCTCACTATCGAATTTCTCCCCCACATGCTTTTAATTGGAATTTTGGCATGCAAGATATTCCATTAAACGAACACGAAACTCTCATTATGGTAGATGCAGGCTTTGATTTTAACTTCCCACTACCTCCTTTATTAAACGACAAAAGAAAAGTCGATATCATAATAATGTTTGATGCCTCAACAAATCGCCTGAATGAATTAAAGACCGCTGAAAAGTATTTTCAAACTCATGCATTAGATTTTCCTCACATAGATAATCATAAGATAAATCAACCGTGTTCTATTCATCACGATACTACAAAGCCCAATGCCCCAATAGTAATTTACATGCCTCTGATAAAAAACGGTGGATACCAGAATGATTGGAATCCTTATAATGAAAAATTCACCAACATATTTAATTTTAAATATACCGAAGAACAAACAGATCTTTTGTCGGGTCTTATGCAATATAATATGGAACAAAGTATGCCCATGATACTTGATACGATTAAACAATGGATTGCAACAAAAAAAGCAACGCCAAATCTAATTCTTAATCCCTAAGATTACGCATATTGCGATGAAAATTATTTGACTTAACTTCTCTCGTTTGTTTTGCTTAATATCTGTAATTAAGCAAAACAAAATCCAGCCTTCGCTTATCCGGGATTGCAGACTCGACAACCCTTCGACAGGCTCCCAGCCTTTGCTTATCCAGGCCTTCCGGCTTGGCAAGCTATGGCGGACACCGCAGGACTAAAGGCGCGCAAGAATTAAAAATTTCACGAAATCTTATAAATTCTGTGTTTTCCAACTTTGATAATCATGCCAGATTTCCACGCAACTTCTGCTTTAAAATCAGTTATCAGACTCTCATCGACATGCACTGCTTTGCCATCGATCAATCTGCGCGCTTCAGATGATGAAGTTACCGCACCCAAAGTTTTGAGCAACTCAACAATCCAAATGGGGTTTGCCAATGATGAAGGAAGCCCCACTTCTTGTGCCTTTGAATAATCTTTTTGTTGAAACAATGCAGTAAACGCTTCACGCGCTTTTTGCGCCTCTTCTAATGACCAAAATTTAATTATGATTGCTTGGGCCATATCTTTTTTAAGTTCCATTGGATGCAATGTGCCGCCGACAACCCGTTCACGCATTTGAGAAATTTCATCTTTGGTTCTTCCCAATAAAACTTCAAAATAATGCCACATCAAATCATCAGACATGGACATTAATTTTCCATATGCTTGATCAGCGCTCTCAGCAAGCCCAATATAATTACCAAGTGATTTTGACATTTTGTGCACGCCATCAAGCCCTATAAGTAATGGCATGGTGATGACAACTTGCGGCGCTTGGCAGTATTGTTCTTGCAAGAAACGGCCCATCAACAAATTGAATGTTTGATCGGTGCCACCAAGTTCAATATCGGCCATAAGTTCAACTGAATCGTATCCTTGAAAAAGCGGATACAGCAATTCATGAAATCCAATTGGTTGATTATTTTTCATGCGATTATCAAAATCTTCTCGTTCAATTAATCGAGCAAGTGTGGTGTGCGCACATAGCCTTACCAAATCTTGGCAATTTAATTTGCTCAACCAATCAGCATTGAAGCGAACTGAAATTTTATTTACATCCAATATTTTACCAACTTGTTCAAAATAGGTTTTTGTATTTTCTTTTATTTGCTCAAGTGATAAGGGTGGACGTGTTTTTGACTTTCCAGTTGGATCACCAATATGGGCAGTAAAATCACCAATTAAAAAAATAACGTGATGCCCTAAATCTTGAAACTGTTTTAATTTTGAAAGCACAACCGCATGTCCCAAGTGCAAATCTGGCGCTGTTGGATCTGCGCCAAGTTTGATGTTGAGTCTTTTGCCACTTTCTAACTTCTTTTTTAAGTCAGCCTCTGGAATTATTTGAACTGTGCCAGCAGAAATTAATGTTACATTTTTTTCAATCATATCTTGTTCTCATATTATGTTAAAAAGGTGTGCTATGTGCATTGCCACACTGGAAATCATTTTGATCAAAAGTAATCGTATGTTCGGTGTTAGAAAAAAGATAATTACGAGTGCCGCTAAAAAAATTTTGGCTGCATTATGATACATAACAAAACGTGGAAAACGCTCAGCAGCGTAAATCATAAATATTTTTGATCCGCGAAAAAGTAAATTAAAGACGGATGAGAAGGCATGAATATAAATTGCAGCCATCAAAACCATTGCCACAAAAATTTTTAATGAGGAGCTTGCAGGATACAATTGCGCTAAATGAGCATATGAAACATTGCCATGAAACATCATGGTATCAGCGAGTTCAACAATATTTTTACCAAACATACTTAAAAGCACTATCATCTCAATAATGGCTAAGCACATATGCACCACAACCGAGGATAAATAAGCCATAAATAATTTAAGCCATAAAAAACGTGGCACTTGCATTTGTGCATCAGGATCTACGGGAACTCCACCAGTAATTTTGGTCGGATTATGCGGTTGCGCATATCCCCAACCAAAACGAAATGCAAACAAACACATAAGCCCTGGAATATCTATTTGTTTACGCGGATTTAAGGTTAAAAACCCAGCATCAACGGCCGTGCTATCTCCCATTTTATTGGCTATCCATGCGCGATAATAACCGATAAAAGTAACTATGCTCACATACGCAACAAGCAAAGACGCCAGAACAATAAGCACCTCTTTCAACGAACTATTAATTGCACAAGATACAAAACCGATCATTGATTTCTCCCATTTTTAAAATGAAAATAAATATTCATAACTTTTTCATTTTTTAAAATAGTACATCTGACATGCTGGATTCAACAACATTCTGATGCACCAATTTACGCCGCACCAAAAAGACTCGCTATTGCCGATCCCCAATGAGAAATGAGCATAACTAATCCGAGCCGTAATTGAGGCGTGACAAAAATAGAAACGATGATTGCATACAAAAAGATAGTAGCGATATTATTATATTTGGCATATTGTGGCGCTTTTTCAATTAAGTAGATCATAAACAACTCCAGTCCACGAAACACAAAATTAATTCCTGCCAAAAAAACATTAAGATAAATGGATGCAATTAAAATTAAGGCAACGGATATGGACATTGATGAACTTGCCGGATAGTTCAACGCAAAGTTCATATGAGATAATTCTCCATTGAGCATCATGCCAGCTGAAAGATATATAACGCTTTTACCAAACATTATCAATAATGTAGCCATTGCTAGCGTAGCCAATACAATGTGACCAATTGCGTCTGAAAAATATGCTATACATAATTTTATCCATCGCACAATTGGATTTGCAGCCACGATGCGTGCTGGATTGAGCGGCATATTAAAATTGCCCCATCCAATATGAAACAAGAAAAGACACACAAGCCCAACTAAATCCATATGCGGCAATGGATTTAAAGTAAAATAGCCCGCTTCCATGGCTGAATCATCTCCCATTTTATCTGTCACCCACGCACGAAAGCATCCAACAAATGTGACGACAAAAACATAAGCTAAAAAAAATGAAATCATGGTGATAACAAAATCTGCTGATCTAACACTTACCATTGCAATGCCCTAACTGAGTAAAAAGATTAGTATCTATAACAATTGTAAGACAAATAAGGATACGGGTCAAACCTCTTTCATTTTTTGAAAATCTATACATTAGTTCCCAATATACTTATCAAAAAATTCTCGCGGAGAAACTACTCGTGTGTTTTTATAAAAAAGATCAGGGAAATCTTTAATGTTTCCAGTGATAATATATTTTGCGTGAACTGCTATAGCTAAATTTATATATTTTGTGTCACTTGGATCAGGAAGCTTAATATTCAATTCTTTAACTTTTACCAGACGAGCAGACCTCCGAAATAAAATTATGATTTTTTCTAATAGGTCATAATTTGAAGAAAACTTAGCTCTTTGTGATACAGCGATATATTCTTTAAGTGTATCTTCTGATACATATATATCACAATTATCGAGCACATAATTCAAAATAGTTCTGCATAAACCATCTTTTAAACCAGCACTAATAATTATGTTACAATCGACAACTACTTTCATACTTTATATTTCTTACGAACCTTCTTACGCTCGTCATGCAAATATGACAGAAGCTCATCTTCTGTCATATTTGGCATTTGATCTTTAGTTTGTTGTAAAAGATTTTTAAGTAATTTTCCAGCATCTTTTTTATTGATAGCTTTTATAGGTCTTAAAATGAGACAACCACTCTTTTCTTCAATCTCAATTAATGATCCTTCATCAAGCTGATATTTTTCTCTAAAAATCTTTGGTAATGTTATTTGCCCACCGCGAACAAGCTTTCTAATTTCTAACATACATCATCCTTACATTTTATGTATTTTACATAAATACATTACATATTATTGTAAACCAAAAAGCAAGTTTTTACCTCTTTTAAAAAATGATGTGGGTCAAACATAAGACTGCTAGGAAAATAGACAATAGCGCAATTCCCTCGATGCCTATCTATTTCTCAAGCACAGATTTAGTTTTTGATTTTAACCACGAACCAAAAATATCAAGATAACTTTTTTCTGAATAACTTTTTTCTGATATTCCATATGTTTTACGTAGAATGTTTTGTTGCTCTGGAGCGAAACTATTAAATACCGATAACACGTATTTGTAATCAACGTTCTTCAGATACGCAACGAGCCTTAATACTTTGTCGCTTTGCGCAGGATTATATTTCATCAACTTTGGATAATAATGATCTATAAAATATAGAAGAATTTGTTGTTCAAGCGAAAGTTTTTTAATATCCCACGTTAGTAACGGTTTCCATAAATCGCCAATTGCATCGTGGTCCCCTATTCTTACTATCTTTATACCATCATTAAATGTTACTAATGAGCGAAAATAACCTGGTTTGACCACAGGGGACCAATTGCCGGTTGCAACATCCACTATATCTATACCGTTACTAGTCGCTGCTATAATCATTTTATTATCGGGACTAAGCGCAGCTGTATTTATATAATCTGGTATGAGCAACAAATGATCCTCATTTCCTGTTGTGGTATTCAACATATGAATACCACTTTTATCTTGAATTTCTCCTCTATTATCGTTTATCGTTACAAGATATGCTCCATCAGAACTAAATACTACAGAATTAACTGGAGCAGTATGAACAAATTCATGAAGCATCTGCCCAGTTTGTACATCCCACATTTTGACATCGGACCAATTGATGCCAACAGTTGCTATCTTTGTGCCATCAGGACTAAATATTGCAGCTCTTGAACGACCTTTCAAATCATGAAGCACCTGACCTGTTTGTGCATCCCAAATATGAACAAGGTTACTCAAACTACATGTTAAAATTTTTGTACCGTCAGGGCCAAATTTTGCTTGAAAAATCGGATATCCATCTTGCAAGAGCAATTCAAGTATCCTTTGACCGGTTTGCGCATCCCATATCTTGACAATATTTCTACTCGTTATGATTTTTTTGCCATCTGGGCTAAATAGTGCCGGACCATAAAGGCAACCTCTGTTACCTTGAACATCAGAATCCTCGAAAACATTGAGTACTGATCCTGTTTGCACATCCCATATTTTTACACGGTAATTTTCATCTGTCGTTACAATTTTGGTACTATCTTGACTAAATTCTGCTGAACAAACTTGCCCTGGCAGTTCATGCAGCATTTGACCTGTTGCAGCATTGAATATACGCGAAGGAAATGAGGCCATACTTGTTATTAATAATTTTGTACCATCAGGACTAAAACTTGTAGATCTAATTTTGTGGGGGCTAGGACAATTCGGCAGTTGTGTAGGCACCAAACTCTTAAAAGTTAATTTTTCCAAAATAAAATCAATACCAAAGTATGGTAACTCTATGTACTTTATGATTTCTGATGGAATAACGCGGTTCTTAAGATATGGCTCATCAAACGCAGTTTTAACAAACGCCTCTTCTAGTGAAACATTTTTTGCGCCTTGGGGATGATAAAAAGAAGAATATGCAGGAGATTCCAATCG
>Ga0206920_1026_pt1 | contig 52338 bp, 65 predicted proteins | sample Alteio_BWOrgHeat_65_FD_152934 | JGI IMG/M metagenome (GOLD analysis project Ga0206920, IMG submission 152934) | Enriched cells from forest soil in Barre Woods Harvard Forest LTER site, Petersham, Massachusetts, United States -... | ecosystem: Environmental > Terrestrial > Soil > Temperate forest >...
TCAAGTTATGAGGCTATGCACACAAAGCATGGCCTTTTTCATGCCAGCCTATTTAAATTTAATTGTTCATGCAACAGTGTTTGGCTTATACTATTTAAAAAAACTGATAATTATTTCTCATAAACAAGGATAAATATGAAACAAACTATTCTCTCATTATTTATTTTAACATCATGTTTTTATACGGCATACCATGCATCATCACCTGCATCAAAACATACCGCAGCAGAAAAAGAGATTCTAGTCCAACTACCATTGCTTGGCCTAACAAGTAGTGATGATGATGAAGATATCGATTTGGAAAAATCACCATTGCAGGGCCTTGCAATAGCTCATAGAGCCCAACAACAAAATCAAGCAAATGAACAAATAAAAGCCGCATCATCAACTCCTGCGCAAGCTTCTAGCAGTTCACTAGTTGCTGCAGCAGCTCAACAGGCAAGTAGCGCCTCTACCCCCTCATTTGAAGACGAACATACAAAAATACCCTTGGCGCAAGCTGCAAGCGCACAAGTAGCGAAAAAAAAAGTAAGCAGAAAAGATATACAAGCTAAGCGAAAAGTAAAACTCAGAGATTTTATAAGAGAAACTAGAGACGCGATAAAAGCAGAACATCCAGAGATCACAACTGATAAACAAGCAGATGCTTACATGATGAGCAATGTGCGATACGAATAAAGATTAAAAGCAAAGAACGACCAAGGCAGTATCCGATAATTATTATAATTCTTTACGAAGGCAACCGAATGAAAAATAACATAAAAAGTATCCTTATACTTTGTATCGCACAAATATATTTTACAAACATACACGCATCTGCGGCTGCTACACCAGCGCAACAAGCCGCTGCTTCAGCTCCTCAAGAAACTCTTGCTTCTGTCTGTTCTCAGTTAAAAGGAGGAAAAGGAGATAAGGAAACTATTCTTCATGCATTACAACTTATTAACACGCATGAAGAATCATTCCCTCAACCCCAAGAAGCACACCAATTTTGCACAGATTTTAGGAATTGGTATGGCCAAATTGAAACCGCTAAAAGCACCTTAATAAGCAGCCAAAACCAGAAAAAACGATCTCAAATTGCTCTACTCAATAACGCATTAACTCAACTTCAGCAGTCACCGCGAGTAAAGGAGACGGCAAAGCTTAATTATTGCGTTATTAAGTTTAATCCTGAATCCTGGTACAATTTCGTTGCCAAATATCCAAATCTTTCAAAGTCTTCCAGTTCATATTATTTAAAGATGCTTTCTGTGCACCAACAACGACTTGCTGATCATTTAGAATGGCCACCAAACCCTTCTGTTGATGATTGGATTAAAAATGCTATTAATAAAGCAAATAACGAGAACTCATGACACGCATTCGCTTTTCATGCAACAAATTAATTCGTAGAACTAGATCAAGTTAGGAATCGAACATGGCGCTATTAAAAATAATGTTTTTAAAAAGTTGTGGGCAGCCTGTCCGCCCCAGCTTGCCAAGCTGAAAACAGTGTTCTAGCAGAACATCAAGCGTGGATAAGCGTAGGCTGGAAGCACAACTTTGGGCCCACGCGGCGAGCGAAAAAAGATTTTGTAAATTAGAAAATGATAATGAAGAATAAAAAACTTTAAATTCCCGTCAACCCTTCACCTTTGGTGTAAAGATAGTTGACCCATATTGTCTGCTAATTGATTCACTGAAAGTTGAGCCTTTTTTTGCCTAAATTGTGCAATTAGCCATTGGGTACTTGCTGTACAAGCGTTATTAATAATTCCCAATTGTTGTACTTGTTTATTTTGTTGATCCCACAATTCCATAGCCGGAGCCATTTGTTCTATCTGAGCTCTTATCGCGTGTGGACTTGTTCGAACATTTTTTTCAAGTTCGCGTAAACGACCTACGTGATCCCAACAAAGATCATAGTGCGCTTCATATTGCTCACGCAATGCCTGAGCGCTACCCATGAGAGAAGAAGTTATACAACTTACCAATAATACAAACATTATTTTCATTGTTATTCCTTAACATTTTTTTTATGCTCTATCATATCTGCCAACTCTGATTTGTGCTTTCTTGTCGGCACAACGCGCAGGCCAGGTATATTTTCTTTTAATAAAATTTCGCGACATTGTTCCACAAATGCTGGTGACAAATTATCACCATCTTGATATGCATAGCGAATGCCATTTTTATACAACGCTTGTCCGATTTTAAATTCTATAAATGGAATGTCTTCACCAATTTTAAGCCATACAGGATAATCGGGTCCGGTATATTTTGTTACATCACTATCTTCTGGCACTAAACCTTTAAGCAAATAGGGCAACCAACGATATGGCTCATCAATCATGCCATCAAATGTGCGGGGTGGTTTTGCATATTGGCCTGAAATGGTGTACGGATATGCCCAACCTTTTTGTTCTGCTTGATACCAAAACACATCTTCGCTCAATAAACTCCAATCTTCAACTACTTTAATCGAGATCATAGAAGCATTCATACGCAAACTGGCAAGCACTTTGTGATGACCATCAATCAACACATAACCAAACGGAGCCTTTACCACTGAAAGCTGTTTTTTAGGTGGAAAGATACTTTGGCCATCGCAATGATGCAATATGATGTTTGCACTCGCGTATGGTGCGGCGTTATCCCATTCAAGTTTTGCATTGCCACTTTCATACACTTCCATAACTTTGGCATGCACATCGGGGCTTGCATACGCAATTTGAGCCGGATGAATTTCTGAATAATGGACATAGATAGCATGTGCACTTTTTTCAATCATTGCCATTGCACTCAAACACAAAAAAGTTTTTAACATTTTGTTCATAAAAATCCCTCTAGTTATAAGCCTAATTTTTAGAGTAAGTTTACCATAAAATTAAAAAAAGTTATCAAAGGCAATGGATACCCTTATCTTGAGCTAATGGCTTCGTTATCTTCACCATTCTGGACTTTCACCAGCAGGTCGCGCCCATATTGGGCGCACAAAAAATCCCTCTCTATTTTAATAGAAAGGGATTTTTTATAAAAACTATATTTTACTGCTTAATGAAAATAGGAAGCTGAAAGATTCACAGGAGTCAGTACCGGCTTCCCATTCTTAATATCTGCAGCGTTCAAGCAACTTGCATTTATTTGATTTACATATGTTTGAATGGTAGCAGGACTGGTTCCTGCTGGCCTAGTGAGTAATGTAGAAATGGCTGCTGCACATGGAGTAGAACTAGAAAGAGAAACAGGATTACCATTTAGCTCTTTACAATCCCCTCCTGTCCCCCCATCGCCAGCACTAGTATAAGATCCACAAAAATTAGAAATAGAGGTTATTCCTTGTTCTAACAATGCCCAATAATAAGGCGTAACTGGTTTTAGATTATTATTTGTAGAATGGTTCATAGTAAGTTCTGAACTATATTGCTTAGAGACAGTGCCAGTTGGTTGAAGGGATGATGATGTTGGAGAAATAAAAAAATTCATAATATCATATGCACATGATGTTGTTGGCGGATTTGTTTCATCACTTTCTTCAGTACCAACGGCATTTCCGCAATAGTCAGTTTGCGGTTGACATGATCCCCCTGTTGATGAAGGAGCCCACCATAGTCCTGCTGCGCAAGCCGTACAGGTATTGGGTGTTACTTTAGTGTTCCAGTATGGAGTAGCAGGAGTTGCCATGGCACAGGTGGTACAACCATTTCCAGCTAGATTTGGCATTGGTGTTGAACTAGCACAAGTTGTACAACTATTAGGTGTTACTCCGGTATTCCAGTATTGATTTGAAGCACAAGCTACACAAGCTGTTCCATTCCAAAGTGGCTTTAATGGATTTACACTAGCACATGACACACAAGCTGTTCCCGCTAGATTTGGTGTTGGAGTTGGACTAGCACAGGTTGTACAGCCTGTTGCGTTCGGGAATTGATTCGAAGCACAAGCTACACAAGTTGTTCCATTCCAGAGTGGCTTTAATGGATTTACACTAGCACATGACACACAAGAAGCTCCATTCCAGTATGGGGTTGTTGAAGGACAAGCCGTACAGGCATTGGGTGTTACTGTAGTGTTCCAGTATGGATTCGCTTGATTTGCTTGAGCACATGATACACAAGCTGTTCCCGCTAGATTTGGTGTTGGAGTTGGACTAGCACAGGTTGTACAACCTGTTGCGTTCGGGAATTGATTCGAAGCACAAGCTACACAAGTTGTTCCATTCCAGAGTGGCTTTAATGGATTTACACTAGCACATGATACACAAGCTGTTTCATTCCAGTATGGAGTTGTTGAAGGACAAACCGTACAGGCATTGGGTGTTACTCCAGTGTTCCAGTATGGAGTTGCTAAAGGACAAGCCGTACAGGCATTGGGTGTTACTCCAGTGTTCCAGTATGGAGTTGTTGAAGAACACGGAACACAATATTTTCCTTGAGTTTCTGGAGCTGCAGCCGGGCATGTAGCTACGCAGTTACCAGTTGAAGTATCAAAAAGAGAATTAGAACCTGAGCACGGTACGCATTGAGTAATATTACTTCTTGTAGTAGAGCCATTAGGGCAATTTGATGAGCTTGATAAGCAAATAAATCCAAGATTCTGAGAGTTCTGAGCATAAGAATAAAGTTTTTGACAATTTCCAATTGCAGATATTGGCCATACGTTTGGAAAAATACATCCACTTCCTGAACATGGAATTATATTTGTGGCCTGGATATAAGTTCCTATATTTAAAATAAACACTAACACATAAAATATTTTAAAAAATTTCATCGAAGTATCCCTTTTTTAAAAATTAAAAGTTAAAAATTTTGCAATAAAAAGCCTATGAACACCGCATTTATTTAGAAAATACTGGTGTTCCATCTTTGTTTTGGCACTTGTTATTCACGCCATTTTGATGCGCCTGAATATTCTTTTTTTGTACTTTCCGAATTACTTTAACGCAAGGAGTATTGCTTGACATATCAACTGCTCCACCGCCCTTATTGATGCAAGAGCTCTGTATTAAAACTGCATCAGCCTTCGAACTCAACTTTGAATTCAATATAGCCTGAGCACAAGGTGTGGCATCAGCGATAACTAATCCCGCAGAGCCTAAAATAGATATACCTAAAACAACTTTAAATAAGTTCTTCATTTCTCTCCTTTTTTAATAAAATATCGATAAAACAACTACATCCTAGTTTCTATTTGAAATTATACAAAAAAAGAGTGTATAAAATAAAGAGTTTTTAAATTTATATTTTTTTGAATTTAAAACTTATCTAAAAAAGACTTTTGCCTAGGGATTTTTTGACATTTTTACTACCATAGAAGATCAATATCGAACATAAAAGATTTGACCAGATACGTAAGATACTGTTTTAAAAAGCCCTCTCTTTTGGACAGAAAGGGCTTTTTAAGTTAACAAGATCATATCTCATGCAAGTTTCCCTATGGTGTGCATGCTGTTGCATTACTACACGGACCAGTCATTGTTTTACCACACCAACCTGTAGTTGTATTAAATGGAGCCTTAGGAAGAGTGACTCCATTTACTACTGTACCAGTTGGACATTGAGTACAAATATTGGCACCAGTTCGGCTTAAAACTGCGCTATTTAAGATAGGACATGCCTCCACGCAATAATAATTTACAGCACTCGTAGTCCCTGCATTAATAGCATAATTGCAGTTGTTGTTTGCATTAGCCAAAGAACCTTGTGTCGATAGAATATTGGATGCCCCACCAATAGTGTTTACTACCGCAAATAAACTTATCGCAACAAACATAAAAGTTGCATTCTTACAGCTCTTCATACAATTCTCCTTTTTTGATTAAAATATCGACCAAGCAACCATTGCCTAGTTTCTATTTGAAATCATATCAGAATTATTGCCCATAAATCAATACTTTTATGGATTTTCACATTTTAAATCTAGAAAACAAAAAGCCGGGCTTTTTACACCCGGTCTCTCTAGTTCTCTAAAATTTATAGGTTCAATTACTGAACAGCAAGAAGCTCAACATCAAAAATGAGTGTTGCATTAGCTGGAATGCGGCCAGGAATGCCACGAGTTCCGTAAGCCAAAGCACCAGGAATGATCAGGCGTATTTTTTGCCCTACGCTCATGAGTAACAACCCTTCATCCCATCCTTTGATAACTTTGCCCGCACCAACAACAAATTGAAATGGAGTGCGACCAGGATTTAGGCTACTATCAAATGGTTTATCAGGTGCGTCTGGTAACCAACCAGTGTAATTAACTGTCACCATCTGGCCTGATTTAACTTGCTTAGCGCCTGCAGGACTTTTGGTTATTACTTGGTATTGTAATCCTGAAGAAGTTGTTTGTAGTTGATTATCTTGAGTCATAGTTGTACCCGTTTTATTATTAGATTTGTGTGTCTTAACTTCTTTTTTAGATTTAGAATATGTACTTAATCCAAAACCTAAAATTGCGATTCCTAGAGCTATCAAAACTACATTACGCTTTACCATTATCTCTCCTGTAGTAAAAAACCGAGCCTTACGACTCGGTCTGTTCGTATTTTTTTCCAAACTTTTATTCAACATCAAGAAGTTCAACATCAAAAATCAATGTTGCATTTGGTGGAATAACGCCAGGATATCCATGGGCACCGTACGCAAGGTCTCCAGGAATAACTAAACGACGTTTTTCTCCAACTGACATCATCATTACGCCTTCATCCCAACCCTTGATCACACTGCCAGCACCAATGATAAATTCAAACGGAGCGCCGTGATCATGACTGCTATCAAATTTCTTACCAGGTTTGCCATTGTCATCTAACCAACCAGTGTAATGAACTTTAACTTTCTTACCGGAGGTCGGTTTTTTAGCATCGGTTAAAACCGGATGCAAAATTTCGTATTTCAATCCTGAAGGAGTTGTTTCCATTTCTTTATTTTCTTCTTTCATTGTTTTTGTTTCTTTCTGTTTGCTCATTTCGCAAGAACAACCATTAAATAATACCGCCACCAAGCCACACATGAGTGAGGCCAAAACCTTTTTCACCATCATCTCTCCTTTATATAAAGTTAAACTTTCAAATAGAGGATTAATGTATCAAAAAAGTATGCGTTTGGCTAGCGGTACAAGACTCACGCACTTAGAAATATAAGCATTAAAATTTCATTCCAATTTTTTTTGAAAAACAAGTACGTGCTTGCCTAATTCCGTTTTTTGTTTATCAACTTGCACAAAGTTACGTTTATCCCTGTATACATGTATAGCAACCTCATTATCTTCCACTGCTTCTATGCAAGCGACGCCAATGCCACACTCCTTAATATATTCTTCTCCTTGCTCCAAAAAAGCTGTACCAAGATTTTTACCTTGTTGGTTTTGTTTTATGGCAAGCACCTCTATCAATCCTTTGGTTATTTTTTTCTTTTTAGTGCATATTCGTCGAAGAACCATACAACCTACAATTTCATGCTCCTCTGGATCAATCATTAAATACATCAGACTTTGTTGTATCACATTTTTTACATAGTTATTGCTTTGCTCAGCTGTGAAAGGATCGCAAAATATTTGATGATGTTGTTGTTCTATTACTTGAGCAACCTTCTTTTCTAGGTCAGGATGCGCAGGACAATTGGTAAACAAATAAGGCCTACCACCAATCACACGATTAGCAAAAGGATCTAATGATACAAAATCTTTAAAGGTTTTTTGCTTTTTTGATTGAGCTTCCGGCTGCATTGCTGCTTTTTGTTCTGGCATTTGTACCTGATTTTCAGCTATGGCAGGTTGGGCAACTTGCGACGCCTCCAATTTTGGCTTCATACAAAATATAGCCAATAACAAAAAAGCATATTTCTTATAGCTTACAAACTTTAACATAAAACCGCCCAACCATTGCGCCTATGTGTGTTAATTTTTGTGGTAATATACAGGGGTTATCGACGCCCACATATCCCTATGCTATACTAAAGCCATCAAATATAGACAACAAACCCTTTACCAAGTACAAAAAAGCATGGAAACACTCGTTCTTTTTTATAAATACGTTGATATTCAATACCCACACCAGATTTTAAAGTGGCAAAAAGCGACTGCAACCGATTTGGGACTCAAAGGGCGTATTATTCTTGCTCATGAAGGGATCAATGGCATTCTGAGCGGGAGCAAAGAGAGTATTGATCAGTATATACAATGCATGAATGAGCATGAGCTATTTGGTGGCATAGATTTTAAAATAAGCACAGGATCATCTGGGTATCACCCTCGCCTGCGCATTGTGGTAAAAGATGAAATTGTGTTTTTAGGCATAGATCCCAAAAAAATTACTGCTGATATGGGTGGTAAACATCTGACACCTGAGCAAACTCACGACTTAATTGAAAATAAACCGGAAAACCTTGTACTTCTTGATGCGCGCAATAATTATGAATCAAAAATTGGTACATTTACTGGCGCGATCACACCGGACATCAAAAACTTTAGAGATTTGCCGGAATATCTGGATAAAAACATTGATCAATTCAAAGACAAAAAAGTGGTCATGTTTTGCACAGGCGGCATCAGATGCGAACGTGCTTCTGCTTATTTAAAAGAAAAAGGCGTTGCGCAAGATGTGTATCAAATTGAAGGCGGCATTGAACGCTACATCGAAAAATATCCTGACGGTTATTTTAGAGGAAAAAATTATGTGTTTGATGGACGCATATCCGTCAAAGTCAACGATGATATTTTAGGAACCTGCTATATTTGCAATACCTCATGCGATGATTACAATAATTGTATGAACGCATCATGCAATAGACATTTTATTGGTTGCGCACCATGCATTGAAGCATACAAAGGAACATGTAGTCAAAAATGCATGGAACTTGTTGAGCAAAAATTAGTGCCGATCAGACCAGCATTTAAAAAAGCAGATGTTAATTCTTGCTCGGTGATATAAATGAATCCTTTCAAGACAATTATCCATTGATAATTCGTGCTTTTTTATTGAAAAAGAATATTCTTGAGAAATAAGATTACTTATCCGTTCGCCCTGAGGGGAGCAGCTAGACTGCGAACTTGAAGGATAAGTCCTTTTAAATAAAAAATAAAAATTTATCGGATTGACCCTTCAAGTTCGGGTCATAGACCCTCCCCTCAGGGCGAACGAGGAGAGAAAACAATGTAACGTAGAATTAGAAGTTAAGATATGAACATAGACCATGACAATCTAATCACTCAAAATATTTCAGAGCTTCAAATTCTCCACAATATTCCACTTGCTGATAAAAATTGGTTTGGTACTGGTGGCTCAGCAAAGTTTTACGCAGAACCAACATCTGCTAGAGAGTTTACTCAAACATTAGATTATGCACGCACCAGCAGTTTAGAAATTTTTGTACTTGGCCAAGGTGCCAACATCTTGATCAGTGATGAAGGATTTGATGGATTAGTAATTCGTCCACAACTCAATGATATCACCATAGCTGAACATAATGGGCAAGTACTCGTTACTGCAGGTGCTGGAGTTACCATTCATGATCTTATTTTGTACTGCTTAGAACATAACATTATTGGATTAGAAGAATTTGCTGGCATTCCAGGAACTGTCGGTGGATCTGTGTATATTAATTTGCACTACTTTGAATTTTTGCTCGAGCAATTTTTAGTAAGTGCTCAGATCGTGCACAAAAATTCAGGTATGATCGAATCAGTCACACCCGATTGGTTTAAATTTGGTTACAATCAATCAACCTTGCTTGAAAAAAATCAATATTTAGTACAAGCAACTTTCAAATTAACAAAAGTGAGTGATCTTGAAACTGCATATGCAAAAGGCAGACGCATAGAAATTATTCGCCACCGCGAAAAACGATACCCAAGCAAATTTACCTGTGGCAGCTTTTTTAGAAACTTTCACGCCGATGAAGTTACATTGATGAGCGCCGGAAAAAAGATGATTCATGTTGCGTACTATTTAGATAAAATTGGCGTCAAAGGAATGCTTTGTGTGGGTGACGCAATTGTTTCCTATCAACATGCAAATATGTTGGTCAATAAAGGTAACGCAACATCGACTGATATTATTGTGCTTGCACGCAAAATGCAGGAATTGGTTCAAGCACAATACGGCATTATTCCCCACCCAGAGTGTCAGTTGATTGGATTTAAAAAATACCCGTTATTAATACAAAAAACATAAAGAAAAAACATGCGCAACGTATCATATAAAATTTTACTATCTTTCTGTACAGCAATTATTTTTTGCGTTCACTCAACGGGATACGCTAGTGAATGCTGTCCTTGTTTATCGAACTTTTTTAAAAAATGCTTTTCTCGAAATCAAGCACAATGTTCTGCTAATCAAATGCTCCCCCCATCTAATTCTGCTCATCAAATGCTCCCCGCAGCTAATAAAGCGACAGAAAATTTTTTAAAATTGCGTGTTGCGATACCGCAACCAACTCATCTTGATCAAGAAAGCTCTTCTAATGCAACAGAGCAAGTACAAGATCAAAACATGCCCCCTCGACTGCTCCGCCCTGATGAATTGGAAAAGAAACTTGTTACCCTTGACTTGCAAGATTCTCCAAGAAGAACACCTTCTTCTTCTAAGCATGATAGCCCAGCACAATCTTCAGTACCTGAAGGAATTGAATGTCCCGCACTATTGAGACAAATCAAAAGCCAACCACAACATTTTATTTTTCCTACCAGCTATCTACCAGGTACAGCACAAGAGTAAATTATGATAAACGAACTGATATTTTTAGCACATGCCATTATTATCTCTCTCTTTGCACTTGCCGCTCTGCGTATGGGCAGTCAAGCGCTTGTCGCTTTCATTAGCGTGCAATGTATTTTGGCAAATTTATTTGTCGTCAAACAGATCAATTTGTGCAATTTCACGGTGACTGCATCTGATGCATTTACCGTTGGTGCCGTACTGGGACTAAACTTATTACAAGAATATTTTGGACGCGAACAAGCAAAAAAAGCAATTTGGATCAGTTTTGGTCTTTTAGTTTTTTATGCAGTGATGACTCAAGTGCATCTTGCTTATGTACCAAGTTCGTGTGATAACATGCATGAACATTTTGCATCGATTCTTGGATTCATGCCACGAATTGTTATTGCATCATTGGTTGTATATTTGTGCGTGCAGCATATCGACTCATGGCTGTATGCCAAAATAAAAACATTAGTGAATGGACGGTTTTTGGTAATTAGAAATTATATTTCGATCACCATATCACAATTTATCGACACATTACTTTTTAGCTTCCTGGGATTATACGGAATAGTTGATAACATCTGGCATATTGTTTTTATAAGTTATCTAATAAAATTGGCGACAATAAGTATTGCCGCCCCGTTTATCGCATTTTCAAAACGAATTGTTCAATTATCTTTAGATTGCCATAAAGAAAAACAAAATTAATGACATAGTTAAAATAGAAACGAGCGTGTTACCCATCTTTATGAAATAAAGTTCTAATGGTTTATTACACCAAAGCACTTCACTCAATCCAACTGTTGCGACAAACCCAAACCAAGCCATAAAGCCAAAGCATAAAGCTGATGTAAAACTATTAACATTTAAGCGATCCATAAAATACGCCATCACTGATGCCAAAACTAGAGCTGATAACATGCTACACATCATTTGTATTTTCATCTTTTCAGGATTTGGGGTGACATTTGCAAGTCGCATAAATTCTGCGCCAAATAAGTGCGGACCATACCACAACATACCTATTACCGCATGTGCAACTGTTGCTAATGCAATACCAACGATCATTAAATTATTCATTTTTTTCCCCGTGATAACTATGAATTTAAACTGTCATTTGTACCGTACCACAAAAAAATTCAGGGTTCAATATACCACTTTTTATCAGCATACCTTATTGACTTCCCGCGTGATATCTTCAATCGCTCGACAAACTCTATTATGAGCTATGATCCATGGTGACTGAACCCATAAGTTGTGTTGCAGCTGCTGCTGAGCTAATTGCTGCGTTTTCTTTTCATGAAACTGGCATAACTTACCACGTTGATCAAGAGCAGCAATATAGGCAGTCACTGCTCGTTCAGCGAAAAGTGGATGGAGACCATCTGTTTTCTCTGATTCAATTCTTAATGCCCGTTCAAGCGATACCAGAAGATTTCTATTCAGAGATTGTAGATTTTTAAGGGTCACTCCTCTATGTATCGTATTACTGTCAAGATGATAATGACAGGTGGCCATACAACATTTGCTGCAGTTTGCCACAATCAATGCGCCAGCATCAGCTTGCCTTTCTTCATCTCTAGCATTGGACAATGAGTACCCTATGACGCTATTTGCAGAAAAAAGCTTTCTAATTAAATGCATAGCTTCATGCCGAGCGCATACTCTTTGTTGGCCATATCCAAGTTTATCCAAAAAAAGCGGATCGTATTTAATATGCATGCCAAATTTGCCCTTATCAAAAATATGTGTACAGGAGGCTCCCAACGTTGCCATTTCTAGCGAAGAATCTGCCCGCACAATGATCAATTCAGGAGTTTGGTGCCCACATTCTTTTAGTGCTGTATAAAAAAGATGACGATATCTATCTGAAGCTTTGCATGGGCCAGAAATTGTTCGACACATTTGCTGTTGCACAAGCTGTTCTCTTTCATGGGGAGAAATCTCCATGTTTGCTTGATGAAGATATTTATCATGATCATTGATTGCATTGATTATTGCTGACATACGAATTACTTGGCCAGTCCCAAGGAGTGATTTGGATGCTGGCGCAGATGCTGATGTATTCCTGACTATTAACAATACAAAAGCTATAGTTATATTCTTGATAATCTTCATCTAGTACCTCTTTTTTTATAAGATTTTAAACATAAGGACCTTATGTGTCCGAAATCGAACCGTGGTATAAGCTTAATTATGACACAAATTTACAAATTGTCAATAAGCCGGGTGGCTCCTGAGTATTTCAAGGAAAATAACAAAACCGTTTTTTTATGCTAAAATAACAATAAAACTCCCTATAACCTTAAAAAATAGATATTCATGAGCCAATTTAACTTCAAAATCTTGCACAAATCATCTGCATCTCGTGCTCGCGTAGCACAAATTCATACCCCTCACGGCATTATCGACACGCCTGGATTTGTGGCAGTCGGCACCAATGCTACTCTCAAGGCTGTAGATAGCACTATGGTGGAAAACATAGGGTTACAACTGATGTTTTGCAATACGTACCACCTCATGCTTCAACCAGGTTCGCAGATTATTAAAAAAGCTGGTGGTTTGCACTCTTTTATCAAACGCTCCGGACCAATTATTACTGACTCAGGAGGATTCCAAGTTTTTAGCTTAGCCTATGGTTCAGTCAATGATGAACTCAAAAGTAGCGGCAAAAAAAAGCAAGATGGCTCAGTGATAAAAATTACCGAAGAAGGTGTGCATTTTAGATCGTACCGCAATGGTGATTTAGTCATCCTCACTCCCGAATCTTCCGTGCAAGCACAAAAAGATTTGGGTGCTGATATTATTATTCCTCTTGATGAACTGCCACCTTATCACATAGATCCACGCAAATTGGAAGCATCTTTGCACCGCACTCATCGTTGGGAAGAGCGCTCACTCAACACACATTTAACAAATCGCAACAATCAGGCAATGTATGCCGTTATTCATGGTGGCCTTGATCCTGCCTTGCGCTCCAAAAGCTGCCAAGTTCTTACCAAACTTGATTTTGATGGTTTTGCTGTAGGCGGATCACTGGGCAAAACACGTGAACAAATGTTTGAAATGCTTGCACTCACCATGCCACAACTTCCTGAAGATAAACCAAATCACTTGCTTGGCATTGGCGATTTATTATCACTTGAAGCATGCATAAAATCTGGCGTTGATACCTTTGATAGCTCACACCCTACTCGCTGCGCGCGGCATGGTTTAGTATTTACCAAACGTGGTAATTTGAAAATTTTGAATAGCAGTAATCGTGAAAATTTCAGACCAATTGAAGATGGTTGTACGTGCTTGACCTGCAAAAATTACACCGTCGCTTATTTGCATCATTTATTCAAATCGCATGAAATGACGGGTTACACACTTGCTAGCATTCACAATCTTCACTTTATGGTGCAATTAATGGCAGATTATCGACGACGGATTATGGAAGGCGAACTATAAGGACTGACCCTTCAAGTTCGCGGCAAAGCCGCTTCCCTCAGGGCGAACGGGAAGTAGCATGTCAAATTTGTTTTAATATTTTTTTATTGCATTAAAAAGTTCTTTTCCCGTTCGTCCTGAGGGAAATAAGTCCAAGCTTGCGCAGGACGAATGAACTTGAAGGATAAGTCCGAATAATATTTTGTCATGGTGAGGGTTAGATTTATGCATATTTTTATCGTAACACTGGCACTATTATTTAGTTCAACACTATTTTGTTCTGCTCCAGCTGAGTTCTCGCAATACAAACGACAAGCAGCAACAAAAAAATATATTTTTGGTATTTTTTTAGACGATGGACAACCTTCTATTTATCACTTTGATGAAGCGAAAACAATGCATGTTGTGCTAAAAAACACCAGAACTGAAGAAGTATTACACGTACAAGATGTCTATAAAGTAGAAGAAAATGGCTCTATAAAATGGGCAAGCTCAGTTTGGGAAAATCGTACCAAAAATTCAGACAAATCCATGAATGATAAAAGGAAAGCTAAACTCAAGAGATTATTGAAAAAAGCATATGGAAAATTTTTCCCGCATTACGATTCCACGGAATATTCGAGACTTAAACCTGATCCCCAAGCATTTGACAATAGATTTACTTGGCCTCTCGATTGGTTCAAACCTGCGGATAAATTATTTGAATTTAATAGAACAGAATTACCTGACGAAAAGAAATAAAAAATGCGTAACATTACATCACTTGATAACCAAGAAATAAAAAATATCGCTGCTCTGAAAGATGCAAAAGAGCGATACGCTCAAGAAAAATTTATTGCTGATGGAAGGCGAATTTTAACAATATCCCATTTTCCCACTTGACATAACGTCCCACAATGGGTTATTCTATCTTTATAATAATTTATTCTTAGGAGATCACTATGAAAAAAGTTCAAGTAAAACTAGATTCACGCAATCGCATTTGTCTGACTAAAATCACAAAACAGTTACCAACGTCCTTTAATGCTTATGAAAAAGATGGCAAAATTATTTTAGAACCATTAGTTCAAGTTCCAGCGGACCAAGCATGGCTCTTTAAACCGGAAAACAAAAAACTTCTAGCACAAGTGCAAGAGGGAATAAAACAAGGTGGAACGATACCATTTAGCAAAATCAAAAAAATGTTAAAAATTAAGTAATATCCCATGCTAAAATTTAAACTTGATTTTTCTGAAAGAGCTTTTGAAAATTTAAAATTACTTGCTTTTGACCCCGCACAACAAATTGCTTATAAAGCAGTCATTAAAGCCCTTAAACTCATGGAAACTAATTTGAAACATCCATCTTTAAATACACATATTTTCTATGGACTTAAAGGCCAAGCCGGTGAAAAAGTATTTGAGTCCTATGCACAAAACAAAACATCAGGTGCTTACAGAATGTTTTGGCATTATGGACCATCAAAAAATGAATTAACAATTCTTGCTATTATCCCTCACCCTGACTTTCATTAAAGAAAAATAAATCATGAGAAACATCACATCACTTGATAACCAAGAAATAAAAAATATCGCAGCTCTCAAAGATGCAAAAGAGCGATACGCTCAAGAAAAGTTTGTAGCTGAAGGCGTGCGGACTATTTCGACGATACTCAAAGGCAATATCAAACTGTCTGCACTGTACGTCATCGAGAAACTATTTACGCAAGCACTAGAAATAGCCGCAGCTGATAAAATCATCATAATTTCAGAGCGCGTAATGGATAAAATAAGCCAAACCACATCACCAAGTGGTATACTTGCCGTTTTTGAAATGCCTAAAAATCCATCGCCAGAACTATTAACCCCTGGACTGGTGCTTGCCAATATCTCCGATCCAGGAAACATGGGCACCCTCATGCGCACTGCAGCTGCTTTGGACATCAAGTCTGTAGTGGTAGTAGATGGCACCGATCCATTTGGTCCCAAAGTAGTTCAAGCAAGCGCAGGAACTATCGCTCAACTCAATGTATTTACCTGGCAATGGCACGAACTTATACACAATAAGGGCACACTAACATTACACGCTTTAGTGGTGAGCAACGGTAAAAAACCGGAAACTGTAGATAAAAAATCTGCTTTATTGGTGATTGGCAATGAAGCACATGGTATTGATAAAAATTGGATTGCCGACTGCACAGATCAAGTCACCATCCCTATGCCTGGCAACACCGAGAGCTTAAATGCAGCAATCGCAGGATCAATCACTGCGTATGAAGTATTTGGAAAATAATATATTATTCGTATATTTCAGTAGTCACTATCGCCTTTAGATTCTTTCCCTCAACACAAACAGTTCTTTTTGCTGGATTTGGCATATGTGGAAAACCGCTCTGTGTAATTTGAGCTGTTGCTTGAGCCTCTTTAATTTTTGTCAAAAATCGCTCTTGTGTATTCTGCTTTGATTGTAAATGCGCAGCTAAAGATAATTGTTGTGCTTCACGTGATGTTTGTGACCCGCTAGACATGGTATGTTCCATGGCCATCAATGGGCTGAAACAAAGAATCCCTAAAGCAAATAAATAGTTCATCCTATTCCTTTCTAAAAAATAATGTTGATCTCTTGTAGGGGTAGCACAGACTATGGCATGAAAGCAATAATGCTGAGCGACTTACATTATTTTTTACGGAATAAGAAAGTTAATTTTATTTTTTGCCTTCATCTTCTTGTTCAGACTTTTCAGGCGTACGTGGCCTGCCATTTGGCAAATTCACATTGCCTGAGTCATTCAGTTGTTTAAATCCCCAAAACAAATCATCCTCAGAATCTGATCTGGGCAAAGTCTGCACTGCTGCAGATGCAGCAACACCATGTAAAGATGATTCTTGTTTTTGAGTTGATTGAGATTCTTTTAGTTGTAGTTCAGCTGGACGACCAAAAAACTCTAACAGACTTTCTATCTGCTTGTCTTCCTCTAGGATCTGATTCAAGGCTTGCTTTTGCATGCCATATCCCATACCTGAACTTAATAATAGCATGACCGCTAAACGTGTGCTTTTCATATTGACCTCTATTACTTTTACCTACGATCATTTGTTAATTGTTTTCTTCGTTCTTTTTTTTTCTCTTTTTTTAGTTTTTTGGGATTATCATACAGAGCTAATTCGCTATTAACCTTTCTCATGAACTGTTTCTGTTTAATTAATACAAGCTTAACATCTTCTAAAAATCTTTTAACTTCTTGCTCAGTTGCGTGAGGGTGCAAGTTGGGACCATCATCTTCCGAATCTAACTCAGAACTTGCAGTACTTGAGCTTGCTGCTTGTAGCGATGCCATAAGATCTACTGATACAGATAAACACAACATTAAAACGATGAACATTTTTTGCATCTAAATCCTTTTATGCTAGAAGTTAGTTACCATCTAACTTCTAGCATAACGACTTTGCTCAATGCAACTTTATGTACCACCCATTAATCTGAAAATCGTTAATTCGTTTATATTCTGCTGCATATTCTGCATCAATTGATGATAAACGAGCGATACCATCGGGAATTTCCACCCATGGATCAATGGTTAAACATTTTGCTCGCAAATGCACATCATAATCGGTTTTATCAGAAATGGTGTAATATTTTTCCGAATGGATAACTTTTTCAAGCGATTCTTGAATAAAAGCATCACCTTGACGCAACATTCTTTCCCATATCAGATCATCGGTAGAAAAATGAATTTCATCCTGTGTAATCAAACCAGTTTCAAGAGCATGCTTTAACGCGTTTGCAGCATGAGTGTAGATAACCCCATTCCAAGCAGAACCAAAAATATCTTCAGATAATAATAATCCCATATCAGCTAGTTTCCGTGCTTGTTTTTGATCGGTAAAAATCCAGGTGCCATTTTCAAAATAAAGAGAATCAAGAATTGGCATCACTTCATCTTGCGTCATGAGCTTGTCAACTAATCCACCACGAATTAGATATTCAATGCGATCAGCGCAAATATCTGGTCGATCATTTTCAAACATTCTTTGTCTTTTTTTTGCTTCCGGAGTGCAGCAATGCTGATAGCCATATTTTTTCAAAATTGCAGTAATACCAAGTTGTTCAAGGCACCATTCATGCTTATCATCTTGATAAGAATACCTATTGAAATACGTATCAAAAACAAAGTCACCTACATGAGAAAAAACGGTGTGAGACACATCATGCATCAAACCGGCAATTTGCTCATCCAATCGTGCGCCAAATTTGCGCAAAATAACAAATACGCCTACTGAATGATCAAAACGATTAAACCAGTCACCCGGTCTTGAATACTGCGTTATGCCATATTGATGAATTAATTTTAAGCGTTGCATACCCTTAGACTTAATTAACTCAATAAGCACCGGCTCATTAACGTAATAATCACCATATTCAGTTTTTACCGTTAGCGCATGAGGATGTTCGATAATGGAAACAACAGGAAAAGTAGAAAAAATAGGAAAAAGTAAAACAAATAAACCAGAAACAAATGTTCTTCTTTGCATAATAGTATCCTTCGCATAAATCAGTGGTATATACAAAAAAAAACACCAACTTTGGTTTATATCATACAATCCCCTCCCTATAGTTAAAGAAATATCTAACGCTTGGCTAGAATTCTATTCTATATTAAGATAGAGAATATATACTAACAAAGAACAAATTTCAAAGGTTTTTTTAATGAGTTCAACAACCCCACATGAGTTCAAAATATCCCTGCCCACTGCCATTTTAATAAATATCAATATAATGCTTGGAGCAGGCATTTTTGTAAATACACCAGAATTGGCAAAACGAGCTGGAATGCTGGGGGGATTTACCTACATCCTGGTTGGCTTGCTCATGCTGCCTTTAATTTTGTCGATCATGAAATTACTGCAGCTGCATCCTGCTGGCGGATTTTATGCCTATGCACAGCGAGAAATTTCACCATTAGCCGGATTTTTAAGTGGTTGGAGCTATTTCACCTCAAAACTTGCATCAAGCATGCTTATGATTCATGTTTCCGTTTCATTATTCCAACACATTTTTCCTGCATTGCGCATCATACATCCATTTATTTTAGATACGGCAATTGTAATACTTTTTGTTGGCTTGAACATGTTAAACATTAAAGCAGGCAGCATCATTCAAAAGATGTTTATCAGTTTTAAAATCATTCCCATCTTTTTTGCCATTATTACCTGCATATTTTTGGCACAACCGGATAATTTTGACACCACCCATGCATTATGGGATGGAATTTTTTCAAGTTTGCCATTGGTAGTATATGCAGTAATTGGTTTTGAAGCTGCGTGCTCTGTCAGCAGCAAAATTAAAAATGCACAAAAAAATGCGCCTTTGGCTGTGCTTATTTCCTTTGGCGTAGTTATTCTTATCGCAACGATTTATCAAACATTATTTTACACTGCATTGGGTTCAGATTTATGCGTTGGCGATCATTGCGATGTGTTTCCAACATTGATTAAAGCAACCTCCCTTAATCCCTCGATTGCTTACAAATTACTCGGCATTTTGCACATTGCCATTGCTTCATCCACTCTTGGTGCTGCATACGGCATCATATTTAGTAACTGCTGGAACTTACACATTTTGGCCGAAAAAAATCATGTTTGGTTTTCCAAACTATTCAGTACCTTGAGCTACAACTTAATTCCCTTTGCATGTGTGTTGGCAGAAGGAGCGTTGTGCTTGGTTTATTTAGCAAGCAGCCAAGGAAACAAAATTCCACTGCAGCAAATTGGCGCACTTGGATGCATCATTGCTTATGCATTTAGCGTTGCCGCCCTCTTGCGAGCAACTAAACACAATCCACATCACGCAGACATAAACCCTTGGATACCAAAGCTTGGCATGATAAGTTGCGCTATTCTTGCCTCCGCATGCATTTATAGCTTTATCACCAATGGCATACATTCATTAATTGTGTATGGATGCTTACTTGCTTTGGGAGTGGTGATGTATTTTTCTACTAAAAAGAATTATGTAGAAGGAAATTAACATGAATACAGGTATTGATGAACGCACAAAACATATTATCATCGGCGTTATAAGCACATTATTTCCCGATGCCAAAGTTTATCTCTTTGGTTCACGAGCACGCGGTGATTATAAGCATGGCTCTGACATTGATATAGCAATAGATACTGGAAAAAAAGAAGAACGAGTTAGCGTTGGTGAAGCGCGTAATATGATCAATGAATCAAATAGCATATTCACCACTCAAGTTGTTGATCTTCATAATATTCCTGAAAAAATGCGTGAGAATATCTTAAAAGATGGAATTTTATGGAAAAATTAACCTACTATAAAAGATTAAAAGAGCGTCACGAAATGATCACTATGGCACTAGAAACATTGAATGAATCAATCAAACTATTCAACGAATCAAAAGACGATCCTAAATATTATGTAGCATTAAGAAACTCAATCATAAAGTCTTTTGAATATACTATGGACACATTCTGGAAATTTTTAAAAGAATATCTTGAATGCAAGTGTGGAGTCGAACCTTTATCAAGCCCAAAGTCAATTTTTAGAAAATGCTTTGATGTAAAAATTATGACCGTTGCGGAACTTGAAACAACTTTAGAAATTGTAGAAGCTCGGAATCTAACATCACATACATATAATTCTGATTTGGCTGAAGAAATTTGTCATGACATTCCGAAATACTATCAACTGATGAAAAAAATTATTGATCGCATTGACATAAACTCAAAATAGAAAAACCAAAAACAATGAAAAAATATGTATTCGTTTGTCTTTTATTGCTGCCGCTAACAAGCACCTCTACAAATTGCTCTAGCCAAGGGAGCAAGAAAATAATTCGACAACTAGAGGCCCAAAGAGAAGCAATCATAATAGATTTTTATATGCAAAGAGCTGAACCGAACAAAGAAGCACTCACAGCTTTAACCGAGGCTCGCGAAGACAAAATCAAAATAGGTCTTTATACGGAGGAAGCTAAAGAAGCCTACCTCGCTTCTCATAGGAAACTCTATCCTGTTTACTCATTTATGAACCGGAATGGAAAAATAAAATCAATCAAACAGTTTCGTGCACTTGCAGATCCCAATTGTGATGCAGCAAAAAAAATTCAAGCTATACAAATTGCGTTAAAAAAAGAACAAACAAGCATAGCACATACTCGGATTACACAAAAACGTGCTGAACAAGAACCCAAAAATGTGATTGCTGCTCGTGTCGCTTCCGCTAATGAATCTTATGCTGAATGTCGACGCGCGCTACATGTTCTGGATGGCGCTCTGGCATTATCCAGACTTAATCTAGAACAAGGAATAAGATACGGTATAAAGGGATCCCAATGAAACATATTTTATTAATTAGTTTGCTCACTTTTTCTTTAGCAAGCAATTGCTCATCATCTAGTGGTCCTATGCAAGAAAGCATACAGATAAAGATGGTCAAACCATCACAACAATTAAAGAATATTAAACAAACGTTCTTGTTCATAGAAAAAACACAACAAGAAATACAAAAACTAGCGGAAGCACAAGAAAGATTATCTGAAGTGATAAGCAGGGGATTACCTTTATGTACGACTGTAGAAAGCTACCTCTTAGTAAAACAACAACAACAGGCATTACAAAAAGAATTAGATGAGCCAAAGGTATTATTAGGAAATAAAATGCCTTTAAAGATAACTTGCAGAATGTTACGATTCCTAAACAAAAAACAACAAGTATTATTAAAAAGGCAAGAAAGATTACAAGTACTCCCTCTGGACTTTTCTGCTGATTATTTTAATACAATGTTATGGCGAAAAAAAACAAGTAAAGACATCATAGATATAATAGATGAAAAATTATCAAAAAAAGAATTTGAGTTTACACACACTACTAATAACGGCAGCAAATTAGTCAGATGTGCTGATGAGGGAATTGGTGTATTGGTTGATGAGTGTGACCGCAAATGGCTTTATGATAAAGTTTCTTCTGAACCAATTACCGAAAAACAGGCTGATATGCTAGGGCTAGATCACTATTGCCCAGCAGAAAATCGGTACTATACACCGGCACAATTAATTATAAGACGAATAGTGAGCAATCAAGGCCGACTAACACCGACACATCAAACAACCCAAAGCAAACGCCACTTATCAAAGCAAGAACACAAGGCAAGACGTGCTGAGCTAAAAAACGAATCCAATTAACGGCAAAATAATGACCATTTAATGGCAACCACACCTTGACTCTCATGATATTTAATGGCAACTTAATGGCAAAACAACGTCATTTAATGGCAATTAAAATAAGGCATTATTATGTTTAAACCAAAATTTACGATCACTCCCAAAATTACAACATTGTTAATGGAGCTCAAGGGCTTACAGGAAAAAATTAGTCATTTACCAATAACACCAAAACTATTAGCTTCTTTAAAAGAATCTGCCCTATTATCATCTATTCACTACTCAACAATGATCGAAGGCAATCGCTTAACACAAGAAGAAATCGCGCAAACACTCGAACAAAAAACTAAGCTGATTGGACGCGAACGAGATCAAAAAGAAGTTCTTGGTTACTATGAAGCAATGTATTATGTGGAAAATTGTGTTCGCCAGAATATCAACATATCAGAGCCACATATAAAAAAAATTCATGCTTTAGTAATGAGCGCTGGTAATAAAACAGTTCAAACAACTCCTTATCGCGTGGTACAAAATGTTATACGAGAAAGTAGCGCTGGAGCAATTGTATATTTACCCCCAGAAGCTAAAGATGTACCAAAACTTATGAAAGACATGGTAACTTGGATCACAAAAAATCCTGACGAATTACCTTCACCTCTCATTGCAAGCATTGCGCATTATCAATTTGCAACTATTCATCCTTACATTGATGGAAACGGGAGAACTGCCCGTTTACTCACTTCGCTTATTTTAAAATTAAGTGAATATGATCTAAAAGGTATTTATTCACTTGATGAATATTATGCAAAAGACTTATCAGGATATTATCAAGCTCTTGCCGTTGGTCCTTCTCACAATTATTATATGGGACGTGCAGAATCTGATATTACTCATTGGGTAGAATATTTTTGCTCGGGTATGGTTTTTAGTTTTAAAAAAGTTGCAGATCAAGCTTCGCACAAAAAAAATATAACAAAAAAAGATATGTCAGTTGCATTGCGCACATTGGATTTACGTCAACGCATGCTCCTATCTCTATTTGAAACACAAGATAAAATTACATCTTCAGATGTGCAAAAAATATTAAAAATTGCAGATCGTTCTGCCAGATTACAATGTCAAAAATGGGTTAGTGAAGGTTTTTTGATTATTATAGATCCGTCAAAAAAAGGACGATTATATGGCCTTGCACCTGAATATGAAAAGCTGATACAATAATTTTTAAAAAAAGAAATGTAAAAATTTCTTGCATCATATAGCTCTCTAAGGCATACTTTGGTGAAATTCTTAATCCTTTAAGCATAAAGAATAAAACAATAATTACTTATTCCTAAGGAGAAGCACATGAAAAAAACATTATTAGGTGCATTGCTTTGCACAACTGCACTCGTGCATGGTACTGCAAAAGTTACCGAGACAGGCACTTTTCACCAAGCTGCAGTCAATCATGCAAAATATGTGGCAAGAGCGATAGAAAATGGAACATGGAATCCTGTCCAAACATGTACCCAATTAGTTGCTGAACAAAACAAAAGAGTTCAAGCTGAAAGAGAAGCACGTCTAGCTGCCAAATATCCACCAACAATTAAATGTGCATCCCAGGATAAAAATACACCAGAAAAACCCGCTCCATATCCACCATCAAGAAAAACCGTTTCACACGATGCGTATGAATCAAAATATTCTGATGTGCAACCAGCCTTTGCTGCAGCATCAAGTTCATCTGCACAACCTACAAAAACCAAAACCCATGTGAACTACGTACCATATAACCATACCTACACTGATGACAGAGGTATTCTTATGTATGTACCTCAAGGACGAAACTCAAACACTCAAGATATAAAAGTCCTACCAGTACATACTGAATCACTACACAGTATCGCTCATTATTCAAGAACACAAAATAGAATAATTTCCATAGCCGACTTAGCAAAGTCACAAAAACTTGAACTTAATAGAGCAACACCAGTAGGCAAATAACAACATACGAAATTGTGAATTATTTTTTGGGAGAAGTCGAAATACTTCTCCCAATTTTTTTACAACATTTTACGAACAAAAAAACATACAAAAATTTATTCACAATTTCTTAGTATTTTATTCCATGTTGCCCTATACTAAAGACAATTTTTTGCACATATAATAAGTTAAAAAAATAATCTATCGCACCAACCCCTTCGATCTGCGCGATTTCATCGCTCTCCTCAGGGAAGTGCGTCAAGGCGCACATGAAAATTCAACAACAAACATCTCTGCCTATCAACACACATGTAACGCCGCAATTACATGACACACAACCAATCACGTGGGTGGAAATTGATGCGCAAGCACTTGAACACAATGTGCAACAATATGCATCAGTTGCACCACACTCATTACTTGCACCTGTCATTAAAAGTAATGCGTATGGTCACGGCATTGAACATGTTGCAAAAATTTTAGATAAAAATAATAACGTAGATTTTTTATGTGTTGTCGCATTAAGCGAAGCAATTTCATTACGACTCATCGGTATAAAAAAACCGATATTAGTTTTAAGTATTATTAATGATGATGTATACAAAGCTGCATTGCATGACATTGCATTAGTGCTATACGATAAAAATATGGCACACAAAATTAATGAAGCAGGAAAAAAATTACATAAAAAAATACATGTGCATATTAAAGTTGATACTGGATTGTGCCGACTTGGTGTTTGTGTTGCAGATGTTATTTCATTCATAAAAGATATTCTTGCCTACCCATATATTCATGTGCAAGGAATTTTTACACACTTTTCTAATTCAGAAAGTGATGACCAAACACACACTAATTATCAAATCGCTCTTTTTACAAACATTCTCGATGAATTACAGAAAATGGGCATAGAGATTCCGTTGCGTCATGTTTCATGTTCTGCTGCAATTACTGCAAATGTGGGCAGTCATTTTACTACTGTGCGCGCAGGCATAGGCATATATGGATTGTGGCCATCGCCTCAAAACAAACAGCTCACTCAAAAATTTTATCCTTCATTTTCGCTAAAATCAGTACTTACTTGGAAGACAACCATTATTCAACTCAAAGAGATTCCTGCTGGTAGTCATGTAGGATATGATCTTACGTATACAACAAAACGCACAACACGCATTGCCACTCTTCCAGTTGGCTATTGGGATGGTTATGAAAGAAAAAACTCAAATAAGGGCTTTGTTGTAATTAATAATCAATTAGTTCCAATCATTGGGAGAATCGCTATGAATCTTATGATGATAGATGTCACTGATGCAATTGCCAACATTGATGATCATGTCACATTACTAGGAAATTATCCGGGCATTACCGCTGACGATCATGCTGCACATGCACAGACTATTAACTATCAGATAGTAACGAGTATTAATCCGCTACTTCCACGCATGGTTGTATAAATTAAAAATATTGATTTTAACGTTTATTTCATAGTAGAGTTAGAATATTACTATAAGCGAGGAGAATAATGAAAGTTCATTTCCTATGTATCACCTCTGTCATATCACTAAGTATCACACATCTTTTAGTAAGCATGGACAATTCAAAATCAGTCGAAGTTGCTCGACAAGATTTTCTTAAATCTATCAATCATCTTGAAATTACGCTGCATCAAAACCACCAAGTCGCTGTACAACGTCTTCAAGTTTATGAACAAGCTGTGCGAGATTTACCTCCTGATCAGCAGTTTGTACATAGACCAGAACTTGAATTAGCTCAACGCATCGCGAACGAATTAAACACCGAAATTAATCGCTCTTTTTGCTCAGAAGATATTGCATATGCGCAGCATGTAATAGAACAATGCACACGTCACAAAACAGGTACACGTAAAAGCAATGCATCTGCATCATTACAAAAAGATTCTAGTGATGAAGAAAGTGAAAGCTATACATTTAGACCAACTCATGCAATTGCTAGTGCAGCAGCGACGCAACCCATTAATCCTGTATCGTTGGCAACACCTTTGATTAGGCCTGGAACAGCTCCTAAAGAGCGATCCTATATAAACGATATTAAAGTAATTCACCTATCCGAAATTGCTGCAGAAAATCAATCAAGACCTACAACGCCACAATCGTCATCGGAAACCGAATCTTCCATGAAACAAGCAGCATCATCATCGTGCAGTATTTCAATCCCTTACAGTGATTTAGACTAACCTCTTGCAAACCGATTTTCATATAAAATTACATAACAAGTATTGATTTTTTCAACCTTCTCATATTACAATGGGTAATATAAAACCTAGAGGAGAACCATGAAATTATCTTTATTGATTCTTGCATTTATACCACATCTGGGCTATGCCATGGAGTCACCCGTTGCGCCATCAGCAGCATCCGCCTCATCAGCTGTATTGCCCTCCCAACTCATACAAGCACGAGCGAAAGTTGTTAGATCTTTACGTGCATGCATCGCACTAGAAGATGATCCAGCACAAAACATCGGTCCAGTCCGAACACTTCAAATACGGATACAAACATTTGCACATGCTGCACAAACAGCCACACATCTTTCACCCCAGCAACGAAAAAAACACGCGCAAGAAATTGCTGCGATAGAAAAACATGGCCCACAGGCACTTGCCCATCTTGAACTCCCTCAGGAAACTCAAACGCCAAGACCATCTGCTGCTGCAAGAGCATTAATGCTCAGATATTCCCATTCGGCAGAAAATCTCGCTCAACTAAACCAAAAAGCTGCAGCTAAAATACCTAAATCTGGCTCAAGCTGTCCCAACCTTCCTTCACAAATCCGTGAAGGTGATGAGCAAAGTACCCATGATTTACCTGTCGCAGTAAAACTAGCTGATAATCAATACAACTTTGCTGGTAGACCTAAATATATCTCTGGTGAACGATTCTTTGAAGAATAATATAACAATGTAGACAACTAAAAATACCTGGGGGGGTTATGAAGTTATTGAAAGTCATTGCATGCATTGTTTTTTCATGCAGTTTTAATTTTATACTGGGCAGTCAAGCACCAACAACTGCCAATTCATCAACTACAGAACATCAAAGCCAACAATCATTGCATGACACCATTAATGCTACCACGGAAAAAATAATAATCTTGCACAAGCTCTGCCATCAGGCACAAGAAAATAGCAATAACAAACACACTGACAAGCTACCCGAAAATTTACAGGCAATCGATAACATGATAGAAGAACTCGAAGAGCATAAAACGCTGATACTTAAAACATTTGGTAAAGAAAAACTAGAAATAGACGGAAGAGAAACTTCGGTGCCTTTTGATACCATAGAAGAAATGATTACTCAGGCTCGAGCAATACGTCTTGATATTACCCGGACTCATCATAAAAAAACACAATCCTTAGATTTGAGACTGGAATCTATAGCAGAAGATGGAACAGCAACTACCATAGAAAGTAGACTACAAGCCGCAAAACATAGACGTTCTGCTACAACCAAACAATAATTAACGCAATTTCAAAGTGACTACCGCAAGCAGACATAAGATAAGTGAAATGATGCCAAAGCGAACAGTAATTTTTGATTCCGGCCACCCAAGAAGTTCAAAGTGATGGTGAATGGGTGCCATGCGAAACATACGACGTCCCAAATATTTGTAAGAGAAAACTTGCAGTATCACAGACACCGTTTCAAGCATAAAAAGCCCACCTGAAAGAGGAAGTAGCAGTTCTTGCTTTGCCATAAGAGCCATGAGAGCCAATCCGGCTCCAAGTGCAAGTGAACCAACGTCACCCATAAAGATTTGAGCAGGATAAGCGTTATACCATAGAAATCCGAGTGATGCACCAACTAATATAGAACCAATCACCGTAATTTCTGCGCAACCAGTAAAAGGCACTTGTAAATAACTGGCAAGAATAAAATGTCCCGCTACATAACTGAGCAAAGAAAATGTAGCAAAATTTGGCATTAATGAACCAATGGCCAAACCATCAAGTCCATCTGTTAAATTCACTGCATTACTGGTACCTACTAAAATAAACATTACCCAAGGAATGAATAATAAACCAAGATCGGGTTGCAGATTTTTAAAAAAAGGAATCGCAATAGTTGTATCGACAACACCAGTTACCCATAAGAGTACACCGGTAATCCCTGCAACTAAACATTGTAAAATAAATTTAGGCTTAGCCGCAATTCCTTTTCGAGTTCTAATCTTGGCCCAATCATCCCAAAATCCAATAGCGCCAAAACCCAATAGACAAAAAAGGAAGATCCAAATTCGTGCATCAGCAAGATTACACCACAAAAAAGTACTAATCAGGACCACCATCAAAATAAAGATGCCGCCCATGGTGGGCATATCATCTTTTGCTTTATGATTTTCAGGTGTGAATTGACGAGCCTTGGATCTGAAAAGAATTTTCGATTTGGCAATAAACCAATTACCTAAAATAAACGAAAGTCCCAGCGAACTGAGCAGCGAAATAATAGCGCGGACACTTACATAATGCAAAACATTAAAAACAGGGTAAAACTGCTTTAGATACAATGATAGATGGTATAGCATAATTAAAACAATCTATATATCAGACACAAAAAAATTACTTATTATACTTATGATTTATTACTCATTTTTTTTACTATTTCCATTCTAGCCGACCCCCCCCCTTTTGACAATAAAAACCTTTAATCTAAACTTAGTATTAACAATGCATAGTAGATTAACCCAACGCTACTAAAAGCATAAGATTTGAAATCTGTACTTACACACACTCACTGGGGCCCACATTTTCACAAAAATGGGGCAAAATTTACTCCAAGAAGACAAGACCCTTCTATAGTAGAGGAATATTAAAATAATATTCATAATCATCCTTGTGTGTCCTTATTTTGGTTTCTGATGGTCAGTAAACCAAAGTAATGGCTGGAAATATCATTCTTAAATAATGGTATTGGCAAGGTTGCCGCGCCCGCCGTATGCTTCGACACTGCTCAGCAGTAAACGCAGCGAAGGCTGGGCTCAAGATGAACAATTAGTTAAAACCCTTAAATACGGGAGGCATTTATGAAATGTCACATTTCAATTAAGCAACTCTTACGTAACAGTTTATTGTTATGTCTTTTATTAGGAAGTATAGTACATCAAGCATATGGTAAAGGTCCTGGAACAGTTAACTTTGATAAAGTTCTGAACAAGGAAGATCTTGATACCATTATTCTAGTGATTGGAAATGAAATCAATGATCCAGCAGCTAAAAACCATTACCATGAATATACCCAGCCAATTTTAGCGGCTCGCGATGATTTTTTCATGGAAAATAAAGGCGGACATATTTCGCATCACGCAAACAAAATGGCTGAAAATCTTGAGAATTTTTATGCATCAATAGTCAACTCTACCATATGCGTAAGCGTTAAAGATAAAACTTTAAAACTTCATGCAAAACTCATAGATTTGTTACATATTTTACAAAAGTATGTCAATTCTGATCCTTCTCTTGGCAATGTCGCTTCATTAGGATGTAAACTTAAAAAACATGAGCATCTTTTACCAAAACGACTCAATACAGGAATATTAGCTCTTGGAGCCCTATTGAAAAAACGCTTAAAAAGATAATCAATAAAACACGTCTTTTTTAATATTTCTTATGTATGCCAACAAAATTGGCCGATCACGCATGATCAAAACAAAAGAAATACATCCCACTATAAATGTACGGTTGGGGAAATGGAATTAGGTTATATTCTGTTGTTAATCTTGTAGAAACTAAAAAAAATTGCTACAAATTTGTAGTAATAAGAATTAAAAGCCTAAGGTGAAAAACACCTTAGGCTTTTTAATGCACACACATCAAACAAGAAAGTTTTTATGAAAATAAGACAAATAATTCTATGTTCTCTGTTGATCCTTCCACTCCATGCCTTCAAAAATATCGAAAGTTCAAAAAAAGAGATCAAGGCTACTTTGCAAATCACCAACCCCAAAATATTGTCAGAATTTCATAACTTTTGCCTTGAATACGACAATGTAGTGACCTCTTTTTTTGACACCAATAACCATTATTCATTGGCCAAACACATAGATCTGATGGAAAAAAATTTAATCACATTGAAAACGGTCGCCGAAAATCCTGAATTCAAAACAGTGCGTCATATACTCATGGATCTTAATCAACAATTAGCTAACTTAATCAGCCTATTATCAAAATATGTTGGTTCAAAAAATTCGGTAGGCCTTGCATTTAAAGTACGAAATTTTAAGAATTTGCTACCTCCGGCAGTTGAAAAAAAAGGGGACTTTTCTTTGTGGTGGGCTTTAACTCACCGACTCGGTTGCTAGTAGCTCACTATTGAGGTAGACTAATAACTAAGAAAAAACCTTAGTTATTTAGACTTTTTCAAAGAATATTAGCCAAAAATGAATCCAAACTCTTCTTATGACTTTGATGTAATTGTCGTTGGTGCCGGTCATGCAGGAATAGAAGCCGCACATGCTGCTGCCAAAATGGGCTCCAAAACCCTCATGGTGACTATAAATCTAGATAGCATCGGCCTTATGCCTTGCAATCCTGCCGTTGGTGGAGTAGGCAAAGGGCACATTGTCTATGAATTAAGTGCGCTTGGCGGGTTAATGCCAAAGCTATGCACCAAAACATACCTGCAAGCCCGCATGCTCAATACCAAAAAAGGCCCTGCGGTACAAGGATTACGTCTTCAAATTGATAAGTATGCCTACAATAAGTTGAGCAAAGAAGTTCTAGAACATTTGCCAAACCTCACCCTGCGTATGGGCATGGTGGAAGAAATTTTAATCGATGACAAAAACAACATCCGTGGGATTAAAACTCGTGATGGAGCCGAATATTTAGCGCCGACTCTTATTATCACTACGGGCACATTTTTAAATGGCAAAATTCATATAGGGCCTACCAATTATACCGCTGGTCGACAAGGTGAAGAAGCATCACTCACGCTGTCATTTTTCTTGCAAAAAATGGGCATACAGATGGGCAGACTTAAAACGGGAACACCGCCTCGCTTGCTACGCACCAGTATCGATTTTTCAAAGATGGAACAACAAGCACCTGATAACTTAAACTATTTATTTGAGTTCTATCCACACACATCAGTTGAAACGCGTCCGTGTTTTATCACACACACAAATCAAAAAACACATGATATTATCAAGCGTAATTTACATCTATCTGCAATGTACAGCGGCAACATTCAAGGTGTTGGTCCTCGTTATTGCCCTTCTATTGAAGATAAAATTTCTCGCTTTGCAGACAAAACATCGCATCACGTTTTTGTAGAACCAGAAGGTGCTTCAACAGAAGAAATTTATCCTAATGGATTATCGACATCGTTGCCATTCAATGTGCAGCAAGAATATATTCAATCTATTGCTGGATTTGAGCAAGCAATTATTTCCCGCCCGGGCTACGCAGTAGAATATGATTTTGTCATGCCTAATCAGTTGCATCACACACTAGAAGTAAAAACCGTTGGTGGCCTATTTTTAGCTGGTCAAATTAATGGTACGACTGGGTATGAAGAAGCTGCAGGACAAGGTATTATCGCGGGCATCAACGCACATTTGAAAGTCACCAAACAACCGCCCTTTATTTTAGATCGTGCAGAGAGTTATATTGGTGTAATGATCGACGATCTCATTACGTTTAGTGTTGATGAACCATATCGCATGTTTACATCTCGTGCAGAGCGCAGATTACTGTTGCGCCAAGATAACGCTTTCTTACGTTTAACTGATCGTGCATATAAACTGGGATTAATCGAAGAACAGTTGTATCAAGATTTTAAACAAGAAAGAGATTTGATCCAACAAACAATGAGCGATCTTCGTGCTGGCAACACCAACACAGAATTACTCAAACTATTTGGTGAATTTGAATGCAATGTGGATGTCATCAAACAATCTGCAAAACAACCACTTTCCGATCGCAGCATTCAAACTATTTATGCTGATGTACGTTATGAACCGTATATAAAACGGGAAGAAAAAGAAGTAGAAAAATCTAAAACGCATCGTGAGTTAATTATTCCTGCAACATTGGATTACGAGCAAATGCCTGGATTATCCAAAGAATTACAGCAAAAACTTACTAAACACAAACCGGCAACGATTGCACAAGCTGCTTTGATCCCTGGCATCACACCTGCCGCATTAAGTTTGTTAATCTTTAGAATTCGCGAAAAAACAAGAAACTGAAATAACATAATTCCCGCGCCCCTTTGATCCTAGCCCTACGGGCGAACTCAGGGAGAGCAAAAAACAAATAAGGTATCTCATGAATAAAATCGTAGTAGCATTCCTGTTGTGTAACAGCATTAGCTTATCTCACGCTTGTTCTGATGAAAGTGTTAAACCCACTGCATATATAATGCAGGCTTTAGTCAAAAGTGGAACTATATGGAGAGGAGATATTCATTGGAAGGATACCCTTCAAAATGGAAACTCTGTAAAAACAAATTTTTTAGCCATCAAAAGAACCAAGCCAGAACAATATTGTGGTGCCTTAATCACATTTCATAATCTCTGCAGCCTCGTTGGCAAAGTGAATGTTGATACATTAAAAGCACACTTTCACATTACATATGATAAAGTTACAGGGACCGTTAATATTTCATCCGACATCATTGACATTCAAGTGGCTTCAACTGACGTTAGCCAAGATCTCAAAAAACCTTCCGGATTCGACAATATTAACTCGATATCAAACGATTCCTTTTCGAAATGTATTTATACCAAAACTAGTGAAGTTGGGATAATAAGTAAGCCCCCAATACATACTACACTCACAAGCAAATGTGTAAGTACCATGCCTTATGAAGTATTTATGGAAGCAATGAAAAAAGAATATACAAAATGACACTTTAAACCAATTTAAAAAAATCAACTTTAGATTAGGATAAAAGGATAACCATGATGAAATCACAAAAAATATGTATCATCTTTTTAGCAGCAAGTTTTTCCCCTCTATTATTTGCTAGTGGTGCTGGACAACCTAATCCTCAAGCTGCTAGTGCAAAAGTTACAAGCAATCAGCCCGAAAAAAATCCTCTCATTGAAATAGCAAGAGAGCTCAAACTCAAATCACATAGAAGAGAAGAATGTAATCGACTCTGTGACCTGTTAGCAACACACCGAAAGAGTATGATTCCAGCTCTTCTTAGTGGCGCTTCTTTTAATGTTCACGCAACGAATAAGACCAAAGAATTAAATGATAAATTGTGTGATTTATACACCAAATTTTATAGAACATTTAACGAAATAGATAAGGCAATCATAGATTATGACGAACAACTTCTACAAGACGGACAATTAAGTCCACGAAGTACGCAAATTGCCCAAACTGCTATTGATAAAAAGATACAAGCTGCCAAGGCTTTAACTTTAGCAAGCCAATCTCAAGGAGCACATACCGGAAATACGTTTCCAAATGGCTGGCATGATCTAAAATAAAAAAGAGGATCGCGCAAATTACATTGATTCCTGGCATCACACCTGCCGCATTGAGTTTGTTAATCTTTAGAATTAGAGAAAAGTCAAAATTATGAGAAATAATATGTGTATTAAACTTATATGTTTAATATTATTAATAAACGCATCCCCTGGTTTTGCATCACATGAAAAAAGGGCATTTGATAAAGTCATACATAAGAAATTCATTCCCCACATTATAATTGTACCACATACAGAACCACAATTTATTCCTTATGCGCGTCTAGAAAATCTCACACACCAAGAAATTCGCGCATTGAACCTCAAAACAACTCAAGCATCTCCTCAATATCAACCTAGAAAAAAAGATGCTGCTGTGCAGACAGATCCTTGCATTACCACACTATCAACAAATGTGGAGAGCGCTACAAGTAAAGATAAATTTGAAGGCTATACATTATATGCACCACGCTGGCCATATATTAAACAATTTATAAAATGTCCAAATGATATTGATCCTACTAAAGAAGTGATTCCTGATCCTACAACATCTAATATAGGCAAACAACTTCCCGTTTATAGTCTTGCGGCACTTGCCAGCATGGGATTCCGATTGAATCAGCCAAAAGATGCTTTTGAACCGGGCGAAATAGTTTTGACTAGAGAATTTCATGATCACATATGGTGGTCTTATGGGACAGTAAGTCAAATTATGGGTAAAAGTTTTCGTGATTTTGGAGAGCGAGATGAAGATGAATATAGCGTAAATGTGGGAGCTGGATACGGTGTAATTCTTAAGTCCGCCATGATTATCAAATATCCTCTTAGTAGCATAGCACAACAATCAAATCAGGCTGCTGCTGCAAGTGCAAGTTCTTCATCTGCTCATTGTTTGCCTGAAAAAGATAAAAAATAGAAATTGACAATTCCCATTTAAAAGAAATTTCTGATATAGTATTTCTACTCTCGAATGCACATAAAAAATATTAATTTTTGAAAGGCCTGTATGAAATTAAAAAATCTATTTGTCATGTGTGTAGCCGCAAGTTTTTCCCCTCTATTACTTGCCAGTAGCACAGCACAACAATCAAATCAACTTAAAAGCGCAAGTTCTTCATCTGCTAATTATTCATCTGAATGGACCCCAATAGCCGAAATACTTCTAAGAGCTGGACTTCCTCCTATTCTTGCACAAAGAACTGGTGAAGATCAACAACAAGCTATAACTGCTTATCTTGCCCATCCAGATGACAAACCACACGTCAAACGTCCTATTGCGGCAGGATTACTTATACTAAGTCAGCAAGCTCTACCTGAAAATGATCGCTTGAGTCCACGAACTATGAATAAGGCAGTCAAGGCTTTGGCTGCATTTACCGCTAAGACAGAAGCAGAAGAAACAAAATTTCTCGCTCAGCACGGCTTAACAGAAGAAAGCGTGATTAAAGCAGTAACCGATAAATTAAATGCTGGACTTGATGCATTGGAAGCATCAAAGGCGAAGTAAGATAAAAAAAATTAATTTTTGAAAGACCATGATGAAATCACAAAAAATATGTATCATTTTTTTAGCAGCAAGCTTTTCACCTCTATTATTTGCTAGTGGCGCTGGCCAACCTAATCCTCAAGCTGCTAGTGCAAAAATTACAAGCAATCAACCCGAAAAAAATCCTCTCATTGAAATGGCAAGAGAACTCAAACTCAAATCACGTAAAAGAGAAGAATTTAATAAATTCAGCCAATCTTTCAGCCAACATACTAAAGCTATGTTTTCTCCTGATATTTCTAGCAATAAAAACGCACTAGAAGAAACCAATAAATTAAACAATAAACTGTGTGACTTATACGAAAAACTTCTTACAACACTTAACCAGGTACATGTGGCAATCACAGATCATGACAAAGAGCTTCTACAAAAAGGACAATTAAGTCCACGAAGTACGCAAATCGCTCAAACTGCTATTGATGAAAAGATACAAGCTGCCAACGCTTTAACTTTAGCAAGCCAATCTCAAGGAGCACATACCGGAAATACGTTTCCAAATGGCTGGCATAATCTAAAATAAAAAGGATTGCCTAATCAGATATACACCCTCTAGACAATCCTATAACCTATTACTTATTTTTGTTCTTGTTGTTTGCGCTCTTGTTCTTCTTGATACTGTCTTTTTTTGCAATCTCTACATGGTTTGTGAGGTTTGCATTTAGCACATACTGGTTGGTTTTGTTCAAATTGAGATGACATAGTAACTCCTTTTTTTAAAGTTAGTTATTTAACTCTACCTACTATGAACATAACAAAACCATAATTCAGATTGCAATAGTTTTTTTAAAATAAACCTCATTCTTCAGGTATTTCTAAGGTAGCGCAAAAAAGAGCTAAAAATATTTATTTTTGGGGAGTTTGCTTTTTTGTAGATGAAGTCGAGTTTATATTAGATGGTACTATGGATAGAGCAGCACTTGGTTGCGATGCTGCTGATTGCGCAGATATTGGCTTTCCTGACCAATTTGCGCCATTTTCAATATTTACTTTTTGAGAGGAAACGTCTTGAGAGTGTTCAACTGCAAGAGCTTGATCTTTCATAGCTTCTGCTGATTTACCCTCTTTGTTAGGTGTCGATGCCTTATCATTTGGTGCCAATTCCTTAAATCCTTCAGGTCTTTCAGCATAATTTTTTGAGGCATTTGCGGGAGTATCACGTTTCATCCATACATCTTCAGGTCTGGTTGTAGTATTATTCAATGGTCTTAATGCCTCGTTAGCTCTTAAATCGTTAACATCAGGCTTATTTTGTACTGACTGAGAATCTGCCTGTAATGAAATAACGTAAAACGATAGCCCACATAACATAATTTTATACGCATTGAACATCTGAACTCCTTTTTTATCATTTGTTTTAATATAATAAGATTATAACAAATGCCCATTACATAAATATATCATTACTCAAAAAATCACATCATATTAATGCACGTTTTGTTTTTCCAGCATATATCTTTCATGAGCTCTTTTATGCCGTCCATTAGTTTCTTTTAAATGATCGAAATCAAATGTCACTGTATAATCATGTTGTCTGCGCTCTTGATCGGACACATCAATTTTCCCACAGGCTCTTTCCATATTATCTATGTAATTTCCCTGTATAGGATCCCTATAAGCTATTGTTGTATCGGATCCAGCTTGCAAAAGCATGAAAGGCATTTCCTCATCTTTCCAATCTAATGCCTGACTATTTGATTTTTTTGACGGACACGAAAATGTTCTGAGTAAAGGCGTGCAACCAGACTGATCAACTGCATTGATCAAATGTAATTGATCTCTTTTTTTTGCCGCCTCAAGCAATACTCGCATAACATCACGATTGAGCACCGCCGCATGAAATGATAAATCTCCTTTTTTATCATGCACCGTTAAATGTGCGCCCTTTTCAAGTAAAAGTGCACATGCTTGAACACGCTCTTGGCAATGGCCCGTTTTAAGATCGTATGAATTAGCAGCCTGAACTAACGGAAGTTCACCTTCAAGGGTTTGGTGATTTAAATCTGGATTATGTGCAGCAATAGTTCTTAGAAGTTCAACTCTTTTGGGATCATTCGCTGCAAAACAAGCAACTTCTGCAAACACATATTTAGTCAGCGACTCGCTTTTCGTAGCTTTTATTACATCTAATTTTTGTACTAACTTTTCAGGTTTAGTTTCTAAAATTTTTCGTGCTGACCCAGTAAAATGTGGCATATTGCTAAAGCAGCTTTTTCTTGCTGATACTACTTGCTGTATCGCTTCTTTTGTTCGCTCATCGCCTTGTTCATATGCGTGGGTTAATTCAGCATCAAGTTCTTGTAGCGTTGCTTCTTTTTCTTGCTGCTTTATATCTTTGGAATAATTTTTTTGTCGCATCGAATTCAACAATAAAGGTTGAATTAAGCTTTCAGAATTTAGGCTTGCATTCACGCTTGAGCTCATGATTAGGAATAATATTGATGCGACAAAATTTATTTTTTTCACAAAAACCTCATTTAAAGAATTAAACAACCGCACCTTCTGCTTTAAGCAACGCCTTCTTTTTTTCAATGCCCCATTTATAACCACCAAGTGCACCGTTTTTTCTTATCACTCGATGACACGGAATAAAATAGGCGATCTTATTTTGACCCAACGCATTTGCAACAGCACGAAACGCTTTAGGATTTCCTATTGCAATAGCAAGTTCTTGATAGGTTACCGTTTTTCCTGCCGGAATGCACATCGCAGCACGCCATACGCGGCATTGAAAGGGCGTGCCTTTAAAAGATATATTTTTTGTGTCTATTTTTTGATCAATTTTTTTTGGCATTGCATCTACAAATACTGCACTCGCTACACCGGAGCTATCCATTTCAATTGTAATGATGCCTGCAGGAGTTTGATAGTATATAATGTTCATTTTTCTTCTGCCTTTTTTTTGCCCGAACTCCAGGAGAGCTTTCCGGCTAAATTTGAAACCATCGCAGGAATATAAGAAGAAGAAGAAGAGGACGCCGTCGTCGCTGGTGAGCAAGCTGGCACTGTTGTTCTTGGCAAAGCTTGATCGGCCACTTCGTTATCTGTTTTATCTTCTTCTTTCTTTTTCTTATTCCGAGATTTCTGTGCTCTTGCCGTCTCTTTTTGTAAATCATGCAAAGCCAATGTAGTTTGCAAAACATAATTGCCAGAACTTATGGCCCTAAAAGTATCATGATGTTCATCAGGTTTATCTGGGCAAGCATCAGCATCAAGCAACATTGCCCCTACTGATAATGAAGGATTTGAGGTTATTGGATTATCATGCTTAATATGCCTTGCCCATTTTACAAGTGCCGTTTCCTGTTTGTTATTTTGCAAATCAACAAAAGCTAATTGCTTTCTTTGCCTAGCATACTTTATTAATACACCAGTTATCAGTGGTTGCTTTATTGCAAGCATCAATGCTGTATCGCCGGTTTGCTCATCAGTAACATCTAAGTTCGCTCCTCGCTCTAGCACAAAATCGCACAATTTTGCACGATGTTCATTTTCGCTAGAATTTCCTGCGCAAGCAATGAGATTCAAAAGTGGATATCGCCATCTACCAATTACAGCCGGCTGATTAAAATCTATATCCTGCTGCGCAAGCATAGGATCTTTTAATGATCGTGCAGCAATACTCTGTAGCATTTTATTATAAATTTGCTGACGCTTATGATACTCACTTAATCTATTTGATCCAATGCTAACTATCTCATCATTGGTAGCATCAGTAAGTAATCGCGCTATCAAATTATGACTACCCTCACCAAAAGTAGGTTGATAGCTGCCACATAAACCACATAAAACAGGAGTTCTTTCTTGATCATGTTTTTTAAAAATCCCTTTTTGTTGTGCTTGAATACGAGGTTGAGAGCGTCCAAAATTTTTTCCCAATTCATCGTCAATTTCACGAAACATTTCTTCTTTTGTGGGAAGCCTTGGTCTTGATTGCCCGACAGGCAACAAAGGAATTGCATACTCATCTGGCTCATGTGCTTTAGCTTTGTGCCCACTTGCAACTAATGGCCCACCAGAGAATATTAAAAATATGGCGCCTATTAGCTGTATATTTTTTTTCATACACTCATCCTTTTATTAAAGCTTATACACTCATTTTAACTATGATAAAAAATATCATGTTAAAGCGATAATAACAAAAATTAATCAATAACATTGCACCATATTGTTGTCTGTCTGACAAAAATTAACTACTATAGGTACATACCCTCTAGAAAATTTATAAAAATTAAGGAAATAGTTATGCACAAAACGCCACTGTATAAATGGATTATATTATTATTAATTCCATTGCTGGGCATCGCATTGATCGTGTATCGACGATTAAGTTATAAGCCACCTATATCACATCATTATCAAGGACATGGGGAAGTTGTTCCTGTTGAACAGGAAACAGAAAAGCAAACTCCAGAAGTTGCTTTGCCAGAACCTACAATCGAAGACAAACCGGTAGAAGAAACAAAAACACAAGAAAAAAATGAGGAACAACCCGCATTTTCTCCCGAAGAATTGGAAAAAAAAGAGACGCCACAACCGGTAAAAGAAATTAAAACACCGGTCAAAACAAAAAAACCAAAAAATTTGCATGAAAAAAAAGAATCCATCCGTCGCCAAGGCTATGGAGGACAAGGCAAACAAAAAGCAAAAGCTGCTGCTGCAACAAAGCCGGCGCCTAAAAAGAAAATTAAAGAAAACGAAGAAGAAGATCCAGCCTTCGCCAAGCCCTTCGACAAGCTCAGGACTAAAGGCGCTAAGGAAAGCGGAGTTTATCCTGAACAAAGTGAAGGAGCGGACATCGAGCAAAGCTCTCGAAAGCCAACTTCTGGTCTCCAAGAAATCAGCTTAAGTGACGAACTGACAAAAACATCATTTGGCTACAAACACTGGTCAGGCAGATATTATCCAAGCAAGTTCGTTTTAAAATTTAATGACGAGGTTGTCCTTACTTTTGATGGTAAAGAGATTACACACGTAAAAGATAAGATTTCCATTAATCCTGATAAACCACTAAAGGCTCATTTTGATTTTGAATTTTTAGGTGGCAGACGCCTTGGATGGAAAGAGGTAATGTATCAGATTGATAAGAACGCAAATAGTGTAAATATTGATTTTGATTGGAAGGATCCGCAAGATTATCAGATTATACTTTCACCAGCAAAACCTTTATCAACAAAAGGTGGCAACAATCATGATGGGAAGTAACTAGATGATGAGAAGAGAATTATGCCACCTATGGGGCCCCTTTTCAATTTATAGCTACGGACTAGCCATGGCAATTGGCATATTAGTCTTTGTACTGTTATCTCTGCAACATCCATGGCGAGTGAGACTGCTTTCAAAAGAAAAATTTATCGAAGCAGTAGGATTAAGTCTGGTTGTTGGTTTAATGGGTGGTCGCTTATTATTCATTCTGAATTCATTAAGCCGTTTTGACAATTGGAAAGAAGCGTTTGCGTTGTGGAATGGCGGACTTTCGGTTATGGGTGGCATTATCGCCATATTGATCTTCCTTCCACCATTTTTAAAGAAAATTAATGTCCCTGCTTTGCCTCTTTTAGATCTAGCAGCCTTGCATGCGCCGCTATTGCACTCAATTGCGCGACTTGGTTGTTTCATGGCGGGTTGCTGTTTTGGATTGCCAACCAATCTGCCGTGGGCAATTACGTACACCGATCCTTTTAGTGAAGCACCGCTCCACATTCCTTTACATCCAACGCAACTTTATATGGTAGCTCTTTATCTATTCGTTTTTTTGTTTTTTTATCTGTGTTTGCAAAAACGAGTCAAAGCACCGGGGCAAATGCTCATGGCATATTTGATGGCAGAAGGGATAATAAGATTTGGTATCGACTACTTACGCGATGATATGGAATATTTTCCATGGGACACCCGGCACATCATTTCAGCAAATCAGATGCTCGCGCTTGGCATGTTTCTTGCAAGCTTAGCTGGCAGCACTTTTATACATTATAGATATAAGCAACAACGCTAAAATAATTATTTTTGTTTTTTGAGTGTTTGTTCTTTTTCTTCATCATCTTCTGATTCACGTCCTCGCTTGCCATTATCCTTTAATGATGCAGGTGCCGATTGCGCAACAGCATTTAAGGATGGATGTGTCGGTTGCGCGGCAGCCTTTTTAACTTGCAAAAAGCGTGCTCGTTGTTTTGCAATTACATGTTGCGGCAAAACCATACTCGAACTCGAGGCTCGTTGCATCAAATATTCAATAATGTTTTTATTCTCCATATGCACACCACCATGACATAAAGCCAAAGCTTGCAGATTCTTATGAGCTTCAGCTTTTTTCTCTATTGAAGACAAGTCTGCACGTGGATCAGCAGCTAGAACCTTTAACAATTCAAAGCGTTTTGTTCCTTCATGAGAAGTATATACATAACAAACTGGATCATCGTGATACACAGGAATAGAAAAGAATGCTTCCATTCCGCTAGATCGTGAAGGAATAGGTGCTTGAATAGTTCCAATAGGATCTTTCTTGTTATAATGCAATACATCTTGCAATAGTTTTGGATCTCCTATGGCGCAAGCTCTTTTTACAACTTGAGCAAAAATAGCACCCTTTGAATGACAACAGATCAACTCTTGGATATTTTGTGCTTGAGCTAGCCTCTCGACGATATCACTAAAAAAGTCCTTATGCGCCGGCATGTCACATGCTGCTGATTCCAGCATTAATGGGGGTACAGATAATAAATGTGCCGGTATAGGAGAAGATGAGGCAGCCGCTGCAGTAGGCACAAGAGGGCTTTTTTGAGCTCCTTGCCCAAAAAACAATGTGCGCCGTGCTCCACTGCGATTAAACGCGCGAGGAACCCCTGCTCCACTGCCATTATCTGATCCCAAAGCAATGCCACACCACGCAAACAATAAAAATACTGAGTATAATTTCATAATAACCGTCTCCACTTAAAGTTTCTTAAAACATAGCCATATATAAATATACTAAGTTTTGAAAAAAAGTCAAATAGAAAATTTGCCCCGTATGCGGTCAATACGCAGATACATTAATCTTGCATCTGCTCTTGAATCGGCCCAGGTTGGGCTGACCCAGATCGCATATCCTCTTTATGCAAAGCCAAAGCGCTTTCTAGATAAAGATTTCCTTTGCTGAGTGATGCAAAACTATTCCCTTTTCCATCACTTTTAGTTTGACTTGCACCTTGATTAAGCAAATAGCGTGACGTAGCAATTTTCCTATCTTCGAGAGCAACTGAATATCCGGATTGACCTGAGATTTTCCATTGATAACGTGCAAATTTCTCATCACTCCATACTGTACCGGTTCTGTTTGCTATACCACCAGCTCTCACAGCATCTGCAACTTGTACGAGTGCCGTTTTGCCTTCTTTATTTGTAGCTTCGAGCTGAGCACCTAATACTTGTTTGCTTTTCAGATGTGCAACTAATGCTTGCGTTAAAGGCAACGATCTAGGAGCAGCAAGCATCAGCGCTGTATTACCATTTTCATCCGGCACACAAACATCAGCATTTCTTTTAAGCGCTTCTTTCAATAATGCTTCACGATACTCACTCTCGACGTTAACTGAGCTATCAGAATTAAGTTTGCGTGCTTTATCTCTTCCGCCAACAATCGCATGAATCGGATATTTACCATGAACAGATGGCACATTAATATCTTGTGGCATTAAATTCATACAACGTTGGTACGCATCTTGCGATGTTATATCACTCGGAGCATACCAAGTAAAACGATACCTACTCACCTGTTCATGCAGTTTTGGAGCTTTTTTAAACTTTTGATAATCATTGCCAGCAAAGGTGCACATTAATTTGCCAGCTAAGCCTTTAAAGTCCGGTGTGTATGTCCATGCCCGCCAAGGACAGCAGCATGAAACCTCAACGCAACATGCATGCCTATCATGTTCAAGTATTGTCATGGCTTGTTGCCACTTGTTACAGCCGGTAGCAGTTTTATGATCATTTTCCAGCTCCCGGTCCAGATCTGCTAATATTTGTTCTTTTGTTTCAGGCTGTGCAGCTGGTACATTTGACAATAAAACTGGTGCAGATGCAGCATCTCCAGAGTCTATCCTTAATGAAGAAAACTTTTGTGCGGGAGTCGCTGATGATTGTGGTATATCTTTTAGCTCTACATAGTCACTTGCAGTTGCAACCATTGTTGAACATAAAAAAAAGAATGTCATAATTTTTTGCATGTTTATTTTTCCTGAAAATAATTGGTAGAAATAGTCAGATTTTCAAGCAACAAGTATAAGAGATTGTGCCGCTAGAAACAATTTTAATTTTGATTTTAAAAACCTAGTCGACAACCAACTAATTGTTTATACTAATACAAAAAAAAGCAGCTTAGATAATAACAAATTTTTACCTAGTTATTTCAACATACAAAAATGGACCCAGCTGTGAACTTATTTAACTTTATTAAATCAAATCTCTCTATCCTCGATGTTGTAGGTGATCACACTACGCTCAAAAAAGCTGGTCTTTATTGGAAAGGCCATTGCCCTTTTCATAATGAAAAAACAGCATCATTCACGGTAAGTCCACACAAAGAAATCTATTATTGTTTTGGTTGCCAAAGTGGTGGCGATGTCATCTCTTTTATCGAAAAGGTTGAAAACTGCTCACCCATTGAAGCAGCAAAATTATTAATAGAGCGTTATCAACTCAACCCACCTGATGATGTTAGTTTTGAAACTAAAGAAAATAGTTCTGAAAATAAAAAGCAGTATTTCGGGTTGTGCAAATTAGTTTCCGCATGGTGTCATGACAACCTGATTAAATCTCCCCCATTGCTTGATTATCTTAAACAACGTGGATTTTCCCGTGCAACGATCGATTATTTTGGTTTAGGATATTTTCCTGGCGGATTAGTTGCAATCAAAAATCTTCTTACGTTTATGGGAAGATATAATGTTTTGCCTGGCGATTTAGTAGATGCTCATATTTTAAGTGAAGGTAAAACGGTACTCTACTCACCATTTGAAGAGCGAGTTATGTTTCCTATCAAAGATCATTTGGGCAGACTGTGTGGTTTTGGAGGCCGCATATACAAACCCCATGATGAACGCCCGAAATATTATAACTCCAGGGAAAATGAGCATTTTTCTAAAGGGTCATTACTATTTGGCCTGGACTTGGCCAAAAAAAGTATTCAAGAATCTGGGCACGCTTTTTTAGTCGAAGGATACACCGATTGCATGGCCATGATGCAACATGGTTACCCTAATACCATTGCTACGCTGGGCACCGCATGCACTCCTGAGCACCTCAAGCAACTTTCTCGCTATGCAAGCCAGCTTTACGTTCTATATGATGGAGATAACGCAGGTCATCAAGCTATTTTGCGATTAACTGAAATGTGTTGGCAGGTAAGCCTTGAGCTGAATGTTATCTGCTTGCCTTCCAAAGAGGATCCAGCATCATTTTTGGCTTCAGGCCAATCCCTGAAGCCCCTTATTGATAATGCCCAGGATATTTTCCATTTCTTCATAAATTCGCTAGGAAATAAGTTTAGTTCAAAAGCTCTAAGCGATAAAATTGCCTTGATAAGAAAATTGATGGCGATCATCAATACCATTGATGATCCACTCAAAAGGGATATTCTACTCCAAAAAGCATCAAAAACCTTAGAGATCCCCCTTGAATCAATGCAAAAAGAGCTAGCCAGAACCGTTGACAGAAAAGAGGCGCAAGCCCCATCAGGTCAAAGCACAAAAAAAGTGGCCGAACCTGCACTTATTACTCTAGTACCCAAGGTGGAAAAAAGAATATTTTGTGCTATAATGAATAATATGCAATTATTTAATATTCAAAATGAAAAATACCTTCTTGAGTATCTTCCCAACCCGTTATGTGATATACTAAAAAAGTTAAAGGTATTAAAAAATGAGCATGATAGCGTAGACTTTATTGAATTTTTCGACAAACTTAACGATCATGAAAAACAGTATGTGAGTAAACTGTTGTTGGAACATGAAGAAGATACGCAACCAGAAACTTTTGAACATTTGTTGCTGCAGTTACATAAAAAAAATTGGAAAGTAGTTGTGCATACAATAAAAACAAAATTAGCAGAAGCTAAAAGTAGTGGCGACACTGAAAATGAAAAAAAAATAATGCAGGACTTCCTTGAGTTAAAACAAGCTATAGTCGGAAAAAATATTATTTAATTAGGGACGTTTATGGTAAAAAAAACAAATGATACAAAAAAAAGTGAGCTGCAAAAGGTTGGCGCAAAAAAAACATCTTCTGCCAAACAAACTCCAAAAGCACAACCGGTTAGTTCAGCTGTAACAAAAGCTCAAACTACCAAAGCCTCTCAGAAAATAATGCCCAAGACTATAGATACTGCTAAAGTTACAAGTAAAACCACAAAAAAAGGTATGCCTGCAAAAGAGAATATTGCGCCGGACAAAGATATTTTTAGCGCATCATCACCATTAGATGATATAGCCGATCTACATTTAGATGATCTGCATGATTTAATCGACATTGGTGAAGAAGAAGAAACAAAGCCAAAAGCGCTGATGGGCAAAGCAAAATCTTTGGCTGCTGCAAAATCTGCTTTAGCATCTGCAGCAAAAAAAGGCATTCCCGGCAGCGAACTTGATCTTAAAAAAGAATTGATCGACGAATTTATCGAAAAAGGAAAACGAAATACTGTTTTGACCTATGAAGAAGTTATCGAATTCTGTGACAAATCTCATTTAGCAGAACAAGAAACTAATGACTTGCTCAAAACCTTAGAAAAAGAAAATGTTGAACTTATCACACAGGAAGAGCTTGAAAGTTCCCAACAAGATCTTGATACCTATGAAGCAGAAGAACCTCTTGAACGTACTACCAACATCAAAGCTAAATTGGAAACTTCTTTAGAATTACAAGCCGAATCTCTTGAAGATGAAGATGAGGATAGTGATGAGGATGATCATGAACAAGTACGTAGCGAAGCATCTCAAGTTACCGATGGTGTAAAATCCTATTTACGAGATATTGGTAAAATACCTTTATTGAACAAAAAAACGGAAACAACTATTGCTGATATGATCGCAGCAAGCAAAAAAGAATCTATTGATGCTATTTCAAAATTCCCTTTTATTCATAAAGAGTTCGTTTTAATAGGTGAAAAATTACTGAAAAATAGCGCTCATCCAAAAGATATCATTCAGTTTTCTGAATTTGATGAAGAAAATTTGCCTAAGATCGACGAAGAAAAACAAGCTTTGATGGCTACGATAAATAAAATCAAAGACTTGATTGAAAACGAAGAAAGAATTTACATAAGTTATCGTGGTAAACTTGATTCTCAAGCAAAAAAAGATGAGATGTTAAAGAAGGTTAAGCTCAATAAAGAAGATATTGGCAAAACCATTCAATCGATTAAATTAGCAAATAAGCTCATTCGTAAAATGGGCAAAAAAATAGAAAAATTTTATAATAAAATTCAAGAAAAAGAAGAGCTGATAAAGCTTTGCCAAGGGCAACTGAAAGAGTTTACCAGCAAAAATTTAAACGCTGATCAATTATTTGCAAAAGATGAAATAGAGCGCACATTCCGCGGCTCGCTCAAAGCGATTAAAAAACTTGAAGCTGAAGTTGGTGTGCCTAAAGATTTAATCTCTAAATATTTTAGACAGTTGCTCATTGCTCAAGCAAATGATAAACGTGCAAAAGATAATTTGGCAAAAGCAAACTTGCGTCTTGTGGTCAATATAGCAAAGAAATATGTAAACCGCGGTCTACATTTTCTTGATCTGATTCAAGAAGGTAATATCGGTTTGATGAAAGCGGTTGAAAAGTTTGAATTTGAGCGTGGCTATAAATTCTCGACCTATGCTACCTGGTGGATTCGTCAAGCAATCACTCGCGCAATCGCTGATCAGTCACGTACCATTCGTGTACCAGTGCATATGGTTGAAACGCTTAACAAAATAAATAAAATTAAGCGTACGTTCATTCAAGAGCATGGAAGAGAACCATCTCATGCTGAACTTGCTAAAGAGCTTAATTTAGATGAAAAGAAGATCAAAAATATCATCAAGATTTCTAAAGAACCTATTTCATTAGAAACTCCTGTCGGTGATAGTGAAGATGCTTCGATCAAGGATTTCATTGAAAACGAAAATGAGTTCTCACCTTCCGATACGGTGGCAAGCAACGATCTTAAAGAACGCGTACGCGAAGTACTTAAAACATTAACGCCACGAGAAGAAAAAGTTCTCAAAATGCGTTTTGGTATTGACGTTGCTTCAGAGCATACACTGGAAGAAGTTGGTAAAGATTTTTCTGTAACCAGAGAACGTATTCGTCAAATTGAAGTAAAAGCATTACGAAAACTACGGCACCCATCACGCAGCAAGAAACTTCTGACCTTCTTTGAAAAAGAATTATCTGAAGAGTTGCAAAATGAACCGTTTCCTGATGATACTGATATAGATGCAAAAGACATTGATACGGATGTGGAAGATGATGAATAAAGAAAAAAAAGAAACATTGATAAAAAAGGCGGATGACCTGTCCTCCGAAGCTTTAGCGAAGGATGACGATCCAGCCGCCCTGATAAGTTACAGCGGGGATAAATAGGTATGGAATCACTACTTACAAGCCTACGAACCCCTGTTATATTATTTTTTGTGGCCCTTGGATTGCGTGCAATTTTTTCTTTCTTGGAAACTACTATCACTGCACTACGTCTTTTTAAACTAAAGGAGCTTGCTCAAACAACGGGACATTATGAAGCCTTGTTCCAAGCCCTTGAGCAAAGCCCTCATCGTGTGCTTATCACTATTTTAATTGCCAATAGTTTAACGGACGTAACGTGCGCGGCTTTAGCAACACATATTTCTGAAACAATATTTTCCTATTTAAAATTCTCAAGCGGATTTGGATTTTCAATAGGTATCGCTTTTGCTTCTGTTGCGATCATTGTGTTTGGTGAAATTATTCCTAAAAATTTAGCCAAAGGAAGCGGCGAGCGATTATTTAAATCGATGTTATGGCTTACCAACTTAGTGTATTACGCATTATATCCACTGGTAAGTTTCTTGATCAAAGTATCCGATTTTCTTGTCTTTAAAATCATGGGTAAAAAAGCGTATGAAAGCGGCAGCGAATGGGTTTCTTCTGAACGCGAAATTCAGTTTTTGATCGATTACATTAGCCAACAAGGGTTAATGGAAACAGAAAAAACTGAAATGTTACAAAACATTTTTGAGCTTGGTCAAACACAAGTTAAAGATGTGATGAAACCGGAAACTGATATTATTTCCATAGATGTTAATGCAACAATTAAAGACACGTTAGAACTATTTTCCAAGCACCAATACACCAGAATGCCTGTATATGAAAATCAAAGTGATAACTTCATTGGTATGGTGCACCAAAAAGATATTTTCGTTTTATTGTCGCGCAATGAGACTAAAACGCTGCGTGAAATCATGCGTCCTATTATGTTTATTCCTGAAAGCATCCGCGTTAATCAACTACTCAAAGAGTTTCGTCAACAGCAAATGCACATTGCTATCGTTCTTAACGAACATGGCAGCTGCATTGGCCTCATAACATTGGAAGATGTACTTGAAGAAATTGTGGGCGAAATTAGCGATGAGCATGAGCCAATTCCAGAGAAAATCACCCCGTTAAAACAAGGTGGTTGGTTGGTGGATGCCAGCGTAGAGCTAGAAGATTTAGAAGCGGTACTAAAAATCATTTTTGACACGGATGAATCGGTAACCCTTGGCGGATTTTTAACCGAGCAGTTGCAGCATTTGCCTAAAAAAGGTGAACGAGTGCTTTATAAATGTTTTTATTTCCAGATTCAAAAGGCTTCCCAAAAGCGTGTGTTCCAAGTTTTAGTTTTTGCTGAAAAATCTGATTTGCCTGTGGAATAACCATGAAATTTATAAAATCATTATTACTCTGCACTCTCACTTTTACACTTTCAAGCTTTGCCTCATCTGCATCAACTCAAAAATCATCGATAGATGAAAGACAACAAGAAAGTCCTAAAAAAGAAATACCTAGTCAACCATCAAGTGCAAAAGCAAAGCCACTGGGTGACGCCTATCATCATACTCCAGGCACCTCACTTGCAAAGATTTTTGCTGATGCTTGTGTTCTAAAATATTTAGAGGGTGAGAACATTTTAAAATATTTAAAAGAAGAGCGCCCAGTTTTAATAGCCCAAGTGTACGGTACCAATGCTTCCCAAAATCCTGAAAAATTAAAGCAACTATGTTCAGAACAGGTACGCCTCCTAGTACAGTGGCCAGATCCAAGGCTGCTAGCACATATAAAAGGTGAACGTGAAGACTTAATAGAGGAAAATACAACATTGCAACAATCAACAACTGTTCAAAAAAATACATCTATAAACAGTACCTTTCATTCTGCCAATGGCGCAACAGAAACAATATCTTTAGAAGAATAATTAGAGGCATTCATGAAATTTATAAAATCATTATTACTCTGCACTCTTACTTTTTCACTTTCAAGCTTTGCGTCATCACGTCACCTTGGTTGGTATACTTTTTCAACTGGTGGAACGTTGATTGAAAATGCGAATGGCTCATGGACGTACATCCGGTCCTTCAAAGAAATAATATCAATGAAAAAAAGCATTGCGTCAGCAGCAGAGGATGCTAGAAATATACCGTGGTTGGAATCTCATATACAAATATTACAAACAGAGAGAGATGCTCACTACGAAGTTAAAAGAAGATGTAATGCTTCACTTTATTCTGCTTTTTTTTGGCTCGATGAGGTTGGCAAGGCTATTGACATAGGAACAGGAAAATTAGAAAAAATAAAAAAAGATGAGAAACTTAAAAAACTTGAACAAGCTCATACTCAAGAAATAGCTAGCAGAAAACAAGCTCAAGCCAAGCAAGCGCATCCACATACAATGCTTAATCAAGTAATCCAAAAACAATAAGGCCACTCATGAAATTTATAAAAACATTATTACTCTGCAGTCTCACTTTTTCACTTTCAAGCTTTGCTTCATCTCGTAGTCTTGATTGGCGTGCTCATTTCGATGGTTCAGCAGAGATTGAAAATGCGGATGGCTCATGGACGTACATGCGATCAATTGGTGAAATAATATTAGAAAAAAGTAGCATTGCGTTGGCAGCAGAGGATGCTAGTAATATACCATGGTTGGAATCTCATATACAGACGTTACAAACAGAATCAGCAGCTGACCGCGAATTCAACAGAAGATGTAATTTGTCGCCTGGTATTAGTGCCGCGTGGAGCGTAGAGGTCTTCGATGCTATTGAAATAGGAAAAAAAAAATTAGAAAAAATAAAAAACAAAGAGAAACAACTTGAACAAGCAAGAATTCAAACAGCTGCACAAAAACAAAAACAAAAAGAATTAAACTCTCCTCGTTTACAAGGAGTGCGTGATGCGGCTCAAAAATTTCTACAAGAACATCCAAATGTGAATATGAATGACATTGCAGCAGCACTGACACAAAAACAAAAATCAAGCGGATCAAAATAATTAGGACCATTCATGAAATTAATGAAATCATTATTAATTTGCTGCCTTATTTTCTCCTGTTCAAGTTTTTCATCAGAACCAAAACCACTAAAAATAAATCCTTCACATTCTATTCTTAAAAGTGACAAAGAAATCGAGTTAGAACAAGATTTTGCATCACAGCCTATTTTTAAATCTAAAATAAAGGAACTAGAGGATGAACGAGCAGAGCTACAATACACTAGTCCATACCATGTCAATGTACAAAGAGACAAAGTCCAGGATACACAGCGTATGGCTCAGATAGAGAAAAAACTGAAGCGTTACTATTTTCTTCAAAAACTAGCCGATCAGCCAAAAATTAGCCGACAAAATTTTAATCAGAAACATGCTCATACAACGCTGCATCACGTATTGCAAAAGAGATAAGGAACACTATGAAATTGATAAAATCATTATTACTCTGTACTCTTACTTTTTCACTTTCAAGTTTTACATCATCACCGAAAACAAAAGATAAAGCAGAAAGTATTGCAGGCATTATATACAACAATAGAGAAGCCATATTCTATTTAAGGGAACATTATGAGAAGCAGAAGCTTAATGATGAAGAAATAGTAACGCTGGCCAAAATAGCAGATGTTCCAAATCCCATACCAAATTATGGTGATGTTCACGTACCTCCCTGTCCAATAATGGATAATATGTTGGCAGATTCCAGACCGGAAGCAAAATTAAATAAGTACTATCTAGGACTTTTAAAAGATCGTCAGGAGCATTTAACCTCGGAGCAAAAAGTAGAACTAAAAAGTATTTTGGCAGCAAAATGAAAAAGTTCTTTTTGTTCTTTATATTATTCTCTGCCCTTGATATACACGCATCCCAACAAACTTTGGCTATGCCTAAACCCATTAAGCCTGTTAGGTTTCTACAAATAGACCTCGATGCAATTGATAATAAACAAATGGAACAACAGGCAAGAAATCTTCATGCCAAGAACAAAATCAAAGAGCAGCATCTTCGCACACACTTTACACACAAAATACTTCCCAAGATATCGTCACATACAAGTTGTACAATTCATCATGAAGATGGCGCAACAGAAACAATGTCTTTAGAAAAATAGTTAGGACATTCATAAAATTGATAAAATCATTATTCAGTGGGATTATTTGCTGGCATATTCGGGATTAAAATTGTTGCACCCTCCAATAAAAAATAAGGACATTCATGAAATTAATACACATATTGGCAATCAACATATTAATGATCAGTACCGCAAGTTTTAGTTCAAGTTCATCTTTTTCTTCTTCTTCGGCACAAACAGATGAAGAAGAAAAAGAGATTGAACAATTGGCTTGCCGTATACAAACTAAATTTCTAAAAGACAATGCGAAAAAACAAGGATCCCCTTCTAACAAACTAGGAAGACCTCAACACTATTCATCTGAATCGCATGCGCTACTAAATTATCTTGAACAAAATATGGAACAACAGGCAAGAAATCTTCATGCCAAGAACAAAATCAAAGAGCAGCATCTTCGCACACACTTTACACACAAAATACTTCCCAAGATATCGTCACATACAAGTTGTACAATTCATCATGAAGAT
>Ga0206920_1025_pt2 | contig 52160 bp, 54 predicted proteins | sample Alteio_BWOrgHeat_65_FD_152934 | JGI IMG/M metagenome (GOLD analysis project Ga0206920, IMG submission 152934) | Enriched cells from forest soil in Barre Woods Harvard Forest LTER site, Petersham, Massachusetts, United States -... | ecosystem: Environmental > Terrestrial > Soil > Temperate forest >...
TCGGTTTTTCGCTTTTAAATCGCTATAATTTTGACCAGTTTTTGATTCTTCAAAAAATATTAAGGTAATTATATGATTAAAAAAATAATGATGGTTTTGATTTTGTTTTTGTTTTCATCTGTTTCGGTTTGGGCTGCCGCTACTTCAGACGCTTATTATCAGGCGGGAAACAAGCTGTATATGCAGGGCAATTATGATTTGTGTATTAAATATTACAAAGCGGCCATTCAAGTTGACCCCCAAAATTGGAAAGCTTATCAAGCTCTCGGCAGCTGTGAATATCACATGGGCAAGACGGATGACGCGATCCGCGATTTTAATCAGAGTCTCGCTATCAATCCCAATAATCCGGCCCTTCAAGGCTTTGTGAATAAAATCTCAACGAGCCCGGCGGTTCCGCCCGCGCCTTCCGCTCAGACCCGGACTATGATTTATGGAGACAGACGTTTGCCAAAACAAGGCGGTATTGATTGGTGTCTGGGATGGAGCGTGGATAACATGAGCTACCAGGATTTGGTAACCGATTTCGCGCCGGTGACGCTTACCTTTGCTTCCGAACCTATCGGTGTTGAACTTTATGCGGGCGCTGATTACAACCTTTCTCAAAATTTTGAATTAGGTGCGCAACTTCAATACATCGACAAGGAACCTGAATCAATTTCCAGTATTTATACGACGGATGGATATATTTTTCAGGAATCATGCGCGGGCCTGGCGGTTGAAGGCAAATATTTACTGCCGCTCAGCGACCAATTCCGGCTTAGTTTTGGCGCTCAAGTTGGTTATTACACTTTGGTGGGAACTACCTATAGTTATTCCGATGGATATTTTTCTGCGAACTATAATTTAAACGGTTCTAGTGTGGGTGAAGTTATTGGGGCTGAACTCGAATGGGTAATGGATCACGGAGCCTGGGCTATCGATTTTGGTTTAGGTTACCGGGCTTTGAGCTTTGGAACAATTACCTATACAGCGGACACATCTTCGTCTTCCTATTCGGGTTCAGGAGCGGCTACTTCTACAGCCCAAACATTGAAGAGTGTTAGCGGCGGGAATTTCACGATGGATTTTTCAGGGCCTCGAGCGAATTTTGGAGTTCGATTTTTTTAAGGCAGGCACATGGCAAAACAGTACTGGCTAATGAAGGCTGAAGAAGAAGCCTATTCCATCGAGCAATGGAAGAAAGATAAATCCATTTTTTGGGACGGGGTGCGCAATTACACCGCCCGCAATTTCATGCGCGACCAGATGAAAAAGGGCGACGGCATGTTTTTCTATTATTCCAACGGCAAGCCCAGCGGTATCGTGGCTATTGGCGAAGTAGTCAAAGAAGGCTATCCGGATCACACGGCTTTTGACCCCAAAGATATTCATTACGACCCCAAGAGTGACCCGAAAAAGCCTACCTGGTACATGGTGGATGTAAAGTTTGTGAGGGCCTGCAAACAGATTGTGGGGTTGGATTTACTGAAGAAGGTGCCAGGTCTGAAGAACATGAAGCTCTTTAAAGAATCCCGTCTGTCCGTTTCGCCGGTGACTGAGGCCGAGTGGAAAATCATCATGAAGATGATCGACGCTCAATAGGTTAAAAGATTTTAACGCTTTCGATGGAAGGCGAGCGGTCCTTGGCCGCTTCTCCCGGTATCTCAAAATAAATCCAGGTATCGCCCACCCGGCCTGTGGCCGGAATCACGGTAGCCCAGCCTCTGGCGATCGGCGTGAGGGATGGCGCGAAAACGGGCCCCAGCTGGAATAATAAAACATTTACGGCGTAAACCGTGCCCGGTTGGGGAGCTGACAGATCTTTTTGTGTCCAACGGCTCCAGTTCATTCCATAGAGCGTAGGCTCTACCGCTCCGCCAAATTGGGCGAGCTTGATATTTTTCCAGCCGCGCTGCCTGGCTGTCTCCGCCAGTCTTTTTATATCCTGCCCCATATCGACATTGGAATCGCCCAGATAGTAGATCTTTTTATTCCAGCTCACCCAATCGTTGTAATAGCTGATCATATTCGGGGTGCTGGCGAGGACACTAGCCGCGTGCCAGAGCAGAAGACCGATCACTAATATTTTCCCCGCGGCTTTTTTTTGCCACAGTTTTTCCAGCAGAAAAGCCGCCATTAAAATTAAAAAGGGATAGATCGGCAGAAGATAACGAACGCCCAAATTTTGAACGGGAAGAATACAGGCGAAGAAAAACAGGGCAGGCAGCCAAAGCCAGGCGGGAATTTCTTTTTTACGCAGGCCGTCCACGATGACGCGGAGGGTTAAAAGTGAAAAGGGAAGCGTGCTTTTGAGAACGAAGGCCGCGGGGAAATAAAACCAGTGATTGAACGGGGAAGCGACACCCAAAAAGTAAGTCGGGTGATGCAGAGAGAACATGTTGAGCACCGAAGCCAGGTTGAGCCAAAAATAAACTAAGGGAAACCAATGGTTTTTGTCGAAAAGGGTGCCAGGCAGATAAACGGCGCAGATGAAAATGAGAAAGGCCGCGGACAACCAGATCCAGTTTTTTTAAAATTTTTGAAAGCTGGGAAGAAGAGGATGACCGCCAATAATGAAAAGCTTCTAAGAGCATGAGCGCGGGAATGATAAATAAGGCTGAAAATTTCGAGCCAACTGCCCCGCCGAGCAGAGCGCCGGCCGCCAGGCTCCAGAGTGAATCCTGATTTTCGAGATGCTTTTGAAAGGCGAGGACCGCCGCCAAAATGAAAAAGGCCGCCGGGACATCGGATCCGCATTGGGCGGAAAAAGCGGAGAGGGTGGGTTCAAAGGCCCAGAGCGCCAGGGCCGAAAGAGTAACGATAGGATGGCTTTGGCGGGTCAGCCCAAAGAGCAGCAGACCAATGCCCAGGCCAAATAAAAAGGTAATGAAGCGGCAGCGTTGAAGCATGGTCTCGAAGATGTCTTTATTCAGCACGAACAGAAATTGGTAACCCCGAAGCTGGCATTGACCCATATTGAAATTAAGAAATGATTTAAATCGATCGAGACGGGATTGGTCCCTTTTGTCCAGCATCGCCAAAGAGTCGCCCGGTTGAAGATGGTCGAGGCCCATATCCCCATTGCCCGCGTCTTTGACGTCCATGAATTTCAAAGGCAAAGTCTGCAGCATTTTTAAAAAAACCGGGTGGGTACCGTTGGAAATCACATCACCTTTCCAACAGGCGTAACCGTCGGCGATATCCATGGGTTCATCATCGGTGGGCGAGTCGTTGACGATACGCGGAATGACTTGAACGGAAAATAACAGGGCGAAAACCAAAAACCAGATCCAGGGGTTTGAGAAGCGGGAAGAAAGCATGGGTTTATTTTAAGCGGTTTTGGCCGGGGGTAAAGAAAGGGTTTATAAAGGTTTGACGGCTTTAAACCGCAACCGCACGTAATCCGCGGTCCAATGACCCTGATTGTCGAAAAGTTGAGGCCGCACCGCTTCTTGAACTTCCTCTAAAAAGACCGGAATGTCTTCGGGGCTCAACTCGGCCAGATAGCTTTTGCGGAAAGTTTTCACCCAGGCTTTGGCGTCATGGGGCAGGGGAGTGGGCCGGTCAAAGTGTTGAATGAACTCGACTTTGAACCCGCGTTGTTCCAGCAGAGCCTGATATTCCTTGGGTGAGGGATAAAAATTAGGATCGGGGACTTTGCCCAGCAGGCCGCGCTTTTGAAGAGACGCGCGCATGGCGGTTTCCAGCTGATTCACATTTCCCTTGCCGCCCATTTCGGCCACAAAGCGGCCTCCCGGCTTGAGTGCCCGGTAAACACCCTCGATGACTTTTTCTTTTTGTTTCATCCAATGAAGCGCGGCATTGCTGAAGACCGCGTTGAATTCTTCTTTGAACGTCAGCGCCTGGCCGTCCATGAGGTGGGCATCGACGCCTAACTCTTTGGCGCTTTGAATGAAGCTGTCGCTGGAATCTACGCCTACCACTACACTACCCTTGTCCATTAACTGTTTGGCCTGAATGCCATCACCGCAGCCCAGATCCAAAATCCGCTCACCCGATTGGGGAGCCAGAAGATCCATCACGCCCGCGCCGAGGTTCGTCACGAAGCGGGCGTTTTGATCGTAATCTTGGCTATTCCAGGTTTGTTGGGCCATGGGCCCTCCTAAAAATCAGTACCCCGAAACGTAGGGGAGCTTCTTGGCGACTTCGGCTGTCTTAGCCGCGTTGGCCAACAAAATTCCCGTGGTGTCCCAGGTGCCATTGACCAGGGCGTTGCGCTTGGATTCATGGATATCGAACTTCAAGTGCTCTTTGCCATCGGCTAGGAGAACTTTTTTATCCAGATCCAAAGTGAAATGGGTTGCCGGCTTTTCCTTCGCCAGAGCCTGCAGTTTTTGCATGTCGGCCTGGCTGACGGTGGCGGTCGGAATGCCCAGCATGGTGCAGTTGCCCGCGAAAATTTCCGCGAAGGACTCACCAATGATGGCTCTCACACCCCAGCGCATGAGCGATTGGGGAGCGTGTTCACGGGAGGAACCGCAGCCGAAGTTTTGGTTCACAAACAAGAGATGAGAACCCTGGAACTGAGGCAGGTCAAAGGGATGGCCCTTGGGTTTGCCCTCGGCGTCAAAGCGCTCGTCATAAAAGGGATATTGGCCCATGTTAGTGAAAGTAATCTCTTTCAAATAACGGGCGGGAATAATGCGGTCCGTATCAATGTCATTGCCTTCGACTGGGACTGCCTTGCCTTCGATTTGATTGATCTTGCTCATGCCATCACCTCCCGGATATCAGCGACTTTGCCTTCGATAGCCGCCGCGGCCACCATGGCCGGACTCATCAACATGGTTCTTCCTGTTTTGCTGCCCTGACGGCCGATGAAATTGCGGTTCGAGGACGAAGCGGAAATTTCATTGCCCTGCAGCTTGTCGGGGTTCATGGCCAGGCACATGGAACAGCCGGCCTCACGCCATTCAAACCCAGCTTCGGTAAAAATTTTATCCAGCCCTTCTTTTTCGGCCTGCAGTTTGACCTGTTGGGAGCCCGGCACCACAAAGGCGCGGACCGATTTGGAAACCTGACGGCCCTTGGCGACTTTCGCGGCCTCACGCAAGTCCGAGATACGGCCATTGGTGCAGCTGCCGATAAAAGCCACGTTGATCGGAGTGCCCTTGATGGACTGGCCCGGCTTGAGTTCCATATGCTTGTAAGCCAGCTCAACGGTTTTCACTTCGTCCGCGGAGAAAGAAGCCACCGCTGGCAATTTGTCGTTCACGCCGACGGATTGGTCGGGCGTGATACCCCAGGTGACGATCGGTTCAATGTCTTCGCCTTTAAAGGTGACGATATCGTCATAGACCGCGTCTTTGTCCGAGGCGATGGATTTCCAATGCGCCACGGCTTTGTCCCACTTGTCCGCGGCAGGCGAATAAGGGCGGCCCTTCAAATAATCAAACGTCGTTTGATCGGGGTTCACATAACCGATACGGGCTCCGCCCTCGATGGCCATGTTGCAAACCGTCATGCGCTCTTCCATGGTCATGGCGTCAAATACTTCTCCGCCGTATTCGTAGGCGTAACCAATGCCGCCCTTTACGCCCAGCTTCTGAATGATATAGAGGGTGACGTCCTTCGCGGTAACGCCCGGCTTCAACTTGCCGGTCACATTGATGCGGCGAACTTTTAAAGCATCCATAGATAAGCACTGGGTGGCCAACACATCGCGCACCTGAGTGGTGCCGATACCGAAGGCCAGAGTACCAAAAGCCCCATGAGTGGAAGTATGCGAGTCGCCGCAGGCAATCGTCATGCCCGGTTGGGTTAAACCATTTTCGGGTCCAACGATATGCACGATGCCCTGTTTGCCTGACTTAAAGTCGAAGAAGGACACGCCGAAGTTTTTGACGTTCTTCTCAATCGCTTCCATCATTTGCTCAGCCTCGTTGTCCTGGAAAGGACGGGCCTGGCTCTTGGTCGGCACAATGTGATCGACCGTGGCGAAGGTGCGGTTGGGATAAGCGACCTTCAAACCCTTCTCAGTGATCATGTCAAAAGCCTGGGGGCTGGTGACTTCATGAATCAGATGCAGGCCGATGAAAAGCTGGTATTGGCCCGTGGGCAATTTTTCCACCACGTGGGCGGCCCAAACTTTGTCGTACAGCGTTCCTTTAGACATATAAACCTCTTTAAACAGCGGATGGGATTGATGGAGAAAATATAGGTTTCGAGGAGTTATTTGTAAAAGATATAGTTTCTATGGTATTCATAGTTAATAACTATGGAAACCCACCAACTGCGCTACTTCTTAGCCGTCACCCAAACAGGCCGTTTTACGGCGGCGGCGAAGCAATGCAATGTGTCCCAACCGTCCCTGAGTATTCAAATCGCCAAACTAGAAGAAGAACTGGGTGGGGAACTTTTTGAGCGGGGGAAAAAGGGAATCAAACTGACCTCACGGGGAGAACTGTTTTTACCCCGGGCCAAGGCGATTTTGGGCGAGATGGAATCGGCTCAAGTGGATGCGCTAGCTTTGTCGGGTCTTTCCATGGGGAAGGTTAGTCTGGGCTGCATGCCCACTACCGGCGCGCATTTGCTGCCGCCGATTTTGACGTCGTTTCGGAAAGCTTATCCTCATATACAGGTTCAATTAAAAGAAGAATCCTCACCAGAACTGGCGAAAGATCTGAGCCAGGGCGAAGTGGAGTTGGCCATTCTGGATGAGGCGGGGTTACAGCCGGGGTTAGACCACCAAACCATTTTGACCGAAGAACTGCTGTTGGTTTTACCGGCCAAACATCCATTGGCGGGTAAAAAATCCCTCAGCCTCAAACAAGTAGCAGACGAACCTTTTATTCTGATGAAGTCCGGGCACGGATTCCGTCAGATCACTTTGGATTTTTACCGCAAGGCGGGGCTGGAACCCAAAGTGGTTTTTGAGAGCGGCGGCATTGAGACTGTGCAGGCTCTGGTTGCGGCGGGATTGGGTATCAGCCTGGTACCCCAAATGGTGGCGAAGTTTCCCGGGGTGAGTTACGCCAGTGTTTCACAACTTCACGCGGCGCGTACGCTTTCTTTAGCGTGGCGCAAAAAAGCGCCATTATCCCACGCGGCGGAAGCGCTTAAAAAAGTGATCCTCTCCACGGTTAAACGTTAAAGATTTTTTCTCGTCTTGCTTTCACTCCAAAATCCTTCCTACTATTGCCTCAGTTCATCACAGGAGGGCAATATGAAAATCGGAATTATCGGATCAGGCGTTGTTGGACAAACTTTGGGCGCGAAGCTGGTGGCGCTGGGACACGATGTGGTTTTAGGAACAAGAGACCCGCAAAAGCTCGATGAAAAAAAGAACATGGCTGTCAGTCTGAAAGAATGGCTGGCTTCGGTGCAAAACAAAGCCAAGGTCGTCACCTTTAAAGAAGCAGCCTCTCATGGAGACGTTTTGATTACCTGCACTCACGGACAAATTTCGGTTGAAGCCCTCAAATTGGCTGAAGCGGATAAAGTGGGACCAAAAGTTCTCATCGATACGGCTAACGAATTGGATTTTTCAAAAGGTTTTCCCCCGATGGTTCTGGCATCACAGGACCGCTCGGTTGGTGAAAACATTCAAAAAGCTTTTCCCAACTTGAAAGTGGTAAAAACACTCAACACCATGGCCGCGCCGGTGATGGTTAATCCCAAAGCGGTCGCGGGCGGGGATCACACGATTTTTATGGCGGGTAATGACAAAGACGCGAAAGCGAAAGTGGCTGACTTGTTGAAGTCTTTCGGCTGGTCGGACATTTTGGATTTGGGCGACATCGGCGCCGCCCGCGGCCCTGAAATGTATATGGGTATGTGGATCCGCTTATATGGAACGCTTCAAAACGGCATGATCAACATCAAGGTTCAGCGCTAAAAGCAGGTTTTTATGCCTGCCTGGGGTTTTCAATCCCAGGCAGGTATCTTTCAAGTTACTTCCTTCCTTTTTTGTTTCTACTGTCTATCTGTCTCCATTCTTCCTAACGTGAATCAGGTTGGTCATGAAAATTGAGTGGAGGATGATATGAATATCGCTTTGTGGGTATTGCAGGGATTTTTAGCGTTCGCTTTTGTGATGGCGGGCAGCATGAAGGCTTTTTCCTACGAGAAGTTTAAAAAGCAGGCGGGTGATCACGCGCCTGCTAAAAATTTAGCCCTCTTTATTGGTTTGTGTGAAATTGCTGGAGCGATTGGCCTCATTCTTCCCTGGGCAACGGGAGTGGTTCCGGTATTAACTCCGGTAGCCGCGTCGGCTTTGGCCCTGGTGATGATATTAGGAGTGGGTCACCATCTTCAGCATAAAGACCCCTTTTCAAAAGCAGTTCCGGCGTTCGTTCTTTTTGTTTTGAGCGCTTTAGTAGCGGTGGGGCGTTTCTAAAACTGTCTGAACATAAAAAAGCCTTCTGATTTTGGTCAGAAGGCTTTTTTTATTTAAACTGATTCCAAGATCGCCGCGATGCCCATGCCGCCGGCGGTACAGATGGAAATGAGTCCGCGCTTTTTACCTTCAGTGGAAAGCAGTTTAGCCAGAGTGCCCGTGATACGGGCGCCGGTCGCGGCGAAGGGATGGCCCATCGCCAGGCTGCTGCCCATCACGTTCATTTTTTTGTGGTCCAGCGAGCCGATGGCGGAAGAGCGGCCCAGCACATCTTTGCAGTAGCTGTCACTTTCCCAGGCTTTCAAGGTGCAAAGTACCTGGCCCGCGAAGGCTTCGTGAATCTCAAAGTAATCAAAATCCTGAAAACCCAAGTTGTTGCGGGTCAGCAATTGCGAAACCGCTTTAGTCGGGGCCATGAGTAAACCCGCGCCATGCACATAATCGACTGCGGCCGTTTGAACATCCACAATTTTGGCTAAGGGTTTGGCGCTGATTTTCTTCGCGCCGTCTTCGTTACCAATCAGCAAAGCGGCAGAACCATCGGTAAGGGGCGAGCTGTTACCGGCAGTGAGGGTTCCGGCCTTCATATCAAAAGCGGGTTTGAGTTTGGCGAGTTTTTCTATGGTGGTGTCGGCCCGCAGGGTTCCGTCTTTGGTTAAGCCCTGAAAGGGATAAACCAAATCGTTAAAGAATCCAGCGGCGTAAGCTTTGGTGCCGTTGATGTGGCTGGCCAAGGCCAACTCGTCCTGCGCCTCACGGGAAATTTTCCATTCTTTCACCATGAGCTCGCAATGCTCGCCCATGGACATGAGTGTGCGGGGCTCCCGCACGGCGGGTAGTTGGGGTTTTAAATCTTTCAGCGAGAAATGGCTAAGAACTTTCAACTTTTGGCCGAAGGTTCGCGCGCGGTTGAGGCCGAGTAACAACTTCTTCATACCTTCTGAAACTTCTATAGGAAGATCGCTATTGGTATCTACGCCCGCCGCGATGCCCAGATCAATGGCGCCAGTGTGAGCCTTGAGCGCGATCTGCCAGGCGGTTTCCAGGCTGGTGCCGCAGGCCCGCTGAACGTTGTAGGCGGGGGTATTGGGGTCCAGTTCTGTGGACAAGACGCATTCACGGGCAAGGTTAAAGTCTGAGGAACTGTTGATGACCGCACCGAGAGCTACGTCACCAAGTAAGTGATTTTGTAATTTGAATTTTTTGATCAGTTCATTCAGTGATGCCACCATGAGGTCTTTACGCGTGACGTTGGCATAGTTGGTTTGGCTTTTCACAAAGGGAATGCGGGCACTGCCGAGAACATAGACTGGTTTGGCTGAGGATTTCATATATAGACCGTCCTTTCCGTGGGTAAAAACTAGCACGAGGAAATTTAAAAATATAGGTTGACAGGTACCCTACCTACTAGTAGGATTGTCGCATGGAGGCCGTTATGGAAAAGACAGACACCAAACAAAACATTTTAACCCTGGCCCAGGAGTTCATTCAGGTAAGGGGCTATAACGCCTTCAGCTATCAGGATATTTCAGACCGCTTGAAGATTCAAAAGGCCAGCATTCATCACCACTACCACTCCAAGGAAGATCTGGGAGCGGAAGTGATGGAAGCTGCCCGGGTTCGGTTTATGGATTGGAATGCTTCCCTGGACGCGTCGCTGACGCCTTCCCAGAGGCTGGATTTGTTTTTGGAATCTCTCAATGCCTGGGCCAAGCAAAAAGACCGCATTTGTCTGACCGGTATTTTCAGCGCTGAATGGAATACCCTGCCACCGAAGGTGAAAAAGAAGGTGGACGAGTTCCAAATGATCCGCCGCCAATGGCTGGTCAAAACGCTTGAAGCGGGCCGCAAGAGCGGTGAATTTAAAGGCGGCAAGCCCGTGGAAGAACAGGCGATTTTTATTCAATCGGCTATTCAGGGCGCGCTGCAAATCGCCCGCCTTCAGGAAAAGCCGTCGCATTATCTGGCAGTCGTTGAACAGGTTAAAGAGATGGTAAAAAAGTAAAAAAATTTGCCTCCGTTGCCTACCAACTAGTAGGTCGGAATAAGAAAAGAAAGGATTCAATCATGAAAACCATCCAAAACAAAATCGGAGCGGGGCTGGTGCTGACGGCAGTCTTGATCGCGGGAACGGCCTTATGGATTCAGGCTTCCCACTATGAAAGCACGGACAACGCCTACACCGAAGCCCATGTAGCGACACTGTCGCCGAAAGTCGCGGGGTTAGTAACCGAAGTGCTGGTCGAAGAAAATTACCGGGTGAAAAAAGATCAGGTGCTTGTGCGCATTGATCCCCGGGATTATCAGAACGCGCTGGATTCGCTCAAGGCTGAACTGGGCGGCGTGGAGGCCTCACTGAAGCTGGCGGAGAAAGATTACAAACGCGCTTCCGCCTTATTCGCTGAAGAAGCGGTGCCGGAACAATACCGGGATAACAACGCGACAAAACTTCAGGAATTACAAAAGAAGCGGGATGAGATTCAGGCTCGTATCGCGCAGGCTGAACTTAATTTGAGTTTTACGGAACTGCGCGCCCCGGCGGACGGCATCGTGGGCAAAAAACTGGTGGAGGCGGGCATGGTGGTGAGCCCGGGGCAGCCCCTGGTGTCCTTTGTGGATTCCAGAACGCCCTGGATTGTGGCGAACTTTAAAGAAACTCAGCTTAAAAAAATGACCATCGGCCAAAAGTGCGAAATCAAAATTGATTCCATCGGCGGCAAAAAATTTGAGGGTCAAATTGAAAGCTTTGCGCCGGGCACGGGAGCGACCTTCGCGCTGATTCCGCCCGAGAACGCCACAGGAAACTTTACGAAAATTGTGCAAAGGGTCCCGGTGCGTATTCAATTTACGCCGGATTCCATCCAGGGTTATGAAGACCGCATCGTGTCAGGGTTGTCGGTTGAAGCTAAAGTCCAACTGAACTGAGAAAGCCATGAACGAGAAAGCCACCTTCAAACAATGGATCGCGGTGATCGGAGCCCTCTTGGGTTCCTTCATGGCCATCCTCGATATCTCTATCACCAACGCGTCCCTGCAGGATATTCAGGGCGGCCTGAACGCGACGCTGGATGAAGGCGCCTGGATTTCCACGGCCTATCTGGTCGCCGAAATCGTGGTGATTCCCCTGACCGGCTGGCTGAGCCAGGTGTTTGGTTTGCGCCGCTACCTGCTTTACAGCGCGGCGGTATTCATTGTGGCTTCCATGCTCTGCGGCGTGGCTCACAGCCTGGGCGCGATGATTTTCTTCCGCGTCATTCAGGGTTTCTCGGGCGGGGTGCTCATTCCCCTGGCAGTTACCATCATTCTCACCAATTTGCCGGCGGGCCAAAAACCGCTGGGACTATCGCTCTTCAGCCTGTCGGCCACCTTCGCTCCTTGCATTGGGCCGACGATTGGCGGCTGGCTGACCGTGAACTACGCCTGGCCCTACATTTTCTATATCAACCTCGTGCCGGGCATTCTGTTGATGTTCCTCGTGGGTTACGGATTGGACCAGACCCCGACCAAACTGGAACTGCTTCCACAGGGCGATTGGTGGGGCATCGTTTCCATGGCCTTGGCACTGGGCAGTCTGACCGTGGTACTGGAAGAGGGTGTGCGTAAAGACTGGTTCGGATCGGACCTGATTCTTTACCTGACGATTACCTGTGTGTTAGCCGCTGTTGTTTTTCTGGCGGTAGAAATTCACAATCCTAAACCTTTTATCAATATCCGGCTTTTGCTGCGCCGTAATTTTCTACTGGTGAATTTGGGCGCCCTGGCTTTTGGTTTCGGCATCTATGGCTCCATCTTTATCCTGCCGTTGTTTCTGGCGCAGATTGAGCATTACGACGCGACTCAGATTGGGGAGATCATCATGTGGTCGGGATTCCCGCAGCTTTTGATTATTCCGATTCTGCCCGCGCTGGTGAAGCGTTTTGACAACCGAATTTTGGCGGGATTGGGCTTCCTTCTTTTCGGTACCAGCGCTTTCATGAATGCCGGTATTACCAAAGATTGGGGCTATGACCAGTTTCTCTGGTCGCAGGTGGTGCGGGCGCTGGGTCAGCCTTTCATTATTACCTGCATGTCGAACTTGGCTTATACGGGCATGGAGCCGGCGGAGGTCGGGTCGGCTTCGGGACTTTTTAACATGATGCGCAATCTGGGAGGCTCCATCGGTATCGGGGTTTTGGGCGCGATTCTGAATAACCGTTATCACCTGCACTTTACCCGCATCGCGGAGTCAACCAGCCGTTTTTCCATCGGGGCGCAGGAACAGATCACTAATCGCACTGGAGTTTTTGCCCTGCGGTCCAGCGGCGAAAATCTGCACCAGGCGGTGGCGACGATTTTTAGCACCGTCAATCGTGAAGCTTTTGTGATGGCTTACAGCGACTGTTTTATGGCCATTGGGGTGATGTTTTACATCAGTGTGGTGTTGATCGCTTTTGTTCAAAAGGCCAAGGCGCCCGCGGGTGCCGGGGCCGCGCACTAAGGAGGGGGTCATGAGCTGGGAACAATACTTTGGCGCGGGTGATTTTGAAAAAACGAGACCGGACCGGATGTTGAAAGAAGTTAAGGAGTTGGTCCAGCGCAGGGACAACATGGTGGCGCGAGTGGTTTCGGTTTATGGGGGGCGAGAAAAACACCGCTCCCAACGGATGCGGCAGATGGTTTCATCAGTATAAGTGTTTGGATGGTTAATAAAATCAGGGAGGTTTGTCATGGCAAAGGATCGTTTTGAAAATAAGGTGGTTTTGATTACGGGCGGGAACAGCGGCATTGGTTTGGCCGCAGCCAAGAGAGTAGCGAGCGAAGGCGGCAAAGTGATTGTTACAGGTCGTGACGCCGAAAAACTGAAGAAGGCTGTGCAAGAAATCGGAAGCAACGCCCAGGGCATTGTGGCGGACATCGCTAAGCTATCCGATCTCGACGCGCTTTATGCTGAGATTAAAACCAAATATGGCCGGTTAGACGGTTTGTTTGCTAACGCGGGTGTCGCCATCATGGAACCGCTGGAGCAGGTCACGGAGAAGAATGTTGATACTTTGATGGATACCAACTTTAAGGGAACCTTCTTCACGCTGCAAAAGGCCATTCCGCTTTTTTCCAAGGGAGCCCATGTGGTGTTGAACGCTTCAGTGGCGGATACCAAAGGCTCGGTTCCCATGGCGGTTTACGGCGCGACCAAAGCGGCGGTTCGTTCTATGGCCCGCACTTTTTCAGCCCATTTACTGCCGCAGGAAGTGCGCGTGAATGTGGTGAGTCCGGGGCCGATTGAAACTGCTATCTGGGGGGGAGTGGACGCGGCGGGGATAACCGCACGCGCGGCGGCAGTGCCTTCTAAGCGTTTTGGAACGCCGGAAGAAGTCGCTGGCGCGGTAGCTTATCTGCTTTCAGACGAGGCTTCCTACATTATTGGAGCGGAGCTTTATGTGGATGGAGGCGTGAGCCAGTTATAAACGTAAGATGAACTTACAAACTTGTAATCATTCGGCCGCCCAGTGGAAAGTAGAATGGGTGGCCACAAAAACTAAGGAGTTTATTATGCCAATGATCGATGTTTATGCCGCAGCTGATCTTTTTCCAGCGGGAACGGACCGCCAGTTAGGCGAAGAGTTGACTTTAGCGGTTCTGCGCGCCGAAGGGGTCGCGGCACCCGGACCTTTTCACCTGAACAATACGGCGGCTTATATTCACCGCATGCCCGCTGAAGCGGTTCAAACCGCGGCGACGGCTTTGGCCCGCACGGTGCGGATTCAAGTTGTCACTCCGCCTCACGCGTTGAACCGGGATGGGCAGAAGCAGTTGGTAAAAGAAATGACCGACATCGTCGTTAAAATCTCCGGCGATTCTTCTCAGGCGGGACGGACCTGGGTCATTCTGACTGAGGCCGCGGAGGGCGGCTGGGGAATGTTAAGTACCGCTTTTGGAAAAGAAGAGTTCGCCGCGCTGGCCGCTAAGGCTGCCGCTAAATAATCACTTTAAAGCTGAGAGCGGGTTTTTCCGTTCTCAGCTGACTCTTGCCAGAGTTCCTCAATCTTTTTATAGGCTTCCAGTTCGTCGGTAAGCTTCTGAATGACCCGGGGAAGACTTTTAGGGCCGAGCACCAGCCGCAAGGGCGGCTCGGCCATTTCCACGGTTTTCAAAATCACTTTCACGCCCGTGGGTGCATCACCCATCAGAAAATTGGACCGGAATTTTTGCACTTCATCCCGAAGAGGTTGATAGGGAGGAAGGGGCTGTGCCTGGGCCAGAGAACGTCCTGAAAAATCCGTGTCGAAGCCGCCAGGTTCCACGATAGTGACCTTGATACCAAAGGGGTTGAGTTCCTTCGCCAGGGATTCCGAAATGCCTTCCAAAGCGAACTTGGATCCGTTGTAAATACCCAGAAGCGGCATGCCGATGCGGCCTGCCAGGGATGAAATGTTCAGGATGTGTCCAGACCTTTGCTCCCGGAAGAAGGGAAGCCAGGTTTTTGTCACGTTTAAAAGACCAAAAACATTGGTTTCAAATTGAGCCCGGATTTCCTGGTCGCTGACTTCCTCAATCGCTCCATTTAAACCGTAGCCAGCGTTATTTACTAATACGTCAATTCTTCCAAAAACTTTCAAGGTTTCTTGTACGGCTGTTTCAACACTGGATTTATTCGTCACATCGAGTGTGAAGGTTTTGGCGGTTTGAGGATATTTTTGTTCCAGATCTTTAATCTGATCCACTTTGCGGGCGGTGGCGACGACTTGATCGCCCTGGGCCAGGGCTTGGTCAGCCAAAACACGGCCAAAGCCGGTGGAACAGCCAGTAATGAACCAAACGCGGGGTGTTTTTTGAGACATCAAAAGCCTCCAAAGTCTTTCTATATAGAAAACTTAGTATGAGACTGGGCAAAGCCCAAATACAGAGGGAGGGATCAATATTTTTAAACGATTATGTTAGTCTTTCATCGCCTAAGCTCACTCGAAAGTGATTTCATGAACTCCAAATACAGAAACCTTTTTATTCTTCTCATCCTTGGCGCATTAACCACGATCAGTCCTTTCTCGATCGATATGTATCTGCCAGCCTTTCAGAACATTGCCAATCACTTGGGAAGCACGACGGCTCAGGTGGCACTTTCGCTTTCCAGTTATTTTGTCGGTTTGGCGCTGGGACAGATTTTTTATGGGCCTTTTTTGGATCGGTTCGGACGCAAGCGGCCCATTTACTTTGGTTTAGTGCTTTATGTCATCGCCTCAGTCTTTTGTGTTTATTCCACGGGCGTAAATGGACTTATCACAGCCCGGTTGTTCCAGGCGCTGGGGGGCTGCGCGGCTTCGGTAGGTTCGACCGCGATGGTTCGGGATTTTTTCTCGCCAGAGGAAGGCGCCAAGGTTTTCTCGCGTCTGATGCTGATTTTAAGTGTGTCGCCTCTTTTCGCGCCCACGGTGGGCGGTTGGATTGTCAGTGAATGGGGCTGGCAGGCGATCTTCTGGGTTTTAGCCGTGATCGTGGTGGTCTTTCTGGCGATTGTTTTCTTTTGGCTTCCCGAAGGCCATCATCCAGACCCCAGTGTTTCGTTAAAGATCGGCCCGATTCTGAAGACCTTCGCGTCGATTTTTAAAGACCCGCGCTTTTTCGCTTTCGCGGTCTCCGGTGCCTTTTCTTTCGCAGGGCTTTTTACTTATCTAGCGGGCGCCCCTTCGATCTTTTTTGGAACTTTTCACCTCGATACCAAAACCTTCGGATTAATTTTCGCTTTTCTTTCACTCGGCATGATCGGCGGGGGACAGGTGAATATTTTTCTGATGAAGTTCTTCTCATCAGAACAGATATATAGAACGGCGCTAAGAGGTCAGCTGGTGATGGGGCTCATCTTTATGGCGGGCGCGGCGATGAACTGGTACGGCCTGGCGGCCCACATCGTGATTTTGTTTCTCTATATTTCCTGCGTGGGTTTGACCTATCCCAACGCGGCGGCGCTGGCGCTGGTGCGCTTTCACAAAAACGCGGGAAGCGCTTCGGCGCTTTTAGGCACCATTCAAATGGGCGTGGGTGCGTTAGCTTCCGCGGCTTTTGGCCTTTTAACTTTTCAGGCAAGCCTATCCGTAGCGGTGGTTTTTGTGCTGACCTCTATCATCGGATTGGTTGTTTTTCAATTGTCAGAAGGAAAAGCAGATTTACCCGCGAATATAGAAGAGCCCCGTGGCGAAGAAGGTTAGATCAATGAAAAAAAATGAAATTCGAAGCCAAAATATTCGAAGGGCATAAAGAATTGATCGCTATTCATTTACCGCTCAAACCTGAAACGATTTGGGGTAAACAAGACCGCTATTTCATTAAAGGTCAGGTGAAGAAATGTCGTTTTGAAGGTGAGGTTGGATTCCGTCGTGGATTTCACTATTTTCTATTTGAAGAAGCGCTTCTTAAAAAAGCGGGACTCACGCCCGGAGATTTAGTTTTGTTCTCTTTGGAACTGAGGAAGCCTTCGTTAATAGAGGCGAAAGAAAAGCCAAAGCTAGCTTGGGTGTATTTAGTAAAAGGCTGAATTGCTTCGCAAAAATGGCGGAGAGGGAGGGATTCGAACCCCCGTTACGATTGCTCGTAAATCTGATTTCGAGTCAGACGCATTCGACCACTCTGCCACCTCTCCGAGAGGTTAATAGTTACAAATGTGGATCAAGCGGAGGGGTATTGTATGAGAACTAAAGCTTCTCCGACAAGCGCCGAGCGAAGTTATTTGATTTCGCCCCTATTTATGCGAAATTAGGGTTATGAAAAAGACCTCCATCGCCTATATCCGCCGGGAATACCTCAATGAAGATCTGGTGGAAAAGAAGACGCCCAAGAATCCTCTGACCCTTTTCCAAAAGTGGTTCAACGAAGCCCTTAAAGCTGAAGTTATTGATGTGACCGCGATGGCCCTGGCGACTGTTTCCAAACGGGGTATTCCTTCCAACCGCATCGTTTTGTTGAAAGGTTTAGACCAACGCGGGTTTGTGTTCTTCACTAATTTTCAAAGTCAAAAAGGCCGGGAACTGGCAGGCAGCCCCGTGGCCAGCCTGCTATTTTTTTGGCCGCAACTGGTTCGTCAGGTTCGGATAGTCGGCAAAGTAGTGAAGGTATCTACTAAAGAATCAGACGTTTATTTTAAAACCCGGCCCCGGGGCAGCCAGTTGGGGGCCTGGGCTTCGGAACAAAGTGAAACTGTGCCGAACCGTGATTTCCTCGAAAAATGCATGAAAGCGCTGGAAGAGAAGTACCAAGGTAAAGTTATTCCCCGGCCTCCCTATTGGGGCGGTTATTTAGTCATTCCGCGATCGATCGAATTTTGGCAGGGAAGACCTAATCGGCTTCATGATCGGTTACGATATGTGCGCCAAGGACAGAGCTGGCGCCGGGAACGTCTCGCGCCGTAAAAAGGTTCACTTAGGAAAACCGCGTCATGGAAAAATCCGAAACCAGAAGTAAGATCGTCCAAACCGGAAGCATTCTGGTGGTTCTGGTTCTTTTTTATATCGCGCTCTGGGTCTTGCGCCGCGAAATTCACGCCAGCCATTTGGATGATGTCCTTCGTTATTTAAAACAAATTCCAACGCATCAATTTTTTCTAGCCTTTCTCATGTCGCTGGGCAGCTACCTGGCTCTTACTTTTTATGATGTGCTGGGTTTCAAACACATTAAAAAAACTCTTTCTTATCCCAAAGTGGCGCTCACCTCCTTCATCGCTTATGCCTTTAGCCACAATATGGGCGCGGCAGTCATTACGGGCGGCGGCATCCGCTATCGGCTTTATTCCGCCTGGGGATTAACGGTGGCCGAGACAGCCAATGTGCTGGTAATTTGCGGCATGACCTACTGGATCGGCTTTCTTTCCATGGGCGCGGTTTTTTTCTTTTTACAGCCGCCCGAACTTCCGCCCTCTGTCCACGTCCCATTCAATTCGGTTTTTTCCATCGGGCTCTTTTGTACGGTTGGAATTACGGCGTATCTTTTGACCGCGGTTTTTTTCAAAAAGAGCATTCACATTTTTAAATGGAAATTCCCCATGCCGTCCCTGGGAATCGTGCTGGGCCAGATGGCGGTGGGTTGCACCGATTGGATTTGCTCGGGAACCGCTTTGTATCTTTTGCTTCCGGCGAATACCTTGAGCCTCGCCTCGTTTTTAGCGATTTATTTATTAGGGCAGATTGTGGGTTTTGTCAGCCAGGTACCGGGCGGCTTGGGCGTTCTGGAAACGGTGGTGGTTCTTTTACTCTCTCCCATGCTTCCCGCGTCGGATGTGTTGGGAGCTCTTTTAGCCTTCCGGGCGGTTTATTATTTGATCCCCTTTATCATCGGTCTTTTTTCTTTCGCGACTTATGAGATTGTGCGCAATAAAGAAGGGTTTAAGCGCGCGCTGCAAATTCTCAACCGTTGGGCGCCCGATTTCTTACCGCACGTTTATTCCGCGTTGGTTTTTCTGTGCGGCGCGATGCTGCTTTTTTCCAATACGTCGCCTGAAGTAAACCGCCGCATGATCTGGCTGAACGAGTTTCTGCCGCTTTCTTTATTAGAGGGATCTCATTTTCTAACCGGACTGGCGGGGGCATGGCTTTTAGTGTTAGGCCGGAGCATTCAGCAAAGACTGGAAAGCGCTTATTATTTCGTGCTGGCGATTTTAGGCGTGGGCATTTTGGGCTGTTTCTTTAAAGGTTTTGCTTACCGCGAAGCGCTGGTCATGTTAGCCCTCTTTACCGCGCTGCTATTCAGCCGGGCCTACTTTCCCCGCAAAGGCTCTATTTTTCAGCAGAGATATTCGCCCCTCTGGGTCACGGTGATTCTTTTCGTCTGGCTGGGATCGATATGGACCGGTGTGGTGAACTACCGTTATGAGGACTACAGCAACGATTTGTGGACTACTTTTGAGATCGTGGAAGATGCCGCGCGGTTTGTGCGTTCCAGTTTTGGTGTCACGCTGACACTGATTGTTTTCTCTATTATCAGCCTGATTTCGCCTACCCAGCCTGAAACTGAGTATCCCAGCTCGGACGAACTGGATAAAGCCCAGGAAGCTTTGCGCCATTTCAACAAAAGCTTTTCCAACTTAGCTTTGCTGGGAGACAAAGGGCTTTTGTTTAATAAGAAGCACGACGCTTTTTTGACCTACGCGATCGAGGGAAAAAGCTGGATTGTATTGGGCGATCCGGTGGGCCATGAGAAAGACAGGGAAGATCTGGCCTTACGTTTTAGAGACCTTTGCCGGAAGAAAAACGCGCTGCCGGTTTTTTATCAGGTGGATCAAAATCACTTTCAGTCTTATTTAGATTTGGGCCTAACCGTCTTGAAAATCTCCGAAGAGGCCAGGGTTTCTTTAAAGACTTTTCAATTAACGGATCTGTCGGCGGATTTAAAAAATACCTACCAGCGATTTAAAGAAAAAGAAGATTATCAATTTGATGTGATCCCGCCCGAAGGGGTGCCGGCGCATATTAAAGAATTGCGCGCGGTTTCCGAATCCTGGTTAAGCCATCACAAAACCCGTGAAAAAGGTTTTTCCACGGGCTTTTTCCGTAATAACTATATCAAGCGGTATTCCGTGGCGGTTGTCCGTAAAGAGGGAAGAATCGCGGCCTTCGCGAACATTCTTCAAAGTTCGGCCAAAGCGGAAGCTTCGGTTGACCTTTTGAGATCCACATCTGAAGAGCCCAGGACACTAGAGGATTATTTGTTTCTGGAGACTATTTTTTGGGCGCAGAAAAAAGAATTTCATTGGTTTAACTTGGGTACGGCCGGCATTTTAGATATGGATGAAAGCCCATTGCAGCCTTTTGAACAGCCGATGAAAGAAATTCTTTCGCCTTATGTTGAGGCGGCTAATTTAACGGCGATCCGCAAAGAAAAAGACCGGTTTAACCCTGAATGGAATCCCAAGTACCTAGCCTATTCAGCCAACCTGCCGCTGGATGTGGTTTTCAACAATATCGCGTCGCTGATTTCCCGGGGCAACCGGGCAGGCTTTAGAAGATGAAAACCTTTTTCCGCCTCTGTCTGCTGCTTCTGGTGACAGCCGGGTGGGGCGTGGGCTGTATGCAGGGGCGCTACTATCTCAGTGAAGCGACTTCGGCCGCCTCGGCTGAAGAGGCGGTTCAAAAACGCCAGAAATTACCACGCCTATCAACCCGATTGGAAAATCGACTGCTCCCATTTTGTGCTGGCCTGCTACCACTCAGGCAAGATGAACCGCTATTTGAAACAGAAGAGGGGAAACCACAATCTGGTCCGGGATTTAAATACCTATTTGGAAGCCTACGGCATCCGCCGGGTTCACGCGTCGGAGTTTAAAGCGGGCGATATCCTGATTTTTAACATGACCTATGACATCAACCATGACGGGCATATTGATGATAAAGATGTTTATACCCACGCGGGCATTGTGGAGAATTATCAAAATGGTTTGGTTACTTACATCGACGCTTCGGAAGACCGCCGGTCACCGCGTATTCGGGTGAGGCGCTTTAGCTTTACGGATGACAAAATCAATGAGACTGTTGCGACGGACCGGGCCACAGGCCGTAAAATACATGCCCGTGAGACTTTTGGCGGGGCGTTCGAAGTTCATTAACCCACGGAGTTTTTAACCATGATGCATGTCGTTTTGATTGAACCCGAAATCCCCTGGAATACAGGCAACGTTGGACGGACCTGTTTGGGAGCCGGCGCGGAGCTTCATCTGGTAGGCCGGTTAGGTTTTCATCTCGACGCGAAACAGGTTCAGCGGGCCGGCCTGGATTACTGGGAAAAAGTGGTGGTCCACCGCCATGACAGCTGGGAAGCTTTTATTCAGTCTTTGCCCCCGGACGCGGCGTTATTTTTCTTTTCCACTAAAGGAACCAAAGATTATTGGGATATCGCTTTCCCGCCTGAAGCCTACCTCATTTTCGGCAAAGAAACCGCGGGCTTCCCCAAGAGCTTCTATGAAACTTATAAAGATAAGCTGTATCGTATTCCGCAGAAGGATGAGTCGATCCGCAGCCTGAATCTTTCCACTTCGGCGGGGATCGTTTTGTTTGAGGCTTTGAGGCAGATTACTTTTAAATCCAGGAGCCAATCATGAAGAAAGCCAGTATTTTTAAAAGATTTCTAGCCGTTTTGATTGATGGAGTATTGTTCGCGGGTCTTTTTTGGGCTTTTAAGAATCCCTCAGTCCAGCTTTTGAGCATTGTTTATGAAACCATTCTGATTTCCCAATGGGGCGGACAAACGGTGGGTAAAAAAATTATGGGAATCAAAGTGGTGACCACTTCAGGCGGTCAGGTGGATTGGGTGAAGGCTTTTGTCCGTTCCATCAGCAAAATTTTATCCGGATTGGCTTTGGGGTTAGGTTATTTTTGGGCCATTTGGGATCCCGAAACGCAAACCTGGCACGACAAACTGGCTGATACTTACGTGATTGAAGCCTAGATTTTTAAGCTGGGGATTAGTTTCAGTTCTTATTTTAGGCACGGGAGTGTGGCGGGTGACTCAAAAGTCCGATGACGGTTCTTTTAAATATACCAATCGATTAATTCACGAAAAAAGTCCTTACCTTCTTCAACATGCCCACAACCCGGTGGATTGGTATCCCTGGGGTGAGGATGCTTTCGAGAAGGCGAAAAAAGAAAATAAAATTATCCTGCTTTCCATCGGCTATTCCACCTGCCACTGGTGCCATGTCATGGAGCGGGAAAGCTTTGAGAATGAGGCAACCGCCAAAATTTTAAACAGCCGGTTTGTCTGTATCAAAGTGGACCGGGAAGAACGGCCCGATGTGGACCAGATCTATATGAACGCGGTGATGCTTTTAACCGGACAGGGCGGCTGGCCCTTGAACCTCTTTTTGACGCCGGATTTAAAGCCGTTTTACGGAGGCACTTACTTTCCGCCGGATAGCCGTTATGGCCGTCCCGGATTCCCCACGGTGTTGGAAGATGTGGCCCGTACCTGGGAAGCTAAACCGGAGGAGATTCAAAAAGGCGGCGATCAGTTAGCTGGCTATATCGCGGGCTCCCATACGGATCATTCGGGCGGGACGCTGAATCAGACCGTGTTGGATCAGGTCAAAACTTACGCGATTCATTCCTTTGATAAAAAAGACGGCGGATTCCGCAGCGCTCCCAAGTTTCCACCGGCCATGCTTTTAAGCTTGCTGATGCGCCTTCAGCATAAAAATCCTGATCCGGCTCTGCTCAACACGATTGAAGTGACTTTGGACAAGATGGCCCAGGGCGGTATTTATGACCAGGTGGGCGGCGGGTTTTCGCGGTATTCCACCGATGATGAATGGTTGGTACCTCATTTTGAAAAGATGCTCTATGACAACGCGCTGCTTTCCCGCGCTTATCTGGAAGCCTATCAACTGACGGGTAAGAAGGAATATGCACGCGTCGCGGATGAAATTTTCACTTATTACTTCAGGGATATGACCGATGCCCAAGGCGGGTTGTATAGCGCCGAGGACGCGGATAGCGAGGGTCATGAGGGGAAGTTTTACGTTTGGAACCCTGATGAGCTTAAAGCCATTCTGGGTGAAAAAGAGGGCTCGATCTTTTGCCAGCTTTATGGCGCCACCGAGCACGGCAACTTTGAACATGGCCAAAGTATTCTTCACCTCACAGCGGATTTGCCTTCGTCTTTAGAAGCTTTTGGAAAAGATCAGGCCTGGTGGAAGGCGGCGGTTGATAAAGTCCTGGCTGTCCGGGCCAAACGCATTCGTCCGCATCTGGATGACAAAATTCTTACCGCTTGGAATAGTTTGATGATTTCCTCGCTGGCTTACGGCTACCAGGTGTTGGGTGATCAGCGTTATTTAGAGGCGGCTGAAAAGGCCTCCGCTTTTATCTCGAAGAATCTTTTTAAAGACGGCCGTTTGCTGGCGTCTTACCGGCAAGGCCCGTCGGACATTCAGGGTTACATTGATGACTACGCTTTTTACCAAGCCGCTCAGCTGGATCTATATGAAAGCACCTTTAATACAGATTATTTGAAGAAAGCGGTTGAGCTGGAAAAAGACATGACCCGGCTTTTCTGGGATGAAAAAAACGGCGCTTATTATTTCAACGGCTCCGACCAGAAAGACCAAAACCGCTTATTGACCCGCACGAAAGAAGCTTATGACGGCGTCATTCCCTCGGGTAATTCCATGGCGGCGATGAACCTTTATCGTTTAGCCGAATTCACGGGCGATAAAGCTTACCGGGACCGCGCTGACGCGATTTTAAAATGCTTTTCAGGCGACCTGGCCAAGAGCGGCTCTAACTTTCCTTTAATGCTTCAGGCCTTTCAGTTTGACTTTAATGGTCCGGCTGAGGTTTTTGTCGTGGGGCCGAAGAATGAGTCGGAAAAAGTGATTAAAACTTTAAGAGAAAACTTTTTGCCAAATAAAGTGGTGGTCTTTTGCGAAGAGAAAGACATCAAGGGTTTGACCGCGATAATTCCCTGGGCCGAAGGGTGCCAAAGCCAGGGCGGCCAGCCGACTATTTATGTCTGCCAAAATTATCAATGTCAGCTGCCAACGACGGATGTGATGAAAGCTTTGGATTTATTGAAATCTGGAAAAAAGTAGTTTCATTTTGGATAAGGAGTTTTATGAAAAAGTTTTTATGGGTGTTAATGTTTTTGTGCGTGACTTCTACGACCTGGGCACAAACCGCGACAGTGGTACTGGCTGAGCCTCCAACGGATGAATGGAAAAATCAGATTTTGGCCAACTTAACTTTGAACCAAGGGTCTTTTTCTAACTGGGTGCAGGGCGGGATCAATTTTATTACCTGGCAGGCGGGGTTGAACGCCCGTTTTGAGAAAGATAACACCGGCATCAATTGGCTCAATACCCTCAAACTGCAGTATGGTTTGACTTATAACAATCTGCAGGGAACTCAGGTCACCTCGGACACGATTGATTTGGAAAGTGTTTATTCCTGGAAGACCTGGAAATATATCAATCCTTACGTCTCACTCTCAATTCAAAACCAATTTGGCTATGGTTTTAACTACACGACTACTCCAGCTACTCAAACCTCTAACTTCATGGATCCGGGTTATTTTACGGAGAGCGTGGGTTTGAAATACACGCCGGATACTGTTTTTAACACCCGCCTCGGCGCGGGGCTAAAAGAAACTGTCGCCAATCAGTTTGAGGCGGTTTATACCCAAAACCAAAATGTCCTGACCCAATTAGGTATCAGCTGGGTTTCAGAATTGAATTTAAAATTTTCAGAGAGTTCTAACTTCGATTCCAAGCTGGATACCTTCTGGCCGGGTGGATCGATCAACTTGACGGTGGCAGAGTGGGATAATTTGCTCACCATTGGCATTAACAAACTGCTCAACTTCACCATGGAAGATGACTTCCGCTATGATTCGGTGATTTATAACGGCATCCAAATTAAAGAATTAGCGGGATTAGGCGTGGGTTTTTCGCTCTTATAACGGAAAGGAATCAAAATGAGCATCATCAAAGAATTTAAGGAATTTGCCGTGAAGGGCAACATGGTAGATTTGGCGGTGGGTATTATTATCGGCGGAGCTTTTGGAAAAGTAGTCACCTCCATCGTCTCCGATCTCCTGATGCCTCCTCTGGGTTATCTGATCGGCGGGATTAACTTCACCGACATTAAGATTCAATTGAAGGCACCGGTGCTAAGCGCGGCCGGCAAGACGATACAAGAAGTTGATATCAATGTCGGTAATTTCATCCAATCACTGGTAGATTTTGGGATTATCGCTTTCGCGGTGTTTCTCATTGTGAAGGGAATCAATCACATGAACCGGAAAGCGGAAGAGGCCTCCGCGCCGCCGACCAAGCAAGAAGAGCTCCTGATGGAAATCCGGGATCTGCTGAAGAAATAATCCGCTGAAGGAACCTTTTGAAAACGATCGATTTTTGCGTTGAAAGCTTTGGGCACAGGGATTTATGGGGAACTTTGACTCTCCCTGAAAAGATCAAGGGGCCCGCTATTGTGATGGCCCACGGTTTTCTGGGTTTTAAGGATTGGGCCTTTTTTCCATGGACCGCCCAGTTTTTCGCCGAGGCTGGATTTCCGGTCATCCGCTTTAACTTTTCAGGCTCTGGTATGGGCCCCCAGATCGACGGGCCTTTTGAGGAATTGGCGGCTTTTCGCGAAGACACGATCACCAAGCAGGTTGAAGATCTGCGCTCCATCATTCATTGCGCGGCACAGGGGAAATTCGAGCCTGACTTGGAACCGCAAGAAAGCGTTTTGTTATGGGGCCATTCACGGGGCGGGGCGGTTTGTTTTTTGGCCGCCGCCAACGCGCCGCAGGTGAAAGGTATCGCCACCTGGTCCAGCATTGCCCGGGTAAACCGTGATCTTTATCAAACAAAGCAAGCCTGGCGGTCTCAGGGTGTTTCGATTTTTGAAAGTTCCCGGACAGGACAAACCTTAAAGTATTCAACGGCTTTTTTAGATGACGTGGAAATCTGGGGAAAACAGGGAGATGTGCCGACTTTTCTGCACCACCTCAAAATTCCCGTGTTGTTGATCCATGGGGCGGAAGATACTAGTGTTCTGCCGGATGAGTCTGAAAGTTTAGCGGCGGTTTATCCTAAAGCCCGGCTGGCAATTTTGGCGGGCGCGAATCACAAGTTTAATTCGGATCATCCTTTTACCAAGCCTAGCGTTGGATTGACCCAGGCCGCGGAAATGACCTTAGATTTTTATCAAGGGTTGGTGAGCTCCAAGTGAAAACTAAACCACCTTTTAAAAGTCTCCTAAAGCTGGAAAACTTTCCGGGATTTTCCCAGAAGGATCTGACCCATCTGGAAAAATATTATCATCAACAACTTCATCAGCACGAAGCGCCCGAAAAACGAGTGGGCTGGAAAACGATTGAGAGCCAAAGAGTGCGCTTTGAGGCGCTGACCTGGGTGGCGCCGATGAAGAAGGCCAAAATTTTAGACGTGGGCTGCGGGCTGGGCGCCTATTGGGGCTATCTGAAGGAACAGGAGGTGCCGGTGAAATATACCGGGATCGACTTATTTCCCAACGTGATTCGGGAGGCGAAAAAACTTTATCCTGACGCCCGTTTTGAAGCCCGAAATCTTCTGGTCCATCCTTATCCGGCCCGGTCTTTTGATTATTCTTTTTTGTCCGGGGTGTTCAATGTAAAGGTTCAGGATAACTGGACTTATATGAGAGCCATGCTGAAGCAGGTTCTCAAGCAGACGAAGAAGGCGGTGGCGTTCAACGCGCTCAACGCCGATTCGGGATTGAAAGAGTCGAACCGATTTCTGGTGACGCCTAAAGAAATTGTGACTTTTGGACGGAGTTTAGGGGTGAAGCGGGCGCATTTGCTGGATCACTATCATCATTTAGACCTCACGGTGTTTCTTTACCGCTAAGTTTTTCCATTTCGTTTTTAACTTCTCGTAAATTTTTTTCGGCTAAAAAACCCTTTTCACCAAAAATAACTGGAAAAAAAAGGCAATTATCCAATACACTCTGGGCATGAATTCTGAACCCCTACACCGGATTGTCTCTTTAGCGCCTCCCTTGACCGAAATTTTGGGATACCTGGGCTTTTCCCATCAGGTCACCGAGATGGGCGATTATTTCGATGAAATTCCCAACAACGGTGAGGAAAACAAACCCGAATATTGGTACACCATGGCGGAAGAACGGGTCATGAGTATCCGGCCTGAGTTAGTGTTAACCCTTTTCCCTGGCCAATGGGAGCTGCACAAACGCTTTAAAGAATTAGGGCTCAATACGGTTCATCTGGATCCCCGGTCTTTGCGTGACGTGGAAGACAGCTTCCGCGTGATTGGCAAGGCCACCGGTACTCCCGAGGAAGCCCGTCAATTGGCTTTGGATTTTGCCGGTGGTATCGCCGGGCTGAAAGAAAAAGTACCCGGCGGTGTTTACCGTCCCAAGCTTTATTTTGAGGAATGGCATCAGCCTCCAACCGCCCCGGGTGGTTGGTACCCTGATTTGATGGCGGACGCGGGCGCGCATTATTTCCCCATGCTGTCGAGAGAAATGAGCCGTGTGGTTCGCTATGAAGAAATGGTGATGTTTGATCCGGAAATTATTATTTTCGCCATTCGGGGATCTGAGGGAACGACCTTTAATCCGAATGAGGCTTTGAAGCGCATGGGCTGGGAAAAAATTAACGCGGTGAAAAAACGCCGGCTTTATACCCTGGACCAAACTTTATTAAACCGTCCGGGCCTCAGAATGATTGAAGGCGCGAAAGCGGTTCAGCAAATTATGGGTCAGTCTTTCTGGGGTTGGCCTTTGGCAACTTCTCCCTATTTCCGCAAAGTCTTGGATTAACAGAAGGGTGAATCCCTTTTCGGGATTCATATCTGCGAACGGGTCGAAAAGTCAAAATTTTCGACTCGTTCTACCTCGTGGCTGTTGACGGGGTGTAAAAGCAATTTATAACACCCCGTTAGATTCATTAATCTAGTGGTTCTGATAACCTTCCGGTATTCCACCCATATAATCCTCATCTCTAAAATGCGTATGGCACTTTAAACAAGAAGCCAGGTGCGCGTCGCCGGGCAGCCACTTCACGGCGTCTTTTATTTTTTCCGCGTTATTAGCCGTCGGCTTATCCCACTTTAAAGCGAAATGCCATCCATTGGAGCGGGGCGAATCATTTTTCGCGCCCTTCTTCATCACGTAAAGCGGCCCCGGCGTGCCTGAGGGCTGATTATTCTCATCCTCAAAAGATTCCTTCACCACCCAGCTTCCGACCGGAAGGGGATTGGAATTTTTGTAAGCTTCCACCGCGTCTTTAGAGACATAAGTATTTACCCAGCGGTGGCCGTGGGTGCGGCTGTTCCAGGGATGGGAATTCATTTTGACCAGGGTTTCGTGAAAATTACCAAGAGAGTCAAAAAGATCAGCGGCATCGGCGGAAGAGGCGGACGCGGTTTCGTGGTCAAATCCATAAACCATTTCGCCGCCCTCATGGCCGGTTACGCCAAAGCTGACCGCTAAAGCCAAACTCAAAGTTAAATTCACGGCGGCGGGCCACGCTTCATCTTTATAAATTTTCCACGCGGCGACGAGCAGAACGATAGAAAACAGCAAAGAAAAACTTCCCCAGAGCGCGTGTTCCTGAAGCTGGCCATGAAGAGCGGAGGCGGGGGGAATCCAGGACCATTGGGGCACGATGCCGAATTGAAGTGAAAGGGCATGACCGCTGAGAAGAGCGGCTATAGCGGTCACAAAGGTGATTACCCACAGCGCGGCGGCGACTTGGGATAACCAGGGTTTGGGGCGGTAGAAATCGAGGGCCAGCGCGATAAAAGCCAGAATGGGACAGACCACCGGGAAATGAATGACCGCGGGATGAAGAGGGCCCAGCCAGTGGATTAAAGTTTCCATAAGACCTCGGAGGAAGAGTAATGGAGATCATTATTGCCCCTGAAGGATGAAAACTTCCAGAGGTTTAAAAAGCTGGGATTTTCACCAGAGGGCCCTGTTAGAATGACGGCGGTTTTCAGCTTTGTTTAAGGAGTCTTTTTGAGCACACCTTCTTTTGACCGCCCATCTGAAGTTCCCCCTGAAATTACCTTTACGGTTTTACCGAAAGCGATCGCCGAATTTCATCATTTGCCCTTACATGTGCCGGTATTGGTCGACCGCCAGGAAGAAATCGAGAAAAAGGGCTACGACTTTAACGAAGGTTCTCAACTCATGAAGCGGCTGCTGGAAGCGGCTCCCAGCGTGCCGGGGGCTTACCTCTACCAGTTGTTTACCCGTAAATGGGACAAGTTAATGGAGCTGAATCCCTATTTCGCCAAAGGCCGTATTGGCGAGGCGATTCCGAAGCTCGTCGAGATTTTAGAAATTGATCCCGAATGCCCCCTCACCGCTTTTCAATTGGCTTACTGTTTCCGGGTGACCGGCGAGTTGGAAAAATCCGAATCCTTCTACAAACAGGCTTTGCGTATGGCGCCTGACGCGGGATGGATTTACAGCAACCTGGGACGCACATACCGCATCATGGGCGACAAGAAAAAGGCCGCGGAAGTTTTCTGGAAAGCGCTGGAACTTTTGCCGGGCGACCAGTTTGTGCTGGAGCAATTAGTGGAGCTCAGCGAGCTTTTTATTATTCCCAAGCCGGACGACTCCGGCGAGGCACTTTTTGTGAAACGCTCGGACTATGAGAGCAAAATGAAAGAGGCGTTGGAAAAAGAGACCGATATAGAAAGTTTAATGGGTCTGGGTTGGAAATTACTCCAAGACCGCCTGGTCGATTTAGCCACTCAGTGTTTTGAAAAAGTTTTGGTTTTGGATTCTCAATTTTTTGACGCGTTTTTGGGTTTAGGAACCGCCCATTTAGAATCGGGCCGGTTTAAAGACGCTGAAAAATATTTAACCAGCTATTTGGAAGAAAATCCCGACTCAGCCACGGGTCATTTGAATTTGTTTAAAGTTTATCTGGCTCAAAACGAGGAAGACCTGGCCTGGCAGGAAATTCAGGCGGCGGTCTTGTTGGATCCGAACCGGTTGGATGTACTGCGCCAGCTTTATTTTCTTTTCCTGGAAGCGGACCGCCAGGACGAGGGCATGGAATGGATTGAACAGCTTATTGAGGATGTACCCGATAGTTTTGGACCGTTGCTGGTAAAGGCCTGGGGGATGAATGAGGTGGATAACTGGGAAGAGGCGGAAGAGGCCTTAAGACTAGCTTTGAAACGGGCGCCGCACAATGAGGATGTTTTGCTTTATTACACCGCAGAATTGGGCCGCCGGGGCAAAACGGAAGATCTCATTCAGCTCATCCTTAATGAACCCGAACCCTGGTCGCTTTCACTCACCATCAATCTGGCTTTGGCTTATACCCAAACACGAAAGATCGACGACGCCAAAAAGATTTTGAAGAAATTTTTGACCCGGCCTGATTTACCGCTGGAAGATCAGCAGAGGGCGAAGGCTTTGTTAAGCGAGATTGAAAAAGAAGATTAGTTTTTGTCGAACGCGGCGTAGGTTTTTTTGGCGGTGAAGACGATCAGGCCCATGGATAGAAACGCCACATCGCGAAGCACGGTCCAACCAGTGAGTTTTTCCATTTTATCCATGGCAAAACAGCCGCAGTTCATTTCGGCGCCTTGGGTCAGGTTCCAGGCCAGCGCCAGCGTGTAAATTCCCATTAGAACGCAGAAGATAAAGGCAGCCCCGCGCCATTTCCAACCCAGCGCTAAAGCCAAGCCGGTAAAAAACTCCAGCCAGGGAAGAACCACCGCGGCCAAAGGCAGCAGATCGGCGGGAAGAATATGATAGTTCTCCATCACTTTCAGAAACTTAGCGGCATCGCCCAATTTGTCCAAACTGGCGTAAATCAAAAGCGTTCCACAAACCACTCGCAGCAAGGTTTGAACGATTAAAACCCAGTTCGTTTTTGGGGATGATTTTTTCATGGCTGATCCCCTGTGTTGATGGGGTAATTGGCTTTTTTCCACTCGGGCCAGCCGCCAAAGAAGACCTTCACATTGGTATAGCCCTGATTTGTGAGGGCTTTGGCTAATTCGATCGAAAGGTCGCAGGAAGAGCCGTGGCAATAGGCGATGAGCTCCTGATGTTTATCCTTTAATTGAGGCAAGACTATGGGCGCGAATTTTTCAAAGTCATCCGCGTAAAACTCCAACGCGCCAGGAATATGGCCCTGGGCATATTCCTCAGCCGAGCGGGCGTCCAAAAAGACCGCGCTTTTTTGATCAAAGCGGTTTTTAGCGCCAACTAAGCTTAGGCGGGGAATTTGATCAGATTCCAAATGAATGGGAGTAGCGGCGGCCGCGGCCGTGGTTTTGGAAGCGGTGGTTTTCCAGCCCGGATAGGTAGAGATGTTGTTTTTAAGAAGATCTTGTAAATGATGATTGGCTGGAGCGGAAACTTTAAGCGGGATGCCTTCGGCGTAGAAGGCGTTGAAGATCACCGCGAAGAAAGCGGCGAAGACAAAAAGACCCCAGGCTTCCTGAAGGGTTTGTTTCCACGGAACAGAACTCAGATTGGTCAGAATCGGTTTCAAATTCAAACGCCATCCCCTTGGTTTAAACTTCGTTAATAATATGCGAATATACGGCCCTGTGAAAGAGGCGTCGGTTCTAAAGAGGCATTTTCGCCCATCCTGTAGGTCCTTCTTGTAAAATAGCCGTCATTCCGATGGGAGTTGAAATGAAAACTGAGTTTAACTTGAGCCGTCAAAATATATTTGTCATCGCCTTTTTTGGGCTTTTAGCCCTTCTTTTGAGCATGCTTTTGTCCCTCTTAGAACCCTTCATCGGTTCTTTCATGTGGGCCACGATCTTGGTGATGGTTTTTTATCCGCTTTATTCCCGGTTTTTAAAATGGACCGGCAATCGGCAGACGCTGTCTTCGTTTTTAACTACCTTGATTGTTCTGGTTTTCTTAGCCCTGCCGGGATTTTTCATTTTTGTGAATCTGGCTAAAGAATTACCCCGGGCTTACGACTTTATCGCCAACGGCCAATGGGACCAGAAAAGCCTCTGGGTGATGGGAAAATTAAAAACGCTCAATATTGGATCCTGGCTTCAAGATTTGGGAATAGATTCCAGCCAAACCGATTCAGTTATGCAAAGCGAAATTACTACCACCCTTCAAAAGGGTGGAGACATGCTTCTAAAGAAAGTCACGGAAGTTTTTACCAATCTTCCCCTTTTCTGCCTTCAGGTTATTTTCGTCACGGTGGCTTTGTTTTTCTTCTTTAGAGACGGATCCCGTCTGGCCATCCGTACAGTTGAGTTTTTGCCTTTAGAAAAGGAACATCAAAAGAAAGTTTCCCATACCTTCTCTGTCACGGTGACCGCCGTGGTTCGCGCGGTCTTTTTAGTGGCTCTGCTTCAGGGGGTCATGACCGGGGTAGGTCTTTATGTAGCGGGCGTGCCTCTGCCTATTCTTTTGGGGTTGGTGGCCTTTGTGAATTCTTTCATTCCATTTTTGGGCGCGGCCTCAGTTTGGATTCCGGCCTGTATCTGGCTTTTGTATCAGGATCAGGGCATGGCGGCGATGGGGCTGGCTTTGTGGGGAGTGATCATCACGATTCTGGATCAAATTTTAAGACCATGGCTCATCGGCAACGAGGCCAAGCTGCCCATCTTTTGGCTTTTCTTTACTACCATCGGCGGGTTAAAAGTTTACGGTTTTATTGGTATTTTTCTGGGCCCGATTATTCTCTCGATGGGTATGGCGTTTCTTTCCATCTACCGGGAAGTTTATTTGAACTCCGCGAAAGCTAAGAAAAGAAGGGCCGCATGATTCAACCCTGGAAAATGAACGGCGACAAAGTCGCCTATGACTGCGGTTTCTTTCAAGTGCATGTCCAGCAAAGCGCTTCGCCCGTCACCGGCAAAGAGCATCCTTTTTATGTTTTATCCACCTGGGATTGGGTCAATGTGATCGCTTTTACGGATGATGGAAAAATTCCCATGGTTTACCAGTTTCGCCACGGGTCAGGTGATTTTAGCTTGGAAATTCCCGGCGGGGCTGTGGACCAAAAAGACGGTGACGCCCTGGACGCGGGCAAAAGGGAATTGCTGGAAGAAACCGGGTACGAAGCCAGGGAATGGCATTCGCTGGGAAAAATTCATCCCAATCCTGCGATTCTCAATAACACCTGCCACATCTATTTGGCTCTCGGCGCCAAAAAAGTATCCGAACTAGATTTAGATGAGGCGGAAGAATTAGAGGTTCGTTTGCATGATCTGGCTGAAGTAAAGCAGCTGATTCAGCAGGGCAAGCTTCAACATGCCCTGGTTATCGCGGCCTTTCAATTACTCGATCTCTTTCAAAAGTCCAATCCCCGGTTGTTTTAGTCCTGTCTTTAAAGGGCCCGGGCTCCCCAAGTCGCAGTTGATTTCTCGAAAATAGTGCCTAAAAATAGTCACGCTGTTGCCGCCGTGGTGATATGGCGGGTATTATTCTATTCTTTATCAGCAGCAAAATAGTCATCGCGGCCTGAATTTGAGCGGTGAATATGAAAGATTTTTCACAAAAAAATAAGGTACCTCTCTTGAAGTCGATTTTTAACTAGCGTAGGTTATTTTTATAGGCATTCCCTGATGCCTGACGAAAGAGGACTATATGTCGCGTGTATGTGTATTTATTGATGGCAGCAATCTTTATTTCGCTTTGAAGCGCAATAACAAGATGACCCGAGTTGATTATTACCAGCTTTCCTTAGCGTTAGCCGGTGACAGCCGGAAATTGGTACGGACTTACTATTACAACGCTACTTTTGACACGAATCATTTTTCGGACAAGGCCAAAAGCCAACAATCCTTCTTTGATTCGCTGGATCGTACGCCTTATCTCGAGCTGAGACTGGGCCGTATTATTCAAAACCGTGAAGGCCACCGGATGGAAAAAGGCGTGGACGTGCTGATGGCGGGAGACATGGTTTATTACGCCGCCCGCAATTTTTACGACACGGCCATTGTGGTGACGGAAGATCAAGATTTCTCGCCTGCCATGAACCTGGTGAAAGAACTGGGCAAGCAGGTCGAGCTGGCGGTATTCCCCGACGCGCAGAGCCGGGAGATGATCCGCGCCGCGGACAAAATCGTGAATCTGGACGAAGTGGTCAAATCCCACTCGTCTCACATTTTCCCGCCGACTCAGACCGCTGACGCTCACCCGAATGAAGAAATGGGTTTTGAGGGTTAATCAGGCTGATTCGAAAAGGCGGCTTCCCATCGGAGGCCGCCTTTTTTATTTTAAGACCATCATGTCGCGGTTAAAAAAGTGAAAGCTGTTTGTCCGAAAAGAATTCTTTCCATTTGTTTTGAAAGCCCCACTTTTCCCGGTAGAACTTAACTTTGTCATAAAGATTTTTTACATAATCATCCGGTGGGTAGGTTCTCGATCCGTAGAGCTTCACGGTTTTTTGAAAAAGATCTTTTTGATGGGTCTTCAGCGCCTGCAGATAATAACCCCTTACGACCTCTCCTCGAAGTCGCAGTACGTTGTACACAAAGTAATCCACCCCAATGTCCACCGCGGTTTTGACCATGCTTTCAATAGCCTCGTCTGTATCGGTGACATAGGGAATAATCGGCATTTGGTGAATGCCGCAGGGAATGCCGGCGGCTTTGAGTTTTCGTAAAGCCTCCAGCCGTCTTTCAATCGTAACCGCGTGTGGTTCTAAAAACTTTTGAAGCTTAGGGTCTAAGGTTGTCATGGTCATGGCGACCGCGCAGCCTGCTTTATCAGTAATTTCTTTTAAAATGTCCAAATCCCTTAAGACCAGGTCCGACTTAGTAGAAAAAACCACAGGCCAGCTATGTTTGGCAAAAACGTGAAAAGCTTTGCGGGCCAACTGATATTTCTTTTCGGCAGGCTGGTAAGGATCAGTGGCGGCGCCCAGAGAGACCCAGTCTCTTTTTCGCCGGGGACTGGAAAGTTCCTGCTCTAACAGCTCCGCCAAATTCACTTTCACCTGAATTTTCCGCTGAAAATCGAAAGAGTTTTGAAAGCCCAAGAACCAATGGCTGTAGCGGGCGAAACAATAAGGACAGCCGTGACGGCAGCCCCGGTAAAGATTGAGGGTGTAGTAAAAAGCTTTGGGACTGTAAGGCCGGCGCACGTGATGAAGGGCAGACTTTACTTTAATTTCGATGTATTCGACTTCTTTAGGATTGTCGTCGACTTCTACATAGGACGGGGAGTAGGAGGTGGAGAGAAAGGGATCCTGCATGCGAACCCTCCGAAATAAAAAGCCCGGCTCGCGAAGAACGAACCGGGCTAGTAGTTAGGTTTGAGTTTAACGAGGGCTAAATACGCCGACCACTTTACCGATGATTCTAAAATCCTGATCCGAGGTAATCACAATCGGCTCATACTTGGGATTGGCAGGTTCTAAAACCACTTTGGAGCTGGTCTTGCGGAAGGTTTTCACTGTGGCTTCGCCTTCAATCAAAGCCACCACAATCTCACCCGGCGTGGCGTGAGAGGTCTGCTGAACAATTACCCGGTCACCCGGCAAAATGTGAGCGTTCACCATGGAATCGCCTCGAACGGTCAGCGCGAACAAATTGCGTCCGCCGCGAGCCATCGAAGGATCGACCACTAAAGTACCTTCGCGATTTTCTTCGGCTAACAAAGGCAGACCAGCGGCAACTTTTCCTAATATAGGAATCGAAACGCCGACTACCGCAGGTTCAGCCAAACGCATGCCGCGGGCGATGTGATCTTCTCTTTCTAAATATCCTTTTTCTTCCAGCGCCAATAAATGTTTGCGCGCGCTTTGTGGGGAGTTCCATTTAAAGTGCCGCATCACCTCACGCACCGTGGGGGAGCGGTGATTTTCTTGCAGATGCTTTTGAACGTACTCAAGCACCGATCGCTGGGTGTCGGTCATCATTTCGTCGGATGGCGCCATGTCGAGTCTCCTTTTCGCAAAAACTATTTGAATAAGAATACGGTTGTATACTAGTATACGAGTGTATTCTAAGTCAAGCGCAAAGGAGAACATTCCATGGTGGAAATAGACCTGAAACAACAGCCTAAAACCAGTGTTCGCGCCAAGGCTTTACCAGGATATGTGGGTCACCGCCAGCGCTTGCGGGAAAAATACGCTGAGACGGGTATGGACGCCCTTCAAGATTACGAATTGTTAGAACTGCTTTTGACTTATTCCATTCCGCATCGGGATACCAAACCCTACGCCAAAAAACTGTTGGCGGTTTTTCAAAGTTTCCGCCGAATTATCGAGGCGGATTTATCCAGCCTGCAGTCATTAGGCGGATTGCCGCTTCAAAGCGCTCTGCAGCTCAAGGCCATGGGGGATCTATTTCGCTTGGCGAACAAAGAAGAGTTTAAAAGAGGCCGCGTGATTTCAAGTCCCGAGCATGTGACTTCTTTTTTGCGGGAGCAAATTGGCAGCCGTCCCCGCGAAGTTTTTACCGCTCTTTTTCTCGATCACCGCAATCATCTGCTGGCTTTTGAGCATTTGCAGGAAGGCACAGTGGATCACACCGCGGTTTATCCCCGTGAAATTTTGAAGCGGGCGCTGGAACTGGGCGCTACGGGGCTGATTTTGTCGCACAACCATCCGGCAGGCAGTTTGGAAGCGTCGGAAGGTGATAAGCAGTTAACCCGGCAGATTTTATCCGCTGCCAGAGCCATGGGCATCACTATCCATGATCACTTGATTGTGACCACGGAAGGCCACTACTCATTCCGCCAAGCGGGATTACTCTAAAATTTGGGAGGCTTACGATGAAAAATGAACTGACGAAACTTTTAAGAATGGTGGGTATTTTTAAAATGAACCACAGCCGATGGCCGAAAAACGCCGCTGAGTTAGTGGGATATGTGCATCAAGAGGGCTGGACGCTGGATGTGAGCACTTATTACACGCTTCATTTTAAAGCCGTCTCAGAAACCGCCTTGGCGATTGAAATGGCCTGGCCTGCGCCTGCAAATTGGCTGACCCGGTTACAGGTAGATGTGGAGCTTAAAAGCACTCTGCCCGAAAATGGTTTTGATTGGACTTTAAAAACAAAAGCTCTGCCGGCTGAGAAAAAGAAGACAAGGTCTTTTTGTTTTATCGAGCCGATTAAACTCAACCGCAAAAGATCCGCTTAAGTTTTGGCATAAAAAAGCCCCGTTGGAAATTCCAGCGGGGCTTTTGTTTTTCTAGAAACTTTTATTTCGCGGCAGGAGCATCTTCGGGTTTCTTGATATCCAAGTTCATTCCCACAATGTTCGCGCCGGCATCCACATAAAGGATGTCACCCGTCACACCTGAGGCCCAATCGCTGGCCAGGTAAACGGCGGTCTTACCCACTTCGTCCTTGTCCACATTGCGCTTCAAGGGGGTCAAATCTTCCGAGGCCTTCAGCATGCTCTTGATACCGCCAACGGCGGAAGAGGCCAAGGTCTTGATGGCGCCCGCCGAGATGGCGTTGACGCGGATGTTTTTCGGGCCCAAGTCATAGGCCAAGTAGCGGACGTTGGCTTCCAAAGCGGCTTTGGCGACGCCCATCACGTTGTAGTTCGGAATGACCTTCACGGAACCGTAATAGGTCAGAGCGATGATGCTGGCGCCGGGATTCAGCAAAGGAACAGCAGGCTTGGAGATAGCGATAAGGCTATAGGCTGAAATGTCCATGGCCAGGGCAAAACCCGCGCGGCTGGTGTCCACGAAGGCGCCTTTCAGGTCGTCCCGGTTGGCGAAAGCGATACAGTGGATGAGAATGTCGAACTTGCCCCATTTCTTCTCAACTTCTTTATAGAGGGCTTCAATTTCGCTGTCTTTGGAAACGTCGCAGGGCAGAATGAGCGAGGCGTTGACGGACTCGGCCAAGGGGCGAACGCGTTTTTCTAAAGCCTCGCCTAAGAAGTTAAAACCCAGTTCAGCGCCTTCGGCGTGAAGCGCCTTGGCGATACCCCAGGCAATCGACATGTCATTGGCGACACCAAAGATAAAAGCTTTTTTACCGGACAATAATCCCATCGCGCTGCCTCCATTGATTGGTACGATCTCGAACTGCGTGCGGTCATTAACTTAACGGTTTTCCCAGGCAGTTTAAAGCATAAAACAGCCGGTAAAAGGCATGATAACTCTCATTTATATATTGATAACCACCCACCCCTGAGAATAATGAAGTCCAACAAACACAAAGACGAGGCCATTCATGCTGAAACATATCGTGGTGTGGAAAATCAAAGAAGGCGTCGAAGGCCGTACCCGCCAAGAGAGCGCGCTGAAGTTCAAACAGATGCTGGACGCCCTGCCGCCCCATATTCCAGAAATTCTCGAGTTCGAAGTGGGTTTGCCGGCGGACGAGGGAGAAAACATCGGGGACATCTCGCTTTATTCCGCTTTTAAGGATGTCGCCGCTTTGAAAGCTTATCAAGAACATCCCGAACATTTAAAAGTCATCGCTTACGCTAAGACGGTCATTGCCGAACGCAGAGTTTCGGATTACCACGTTTAATTTTATTTGGAGGATTTTATGCCGAAAGCCGCGCCCAAAAAAACTACCGCAGTTAAATCCAAGCCGGCGGCGAAAGCTTCTGCCGGTGGAGCTAACCTGAAAATCGTCACGTTCAACACCAACTCTATCCGCGCCCGCATGGGCATTCTTTTAGACTGGCTCAAAAAAGAGAGCCCCGATGTGGTGGGAATTCAAGAAACCAAAGTGCAAGACCATGAATTTCCCAAAGAAGCGATTCAAGCCGCGGGTTGGAACGTGATTTTCCACGGGCAGAAGAGCTACAACGGCGTGGCTTTTATTTCTAAAAAACCCATGACCATTTTAGAAAACCGCCTTTATCCCAAAGACGCGGAAGAACAGGCGCGTTTCTTAGTGAGTGAATATGACGGTGTGAAACTCATCAACACTTACATTCCCCAAGGATTTGACATTGAGTCTGAAAAGTATAAATACAAATTAAAGTTCTACTCCGACCTGAAAAAATATTTTGATAAAAATGTTCCGCTGGATAGCGACGCTATTTGGATGGGCGATCTTAATGTGGCCCCCACGGAAATCGACTTGAATAATCCGAAGGGCAATAAAGACCACCCCTGTTTTCATATCGATGCCCGTGAGGCATTAGCGGCGACCATGAAGGGGAAGTGGACGGACCTTTTCCGGGAGAAAGAAAAAGGCCCGGGCCATTACACCTTTTGGGACATGCGCCAGCCCCAGGTTTTCGCCAAAAATTTAGGTTGGAGAATCGACTTCCTCATGGGTACCCCACCTATGGTAGCCCGGCTTCAAAAAATCTGGATCGACACCAAGCCACGGGGGCTCGAAAAGCCCTCCGATCACACCTTTCTCATCGGTGAGTTTTCCCGATAGGTCTTATCGGACTGCCAACGATTACCTTTTGATTTGGGGTAGGTGGAAGGGCCGTTGAATTGACTAATCAGGATAAGAGGGAGATAATAAGGGCGTAGATCAATGGTTACAGGCATCAGAAGGTTGTTTTTTACCTTTGTTTCTGGGGTTGCCGCTCCGGTGTTTTTAAACTTTTCCTCATCACAACATTATTTCTACATCGGTTTTAGGGGCGGCGAAGCATGATTCAACCACCATCCAATTCACCTTCATTGTTTAAGCGTGTCATGCGCCGTTTGGGACTCGATTCCGAACAGCGTCCTTATTTTTTTTACATCCCTAACGCCAAATCTGAAAAAGGCTCACTCATTGCCATGACGGCGGTTTTTATGGTGGTGGTCGCCATTTTAATTCCAGTCGCCATGAGATTGGTTTCGGATACCCGCAGAAATACCCAACAGGCTCAGTTGTATGTGGCTGGCGCTCAGAACGCCGCCAAAGCCGGCCTGGAAGACGCGTTGGGATATTTTGTCCGCCAAAATACAATTCTCACCGCTTTTAGCAAACAAATTACTGTCGGCCAAACACCTACTTATGCCACGGGAGTTAGCTACGTGGATCAACCTTTTAATCCGGTTTACAACACCACCAACGCCGCTTATTCGGATACTTTTCAAGCAGTAACACTTAATACGGGAAGCGGTATTTCGCACGCCTTTTACGGACTCACCAATGAGTATCCACTCGATGCGGCCAGCAACACACTGGCGGCGGCGGGACAAACCGCTTCAGTTTATTTCGCCCGCTATGAAGTCGCGGAACAGCCCAATCCTATCGCGACCGCTGGCGTCGTCTTTACGCCTCTCCCCCAGGCGGTTCATGATATTTCGGGTTCTAGAACGGCCAACTATGTGAATGGCGATGGATTGACCTGGGCGATCAGTAGTGTGGGTTATATTTATGAAAGAAAAGATTACACGACGGATTCTTATGGTGAATATAACACTCCATACAATGTTTATCCCAACAAGGTGATCGCCACAGCCAAGGCTTATACGGAGTTTAAAAAATTATCCTGTACGGTGCCTACCGCGCCCAGCTCGCCTGTCAGCTTTTCCGGCTTCGCGGCGGTTTACGCCAGCGCGGCGAAAGACGTGACGTTAAGCGGCTATTGTTATTTAGGCGGTGTGGTGGCGAATGGGTATGGCCAGTGCGCTATGACAGGTTCGGCCAGCGCTACAACTCCTAACGGCGCGGGAACGACAAACTTTTTCGGCGGCGGCGGCATTGAATATGTAGCCGGAAGTAACGTCACCTGCAACGCGCCATTGAGCGACGTTAACGTCTTTGGCATGTCGTTGAAAGATATTCAATTCATCGCGGATTATTCCGGATCTTCCTCAATTCCGATGACCATTCAGGAGCCTTATAAGCTGTCTTATTTTAATGGCAACTTAACTTATGGGCCCTCGCAATCTCAAACCATTTATCAGGCGTTGAATACCACCGGCATCTTGGTGGTGAATGGAAACCTAACACTCAATTCAGGCGGCGCAAACGCGGCCAACAGCATTGTGTCATCCAGCAGTTTCAGCGGCATTGTTTTCGCCACCGGCAATGTGGTGATTAATCCCGGCTGTCAGTTGGATGGGTCGCTGATTTTGGGCTATTCAGCCGCTTCTACTAATAATACGGCTCCTACGTTATCGCTCACGGGTGACACTTCCCATGGCTACGCTTATATGACAGCTGATCCAGCGGGGGTCGCGACTGTTATTAAATATGTGGCCCAATATCGCGAGGACATCAGCGCGAGAAAAGTCTTACTTGCCTTTCCGGGAATCTAAAAGGAGCTTTCATGGCGATTCGAACTCGTAAGCTCAATCAAACCGGTTATACGCTCATTGAAATGGCCATCGCGACAGTGGTGATGGCTGTTATGGCGACTACGGTTATTTTGGCTAATCGATTCGTCAACAAGCAGGCGGTCGCCAACGCGGATAGAACTTTCGCGTCAGAAAAAGCCATCCAAATGTATGAAGAACTCCGGGCGCTAGTCAGCGGTAATGAACAGCTGGGTGTGGGCGTCTTGGACAACTACAGTGATTTCTCCAACTACAATTATGTATTAACCACAGATACCAGCGTGAATACGGGGTTATCCACCGCCAATCCAGGTGATCCCATTAGCGGCAATTTTAAATCGGATGGCAATTGGCGCTATTTGAGGCAGGTTGCGGTAAATCGTGTCGGCAACGATACCCAGGCCCGCCAAGTGACGGTCAAAGTTTTTCTTTATCCCGGCGACAATATCGCTGCGGGTAAACCAGGAGTTCTTCTAGCCACAGTTGGCGGTATTTTAAGAACATCCGCTTTGCCGAATGTGGCCACGCAGGTGATGGATCTTTATATTCTTCAAATCAACAGCATTCCTTCCTGGTGGAGCGTTTTGCCCACTCTGGCCAGCTACATGCAAGCCGACGTGTCCGATCTGGAAAGCCGGCTTCAGGGTGTCCAGCTTCGAACTCATTACATTACCCGTACTTCTTATGGCCGGGATTATTATTACCAGCCTGAAACTAATTCATTCGCTAATCCCACGGAATCCACCCATCAGCAATGGGCTTACTTTTATCCAGGCATTACCCCGCAAGATAGCGGCGGGGATTTTTGGTATTTTGATCCTCAAACCTCCGGTGACCCGAATAGTTTGTTAATGGATGGGAATGTCATGGTGGATGGAGTCTCTTATCCCATTTCAACGAGTCAATTTAATAACACCGCAACCGCCAGTTATTCCATCGCGGATCAATACAATAACGCTATGCGTTATCCGGATGAGATGGCCGCTTATCAAGGCGTTACCGCCGCCGCCGCTCAGGCTATCGCTGCGGGCGCGGTGGTGGCTGAAGGCGTAACCGAAATCAGCGAACGTATGTTGTTTGAGGGCATGCTTTCCAAACCCGCCAGCTTCGCTAACGCGATTATTGTCAATTTGCACGGCGAGCTTTTGCCGCTGCCTCCTATGCGTAATTATTCGGACGCGGCCAAAGACCCGGGAAACCAACTATCTACCACGACCAATCCGGCACCCATGATGTGTCCCATCACAGTGACTTCTACTTCCGCTCCCCCAGTAACTTTTGTCGGTAATACCAATGTGCGCGTGGTGACTCACCCCGAACTGCTTTATTATCCTGGTCAGACGACGACTTCCACGGCAGTTACGGTTCGCTTGAGGGTTTACGCTTATTATGACGGCGAAGATACGGGCGGCCTTCTTCCTACAGGCGATCCCCGCGTTCCTGCCATTAGTCTTTTCTTCCCTGATTCGAAGGTGACTTTATTGGGTGTTACGGCGGAAATTGGGAATAGTCTGACCAGTGGTGTATCTTGTCACTATGCCCGTGTGGCTTTATCTTCTCCCTATACAGGCAATGTGCCGGGCGACGTGACCGCTTCGGGCGCTTCTGGTCCAATGAATCTGGCTTATACGACTTTGGGCCCCAACACCAACCAAACCTTGATTACACTTTTTAACACTCCTTTACGCGCTGGTTCTGGTCCGGTTAGCGGTGCCAGCGGCTCGACAACCTATGGTGGATTGAATAGCGGTGATAAACTTTATGGTTCGGAATATATTCCCTCCAGTCCAGAATTAACCACAGCCAGTGCGCCTACTTCGGCAACTTATGTGAATAACACCTACACTTTTACCAACGAAGATCTGGCCAGCCCGGATCAGAACCTCGCGGGGAATCCCTGTAACACAGCGCGTTGGATTATTACGGTATCCATGCCCATTTCACAGGTTTATGCCAGTGGTTTAACTATTTACAGCGGCGGTTATGCGGCACCCGCCACGATGAGTGGAATTCATGCCATTGAAACCCGTTTGGGAAACGGGGTGACCACTTCGGCAGTGACCATAGGGGGTGTGGCTTCCACTATTTACCCCAATTTGTCCCGTACTTATGTTTGGACAGGCGACGCTTTTATGCCGCCTTATACAGAGCAGTATCAATTTTTGGGCGATCCCAGGGACTGTCCTTATTTAGACGTGAAAATTGGAGGACCGCCGGTAGGCAACGCGGCGATTACTATCGGGCCCAACGCTTACAACTGGTGGTTTAAAGGAACAGGAACCGCGGGTATGGCTACTGATGGCTATGTCGGTTTTGGCCAGGCGGGTGTTAGTGTTTGGAGCGGCAATGGCGGCGGTGATTTGCAGGTTGATCTGCCCCGTTACTATCAGATTATCCGCCAGGGACTTTTAAACACCACTTCTATTTGGACAGGAACCAACGGATGGAGCTGGTTTTACTTTGGTATCGGCGGCGAATATGGATCAGACCAATCACCCCGATCTAGTGGCATCCAGATGCTGGACGATCTTTTTAGAACCAGTGGAACAGGAACGCTTAAAAACTTTAACGATCTTTACGCGGGTGATGGTACAGATGGGGGTTATGGTAATGGATTATTTGTGGTTTCCAACACCAATGGTTCCAATTCCATTAACTGGTACCAAAGATCCTGGCTAGGTGAGCTTTATCCGGATAAAAGCTATCTGACTTCCTGGGTTCCTTATGGCAATTTACCTTCGATAGCGAACACCACGATCACCGCGGCCAATAAACCGGAAACTTTTTATCTAAAACCCATGGGAGTTGTAGGCACAGCGGGAGGCGGTGGTTCGGATGACGGCTTCGCGGGAGATAACTTTTGGGTGAATCCCGCGGGTTATGGCAGTGAGGCTTTTTATAACGGAAAAAATACGACGACCGGTAAAACCTTTGAGCATCTAGGCACTGACAATAGCGGGACCGAATTGGCTTTGGCGGTAACGACTTACAACATACTTCCATTCCCTATGCCGGGGGTGGTGGATGTTAACCGTGAATGGGACTTTGCTGGCGGCACCACTCCTGCGTCGGTCTCGCCTTTCTATAGCGCGGGCATGACGACGACGATTGATATTCCCACAGTCACCAATGCTACCGGCGGTGGGGTGACATCGCGTCTCTTTTACGACTACAACCAAAATGGAGTGCCTCCTATAACTTCTCCTTATGGATCGGGCGTGGTACGCATGACCAATGTGAGCAGCGGCGCTTCTCCGGTTACTCAAGTTGGTTATGTGGTGGAGACCGGAACGGCGCCTTCAGGTAACGTAGGAGCTCAAACATTGGCGGAAACCGCTTTGGTTTTGGGTCTGAGAACATTTTTAGATGGCGGCAGAATGGCGGCAGACGGAGTTCCGGGGCATATTGTTCAGCTTCCGCTAGTGAAAATCTTTTTGGCCAGCAGTGTGCCGCAATATAACGAAAGTCAGGGCGTTTCATTTACCGTTGGCGCTCCCATAACCGCCACGACTAACGGCGGCGGGGCGGTTTCGGTTGGTATGCCGGTGACGGATATTTGGTGGAGATTTAACCCGAATGGGTTAGCCAATTACTATACGGAAGAATATCCTCAGTACAACCAGCCGATGACGACTCAAAGCGGCATGTATCAGGAATCCGTTTCGGTGACTTACAACCTCAAATACTCGAACAACGGGGGAAAGACCTGGTATTTCGTTCAAGATGATGCCGCCGCGGTAACAGGTGTTTGCGATTGCAACACAGGCAACCCCAGCCCCGCCGGACATGCGGTCACTAATCTGGCCCCTTGGACTTATAACTGGCCGGTTTCAACCGGATCGCGCATTTTGTCTCAGGGCGATTACGAACTGATGGTAGAAGCTTACCGTCAAAATTACGGATTACATTATGCTTACGACATTCAAGACATAGAAATAAGCTGGTAAGCGCCATGAGACTTCTATTTAGAAAAAAAACCAGTCAACGCGGATGGACCATTATTGAATTGATGATGGTGGTGGGAATGATCGGTTTGATCGTTCCCGCGCTGACATCCCTTTTTATTTATTGCTATCAGGGACTGGCCGCCGCTGAAATGCACCTGTCTCTCAAAGCCCTGAATGAACAAATTATGCTTCATTTACATGAGAGAATAAATTCCAGCAAACACATGTTTCAAAACGATTCGAATTCAGGCGGATTGAGTTTTATCAGCAAAATCGCCATGGGTTCGGCGCCTACTTCGGTCAGTTTTTCCAAACTGCCCAGTGGACAAACTGGAACAACCATTACCTTTTCGCCCGCCGCGGGAGCGGTGTCGAATGAATTTGGAGATTGTCTTTTTTACGCTGATTACGACTCGCCTCAAACGATCAATGGAATTAAATACACGGCGCCGCTGACGGTGGGCGGACCCATTACTTTGAGTTCTGCTCCTGCTCCTGTAAGCGTGACTGGCACAGTGACTAATGGGGCTGGTAATTCCGTTACGGTCAACTTGGATGTTTACCGGTTTTATTACGATTATTTGAGCACTGCGGGTGATATGACGCCCATTGCCAGCCTGACTTCCTATTGGCTGATTGAATGGCAGAGCGTTCAGTTTGTGGACGCTTTCGAGCTGATCGATATTCAAAGTTCTGACTCAACGTTATACGCCCATGTGATCAACTGGCTGACTACGGCGGGTAATTTCCCCAGCGGACAGCCGATTACGCTGGCCTGGGATCCCAGTCAGATTCAGATGACCAGCGGATCCAATTTCGCTTTTTATCAGCTTTCGGGCAGCACAATGACAGGTGCGTCGAATCAGAGTATTTCGATTCAAAATTGGACGCCTTTGAGCCGCACTTCCAGCGGCCTAGTTAGCCGGTTTAATTACGGTATTTCGGGAAACTACAATAATATCTACGGCGATCCGCCGCCGCCTATTGTGCCGATGTTTAACCCCTACACGAATACCGCTAACGCTTTTCCCGGGGGGTTTGAGGTGGGGATACAAGGATCTAACGCGGGTATGCAGGTATTGGTTCGTTCTCTGTTAATCGCTAAAGGTAACTATAAAACCCTGATGTGGGACAACGAAACCTCCATCAGTAACGCCCGGGACGTCTGGTAAAATTTATGAGCGATCTGGCCGGCCAAAAATGTAAACCCTGCGAGGGCGGCACGAAGCCCCTGAGCGAAGCTGAGGCGCAAACCTATTTGGCGCAGCTGCCCGGCTGGCAAAAGCAGAATCAAGAAATCGTCAAGACTTTCACCTTTAAAAACTATTACGAAACCATGGCTTTTGTGAACGCGGTCGCATTCATTGAACATCAGGAAGATCATCATGCCGATCTGGAAGTTTCTTATAAAACCTGCAAAGTCCGCTACAGCACTCACGCGATTAACGGCTTATCTGAAAATGATTTCATTTGCGCCGCCAAGATAAACGCTTTAGTTCTTTCCTGAAACGGAATGAATACTTAAAGCGGTAAATGGCCCTGAACTTAAATAGACTTTAAAATTAATTTCCTGATTATATTTTTCTTTCATGTAAATTCGATAGAGATTTAATTCGTCTGAGTCGGCGATCAAAAAAGCTTTGGGATTATCCACCAAATCCTTAAAAAGATTTTTCAAATCATAGTGACTCATCATGGCGCTGTTAATCGGTGTCCGTTGAAACCAATCTAAAGCGATCGTGTGAAAGTGTCTTAGAAACTCATCGTCATCAAAGGCCCCGATCTTGATATAGGGGAAAGCTCCGCCCCAGGTGACGAAGACTTGGTCATCTTGCGGGTTTAAACGCGACATGGCGACTTTTAAATCTTTTTCCTCCCAAGCCCAAGCGTGGGCGCTGGAATAGTGTAATTCCAGGAGATGAACCGTAAAAATAAAATAGAAAACCAACAAAAGCAGCTTCCACATACCGATTTGAGCGGGTTGGCTTGAATTTTTAAAATGATTCAAAGTGTTCGATAGACTCCAAAAAATAGAGAAATTATTTTGTAAAAACAAAAAGGGAAGATAAATCCGCTCAGGCATCCAAAGATACAGTCTGCAAAAGAGCAGGATCAAGACAGTCCAAGCTGTGTTGAACGCCACAAACCAAAGAGTTTCCCCCGAAAGGAGAGGCAGCAATGCCAGAAAGAATAAAAAGGCCGCAGAAAATCCAGGATTAGCGAACATAGACGAGAAAGTGTCCTGCGGGTTTTTATCAAAAGTTACTCGAGGAAAATACCGATTGAGCGTTTGGAGCTTTTCGGCACTGTAAGTCTCTGGATCCATGAAGTAGTTATACAGCATAAGATTTCGATCATTTTGACTCCAACCGACCATATCAAAGATGGGCTTAGAGGTCTCGTCGTAGACAGGGTTTCGAAATACGCATAACTCGCCATGCCGATGATAAAGTTCTTCCGAACCTCCCCAGGCTTGATTCCGGGAATAATAGGTATTGTCAAAAGTGACGGCTATCAGGGAAGTTAGTGCGACGGCGGCTAAAAAAAATAAAATAGAGGTTCGATGGGATGTTATTTTTGTTTTTCGCGCAAGAAAAACAACGGCAGGCACAGCGCCCGCGATCGCCAACAATAGCGAGGAAGGGCGGATTAAAACTGAAAATACCGCTAGAACGAAAACCAGGCCGAGAGCAGGCAGAAGATATTTTGAATCTTCTCTTTTCCAAATGGCGACTAAAAGTAAAATTCCACCGATCCCTGCTGAAGCGGCTACCAGCGTCCATTGAAGCTCCCCCATAAAGCGGACTTCCAGAACGGCGGCGCTTAATATAAAGAGTAATGTTTTAAAAAAGCGGTTTGTTCCCAGATTAAACGCGGCCAATATGGCCCAAATCGATAAAAAGTTAATCAAGACAAAGAGAGCGGAGTACCACTGAACGGCAGGAAACTTAATGTAGAGGTTTTTAAGCACGAGGCAAAGAAACGCGTTCTCCATATAGTTGAACTCGCTGGGTGCCCAGTTCAACCCGATTCCCTTTAACAAGAGAACAGCGTAATAATCATCGTCCCACTGAAAATAAAGCCGGAATAGTAACAGGATAGGCATTACAAAAAGAATTGCAGTTAGAAATGAAGATAGAAAAGGATTTTCCCCAAAATAAGCGTCGGTTTTTGAAACCATTGGCTCCCACCAGGGTGCCTTCTCTGCGGGGATATCAATAACGGGATCAATAGGATTCTGGTCCATCATTCACCTGTAAAAGTTATATAGAAGGCTATTATGCCGGGAGCTTTACAATCCACAAGCGTGACTTGTGGCACCGCATTAAATGAAACGGGGTCAATGCTTTAACTTCAAAGTAACAAGCGGATTCATCCAATTTTTGCCTCTTTTCATTCTAAAACTGAAACTTTTTCCTCGTTAATTGGGTATTATTCTCTGCAAGATCCCAGCAAGAGGAAACCATGGCAACTCCTACGATGACCTTAGCTCAATTTTTAACTCAATATCCCTGGCCCGCCGAATTGAAGAAAGCCGGAAAGCCCCTGGAAGGTTTTTGGTCCTGTCAGTTGGAATCCTCGGCTGAAAAAATCTGGCCCTATGTGAGCAACACTAACGTCCTGAACCAATTGGTGGGCCTGGGTGAGATGAAGTTGACCGAACAAAACGGCAAAGTTTATGGGACGGCCAAAACGGTTGGCTTTGACATGGTTTGGGAAGAAAAGCCCTGGGAATGGGAATATGGCAAGGCCATGGTGATTGACCGCCGTTATACCAAAGGCTTTCTTAAAGTAAACCGAACGATCTATGTGCTGGAACCTACCGCGGATAACAAATGCAATTTTTACGTTTATCTGGGTTTGATTCCCCGCGGACCGCTGACCCGGCTTTTAACCAAAGTAGTGCTGAACGAGCTTAAGGGAAAGTTCTTGAAAGCCCTGAAGGCCATGGATGGTTACGTTCAAAAGCAGCAGAAGATTATTTTGAGCGGAAAGAAAATCAGGCTTAGCCCCGAAGCGGAAGTCCGCATGGTGGAGATTCAAAAAGAGCTCGTGAAGCGTTCCATTCCGGCCAACATGGTTCAAAAGATGATTCAGTTTGTCCGTACCACGCCCGATGAGGACCTGGATCGTATCCGATTAAAGGCGTTGGCCCGGGATTGGCACGTCAGCCTGAGCGGCCTTTTGGAGGCCTTTTTACAGGCAACCCGGCTGGGTCTTTTTAAACTGACCTGGGACGTCACCTGTCCCCATTGCCGCGGCGTTCGGGAAGAAGTTACCCATCTGGCCCAACTGCCCAAGCGGGGTAAGTGCGAGGTTTGTAATGTAGATTTTGACGCGACTACTTTTAACGCGCTGGAAGTGATCTTTCATATTCATCCCTCGATTCGGGTAGTTGAGAAGAAAATTTATTGCTCCGCCGAACCCGCGATGAAGACACACATTAAACTGCAAAAAATGATTCAGCCGGGCACAGAGCTGACGGTGAAAACCTTTTTGGAACCGGGCCGCTACCGCTTAAGACTCGCGGGTACGGAAGTTTATAACCTTCTGGATGTGGGTGAAAAAGAAGGACAGCCCGAATTTCTATGGATTGATGAGCTTTCGGCCAAGAACATTAGTTCTTCCTACTTTCCCTCAGTCACTTTGCGCAATACCTCTGCCGAACCCCGCATGTTTATCATTGAGGACAATGAGATAGACCGGGACGCGTTAAGACCCGTGGATCTGTTCTCTTTCCAAAATTTCAGGGATTTGTTCACCACCGAGTCATTGAATTCGGACGTCAAACTGGAAATCGGCGTACAGACTATTCTTTTCACCGATCTGGTGGGTTCCACTAAGTTTTATGAGTTGGAAGGCGATGCCGCGGCTTTTACGGCGGTGCGGAAACATTTCCAGAAAACTTATGAGGGGGTTTTGAAGCATGGAGGCGCCATTGTAAAAACCATCGGGGACGCAGTGATGGCTTCCTTTTCCAAACCCTCGGACGCGCTGAAGGCAGCCATTGAAATGCAGGAATACTTTAACGGCAAAAACCCCGATACGTCTTTGCGGCTTCGCATTACCTTGCACACTGGGCCCTGCCTGGCGGTGAATTTTAATAACAACATTGATTATTTCGGCAGCGCAGTCAATTTAACCGCGAAGATTCAATCCACGGCGGAAGCGGGGCAGATCAGTTTCACCGAGGCGGTATTTAAAGATAAAGAAACTGAGGGGATGCTTCAGCAAAGAGACCTGCTTTGCCAGGAGATTGATTTTGAGCAGAAGTGGTCCAAGAAGGTCATTCCGGTTTACCGGGTGGATGTAAGCTAAACGATCTTAAAATTGTTGTTTGAATAAAAAAGGGAAGCGGATTTTATCCACTTCCCTTTTTTATGGCTGGCGCGAATTGAAATTGAAACGGTTACTTCTTCTTTTTGGACGGTGCTTTTTTGACCGTGGTTGATTTGCCGAAGAAGTGTTTGGCTACCTCGATAAAGGTGGGAATAAGGGAAACGAAAACGATAGCGAGGATCACCACTTCGAAATGCGCCTGGAAGAACTCCATATTCCCCAGCAGGAAGCCCGCTCCGATACAGATGGTAGTCCACAAAAGCACCCCGATCAGGTTATAGCGCGAGAACTTACTATAGGTCATCTTGCCCACGCCTGCAGCAAAGGGAGCGAAGGTGCGGAAGATCGGCGCGAACTGGAAGAGGATCAGGGTCTGCACGCCATGCTTTTCATAAATATCGTGGGTTTTATCCAAGTATTTCTTATTCATGAATTTTCCGAATACGTTGGGACCGAAGAAACGGCCGATCCAGTAATTGCTATGGTCGCCCATCAAGGCCGCGGCGGTGAGCAGGCCCCAGGCAAAAGCGATATTGAGTTGGGCGCTGCCGCAAAGGGCGCCAACGGTAAAAAGAAGTGAATCCCCCGGCAGGATGGGAGTCACGACCAAACCCGTCTCGCAGAAAATGACTGCGAAAAGAATGCCGTAGATATAGGGTCCATAGGCCTGGACCAATTCGGGCAGGTATTTGTTCAAATGCAGGATGTGGTCAAGATAAGCGTGAAAGTCCATAAGGCCTCATTTCATGGGAATAACAACGGGGCTAAAATAACATCCGGGCCCCAGGAAAGACCAACAAAAACAGAAAAACCAGCCCATTGAGGATTAATGAGCTGGTCTGGGGGAAAGAATTAGGCTTGAGACGGCGGATTTTGAGCGGGAGGCTCGACCGGCGGGGCAGACTCAACTGGAGCCGCGGGTGTTTCAGGCATAGGTGTGGAAGCGGTATTGTCTGACCCGCCGTTATTGACGTCGCTCTTGGGCTTCGGATTGCGGGGAGCTCTTTTGCGCGGGTAGAAGATTTTTTGAGTGTCTTCGTCATAGGCAAAAAGGTTTCCAAAGTGAGTCCAGCGGATGAAAGTCTCAAAAATCTTCTCAAAGTTCTCGTGAGGCAGATTGAAGATAATTACTTCCTGAACCAGTTCCGCGTCGAGCTTGGCGCGAGGATGTTTGGCCAGCATATCGTTGACCTGTTTAAAGATGCGTAATTTGAGCAGCTGTTCTTTCCAGATGTTCTGACGCTCTTGCGAGGTGGCCTTCACGAAACGCTGTCCATCAGCGGTCAGAACGACCATGCGTTTAGGTGTGTCCACAAAATCCAAAAGCTCGGCGGCCTTTACGACTTTAATAATGTCACCGAACTCTTTATCGGTTTCAGTTGCGATGCGGAAGACGTCTTCGGTTCCACCGCGGGCGTCGAGATATTCCAAAATACCCACAATTTCACCCGGCAAGACATCCGGCAGCGATTCGGCAGGCGGCAGTTCGTTGGGCTGAAGAACTGGTTCCGGCACGTCGGGAATTTCGTGGCCCATGATGATGTCGTGCAATTGATCGACCAGCTTGCTGAAGTCCGCGCCGCGGTAGTCGCGGGGGCGGGGCAGGGGATTTTCCACAATTTTCAAAATATGTCCCGGGTGAGTTCCTAACACCACAATGCGGTCGGCCATATAAACGACCTCAGCGATATCGTGGCTGACCATAAGAACGGAAGAGGGATTCTTATCGTGAGCGGCCCAGATGTCGATGACTTCAGCGCGAAGCGACTCCGCGGTGAGGGCGTCGACGTGGCTGAAGGGTTCATCCATAAATAAAATCTCAGGATCGACAGAAAGGGCGCGGGCAATACCAACGCGCTGTTTCATGCCGCCGGAAAGTTCGCGGGGATAAGTTTCCTCGAAAC
>Ga0206920_1018_pt2 | contig 50396 bp, 44 predicted proteins | sample Alteio_BWOrgHeat_65_FD_152934 | JGI IMG/M metagenome (GOLD analysis project Ga0206920, IMG submission 152934) | Enriched cells from forest soil in Barre Woods Harvard Forest LTER site, Petersham, Massachusetts, United States -... | ecosystem: Environmental > Terrestrial > Soil > Temperate forest >...
CATCTGAATGGTGACCGTGCGCGCGACACCGTTAGAGTCATAAACGGTTTGCTGGCTGTGACGGGTGCTGTGTCTTTGAGCGCGGCTCAAGCTGCTGCCAACACAAACTACGCCTGGGAACAACAACCGCCGATTACGCCGGCTTTGACCAGCCAGCAAACCGTTTATGACTCTAACGGTGTCGCGCGCACGGTCACCATTCAGATGTATCAGGTGAATGATATCGGAACTGCGGGCGCTAACGCGGCCGGTGGTCCCAGCCAAACCGCTTACGCTTGGTACGCTTTTGATACCACTGGCGGAGCGGCTGTGAGCAACACGACCTTAGTGGGCGGAACCGGAATCATTGAAGGACAAAACGGCGCTGCTCCTGGCGTTGGTTTTGACCGTGGTACGGCGACCAACCAATATGCGGGCGATTTGCTTTTCTTCAACACTGACGGCTCTTTGGCCTCCACTGGTGGAGCTGGTATCGCTGGTAACGTGGCTGGAACGCAAACCTCGCCGGACATTTATTTGCCGCCGGTGGACGTCCCGGGTGTTTCTCCTCTGCCAAGCATTGGTGGTGAAATCACTCAAATTAACCTGAACTTTGGAACTGCCGGTATTTTGGGTAAGGGTGAACGTAATGGATTGACGGGTGACGCTCAAGGTACCTACCAAACCATTAACGGTGTGAATACCTATATTCCTGACAGCCATGCCACGGTTACTCAAAACGGCTTTGCTGATGGAACCTTAACCAACCTGGCTTTTGATTCCACTGGAAAGATCAATGGAACCTTTAGCAACGGTCAAACGATCGCTTTGGGCCAAGTGGCCATGGCGACGGTTGAAAACGAGGGTGGTCTGCAAGCGGTAGGGACTAACTACTACTCGCAATCAACCAACTCGGGTGCCTTAACCATTGGTTTGGCCGGCAGCAACGGAGCGGGAACTATTCAAGGCGGCGCCTTGGAAGGTTCGAACGTTGACTTGACGGTTGAACTCTCCAACATGATCATCGCTCAGCGTGGTTTCCAAACCAACGCCCGCGTGATCACGGTTGAAAACCAGAACCTGCAGACTTTGGCTCAGTTAGGCCAATAATCAGTAGGTAGTTAGCGCCGCTCCCTTGAGGGGCGGCGTTTCATAAAGCAAAAACGGCGTTTTCCGCAAGGGGACGCCGTTTCTGTTTTTATGGGGCTCTTTGAGCTGTGATAAAATACACATAGTTTATAGGCGGAGGAGGAAAGAATGATTCCGGTAACCAGATTAGATGGACAGGCAGTTTATGTGAACGCGGATTTGGTCATGTTTTTAGAAAGCTCTCCCGAAACCATTTTGACCTTGGAGAATGGCAAGAAGGTTACGGTTAAAGAGACGATTCCGCAGGTGGTCGATGAAATTGTCAAATTTAAGTCACGGTGCTATCCCGGACTATATGAAAATAAACAGCCGAGCTAAAAGGTTGCGTCTATTGGGGCTAAAGGTGATAATGTCTTGATAATGTTAAAGTCGTAGAAGATTTTTTCGTTTTTAACCATTTGTTTACAGCGGTTTTTTTAAAGGAATTCGACCTTAATCATGAAATCACGATATAAAACCCTTTCATGTCCGACATTTTTTTTGTTTGGATTTTTATTATTGCTGGGGTTTGCGCCCGGCCGGGTTTTTGCCTTGTCTGGTGAAGGCGATGAAACCTTTTCAAATGGGACCATTACTAATGGTACCTTAGGTGCCTGTACCGCTGCTTATAGCCTTTCGCTCAATACGACTATGGGTCCATCTGATTCTCCTCCAGACCCGAGCGCTCAAAACGGAATCGTAGAAGCGAGCCCAGCTCATCCTGCTTGTCCTGTGACGATTACTTATACGGATCCTGGTGCGGGTACGGCAGGGACGCAAAACTACGTGATGGTAGATATCTACACCAACAACGTTGCGAGATCAGTGGAAATGATTGCAACTGACATAAATGGTAATGCAGTGACGGCATTGGCGGGCAGCTCGGATATCTTGCCAACTTGTTTTACTTCTTCGCCGCTTCCTGTAGGAACAACGACGAAAAATGTTTGGCAAACCGTATTTGTCAGTACTCAACAGGGGCCAACACCTTTAAATGCGGCAGTTACCACGGTTCAATTGATCATTCAAGACAACGGCACCATGGGAACGGTAACCGGTTGGGTGCTGTTAGATAACCTTCGCGGCACCGCGCTTTTGACTTGTTTTACACCGACTAATACTGCGACCAATACGTCTACCAATACCGCCACTCAAACCTCGACTCAGACACCGACTCTGACGCCGACGAATACTCCCGTGAGTTCTTTTACCTTTACTAATACGCCCACTCAAACAGCGACCAATACGGCTACAACGACTGTTACTCAAACCGCTACTCAGTCGGCAACGAATACCGCGACGAACACTACCACCAAAACACCCACCAATACGGCTACGAACACGCCTACCAATACGGCTTCATTAACTAATACGGCTCAATACACCAATACGGCTACACAGACGCAAACAAATACGGCGACCAACACCACAACTTTGACGCCGTTTATCACCAGTACTTTTACGATAACGCCTACATTCACACCGGCGCCTTGCCAGCCTGAGGTTTATCCCAATCCGATGGACTTTACGGCTTCACACAATGAGTCCAATGTGCCGGCCAGCGCCTGTCCGACAGGGAAGTGTATTGTTTTCAGCTGCGTGCCTTTTGGGTCAACGGTCAAGATTTATACGGTGTCTTTGTCTCTGGTTCGGTCGTTTGATTCCACCGCGGTGGTGGGAACTGGAACCTTACCCGCGAATGTGGGTTTGGTCGCCTGGGATGGAACTAACGGAAGTGGCGGCTATGCCGCCTCCGGTTTGTATTTTTATGTCGTGAATGGGCCTGGCACCAATACTTTTGGCAAGTTCGCAATTTCTAGATCTCAGTACGGACCCTGACCATGCGCTTTTCTCTTAAATTATTTTTAGCCAGCCTTCTGTTGGGTGGGATCGCGATGGTCTCAACCGCGCGGGCCCAAACGAGCGCTAATGGCGGTTTGAATGCGTTTGAGTTTGCCCAGATTTCTCCGGACGCCAGAGCGATTGCCCTGGCCGGTGCTTATACGGCGTTGGGGGATGACGTTGGATCGGTTTATTACAACCCGGCGGGCGTGGCCAGCGTTTTGACGAATGAAATCAAGATGGCCTACATCATGCTCTATCAGGGTTTATCTTATGAAACCCTGGCTTTTGCCTATCCTATGGAGCCTGTTTTTCACGGTTTGGGAGGCACTTTCGCGATCAGCGTCAATATGCTTCAGCCGGGCACTTTAGAAAAAACAAACGATGTGGGCGTGACGATTTCGACCTTTTCCGCCGGCGACGATATGTTCACTTTTACCTATGCCCACGATTTGGGTACGGACTTTCAAGCCGGACTGTCTTTTAAATATCTCCAACAGCAAATCGACGTAGTTTCTTCTTCGCTGTTGGCGTTGGACGCGGGTGTTCTGTTCGCTCCGGGCAATGACGGCGTCCGAGTGGGTGTGGATTTGAAAAATATTGGCGACAAATCGTCCAGCTATAACCTGCCATTTACCCTCAATACGGGTATTTCTTTCAGACAATACGGTATTTTTACTAAGCAGGATGATATGGCCTTATCGATCGACTCCGCTTTCCCGATGGTGATTCAAGATAGCCTAGTAGTTAATGTGGGCGCCGAATATAATTTGAAGTGGGTTGGGAGCCGTGTATCGCTTCGAGGCGGATATAGCTTTATTGGATCGACGGATTTAAGCGGAATAGGACTCTCGGCCGGTGCTGGTTATGGCATTGATTTTGGCGGCTTGGTTGTATTTTTAGATTATGCTTATACGCCGGCGGATATTTTTGGGGATTCTAATCGTTTCTCCTTAACCACCAAATTTTAATTTGAAGGCTTGTTAAAATGATTTTAGGCTGTCGTTTAAAAAATATGGTTTGGGTGATGGCCCTTTTGTTATTGAGCGGATTTTCTGCGGTGAACGCTCAAACCGTGGGTACGACTACAGCCGATTTTTTGAAAATCAATAACGGAGCTGTTCCAGCGGGTATGGGCGGAGCCTATACGGCCTTGGGCAACGACGCTTATTCGGTCAGCTATAACCCGGCGGGTTTGTCTTACATACGCGCTTCGCAATTACTCGTGATGCATTTGGATAGCTTGGCGAATATTTCTTATGAGTATTTCACCTTCGCGACAGCCACTAATTACAACGTTTTGGGTTTGAATGTTATTTACCGTCATCAGCCGCCCATTGATAACGGCAACGGTAATCCGCCGGTGAACGCCTCCGATCTGAGTGTGGGATTGACTTACGCGTTTAAACTCTCTGACAGCCTTCGCGCGGGAGGGACGCTTAAATATATTCAAAGCACCTTAGCCACCTTTACGGGTTCGGCCATCGCGGGCGATGTGGGAATTGTTTTAGATAAATTGCCCTATGGTTTAAAAGCCGGCTTATCTATTCAAAACGTGGGTACGGGTATGACCTTTGACCAGGCCAACCAACAGCAGCCCGATCCCTTACCGATGTTTATCCGCTTTGGATTGGGAACACACCAGGAGTTTGACGGTGGTCGCGCCTTAAATGTCGCTATGGAAGTTTTTAAACCCTCAGACCAGGATATTAAAATGGGATTGGGCGGCGAGTTCTGGCTTTTCCCCGGTTTATTCGCGATTCGTGCGGGTTATAAAATTGAAGGTTTAGGCGCGGTGACCCAGAACGTATTCCAAGACTACACGCTGGGTTGTACTTTGACCCGCAATTTTGACGGCGACGACTTCTCGCTGGATATCGCTTATGACCCGGCGGATTTCAGCACGACGCTGGAAGATACTTTCTTTTTCGCCCTCAACATTAAGTTTAATCAGCTTCATCTGCTGTAATCCTTATTAATTGACAACAGCTAAATGCCCTGTTAATCTTCATGCCCTGTTGGGCTATTTGTTAGTAGGGCCTCTCGCCGAGGTAGCTCAGTTGGTAGAGCAGCGGACTGAAAATCCGCGTGTCGGCAGTTCAATTCTGCCCCTCGGCACCATTACTTTCGCTCCAATAAAATAAACGTCTCAAGCCGATTAAATAGGCCTTTGTTTACAACGGTTTTAAAACCAGAGTAAGCAGAGGCCTTTTTTCGTTTGGGTGGTTCCGGATGATTCAGGTCGGTTAAACAGGGGTAAAAGTTGCGGAGTATGACACGGATATGACACCCAAAAATTCTAATACGACTAATTTTTAATATCACCACCCTCGCGAAATACCAGGTTAGAGATCGAGATGACTTTGCCGTTCCGACCCCACCGGATCGGGAAAGGGAAGCGCTTGATATCTACCAATTAAACTTTGGAGGCTGGTATGAGTACGACTGTTGAATTAGTGAAAAATAAAGCAGGGGAATATGAGTCGAAGGTGAAGGACTTCCTGCGTGATAAACCGATGGATGCTATGAAAATCGGTGCCGTTGCTGGATCTGTAGCCGCAGGCGGAGCCGCTATCTTAGTAGGTACCACTAAGGTGGGGATGTTTGGTTTAGCCGCTATAGGTGTAGTTGTAGCGGCAGGCGTTGGTTATACCGCAGGTTCAGTGAGCGGATTGGTTATTGCTGCCGCTGAGAAGGCAAAGCAACAGCAGGCCTAGATGCAATAGGGGAACTTGGAGGTCAGCTCGAAAAAGTGGCCTCCAAAACCCCTATATATGCAAAATTCTAGGTATATAGAATTTCTAGGTACCTGGTCTAAACCGGATTAATAGCCGGAATGTTCTGTAGATCGGTTTGCCACTTATCCCAACGTTCCTGAGATTTCTTATTTATCCCCGCCCTGACCTTGAGCCAAAATTCTTGGGTCTGCCAAAGCTTCAATGTGGCTTGACGACATTTCTCTGACTTATCGACGTTGTACAGGTTGGCTCCCCAATGACGGTAAAGCTTCATCCAACTTCTACGAGCGCCGGGTCCACCTTGACGAGTGGTAGTAGCAAGAACGGCTATTCCAGGTCGAAGTCCCAAGTCGATCAAGGTTTTAATCCATAGGTTTTTGGCAGTGTTGCCTTTGGAATAGGCCCACTTAGAAAGATGCAGTAGTTTGAGTTTTTCCGGGTCGGAAGATAAGCCAATGTACTTAACTTGCTTATCCAACGGGCAGACAAGAGCGATTACATAACGTTTGCTGGTCATAAATACCTCCTACCTTAATTATCACAACAAATTACCGGTTGATCTAAGCAGTGGGGCCATACGAAAAACCCATCGGAAATACGATCGATATTTTTTAGGAATGAGCCCGCCCTCTCGATTTAACCTGCTAAAAGTGACCGATTTAGCTCCGGAAGAATACGGAAAACCCAGTTGGTCATGTAGAAGTCCGGTGGGTTCCCCCCAATGAATCAAATTCTCACGCCAAGCCCTAGGGTTTGCAGCAATTAGCTCTAAATGGATTGGTATGTATGGGATTGTTTTTCCACGCCGTAACTCCATGGTTTGTCATGAAATTTGAAGGCTTTATTAAAACCTGCCCGCCGCAAGTTGGCCTATCGGCCAGCGGCTCATCTAGCAAACCTCAGTACCATCAGATCATTCAGTTGTCTCGGGGTCATACCTAAAACCTAAAACGTAAGTCTTAAGGGCCGTTGGCTGTCGCCAACAGGCCCTTTTTTTGTGCTCGCTATACCCATCGAGAGATTGGGTTAGCTATTAAATTAAAAGGAGTTTGTTATGAAAAAGCCTATTCGTATTACGGTGTTTGTGGATTCCGGACTGGTAGTCGATGTTATCTCGGATAGCACCGCTGAAATAGAGTATGTGGTGGTAGATAGCGACCCCACCTCTCTAGATCGCTCGGTAATGAGCCTAATGAGCGGTCCGTTTGATGACATTAGTTGTCTCGTTAGTACGTACGGTGACAAGGTATTCCCGAATAGAGAGAAAGTCGAAGAAGTCTATGCGGTCAGAGCGGAACGGTTTGGAGGTCGAAACCACCACGTAGCTTAGGAAATATCCTTAAAAAGGTCCGAAACTTTGCAATTTAGCGCGCGCGCAAAGCGGACGACCGTATAAGCAGTAACGTTCCGATTGTTGTTCTCGATAAAGCCCACATAAGAAACATCCAGGTCTGCCAGCTCAGCCAGTTTTGCTTGGGTTAAACCCTTTTTAAGTCGCAGTTCGCGAAGGTTATTCCCGAGCTTCTTGCCAACTATATCTTTGTCTTTAAAGGTGCGTTTCGCCATATGGACAAGGATAAGTAGCGGTGTTAATCTAAAGAACTGACTAGTAGTAGACATATAAATTCAAACAATTAATAAAGGAGATGGAGATGCGTATTGGGATTTCGCTGTTAATGCTGATGGTGTTAGCTGGAATTTCAGGACTAGGTTATTGCGACTATATCGACGAGAACACTAGTCAGGTTGTTCGCACTAAGGGGACAAACTTTTATGCGACCGATGCAGCTTGGGCGCATTGTGATTGGGAGCAGAATAAAGCTGGTTGGTTTGCTAGATACAAGAAACAAGGTGAAGATTCGAGCAATCCGAATCTTGTTGAGGCTTCTTGGGTGATGCAGGCTTTAGATGGCTACGTTCAGAACGCCATAAAGCAGTACAACAACCAAGCTGTTTACAAGCCGTGGAGACAGGAACGTGAAACGTTCTTGAAGAAGATCGCGAAAGAGAATGATGCCATGCGGTATAACCCGCAAGCTGTTCCTGCGGAACAAGCCAAGGCTGATCTCGTAGCCTTCTTTCATAACGCTATGGATAAAACGGGTGAACTGGGAAACAGTCAAGAAGCTATGGTCGTGATTATGTCGTTGGCACGATATGACTTCGCCAGGATCTTCGCGGACTGTTCAACCCACAAGAATCTGGACGAGTTCTATGACATAAGCGCGACGATGAAACAGTTATGCGATTCCAAGGATTACGATGGGTTGAAGAAGTTTATCGGTCAAACGTATCTCAAGCATTCATTAGTGCCGATTGGAACTTGGCAATTGGTATCGAATCCGCCGACTGGCGCTGGTAACTGAGGTACAGTTGAATATATTTGAGCCGGTAAAGAAGCTTTATAAGAGTCTAACGGGTGAGCGGGAAAAGGAAGAGCTTTTCCTGCTCATTCAAGAATGGGACGCGTTACTGCATGCCACCACCAACCGCATTGAGGGGTTGGAAAAAGGTTATGAGTTTCTACGCCGTGGCATGTTCCTGAAGAGCGAGTTGGATGGTTGGAGGCGTTTAGCTGTTGTGTCGTTTGTTCTTTCGTTGGTGTCGTTTGGATGTGTTGTTTATTTGTTACTGTTCAAGGGTAGATAGAACAGTGGATGAACAAATACGCCAATTCATCAATAGCACGCTGGAATCGGAAGACAAGCGGGACTGGAAGGAACGGCTGTTGAAGCCGGAGACTGGGGATTTGCTGCGTCTGGATTTGATGTTTGTTGGGGGGCAAAGTTTATCCGATATCATATTGGGCCATGTTACGGACAAAGCTTTAGACCCTAGCGTCATTGAAGCTTATCGCTTGCAGTACCCAGAGTTGTCGCATCAAACCTCATTCGTCCACGAAGTCCAAAAACTAGCGGGTGATCCTGATCGGCTGAGGGGTTTTTTTAGTGGGGTGAAGGGTAAGCTTTTTGAAGTCGAGTACCGCGACTATTTGAACCATGGGCATTTACCAGCAGGCTATATTGCCGAACTATCAGCCAAAGCCAACGAGCCAGGGGTAGATATCCTTATCAAAGACGATTATGGCCACGTTCATGAACAACTACAGGCTAAAGCATTTGAGACACTTGCCGGTGTAAAAGAACACATTGAACGCTACCCGAATATCACACCTGTCATCATCCCTCACGACCAAGTAGAACTAGCCAATACAGAACATTTAGGTGGTTTTATTGAAGGCGCACCAAGTACCACTGATCATTTAAATGACACTGTTCACCATGCTATTGACCAATCTGTAGTACAGGCAGGGGTTCATTTGCCGTGGGTAGGATTTAGCTTTATGGCCGGAGAAGTGGCTTATCTACTTTGGAAGGGTAAGCCAGTGTCGTTTGAAAAGATCGTAAAACGGGGAACCAAAATGACCATAGCCGCAGTTGCGGGACAGATAGCAACTATGGTGGCACATTCCACGTGGGTTGGTATTCCGGTGGCTGTGACAACTCGTATTCTTCTAGAGCGATATACTAAAGCGGTTGATTTCATCCATTGGTTAGAAGCTAAAAGGAAATGGGCTAATTCGTGGGCCCTAAGTCGTATTACAGACAGCTTAGCTGTTGCGGACTGAACGATTTCTAATGTAGTCAAACTTGTTGTCGAGTAGTCCTGGAGCTTCTTGGTCGAATAACGCGATCAGCTCTCCGATGTTTTTGAGACAGTCTTCGCGGTAGGCGCCCCAATTTTTAAATATGTCCGGAGTAAGGCCGGTCGGGAAAATAGGGTTTCTTGTATAGACGTCGGGATGTTGGATATCTTTGAGACCTTGATCGAGACGTTTTAAGACAAATCGAAAACGAGATAGCTTTTCGATCAATGTTGAATTGCCAAATAGTTCCAATTGATGCGCTACAGTGTCTTCGGTGATTTTACTTTCAAACGCATAGTTTTTACCGATGCTTAGACGGTCAATGAGAGAAATATCTTTATAGATTTTTTCTACTTCTTCACCAATTCCTAAAATTAATGCTCGTTTTAATGCGTCTTTGTTTTGGTTTTCGCGGTCGGTTTCGGCCTGCATTGTCCATTTAACAGCGCGGTATGTTACTACCGCACCAACGGCAGTTGATAAAAGCGGCATTAGTACGCTTCCGACCCAATCCATGCAATCTCCATTAGGTAATTTCGAGACATTATAATGGCGAAGTAAATAATCGACGGAGTTAAAAGTTTGTCAAAACACCTTCAAGATGATCAGTATTACATCGACCTATATGACCTTATGACGATCGATGAGTGCTTGCGAAATCGTCAATCGATTAGAGAGAATCTTGAAAAGAAACGAGATTCTGACGAACTTAAGAAACTTACTAAAGCGGAGTTTGATGAGGAGGTTAATAAGGTCGAAAATGTAATTGTTTTTACGATTAAATTAAACAGATATAAAAACAAGGCTGAAACAATTCAAAGTTGGAAAGTCAAAGATCGAGAAACGCAACGAAGATATGACGAGGCTATTCCGCCCAGAGGCGTTCTTTGCAACAAGTGTTATTCTGAAACTGAAGTTATTTCCAAAAACTTAATGGGCTCCTCCGAAAATCAGCGGATGCTATTCATGCTTGAGTGTTTGAAGTGCAAAAAAAGAAAAGGTGTTTTCGAAAGCGGTGAGGAATGGCAATGCGATTTGTCGAAGTGCCCCGAATGTCATAAGCCGCTCACCGAGAAGTTTAAAAAGACTAAAAATACCTTAACCACTAGTTATTCGTGTTCGCGCTGTTCTTATAAGAGGGTCGATGTCATGGATTTTGATCGGGGTGAAAAGGAGTGGAAAGCTAAAAAAGACAAAGAGACAAAGATGCTTTCGGAATTTCGCAAAGAGTTTTGTTTTGATGATGCCGAGGGTGGTGAAGCCATTAGGGGAATTAATCGATTCAATTCATTTATGAAAGAACACGAGGATAGGGAGAATAATAAAGCGCTTTACCAAAAGGTGCGGGAGTTGAAAAAGCTGACGTTCGCCCAGCTTGAGAAGTTGTTGGTTGGCCCCTTAGAAGCAAACGGGTATGTAGGGTTACGGTTTGGCAAGCCGGAGTTGGAAAAGCACGTAATGGTCGATTTTTCAGTCAACGACGCCAAGGATGGACGTCAAGAGTACGAAAGTCAGAAGAGCTTAAAGAAGTCAATGACAGCCGTTTTGCTTGATACGAACTGGCGATTGGTGGATGGGAGTCTTTATTACAGGCTGGGGATATTAGAGGGCAGGTTGAAAGCGTATGAAAAAGAAGAGGATTTAGTAGCCTTGGTTAAGTAGAATTGGCCCAGTATTTATGTGCTATGTGGAATTGACAGGTCTAGTTTTTAACACTGCCAGATATTCGAACAGTTATTCCCGTGATGGCCAGTCTTATACATGAGAAAATGAGGATTAATAAATAATGCAACGTGGGAAGTCCAAGGCAGTAGATAAAGAAAAGCAAGCTGATAAAAGGGCAAGCGGTGTTGATCTGGGGTTTGAAGCAAAATTGTTTCAAGCTGCCGATAAACTTCGCAACAACATGGATGCTGGAGAATATAAACACGTTGTTTTGGGGCTAATATTCCTAAAGTATATTTCTGACGCTTTTGATGAACAGTACACAAAACTGATGGCGGATAAGAAAAACGGAGCCGATCCGGAAGACCCGGATGAATACCAAGCGTTCAATATTTTTTGGGTGCCAAAAGAAGCTCGCTGGTCTTACTTGCAACCAAAAGCCAAACAAGCCTCAATTGGAAAATACTTAGATGATGCAATGGCGGCAATCGAGAAAGATAACAAAACGCTTAAGGGTGTTTTGCCAAAAGATTATGCGCGACAATCTTTAGATAAACAGCGTTTGGGTGAGTTGATAGATCTTATTAGTACCATTGGCTTGGGCAATAGAGAAAGTCGTTCCAAAGATATTCTCGGTCGCGTTTATGAATATTTCCTTTCCCAATTTGCGAGCGCTGAAGGTAAAAAAGGCGGTCAGTTTTATACACCTAAGTGTATTGTTCAAATTCTGGTTGAAATGTTATCTCCAATCAAAGGCCGTGTTTATGACCCTTGTTGTGGGTCCGGCGGTATGTTTGTTCAAAGTGAAACTTTTATTGAAGAACGTGGCGGTAAACTTGGCGATATAAGTGTTTATGGCCAGGAATCGAACCCTACAACATGGCGTTTGGCTAAAATGAATTTGGCTATTCGCGGCATTGATGCCAATTTGGGCTCTGAAAATGCTGACAGCTTTCATCGAGATTTGCATCCGGAACTTAAGGCGGATTTTGTTTTAGCAAATCCACCGTTTAATTCCAGTGATTGGGGAGCGGATCGTCTTCGTGATGATAAGCGTTGGAAATATGGTGTGCCCCCACCGAATAACGCGAATTTTGCCTGGGTTCAACATTTTATACATCATTTAAGTCCGACAGGGACAACGGGATTTGTTTTGGCTAACGGAAGTATGTCGTCGAACACAAGTGGAGAAGGAGAGATTAGAAAGTCTCTTGTTGAAGCTGATCTCGTAGATTGCATGGTTGCGATGCCGGGACAATTGTTTTATTCCACTCAAATTCCGGTTTGTCTTTGGTTTATTGCGCGTGATAAAAAAAATGGGCGTTTTAGGGATAGGCGAGGAAAGGTTCTATTCATTGATGCACGCAAGATGGGCACGATGATAGATCAAGTGCATTTAGAACTAACTAATGAAGATATAAATAAGATAGTCGATACGTATCATTCATGGCGCGGTGATAAAGATTGTAAAAAGAAATATGGAAATATTCCTGGTTTTTGTAAGAGCGCAAACCTAGATGAAATTCGCAATCATGATTATGTTTTGACGCCGGGGCGTTATGTTGGTGCTGAAACGCAAGAAGAGGATGATGAGCCGCTTGGGGATAAAATGAAGCGTTTTGTGGCTCAATTACATAAACAACAGGCAGAAGCGAACAAATTAGATACTACGATTGCCTCTAACCTGAAGGGGCTCGGGTATGGTAAATAAGTGGGTTTTTGAACCACTTGATAAATTGGTTGATGAAATTGTGGACCGTCGGGGCATAACGCCTTTAAAGCTGGGTTCAGATTTTCTGCCTACTGGTTATCGTGTTATTTCTGCAAAAGTAATTAAAGATTCGCGCGTTGATCTCGATGCGGACGAACCGCGTTTTGTTGACTACGCTACGTACCGTAAATGGATGCGAACGCCATTGATGGCCGATGATGTGATATTGACGTCTGAAGCACCATTGGGCGAAGTTGCATATATTAACGAACCGGTTAATTGGTGTTTGGGACAACGCCTTTTTGCAATTCGAACTAATAAGAAGCGACTAAATGGTCGCTTTCTCTACTATGCGTTGCAATTTAAAGATGTGATGCATGATCTGCAATCGCGCGCTACAGGAACAACGGCTCAAGGAATTCGTCAAACTGAACTAAGGCGTATTGGAATTCCATTGCCACCCATAGGGGAACAACGCGCCATAGCCCATATCCTAGGGTCAATCGATGACAAAATAAAAATTAATCGTGAGATGAATGCGACGTTGGAAGCTATGGTTCGAACTACGTTCAAATCGTGGTTTGTGGATTTTAATCCTGTGCTTGCTAAGTCAGAAGAGCGAAAACAAATTTTGAATAGAAAGAGCGTCGATCTTTTTCCGAGCGAATTTCAAAATTCAGAGATTGGTCGGATTCCAAAGGGATGGAAAATTGGATGTTTGGCCGATGTTGCTATTTTTAATAATGAAACTTTATCGGTGAAAGATCATTTAGAAAATATTGATTACATTGAAATAAGCGAAGTGAGCTTGGGCGATGTTGGGAAGATTACTCGTTATATACGGGGAAATGAACCAAGTCGTGCACGTCGTAGGTTGAGGCATGGAGATACAGTAATTTCGACCGTTCGCCCTGACAGAGGATCGCACTTTTTGTGTTTAAATCCTCCGGAGACTTTAATTGCGTCTACGGGATTTGCGACGCTTACGCCTAAAGAAGGAAGGTGGGCCTTTGTTTATTTAGCGACAACCCAACCTGAAATTGGTAAAGAGCTTGGGCGATTGGCTGATGGAGGTGCGTATCCTGCGATTCGGTCTGAAGTAATTGAGAAATTGAAAATTGTTGTTCCGGACGATGGCCATGTCATCGATGCATTTGAAGCAATTGTTCAACCGATTCTGTTGCGAATAGAAAATAATCGTTCTGAAAATAAAACTTTGGCTTCTATAAGAGGAGCTTTATTGCCGAAACTTCTTTCGGGTGAATTGCGGGCAAATAAAATAAATGTTGGCGAGAGTTAACCCGATGGCTGAAACGACAACGAACTCTTCTTTTGTAATGCATGGGGCACGTACCGCAATAGCTGGCGGCATGCAACATATTTCGAGACAGGTAACTAGCATTGAAAGCGCAATAGATGAGAATCAGGGTTATGCTTTTGATTTGGCAAAAACGTTAATTGAAAGTGTCTGTAAGACAATTTTGAACGAACGAAGTGTTGCGTATAGTACCAGCGACGATCTTCCAAAACTGTTTAAAACTGTTATTAATAACCTCCCGTTATTACCTAAAAATGTGAGTGACGAAGCGAAGGTTAGGAAAAGTCTTGCTCAAACTATCGGAGGACTTCATTCCGCCGTCCAGGGTATTTGTGAGTTGCGAAATGCTTGTGGATTTGCTTCTCATGGCGGGGATGAAAATCAACCTGCACTAGAATCAGTTCAGGCTCTTCTTGCTGCTGAGTCCGCAGATGCGATTGTTGGTTTTTTATTTCGCGTGCACCGAAGCGAAGGGAAGGCGTCTGCTAATGTAAGGATCGAATACGAAGATAATGAGACGTTTAATGCACACGTAGATGAGATTCATCAAATGGTCCAGATTTTTGACAATGAGTATCGTCCGAGCGAAGTCTTGTTTCGCGTGGATACAGTGGCTTACGAAACATATCTATCGGGTTTTGAACCTGAACCCGAGGTTGTGCCATGACTGAAAAGAACATCACCGAGTCGGTAGTTGAACAAGCCGTTCTGGCTTGGTTTGAAAGCCAAAAATATACAATACTTTCGGGTCCTTCTATAGCTCCCGGTGAACTTGATACTGAACGAGACAGCTATAAAGATGTTCTTTTAAGGCGTCGCCTTCAAGATGCTATTGCTGGTCTGAATCCAAAATTGCCGCAGGAAGCACTTGAAGATGCACTAAAGAAAATTATGCGTTTTGAATCACCATCACTCATTCAAGGGAATCAATCATTTCATCGAATGCTTGTTGAGGGCATAGATGTTGAGTATCGAAGTGATGACAGAATAATTCATGACAAAGTTCAGATAGTGGACTTTGATAACTCCGAGAACAATGACTGGGTGGTAGTTAATCAATTTACAATTGAAGATGGTCAGCATAACCGCAGGCCGGACATTGTCTTGTTTCTTAATGGTTTGCCATTAGTTGTAATTGAGTTAAAGAATCCGGCTGATGAGAATGCGACTATTTGGACAGCTTTTAATCAACTTCAAACTTATAAACAACAAATTCCATTACTGTTTAAGTACAACGAAATTCTTATTGTTTCAGATGGGTTGGAAGCTAGGTTTGGATCGCTTACAGCAAATAAAGAATGGTTTTTACCATGGCGGACAATAGAAGGCGAGAGTGTTGCGCCGTCTAGTCTTCCGCAGTTAGAAGTTCTAGTAAAAGGTCTATTTGATAAAGACAGATTTTTGAAATACCTTCAACACTTCATTGTTTTTGAAGATGAGACAAACGGATTGCCGATCAAAAAACTAGCTGGTTATCATCAGTTTCATGGAGTGAATGTAGCCGTTGAGGAAACGGTTCGAGCAAGCCGAGCTGCCAATAGAATTTCAGAAAGATCTGGCACGTATTTAGCGGGAACAATGAAAGGTGGCGAACTCGGAGATAAGCGTGTTGGTGTAGTGTGGCACACGCAGGGATCGGGTAAGAGTTTGACCATGGCTTTTTATGCTGGTCGTGTAGTGCAACATCCGGCTATGGAGAATCCAACAGTACTAGTACTAACTGATCGCAATGATTTAGATGATCAGTTATTTAGTACATTTTCAAGATGCCATGAAATTTTACGACAAATACCAGCACAGGCAAAAGATAGAACTCATTTGCGTGAGCTTCTTAAAGTGGCCTCGGGTGGAGTTGTTTTTACAACTATTCAGAAATTCATGCCTGAACAAAAGGGTGATGTATTTCCTCTTCTGACGGATAGATCTAATGTTGTAGTGATTGCTGATGAAGCACATCGAAGCCAATACGATTTTGTGGATGGTTTTGCCAAGCATATGAGAGATGCTCTTCCGAATGCGTCGTTTGTTGGATTCACTGGAACTCCGGTTGAATTAAGCGACAAAAACACCCGAGCTGTCTTTGGGGATTATATAAGTATTTATGACATTCAACGTGCGGTGCAAGATGGCGCGACTGTTCCGATTTATTACGAAGGCCGTTTGGCAAAGCTGGAACTTAATGAGAAGGAAAAACCTCGTTTAGATGATAACTTTCAGGAGATAACTGAAGGCGAAGAAGAAGTTAGCAAAGAAAAATTGAAGACGAAATGGGCAGCGCTTGAAGCTGTAGTTGGTTCTGAAAAACGTGTGAAGTTAATTGCGCAAGATATCGTCAACCACATTGAACGGCGTTGGGAAACGCTGGATGGTAAAGCAATGATTGTTTGTATGAGCCGAAGAATTTGTTTAGATATTTATAAAGAGTTAGTCCATTTGCGACCAGATTGGCATAACGATGACGACGACAAAGGTGTTTTGAAAGTTATTATGACAGGATCGCCAACAGATCCTTTGGATTGGCAATCTCATATTCGAAATAAACCCCGACGAGAAGCTTTGGCTAAGCGTCTAAAAAATCCTAAAGACCCTTTAAAACTTGTGATTGTTCGCGATATGTGGCTAACAGGATTTGATGCCCCTTGTTTGCACACGATGTATGTAGATAAACCAATGAGGGGACATGGCCTTATGCAGGCTATTGCCCGAGTCAATAGAGTTTTTCGTGATAAGCCTGGAGGTTTGGTTGTCGATTATTTAGGACTTGCCGACTTCTTGCGTAAGGCGCTTGCTGTTTACACCGAAAGTGGAGGTAAGGGTAAGACTGCGATCAATCAGAATGAAGCGGTTGCTGCGATGATAGAAAAGTACGAGATTTGTTGTGATCTTTTTCATGGCTTTGACAAGTCGATGTGGATTAGTGGGACGCCGAGCCAAAAACTAAGTCTGCTTCCTAAAGCGCAAGAATATATTCTTGCTCAAGATGATGGAAAAGATAGGTATCTAAAAGCGGTTACCGATCTTTCAAAAGCATTCGCTCTTGCGGTGCCACATGAAAAGTCGATTGATATTCGAGATGATGTTGCCTTTTTTCAAACCGTAAGAGCGGCTTTGGCAAAATCTGGTGCTCCTATACAGAACCACGAAGAAGATATTGAACATGCGATAAGGCAATTAATTTCACAAGCGGTAGTATCCGATCAAGTTATTGATATATTTGCGGCGGCTGGCTTAAAGAAGCCGGATATCTCGGTTCTTTCGGATGAGTTTTTGGCTGAGGTGAGGGGATTGCCGCAACGGAATTTGGCGGTTGAGTTACTGAGAAAATTACTCAGCTCTGAAATAAAAGAGCAATCTAGTAAAAATATTATCCAATCCAGATTGTTTTCCGAGATGTTAGAAAAAACTATTAGGGTCTATCAGAATCGTGCTATTGAAGCGGCGCAAGTTATTGAAGAGTTGATAGAGCTGGCTAAGGATATGCGCAAAGCCCAGCAGCGTGGAGTCGATTTAGGGTTGAGTGATGAAGAGATAGCTTTTTATGATGCCTTGGAAGTAAACGATAGTGCAGTTAAGGTTTTAGGCGATAACACGCTTAAGATAATCGCTCACGAGTTGGTTGAAACGATAAAGGCTAACGCTTCAATTGACTGGGCGATAAAAGAAAGCGTTAAGGCCAAAATGCGGGTGATGGTTAAAAGAATATTGAAAAAGCATGGGTATCCACCAGATATGCAAGAAAAGGCTATTCGAACGGTTCTTGAACAAGCTGAATTGCTATGTGCTGATGTAGTTGTTTAGTGGTCAGTGAGCGGTCCAACCTTTTCTATGTGAAGCTATAGAGAATACGCTTATGATTGTTCCCGATAAGCAGGTCATATTTATTGGGAAATTGACAAATGCCAAAACGGTATACGAAAAGAAAACTCGAAGTTTTTGCCATCCACGCTCACATCGATAAGAGCCAAGTCGATTATCAAGTTCTATTCAAAACAATTGCTGATATAGCCGCGGAAGATCGCCAAATAGATGGCGATGAGCGCCTTTATGCGGTTCCGACATTTGAAATCAAAGATGGAATCGCTTCCTTTGTTTGTTATGAAGGTGAACGTGGACTTAATCCACTGATTTTTAACACTTCAAATGCAAAGGAAAGAGTTGAAAAGTTAAAACGCGGTGAGATTTTGGCAACCAAAACGCATGGCATCATAGATATTAAAAACAGAATTGCTATTGTTGAATATAACCATCGGGGCGCTAAGGCTCACGATTTAGCCAAAGTCTTCGAAGATTGCGGTAGAAACAGCAGTAAATTTCCTTCCCTTACTATTGAATTCAATCCTGTTGTGGATGAAGAATTTGTCAAAGCGATTGAGCGGTTTCAACGTATACGCCTTGCAAGTCTTCGTGTTGCCAAACCGAACATTAACTGGTCAGACCATTATCACAATTTGACCGAGGTGGCCGAGGATTCTGATGCACAGGCAATGGAAGTTACATTTACTGCGAGCAGAGGAAAGACGCTCTCTGCGAAGGCTGGTATTGTTCATTTCATTAAAGATCTCGTTCGTGACAAGCTTTCGATTATTAAAAGCGCAAAAGTCTTAGGGACTCGTGAAAATGAAACCGCTGAGACGGCAGTTTCGCTTGCGCACCATGTGGAACATCAAAAGGTTAGAGTCAAACTCAATGATGATGGGCATGTGGAATCGGACGATATTGAAAAACGAATGCAGGGTTATTTACATTCGCGACATGAGCGCAAGGCTAAGTAATGATTAAATCCATACATCAGTACGTCACTGAAGAAGTTTGCCCGCGTATTGTGGATATATTGACGGGATCTGAATTTATATTGTCGGTCTTACTCTCTGCTGCGATAGCGATTTGGGGTGACAAGGTTTTATTTGGCTCTGTGAAAATGGAGCAAATTAGTACGGCGTTATTAACCTACTCGGCTATTGCCTTGGGCTTTTGTATTGCTGGATTGACCCTTGTGTTGACATTACCCAATAGCGAGTTTACGAAAAAACTATCTGAATCAAAACTTGATCCACAAGTTAACAATGGCCGTGACGCCTACTCTGATCTTTTATTTGTTTTGTCTTGGGCGGCAATTTGCCATTGGTTGATCATTGTTGTTGTCATTCTGGCTATTGTTTTTAATGGATTTGATACAAAGATATTTGATGCTGGTCCCAGTGTTTACAGACGGGTAGGCGTTGGTATTACGGCGTTTGTCAGTCTCTATGGATTGTTTCAGTTTTTGATCGTCTTAATCACATTGTCGCAAGTGGGCCGTGTTTATATTGCGGAGATTAAGAAAAAAGGGAAGCCGAAAAAATAGCGATGCTGTGTTGTTGAATGCCGGCTGTTGTTACTACGGGTTACACAATTAATAATGCGAATGAAAAACTAGGGATCGAAATGTCACTAAAAGGTGAAATCAAAAGTGAAAAGATACTAGTAAAAGATATTTTTTCCCGAATGTGGTTTGGCATTCCTGAATATCAACGTCCCTATGTTTGGGGCGCGGACGAAGTCGGCGAGTTACTTGATGATTTAGTTTTCGCAATGAATGATAAGCCTGATTTTGAATATTTCCTTGGTTCATTTGTGTTTCAAGCCAAGGCTGCTCAGCCTGAAAAGAATCAGGCTTTTAATGACAATGACCTTTTAGACGGTCAACAACGTATGACGACGCTTTTAATGTTGTTTGCGGTCATTAGAGACTTGAGCACGAATCCGAGTGCAAAGAAAACCTGCCAAAGCTGTATTTACCAAGAAGGCAATGAATTTGCTCAGATACCAGAACGAATGAGACTGATGTTTGCGATTAGGGATGATGTGCAGAAGTTCATTGAAGATTTCATAAAGAAAGAGGATGGAACTAATTCCAAGGATGATCTCGTTAGATTGTCCGAAAACGCAGATGACATTTCAGTTAGAAATATGGCGGGCGCAGTATGTCTTATCCGTCAGTACTTTGATGAGAACAAGGACGTCAAACCAGAAAAAGTGTTGCAGTATCTACTCAACAAAGTTTTGTTAATTTATGTTTCGACGGAAGATTTAGAAGATGCATTTCGCCTTTTCACAATTCTAAATAACCGCGGAATTCCTCTGCGCAATAGTGATATTTTAAAATCGATAAACCTTGGAGCACTAGCCACGCCCGCCTTGAAGCAGAAGTTTGCAAAAATGTGGGAAGAAGCTGAAAGTGAACTCGGTGACGAGTTTGATCGTTTTTTAAATTATGTTAGAACTATTCTCGTAAAGGACAAGGCGCGATTAAATTTGCTTCAAGAATTTGAAGACAAAATATACGAGCCTAAAGAAAAAGATAAAGCCACCGGACAGAAAAAACCGATTCTCCTTAATAAGGGGAAGGAAACATTTGATTTAATAGAACGTTATTTGAGCCACTATAAGACGCTATTGGGTGGTCAAAACTTCAGTGAGTTCAAGAGTTTCAAATTTGATAACTTGATAAAGATGATGCTTGCTGGTTTGCCTGCGACAGATTGGGTTCCGCCATTACTGCGATACTTTGACAAGTTTAAATATGATCGCTTATTAGAGTTCTTAACCCTTTTAGATAATAAGTTCTCTGCGGATTGGATCGAACAAAAAACTCCGACTGACCGTATTGAAGCCATGAACGATATTATTAAAGTGGTTGATAGCGCAAAGAAACTGGAAGATGTATTTGGCTCTGGGTGTTTTGATTTTGATAAGAAAGAACTGATTAACGTTCTTGAATGGCGTCAGGTATACGGAAGACGTTTTGCTCGATACATTTTGTTGAAACTGGATTACCTACTTCAAAATCATGATCAGCATATGCATTTCGAGACTTTGTCGGTTGAGCATATTCTTCCTCAGAACCCTCATGAAAATAGTCAGTGGGTAAAGGACTTTGCAAAGCAAGAACGCGATGAGTGGACTGATAAATTGGGTAATCTTGTTTTGATAACGAGAAGTAAAAATTCATCTCAAGGACGTCTCGATTATTCGGAAAAGAAGGAGAAATACTTTTCAAAGTGTATAGATACTTGCCCCAATTCCATACGCTTGTTAAGTAGGTATTCAACCTGGAAGTTTTCCGATCTAAAACTTAATCATGAATACGTTTTAGGGAAACTAGGGGAGCATTACGATTTTAAAGGCTCCCCGAGTTAATGCTTCGTCTTATGTGGTTTGTGCAGGTGCTTCTAATTGCAGTGATAGTTTTGCGATTTGGTTCTTTAATTCATTCTTTTCTTTTGTTATGGATGCATTTTGTTGTCGCAAAGTATTGTTTTGTTCTGCTTCGTTGCTACTCTTCCGTTGTAAATAATCGTTTTGGCGCGAGAGAGAATTGTTTTGAGCAGCCGATTTAAACCATTTGTAACCACAATAAAGTGTTCCTATAGCACCGCCTATACCAAGCAGAATCCATAAACCTTTGTTCATTTCTTTACTCCTTTTGCTATTGCTGTACCGAGAAGTAATAAAAGGGCCGCAACGATACCCGCGCCGATTAGTACTTTCCCTATAGTGTCTCTTACTTCTTGTGTCTCAGCAGACTTCTCAAAAGACTCCATTAAGACCTTTTGATAATCGGTTGGAAAAGCATCGCCGCTTTCCCAGCGAATGATCGTGATTGAATGCACTCCGAATAACTGGGCGAATTGCGCCTGGGAGAGATTCAACTTCTTGCGAAGAGTTTTGATTTCTACTGGTGACATTACTAAAAATATAACTAAAGTTACATTTTCTTGCAAGTTGAAATTCACTTAATTCAATGAGTGGTCAAATGTGCCACCAAGATATGACAATTTGTATAAAATTCAATAAATGACGGTACCGCAAAAACGACTCACAGAATCAAGTATGACTTAGGGTTGTTTTTGTGTCTTTTATTTGTGGTTTTAATTCTTTCCTCGAAGAGGTTGTTATGGGTTTTCCTGGGTATTTTGCCAGAGTTAGTATTGAACTTCTTACAGACAAACGGCTTAAAGGCCTTCACATAAAGATTGTTTGCTGTCTCGATCTATATGGTTTCACTTTGGATAGAGGCTGTTGGCCTTCACGTAAGACCTTAGCTTCTGATTGTGGAGTAAGTGTAAGCCAAATAAGCCGGGCAACCAATTCCTTAAAAAGATGGGGATATATTGAAATAGAAAGGCGTGATCTCAATCCCAATAAGCGATTAACGGCTGTATACCGAGCAACTCCCGAAGTTGGCATTATTTATTTCACGAAGGGCCGTAGATTTTGGAATAAACCAAATATTTCTCAAGATGGTCTCGAATCATACACAGTTGAAACTGAAACAATAGATCCAGCTACAGTGACAAATACTTTCCGCTCTAAGATCAAAAAAAGAGCAAAAGGTTATTTCCCTAAAACGACAACGGCAAACCCCGACTACTCGTAATGCTAGCGGACGAATATTAGTTCGAAAACTTTTAGCGGTTCTTCTTTTTGATTTGTTTCTTTTGAGCATTTTATTAGGTGTTGAAGATAAGTAATGAAATGTTCCGGCCTTTATGGCTGAAATAAAACATTAGGAGAACGTCGTGGTCAATAACACAGTCAGCTTGAGTTTTGTGCGAGTTAAAGCAAAGAAATCTTTGGCAGCCAGGAAGTTTGAAAGGCATCTGCGCAATATTCAAGAGCAGTTTGGTTATCACGTTGCAAATGAGTTGGAACATGCAACGGCGGTAACGATTTTGGGTCAATACCGGCTTATAGATACGTTGGGGGCTATTTGTGCACCATCGGATCAATATACGGAAGTAGCATCTTCGAACCCGGAAGAGCACTCAAATGTTTTTGAGTTTAAGTTGGACAAGCACATTTGGTATTGCTCGATAAATGATGAGGTTCGGTTTTTTGGTTTCTTAAGAAGTTGTCTATTAATTTCGTCTTATCATGTTGAGGATCGACTGAGAACTCTGAAAGGGGAAGTCATCAAAAAAGTTGCCGAACTATAAAATATAAATTCTAAGTTCAAAGAAAAACAAAAGGACGTACTTTGGAAACAAAGGCGTCCTTTTTTATTTACCCACAAATATTTAAACAAATTAGGAGATTGAAAAATGGCTACAAACCTATCTGGTGGAAGTGGTTCTGCTCAGAATAATGCAGATAAGAAGAACGTGAAAATGTCGGCTTGTTTTCCGGGTTTAATTGACGTTGTAGATGCATCGGGGAAAACAGCGTATTTGATCAAAGGTGCAAATGGCTGTCCGGTGACGGCTGAAAGTGCCACGGTGGATGGAGTTGTGATGATGCCGCCGCCCGCGAATAAGTTGCAATGGAAGCTTCCGAAAGCTGAAAACGTACTGAAATATCATGAAGCGGCATTGGAAAGAGAAGATAGTGCTACGGACGAAGAACTGTTTAATGCCTTGGTCGAATACCATAAAAAGATATCCGAACTACCTTCCGAAGCCTATTACTTCTTGTTGGCCGCGTTTGATATGCACACCTATTTATTTGAGCAGTTTGAGTACTCTCCTATCTTATGTTTCTACGCTGTTCCAGAGCGCGGAAAATCAAGGACGGGGAAAGGGCTAGTTTATGTGGCTTACCGTGGACTTCATGTTGAGAGCCTTCGTGAGCCCTATATCTTTCGCTTTGCTGAAGATTGCAAGGGGACAATCTTCTTTGACGTTTTAGATATATGGAAAAAAGCTGAAAAACATGGCAGCGAAGACATGTTGCTACAACGATTTGAAAAAGGTTCGACGGTGCCACGGGTACTGTATCCGGATAAAGGAGCATTTGAAGACACGAAGTATTACCAGATATATGGTCCGACGATTGTTGCGACTAACGAAGAGGTGAATTTCATACTCGAATCAAGGTGTCTTTCCATAACGATGCCAGTGACTGATAAGGTGTTTGATAACGATGTTAAACCTGAATTTGCTTTACCGCTAAAGGAGCGGTTGACCGAGTTTAGGATTCGGCATTTGGATAGAGAACTTCCTGCTGTTGAAAAACAGTTTCGGGGTCGCTTTGGGGATATCACAAGGCCTTTGATCCAGGTTATTAGAATTGTTGCCCCTTCAAAAGAAGCGGAGTTGATCGCCCTGTTCAATGACATGGAATATGGACGAAAAATGGAGAAATCTGAAGGTCTAAATGCTGAATTGATAAAAGCTATTGTTGGCCTCGGCTATAAGGTGAAAGCCGGTTTTCTCCCGATTAAGGACATTACGGATTTTATCAACGAAGGTCGCGTTAAGCAGTACCAATACTCTTACAAACGAATTGGGAATCTATTGGCTGCTTTAGGGTTTCAGAAAGGGAAGACCAAGGATGGTGGTTCGGCTATTCAATACGACCAGGAGCTATTGAAGCAATTAGCCGTCCAACACGGATTGAATTTACCCTCAGAACCCTCAGCAAGCTCAGCAAACCAGGGTGGGGATACTGGACTTGAAGAGCTTCCTGACCGTTTCCCACATCTGGCTAAGCCAAATATTACTGGGGATTCAAATTTGAAAAATAGTAATGCTGAAGTAGGAGATATAGATGACATACCCTTCTGAAGACGAATTAATGACTTATAAACAAGTCGGCGAGGAGGCTCAAGTCCCAATTGAAACGGTGAAGTATTGGCGTCAAACAGGGCAGCTTCGTGTAGTGAAAGTCGGCAAACATCCGCGTGTATGGCGTTCAGACTTTAACAAGGCTTTTAAAAAGCCTGATATAATGCCGCCGCCTGAGACGTTGGGAGGCGATGAAGATGGGAAAGCCTAACGTCAATAAGTTACCAGAGCATTTGCGAAGAGATTCCGCTGGGTACTTCCTTGATTACTGGGTTGAGGAAGGCGGAGAAAATAAGCGTAAGCGGGAACGTTTAGGGCATATTCCTTTAACGCAAGCTAAACGGATATTAGCTCTGAAAATGTCGAACATTGTTGAACGTCGCTATGTGGCTGAAGTTAAGCCGCGAGTAACGTTCGACGAAGCGGCAAATAGTTTCCTGGTTTATTCTGAGATGAGGAAGAAGAGCTTTGCGCGGGACAAGCAGTTGGTGGCCCACTTGAAAGCCTTCTTTAAAGTTCGACTGCTTGAGAGCTTGACGCTAGATAGTATTGAAGAATACGTTAAGTTCCGGCGTGTGGAACGGCCATCTTTGTCGAATACGACATTGAACCGCGAAATCGTTTGTTTGAAAACGATTGTGAATCGTGCTGTTTATAATGGCCAACTCGTCAGGAATCCAATTTCGCGGATAAAGTTATTCAAGGAAAATCCTCGAACTAGGACGCTTACAACTGATGAATACCTAAGGCTGATTGAACATTGCGCCAGTCATTTAAAGCCAATTATTATGTTGGCTTATGTGACTGGAATGAGGTTCAAGGAGGTGCTGCGGTTGCAATGGAATCAGATCGATTTCCAAAACGAAGTTATTGTTTTGGCGGCTACTGATACCAAAACGCAAGAACGTAGGGAAGTTCCTGTGGATGTGGAATTGCTAGGTTTGTTACAGCAGATTCCGAGAACACTTGGTTGTCCTTTTGTATTTACTTATAAAGGGAAGCCGATTAAAAGGATATCTACCGCCTTTAACCGAGCTTGTGAAAGAGCGAAGATTGAGAACTTTAGGTTTCATGATCTTCGTAGATGTGCGGTCACAAACTTTCGGAAAGCGGACGTGTCCGATGATGTTACTATGAGCATCAGCGGGCATAAGACGCGTGCTGTATTTCGGAGTTACGATGCTATTGATCGCGGCGACCGGAAGAAGGCATTGGCGAAGGTAAGGCAGAATGACACGAATAAGACAAACGCGGTGTCAGCGGCCAGTTAAAGTTGTACCATGGTGCAGGTTATTGCTTAATAATCAGCGAATTTAATGATTCGCCGAGGTAGCTCAGTTGGTAGAGCAGCGGACTGAAAATCCGCGTGTCGGCAGTTCAATTCTGCCCCTCGGCACCATTCTTGTCATAAAGCCAATACGCTAAAGCGAATTGGCTTTTGTTATTTTTGATGGAAGATTGGTGTACCCAGACCATTTTGTCCGGGTACACCACTTTTTAACTCCTCTCTTTGTTCAACTTTCCTCACATTGCTACTGTTCTTTCGTTCGGATAAACTAACGACGCCTTTAATCCAGATGAAGGGTAAATCATGTCCGCTTCCAGAACCCACATTGTGATTGGCACCCCTTGTTACGGCGGCCAGGTCACCAGCGTTTTTGCCTCTTCTTTATTGAAGCTTCAACATGCTTTAGGCCAGCAAAAACAGATCGACTTGACGGTTCTGATGCTCGGAGGGGACGCGTTGATTACCCGTGCCCGCCAAAACATTGTGGCTCAATTTATGGAAAATCCCGATGCCACCCACTTGCTGTTTATTGACGGTGACATTGGTTTTGAGCCGGAACAGGTTCAGCGGCTTCTTAATTTTGACGCGGATATGACCGCGGCGGTTTATCCCACCAAAAGAATTGATTGGGACAAGGTAAAAGCGGCGGCCCAAACGGATAAAGGTCATCTAGACAAGGCGGCCCTGTCTTATGTGATGGAGTTTGTGCCCTTGAAAGAGGCGGCGTTAAAAAATGGTTTTGCCAAGGTTCGCTTCGCGGGAACAGGTTTTTTAATGATTAAACGCGACGTGATTGCCCGCATGATTGAGCATTACCCTGAACTTAAATACAGCCGTGAAAACCGGGCGGAAGATACGCTGAAGGATAGCCGTTGGCGGTCCGCGCTTTTTAACTGCATGATTGATCCGGTCACCGGTGTTTATTTGAGTGAAGATTTTAGTTTTTGCCGTCGATGGACAGAGATGGGTGGAGAGATTTGGGCGGACTTACAAAGCCGCTTAAGCCACACCGGGTCCATGACTTTTTCGGGTGACACGGCCACTCAATTTCCAGTTTAGACAAGGACACCGTGAGTCTTATCTCGTCTGACATTTTAAAAGCCTGCGACATTCGGGGTATTTACCCGAAGCCGCTGGGCACTGATCAGGCCTATCAGATTGGCCTGGCGGTCGGCACTTTGGTCAAAGAAGAATCCCATCGAAACATTAAGGTCGTGGTGGGGCACGACATACGCCGCTCCAGCAAACCTCTGAGTAAATCCCTTTTAGAGGGTCTTTATCGAACCGGCCTCAAAATTGTGGATGCGGGGTTGGTCTCGACGCCTTTGCTGGCTTATGCCGCCAGATACTCTAAGGCTTCAACGGGCATTATGATTACCGCTTCGCACAATCCGCCCGAATATAACGGGTTCAAGTTTTTTCGCTGGGGCAACCCGGCTCCGATTGAATGGATATCCAGCCTCTATCAGGTTTTAGACCGGCAAGATTTCCGCAAAGGCGCGGGTGTGGTGGAAGTGAAAGATTTTTACCGGGATTACCGCAACGCTTTAATCAATGTGATTGCCCAGAGTTTTCAGGGTTTTAAAATTGTAGTGGACGTGGGTAACGGCGCCGCCACTTTAACCGCGCCGGATGTTTTGAGCGGGCTGGGATGTGATTTGATTTTAATGAATGGCGAAGCGGACGGAGACTACCCGGGACGCGGCGCGGACAGCTCCCATCCCGCGACGCTGGCCGCTTTAAGCGAAAAGGTTCGTAAAACGAAGGCCCATTTAGGTGTGGCGTTTGACGGCGACGGCGACCGGATTAGCTTTGTGGATGAAAAAGGCAGGGAAGTGCCCAACGACATCATTTTATCCCTCTTCGCCGAAGAATGGGTGGTAGCGGGCAAGCGCCACAAAGTAGTTTATGACGTTAAAAGCTCCGATTGGGTTGATCAAACTATCCGTCAGCAGGGCGGCCATCCGATCTTAGAAAGAGCGGGACATTCCTTTATTTTTGACCGCATGCAAAAAGAGAAGGCTTTGATGGGCGGCGAGGCCAGCGGCCACTTTTTCCTGCCAGGTGATTTTCCGGGCGACGCCCTTTATGCCTGTCTTCGGGTCATGGAAATTTTGAAAGAAAAAGAAATGACGCTGGGCAAGTATTTTGAAAAGTTTCCCCCGCGGGTTTCGACGCATGATTTGAAAATCCGTATGTCAGATGACGCGGTCATCAAATTCTATTCGGCGCTGGAAAGCCGCGCGAAACAATTGGGCGCGATGGTTTATACGGTGGATGGAATCCGGGCGGTTTTTGACGAGTGCTGGGGAATTGTGCGCAAATCGGTTACGGAGCCGGTGGTTTCCTGCCGTTTTGAGGGCCCCGACAGCGCGAAGATAAAGAAAACCATCGAGGATTGGCTTCAAGATTCACCCGAGGTACTGCAAGAAATATTAAAGAAGATTAAATGATCTATTGTGCCTTCGTGGGTTCTTTTAAAGATAAACGCCTTTCACAGATGTCTAATGAGTATTTGCGCCAGCTGGAACGCTGGTGGCCGGTGACGGTGGTCACCCTTCCCGAAAAAACAAAAGACATTCTGAAATTCATCGAGCAGAAAAAAGACAAGGGTTTGATGGTTTCGCTGGACGCTCACGGCGAAAAAATGGATTCAGCGAGTTTTATTAGCTGGGTGACCCAGTCCTCCAGGGACATTTATTTTTTAGGATGGGGCGCGGATGGGCCGCCGGCTGAGGTAGTTAAACTGAAATTGAAAAGTCTGGGCGTTTCGCCTATGACTTTTTCTCACGAATTGGCCCGGGTTCTTTTGTTGGAACAGCTTTATCGCTCGGGGGCAACCTTGAAAAATCACCCCTATCCTAAGTGAATTTAGGGTTTGCCAGCTTTTGCAACTTTAACCAGGTTTGTTCCGTCAGATAAGAGATATAGATGAAGTATAATTGGTTCGATTCTTTTACTTGCGGGGAGGCTGTAATGATTCGTCAAAGCGTGATGGGGTTGTTTTTATTTATCTTTTTCTTAGCTTTCAATCTTACGCCGTTGCGCGCCCAAACCGCCCCCGCGGCTGCCGCTGATCCGGTTGAATATGTAGTGGAAGACATCAAAGGCGGCAATGTTCAGGTTTTAGAAGAGAACTCGAAAACTTGGGACAATGCTCAAGAAGGCCAAACGTTAGAGTCGGGCGATGAAATCCGTGTGGGTGACAACAGCGAAGTCACATTAACGATGCAGTCAGACACTCAAGTGCATTTGTCGGCTAACAGTGATTTAAAAGTCGGTCAAATTGAACCCAATGAAACCAACGGCTTTTTGAGCCACTTGGTGGTTTTGGCCGGGACTATTTTATCTGACGTCAAAAAGAACCTTTTGGAAAGCCACTCGAGTTTTGAGGTGGAGGCAAACGGCGTGGTTTGCGGGGTTCGTGGAACCGCTTTTGAAGTGTCGAATGTGAACGGCGAAGTTCAAACCGTAACGCACGAAGGTAAGGTGGAAGCTTTAAGCGGCGGAGAATCGCATTATATTACCGCTGGAAGCGCGTCCGCTTTTAGGAATGGCCGCTATCAGGGCGTACGCCAGGTGAGAGCGGAAGAGTTAAACCGCTTCAAGCAATGGCGTAGTTTCCGTACTAGAATCCGGGCCAAACGTCTGGAACGCGTCAGATCTATCCGTTTAGGCCGCCGCCAGGCCTGGGTGCGCAGGCATCAGCCTTCGAGACAAAGAGCCAAGCGGCGGGAAGAAATTCGCCGCCGTTATGACAGGCGTAATCATGAATAAGGTTGTGAGCTGGTTATGAACGTTTCTCAAAAACTTTCGTCGGTAGTTTTAGATAACCGCCTCGAAAACCGTCCTCAACAAAACCTGATGGCGTCCGCCGTTGAAGAAAACCTCGAAAATGGGGGATTCTTAATGGTGGAGGCTGGGACCGGTGTGGGTAAAAGCTTCGCTTACCTGCTTCCGGCGATCGAGCACGCCTTGAAACAGGGCGGGCCTGTGGTGGTTTCAACGCATACGCTGACTCTTCAAGAACAGCTGTTCCAAAAAGACCTGCCGCTGGTTTTGAAAGCGGTTAATGAAGAAGGCCTGGGAATGGCTTCGGCTCTTTTAATGAAAGGGCGGGGCAACTATCTTTCGCGCCGCCGGTTGAAGATGGCTCTGGAAAATAATTCCCAGATGGATATTGAGAATGGGGAAGTTGATCTCGTTAAAATTCAGGAGTGGTCTTTAAATTCCGCGGAAGGTACTTTGGCGGCCTTGCCCTTTCCGATTAAACCTGAAGTTTGGGGAGAGATCAAAAGCGATCCCTATCACTGCCTGGGTTCTAAATGTCCCACCTTTGACACTTGTTTTTTTCACTCTACCCGGCGCAGAGCGGGCGGCGCCCACTTGATTCTGGTGAATCACGCGCTTCTCTTGGCGGATTTGGCGCTGAAAATGGAAGAGGCCCCGGGTGTTTTGCCGAATTACGACGTTCTAATTGTGGATGAGGCACACCATTTGCCGGCCATGGCGACAGAGTATTTGGGCGCGTCGGTGAGCCTTTCGGAATGCATGGGTTTGGTGAAAAGACTTTTATATACCGATGAGAAAAACGTGGGTGGACGAAAGGGTCTTTTTACTTTGATGCCGGTTTCGGGAGCCGGTGAAGCCGTGATGGAATTTAAAAAGGCGGCTGAGGACTTTTTCACTGAAATTGGTTTAATGGCCATGAAGGGCACCGCGGTGAACCGCGCTTATCTCCTGCCCGAAGAGACACCCGACATCGAAAAAATAGCCGGTCCCTTAAAAAAGATTCAATACCTGTTGGAGTTGGCTGAAAGATCCGCGGCATCGGAAGAATTGGGTCTGGAAGCCAGAGGCACCCGTGAGGAGTGCCGGGCTTTAGTAAGCCGGTTGTCTGACATTTTGGACAGGGGCTGGGGTGAAGAATCTTGCTACGTGGTCGAACCAGACGCCATCGCCTTGAGAAGAGGCGAGGTGAAGGCGGCCTCAGTGAAGGCCATTCCCATCGACGCGTCAAGCTTGATCCGCGAACATTTATTAACCACGGTTAAGTCGGTCATTTTTACCAGCGCCACTTTGTCGGTGGGTAATGACTTTGGCTACTTTAAACACGCGTTGGGGTTGGACGGGTCTGACGAAGCGGACCGGGTCAAAACGTTGGCGGTTGGTTCTCCCTTTAATTACAAAAAACAGGTGACCTTATTTTTACCCCGAAACATGCCCCATCCCCGGCGTGAAGAAGAGCGCTATGTGAAAGAGGTTATTGAGTACACCAAAGCCTCGTTGAAACATTCTCATGGCAAAGCCTTTGTACTCTTTACCAGCAACAAGATGATGCGCCAGGTTTCGGAGGCCGTGAGGCCGACTTTGGATGACATGGGTATTACGCTTTTGGTTCAAGGAGAAGACGGCTGGGACAGAACCAAAATTTTGAAGGTTTTCCGTGAGGATATTAATTCTGTTCTGTTTGGCGTGAATAGTTTTTGGGAAGGGGTGGACGTACCCGGTGAAGCCCTTTCCAATTTGATTATTACCAAACTGCCTTTTCAAGTTCCGGAAGGCCCGCTGGTTGAAGCCCGCCATGCCCGCTTAAGAGAGCAAGGTTTGGAGCCGTTCGCGGTCGAGAGTTTGCCGGAGGCGGTGCTTCGTCTGAAACAGGGGTTTGGGAGATTGATTCGAACCGCGACCGATGTGGGGACAGTGACTTTGCTGGATCCGCGGGTGACCACAGAGCGCTGGGGAAGAGTTTTTCTAAATGCTTTGCCCGAATGCGATACGGTTTATCTATCTAAACCCGGTACGCCCGAAAAAGCCGCGCCTAAACGCCGTTAAACCAATAACGAATTGGACATCCCCTCGTTTGCCTGTAAAATACCCGCATGTCCCGATCTGAAAGCAAAAAAAACGCGCAAAGCGAACCATCCCTGGATGAAGATCGTGTGGTCAATCCGGCCATAGTGGATGATGAAGAACCCACCCTACGGCCTCAGCATTTATTGGAATATGTCGGTCAAAGCGCCCTTAAAGATTCTCTTTCCATTACTCTTCAAGCCGCTCAAAAACGAAAAGAAGCGTTGGAACATATTTTGTTCTCGGGCCCGCCGGGTTTAGGTAAAACGACGCTGGCCGTCATTATGGCGAAGGAGATGGGCGTTAATATCAAAACAACTTCGGGTCCGGTGATTGAACGGGCGGGGGATTTGGCGGCGCTGCTCACGAACCTTCAACCCTACGATGTTCTCTTTATTGATGAGATTCACCGTTTGCCCCGCATCGTCGAAGAAATTCTTTATCCCGCCATGGAAGATTTTGAGTTGGACATCATGATCGGCAAGGGCCCAACGGCCCGGGCCATTCGCCTTAACTTACCCCCCTTCACTTTAGTGGGCGCTACCACCAGGGCGGGCAAGGTCAGCGCGCCATTACGCGATCGGTTTGGGCTTTCTTACCGGTTGGAGTTTTACACCAAAGAAGAATTGACCGAGATTATCAAACGGTCTGCCCAGGTTTTGAAAATCAAAATATCTCCCGAAGGCGCAGCTGAAATTGCCCGCCGTTCCCGCGGGACGCCGCGTCTGGCCAACCGGCTTTTAAAACGGGTCCGCGATTTTGCCGAGGTGAAGCGCAAGGGAAGCATTGATCAGGAGGTGGCTGATTCGGCTTTGAAATTACTCCATGTAGATGAGCTGGGATTGGACACCATGGACCGCCGTATTTTGTCCTGTATTGTCGAAAAGTTTGGCGGCGGGCCGGTGGGCATAGAAACCCTGGCAATTGGCGTAGGGGAAGAAGCGGATACGGTTGAGGATGTCTATGAGCCTTATTTGGTTCAAATCGGCTTTTTACAGCGTACCGCGGCGGGCCGCAAAGCGACCGCTTTGGCCTTTCAACATTTGGGCCTTCAACCGCCCCGGGGCAGCCAGCAAAACCTTTTGTAATCAGGGGTTTGTCTCGAGGTTTCAAAACCTTTGTGGTATATTTTTGCGGTTGAAAAACCGCATAGAATCTCTTGAAAAAATGAGTCCGTTTTTATATATAAGTTCTGCCTTTGTCGGTGTTTTTTATTGAACACATAAAGGATTCCACGTGATCGAAGTCAAAGATCTAACCAAGACTTACGGCAATATCGCAGCCATTGAAAAAATCTCTTTTTCCGTACCTAAAGGAACCATTCTGGGGCTTTTAGGCCCCAACGGCGCCGGCAAAACCACCACCATGAGAATCTTAACCACCTCGCTGGCCCCGACCAGCGGTAAGGCCACTGTAGCCGGCTTTGATGTGGTGACCGCCCCTCAAGAAGTGCGTAAACGCATTGGATATCTTCCTGAAGTTCCTCCCATTTACAGCGATATGAGCATCATGGCTTATTTGAAGTTTGTCGCTGATATCAAAGAAGTGCCGCTCGATAAAAAGGCCAACCGCATTGGTGAAGTTTTGGAAATGCTTGATTTGGGCAAAATGAGCCAGCGTTTAATCGGCCATCTTTCCCTGGGTTATCGCCAGCGCGTGGGCTTGGCGCAGGCGTTGCTGCATGATCCGGATGTTTTGGTTTTGGATGAACCGACCCGCGGTTTGGACCCCAAACAAATTCTTGAAATCCGCAAATTGATTAAATCATTAAGCGGCCAAAGAACGATTATTTTGTCCACGCACATTTTGCCGGAAGTTTCCTCCACTTGCGATGACGTGATTATTGTGGATCAGGGCAAAATTGTGGCGGCCGACTCAGTTGAAAACCTTTCCCAGCGTTTGGCTGGCGGTAAGATTCTGGATTTGGAGATTAAAGGGCCGTCGGATGAAGTTACCAAAGCGTTTGAAAAAATTGACGGCGTTTCCGCCGTGAAATCTTTGGGCAGGGAAAGCAAAGGCGTTTCCAAACTGGAAGTGTCGACCGATGGCACACTTGAGGCGCGCGAAGCCCTCTTTAATTGCGTGGTTAAGAACAAGTGGGTCCTCTATCAACTAAGCCCCGTGGGCGTCAGCCTGGAAGATGTCTTCTTGAAATTAACGACAAAGGATTCCGCGTTATGAACTCCCGCAAACTTTTCGCCATTGTGAACCGTGAGTTGGGCGCCTATTTTTCCTCTCCGTTGGGCTATTTCGTATTGTTTGTTTTCTTTTTAATCTACGGACTTTTCTTTTGGATGATTTGCACCGGTTCGCACGCGGCGACCATGCAGTACTTTTTCGCCAACACCATGTTTGTCTTCTTTATCACTACGCCGCTGGTGACGATGAGGCTTTGGTCCGAAGAAGAGAAAAATGGCACGGCTGAATTGCTAAAAACGTCTCCGTTGACCATTTGGGAAATTGTTATTGGCAAATACTTGGGGGCTTGCTGCTTTTTTCTGGTGATGTCGAGTGTCACGCTGGTTTATTTGACGTTTATTTTGGTTCTAGGCAATCCGGACTTGATGCCGCTTTTAGCCAACTATCTGGGGTACTTTTTGGGTGTGATGGCGTTCTTTGCCATTGGCTTGTTCGCTTCGACCCTGAGTGAAAATCAAATCGTTTCCGCCATCATATCGCTGGTGATCTTATTGGGGTTATGGGTCATTGGTTACGCGGGGAATATGGTGCAAGGACCTTTCGGCGACTTTTTGAAATATATTTCCGTTTTGAGCCATACCGAAGATTTCTTTAAGGGTGTCATTGATTTGAGCCACGTCTTTTATCTGGTCAGCCTTATTTTCCTGGGTTTGTTTTTTTCTGTGAAAGTTTTGGAAAGCAAGCGGAGCTAACATGAAAAATTCACCTCTTTTATTACAGGTTCGGGCGAACAACACAGCCGCTTTGTCGGTTGGTTTGGTTTTGGTGCTGGCGGGCGGCTTTAGCGCCTTGATCCTCAACACAACCGCTTGGTGGAACTATATTTTGATTGGTTTGGGATTGGTCATATTGGGCTTGTTTTTGGCCGCTAACCTGACCGAAATCAAAGAAGTGGGTAAGAAACGAACCACGATTACCAGAGCCAGCCTGACGTTAGTCGCTGTGGCGATGCTGGGTATTGTGGGCGCGTTGAACTACATCGTTTCCCGTCACCCTCTTCGGGTCGATTTAACTTCCAATAAGTTTTACACCCTGTCGGATCAAACGGTGGATACGCTGACCCACCTGACGCAAGACGTTAACGTGACTCTCTTTACCTCGCCTTCCCACGCGGGTCAGATGCAGGCGCAAATTCAAAGGGCGCAGCAGCTTTTGGAAGAGTACGGTAAAAAGTCCACCAAGTTCCGTTTTAAAGTCGTTGATACGGACCGCAATCCAGCCGAAGCCCGCCGTTATGGTATTCACGAATACAACACGGTGGTGTTTGAAAGCGGCGACAACCGCAAAGATGTTCTTCAAAGAGATTACATCAGCTATAGCATGCAGGGCCGCCAGCCCATTCCGAAGTTCCAGGGCGAGCCTGCCTTCACTTCAGCCCTCGTCACCATGAGCGACACGACTCATCCGGCCTTTTACTTCACCGAAGGGCACGGCGAAAAACAGCTGGCCAATCCGCAGCCGGATGGTTACAGCACCTTTAAAGACATGTTTGAAAAAGAAAATTACACCGTAAAAACCATTAATCTTTTAAAAGACAAGATACCCGCGGACGCGGCAGGGATTGTGGTGCTCGGCCCCGTGAGAGCTTTTCAGCCTTCGGAAGCCAACCTTTTGCAAACCTACGCCAAGAACGGCGGCAAGGTCATGATCTGCTTTGACCTGATTGATCCGCTATCTAAAAGAACGATTACGGGCACCGGTTTAAGCGGTTTGCTAAAAGATTTCGGCATTAAGGTTGATAACGACTTAGCGGTGGATAACACCAGCTATCTTCCGCCTAACCCCAGCGCGATTCTTCCTCAATACGGCAGCCACGCGATTATTGAAAAGTTATCTGAAAATCATTTGCCTTGCTTGATGGTCTTTAACCGTGAAATTGAAAAGACCGAGCCTTCACTGAAGGGTGCTACTTCCAGCGTTTTGATGCAAACCACGGACAAAGGCTGGGGAGTTAATAATTTAAAAGAAGAGATTACTTATCATGCTGGTGTGGATGTGAAGGGGCCGATTCCAGTGGCAGTCGCGTCTGAGCTGGTTTTATCGGATGGCTCCAACAAAAAAGCCCGGGTAGCGGTTTTCGGAAACTCAACCTTCTTTGCCAATCAATATGCCACGACTTTGGGCAACCTGGATTTGGCTTTGAATACCTTTGGATGGATGGCGGAACAAGAAAATAAAATTACTATTCATCCCAAGGAAGAAGAAAGCCGTATGCTGAACATTAGTAATGTCAGTGCGATGCTTTTGGTGGTTGTGGTTATTATTCTGATTCCTTTGGCGGCCTTAGTCATGGGTTTTGTTGTCTGGTACCGCCGTCGATCCATATGAAAAAAATACCTCCATTCGTTTATTACTTATCGGCGGTTTTGGCTTTAGGCGCTTATATCTTTTTCTTTGAGCGCGGACCGGTCAAAACAGATAAAGACGCGGATAAAGACAAAAAGGCGAAAGTCTTCGCCAGTTATGTGGCTGATGACATTCAGCAGATCAAGATCGAAAATTTTTCAACCACCATCAACGCGTCTAAAGCTCCCATTGTTCTCGTCAAAGACAAAAACGACATTTGGCAAATTTCAGAGCCTCAGAAATTTAAAGCGGACGAAAGCACAGTCCGAAACATGTTGTCGACCGCGGCTGACTTTAATCCGGAGTCGACTATTGAGAACGCGGCGAACCTGGCTGACTTTGGTTTGAACTCTCCTTCGGCCAGATGTTCTTTTGTCGCCAAGAGCGGAACCCCGTTTGTGGTGCTGGTGGGGGATAAGAACGTGACCGGCGCTTCGGTCTATATTAAGACACCCCTTAAGAATGATGTTTACATGGTTCCTTCCTACTCGGTTGATAGTTTGCGTAAATCGGTCAATGACTACCGGGATAAAACCTTCTTTAAAACCGACGGCGTGTTAGCTCAAAAGATCCGCGTGGTTCATGGCGGTAAAACCTTCGTCTTTGAAAAAGACAAGAATAATGCCTGGATTATCGCTGAACCGGTTAAGGCCGCCGCGGATGAACAAAGAATCAAGGATCTTTTAAATTCGATTACCAATCTGCGGGTTGTCGATTTTGAAAACGATCATCCGTCTAATTTGGCCGTCTATGGATTATCGAAACCCAGCGCTTCTATCGAGGTTTGGTCTACAGACGGAAAAGAAGATCACGTCATCGAGCTGGGACGTAAAAAATTAAAAGCCAACCAATATTTCGCCAAGTCGGGTGATTTGCCCTTCGTTTACACCGTTAACGATTATTTTGACAAGACGCTGGATATCGACCCGGCTAACTACCGCGACAAGAGCATGATGAAGTTTGATGCCGCTCAGGCGAAGTCCATCACGCTCAAGCATGATGGCAAGGTTTATGTTTATCAGAAGGACGACAAGGGACAGTGGACGGCCGAGGGCCGCGCTAAGGCCAATGAAGAGGCCACCTTTATGGTGAACACGCTGTCGAATACAACCATCACGGGTTTTGGATCTAAAAAAGACACTACGGGACTTAAGACGCCCAATTACTCCATCGAAGTGCTGCTGGCTTCCGGCAACAAGCGCTATTACCACTTCGGTAATACCCAGAAGGGGAATGTGTTCCTGGCGTCGGATCAAAACAATGATGTCTATTTGGTGCCGTCTAATATCCTTTCTCAATTAGACGTTTATTACACTCAAATGTTGACGCCGGTCTCCGTGTCCTCGCCCGCGGCAAAATGAGCCTGCTGACTCTCCGTAACGAGATTAAAATCAGCACCATGCTTTCCGGTTTGGTGTTATAGTCCCCGTCATGACCAACCACGAAATCATCGACCGTCCCCGTTATTTAACTGATCACCTGACCGATTTACGCAAGGGTCTGGTTCGGTCTCTGGTCGTCGCGGTTCTGGGTGTGGTGGTGGCTTTTTGGAAGTCCAACCTTCTTTTCGATTTTCTTCTTCATCCCTTTAAAACCGTACTATCCAAATTTCCGGCTATCGGCAATCAGGTCCACGCACTTCAAACCTTAACCCCGGTTGAGGCTTTTATGATCAACATGAAGCTGGCGGCAATCGCCGGGGTTCTGTTGGCTTCTCCTTATATTCTGGCCGAAATTTGGAAATTCGCCGCTCCCGCGTTAAAAGCCCATGAACGAAATGGGATATTGATGGTTTTTTGTTTGGGGCTGTTTTTCTTTTTGGGCGGCATCGCTTTCGCTTACTTTTTTGTGGTGCCGGTATCCCTTGAGTTTCTGATGAAATATAACCTGGATTTTGATTTTGTCCCGCAGTGGACGCTTCAGGGTTATTACGGTTTTGTGGTTAACTTCTTGCTGATATTCGGCTGCATTTTTGAGCTGCCGCTGGTGTTGGCGGCGTTGGTCGCCATTGGCATCGCGACGCCCGAGTTTTTAAGACAAAAACGCAAACACGCCATTTTAGGAATATTTATTTTAGCTGCCTTCCTCGCGCCCAGCGCCGACCCGATCACTCAAACCATTGTGGCTGTTCCGTTAATGGTTCTATATGAAATCGGCATTTTGCTTTCTTACTTAACCGTAAAGAGTAAGAACTCATAAAGTCTTTTAACCACAGAGTTCACAGAGTACACGGAGTAATTCATTGGAATTCCCTCAAATCATTGCCGTAACTCCGTGTACTCTGTGAACTCTGTGGTGAAATAGATTTTTGCGAGAGATTCAATGTTTTTGGTGCTGCGTTGACATTTATGGGCCCCAACCCCATAATTTCTTACAGATAAGCATGGATGGGAAGTTATCCCCCGGAGGCATTGAATGAAATTTTTTCTCGACACAGCCAGCATTAGCGAAATTAAAGAAGGCGTGGCTTTAGGAATCATCGACGGTGTTACGACTAACCCTTCTCTGGTGGCCAAAGAAGGCGTCAGCTTTCATGAAAGATTAAAAGAAATCTGCGCTGTGGTGAATGGCTCAGTTTCAGCCGAAGTGACCGCGCTGGATTTTGACGCGATGATCAAAGAAGGCCATGTTTTGGCCAAGCTTCACCCCAATATCACGGTGAAGGTTCCCCTCATTCCTGAAGGCATTAAAACCTGCAAAGCGTTAAGCTCTGAAGGCATTAAAGTAAACGTGACGCTTTGCTTCTCGGCGTCTCAGGCGCTGATCGCCGCCAAAGCGGGCGCTACCTATATCAGCCCGTTTGTGGGCCGGTTGGATGACATTTCCCAGGATGGTATGCAGTTGGTGAAAGACATTCTGCAGGTTTACAAAAACTACGATTTCAAGACTCAGGTTTTGGCCGCCTCTTTGCGCCACCCGCAGCATGTGGTTCAGGCCGCTTTGGCCGGGGCCCATGTGGGAACCATGCCTTTCTCAGTCATTAAACAGCTCTTTCAGCATCCCCTGACCGACATTGGTTTAAAGAAGTTTTTAGCGGACTGGGACAAGGTGAAGGATCAAGTTTCTAAGTAAAACGGCAATTTGTTTAAAGGGGATGGTGAAAACCATCCCCTTTTTTATTTTCAGATATTTCTCAGGTTGAAATGATTAAACACTATTTTTTAATCTTGATTCTCCTCGGTTCGGCTGGCTGCGTACCGGTGAGATCTTATGTCTCCAGTAAAACATTCGAGACGAGGACGAGCGGTAACACGCCCCCGCCGTTTCACGCGGAAGCGTTATCCCGCACTATTCGGGTGGCCATCGCGGTTCGGCATCTATCGGTAAAAATATTGGTGCCGGCGCCATTTGAACTGGATGGAATCGGCGTGTTGAATTCCCGGACGATTCAAAAGGGCTCTGAAAAATTATTGTCGTTTAATTTGACGGTCCAGGATTTGCAAAAACCCGAGGCAATGATCAAGCCTGTGGGCGCGGGTGAAGTGGAAGTGGACGGTAATCGTTACAAGGGCTTTATTAGGCTGATCACTGAAAACAACGGATGCTTAACCGTGGTAAATGAACTGCCGCTGGAAGATTATGTGATGGGCGTTTTGGCTGGAGAAATACCGGGAAGCTGGCCGATTGAGGCGCTTAAAGCCCAGGCGATCGCGGCCCGAACCTTCGCGGTCTATAAACAGTCCGAAGCCAAACGAAAAGCCCAGCCCTATGACCTGGAAAGCACCGCCTCTTCCCAAATGTATATCGGCTCCCGGCTGGTGAACCAGAACATTCAACAGGCGGTTTGGTCAACCCAGGGTGAAATTTTAACTTATAAAGACCAGCCCATCATGGCGGTTTTTCACTCCAACTGCGGCGGGGAAACGACCGGCGCGGCGGAGGTTTGGGGGCATGACCAGCCTTACTTAAGGCCTATTGACTGTTCGTTTGGAAACCACGGTCCGCATTATCAATGGAAAGAAGAGGTGGGCATTTCTGAAGTGACGCGTAAACTGCGGTTAGCCAAAATTTCCATTTACGATATTGTTCAAATTTCAGACGTGGACCGCGACGAGAATCACCGGGTGAAAAAATTGGTTTTAATGGATGGCGACGGAACTAAAAAGACCATTAAGGGCGCGGCCTTTAGAATGGCGCTGGGGCCGGATGTGATTCGCAGCACCCGGTTCGAAGTGAAACTGGACGGCGATAAAATGCTTTTTGGCGGTTTAGGCTGGGGGCACGGGGTGGGTCTCTGCCAGGAAGGCGCCTGCGGTATGGCCAAGGCCGGCTATGGCGCCTTTGATATTCTCAGACACTATTATTACGGCGTCATTTTGGACAAAATGAAGGAATAATCATTAACCACGGAGTAAGGCTTTAAATATTTTTGAAGTTGTTTTGCTAAGAGTTTTTGATTTACTCGGTGAACTCTGTGTACTCCGTGGTGAAAAAATATGTCTTCAGTTTTAGAATGGATCTGAATGAAATTAGACCTTTTTGATTATCATTTGCCGGCGGAGTCGATAGCCCAGAAGCCTTTGGCGAAACGGGATGGCGCCCGCATGCTGGTCTTGGACCGTAAAACGGGCCGGGTAGAGCATAGCCACGTCCGTGATCTGGCCAAATGGCTTTTGCCGAATGACCTCATGGTGGTCAATCAAACCAAAGTCATTCCCGCCAGGCTTTACGCGGTTAAAGCCGAAACCGGCGCCCGGCTTGAGGTGTTTTTGCTGAGGCCCGCGTTAAATGAGGCCCCGAACGAGTGGGAAGTATTAATTCATCCCGCCAAACGCATCAAAGGCGTATCGATTCTGAAATTGGAACCCAAGGGCGAAGTCGCGGTTTTGGAAGCTCTAGCCGACGGCCACTTTTTGGTACGGTTTAACAAGACCGGCAGCTTTAAAAAGTTCTTAAACCAATACGGCCATATTCCTTTGCCGCCCTATATCAAACGCAAAGACGATCTGGCTGACCGCGAGAGATATCAAACAGTTTTTGCCAAAAAAGACGGCTCCGTTGCGGCGCCTACGGCAGGGCTGCACTTTACACCCGCTCTGTTGGCCGACTTGAAAAAGCACGGGATTAAACAGGCCTCGGCGGTTTTACATGTGGGCCTGGGAACTTTTTTACCGGTGGACACGGACGAAGTGGAAGACCACGTCATGCATCCCGAAAGATTAGAAGTCTCACCCGCTTTGGCCCGGTCTATCCAAAGCACTAAAGCCCATCACGGGCGTGTGGTAGCCATTGGGACAACGGTGGTACGGGCTTTAGAATCGGCCGCGCAGGAAACGGGAGTAGTGAAACCCAGTTCTTTTGAAACCCGCATCTTTATTACACCGGGTTATCAATTTAAAGCCGTGGATGTTCTCTTTACCAACTTTCACCAGCCCAAATCCACCTTGCTCATGCTGGTCAGCGCCTTCGCCGGCCGAGACCGCATCATCGCCGCCTACCAAGAAGCGATTAAAGAAGGCTACCGCTTTTTGTCATACGGCGACGCGATGCTGATTCTCTAACGCTTAAACCTCGATAAATTCACCTGTAGCGTCCATCTCCCAAAACAGCCTGTCCCCGCAGCCCAAAGGGCGCAGGGGGCGGCGACGCTATGTTGATTTTGTAGCAAAAGTCCAAGTTGAATTTGTGCGGATGAGTCTCCCAAAACGGCCTGTCCCACGGAGCCTTGGCGTAGTGGGGCGGCGACGCCATTTTGATTTTGCAGCCGATGCCTTTAATTCATAATTCAAAATTCATAATTCATAATTCGCCCATGGGTTTCCCGGCGCGCTCACCCTCGAACCAAAGCGATCACTAACGTGAATAATGTGCCCAACGCATGCAACGGATGAAACCCATGGGCGTAACTCTCCCACGCCACATAAGCGCAGACCGCTAAAAAGGCGAGTCCCAATAGTGTTCGAGTCACCCGGTAAATCGTGGGGCCTAACGCCTTTAAACCTGATTGGAGCGATTCTTTAAAAACCTTCCAGATCATCTTTGAGGCGTGTAAGAGCAGTTTGCCGCCGTGTTTAACTACCCAGGCTAAAGCCCTCAATACATAGTGACCCGCCAACAGTAGAACCTCGAACAGGTTGGGTCTTTCACCCTTTTTAATCTTGGCCTTAATCCGGCTGATGACGGATATACCAACCGCCGCGCCCCAGGCTAAAGACTCTGTTTCGGACATGGGGGTATCCGGTGAGGTCTGCTGGGGTTTTACCGGCCCAACGGTTTTGGCGCTTTTAGGGGATTCGGCGGCAGCCGGGGCGGCATTGGATTCGGATGGTGCCTCCGTCACCCTGGCTTTAGGCGTCTTAGGCGCTTTCGGAGCGGCTTGATGGTTAAAGGTATCGACGGGATTACCGGCCTTAACCCATTCAACCAGTTTCTTGGCCTGGCCTTCGGTGAGTTGCCGGTCCAAAAGTACGGGCAGGACCTTTTCGGCCAGTTGGGGGTCCTCCAGACCGGCCAGGGCCATCACCGACCTTTCGGAAACCGTGTTTTCGGGTCCTAACTTTATAACTTGCTTATAAATCAGGTCCCGGGATTCGGGGGTAAGGGTTTTGGCTACCTTGAGGGCATAGTTGATGCGGGCCTGGGTGAAGCCCAGCTGGTCCGCCATTTGCTGTTGGGTAGGGTTAGCGGCGCTTTCCGAAAGTCTTTCGACCGCCAAGACCCAGTCCAGCCAGTGCATCTCGGTGCTCTGGTTATCCAGTAATCCGGCTAGTTCGGCCTGTTCGGGGCTAAGGTCCAAAACCAGGCAATCAAGAGAAGATAGACCAGCTTTCAGGCTCCCGGCATGGCGGATGTGGCCGCCGATTAACTCGTAATCGTGGTCAGGGGTTTGGATCTTTTCGGTTTCGGTAAGGGGGCGCACCTTGGCAGGGGTCTGCTGGCCGATTTGCTTTAAGGAGGCTGCCATGGCCTCCACCTTATCGGGGGGTAAGAAATGCCGGGGTTGTTTAGGGTTGGGCCGAATGCGAGTCGTAGGTATTTTGAGCAGTAAGGCGTCGGGCATGAAGGCTCCTTTAATATGGGCTTTTTGCCAGTATTTTTAATAAAAACCGAATTCGGTCAAGCCGTTTTTTAAAGAAATTTTCAGTTATTTAACAAAGCTATTTTTTGTCACTAATTTAAATGTTTTCTGTTCGGGTTTGAGAGTTGGAATGCTATATTTTTCAAGCCTAATACCTATCGACACTCCCCTATGAGTCCAATTGTTCCATTATGAGTCGAAAAGGTATTTTTGATTTCCCAGTTCAAAAACATATCCCCGTTTGGTAAACGTTTTTCAAAGTGCCTCTTATATAGTTCTTTGATTTTGGTTTTCTGTTCTGTTCCGCGAATTGTTTTGGCGAATTTGGTTTCTACCGCAACCGTTACTCCAACAGTTACCTGGCACCATCGTCAAACTGGTACCCGTACCCCCGGCTGGTGGAAAACCGCAACCGCGACTAAAACGCCTACTCCGGTCAACACCTCAACCGGCACCCGCACACCGGGAACTTTTACGTTTACCCCAACAATTACTTCTGTTCCTGTGGCGACATTCACCGCGACGGCGGTTCCTTATGAGTCTCTGGAAAACCCCCGGGGATTGACCGCTCAGGTGGAAGGGGAAAGTGTTGTTTTGACCTGGCATCCGCCTTCACACGGTCATCATAAAAATCCCAGCGACTATCGAATTTATCGTTCCAGCACACCGGATGGTTTTTATCAGCAGATGGGTGATTTGTCCGTGGCGGGACAGTCCTATCAATTTAATCTTTCCTACACCGACAGTCCCGGTCCGGGCGATTGGTGTTACGAAATTAGAGCGTTCAATAGTTTGGATATGTCGGAAAGTAATCCGTCGAATGATGTTTGTATTACGGTTGAGGGAATTCCAACTCCAACTTTAACTCTAACGTCGACGAAAACTAATACGGTCACCATTACCCCGACGCCGTCTTTCACTTTAACTTATTCGCCGACGTTGACGATCACGCCCTTGCCGCCCGCGGCTTTAGTGGTTGGCGCGTCCAGAACAAGTAATGTCCATGCTCTGTTGGATTCGGGCGTGGCCTGCGACAGTTTGCCGCAATGGTCGGGCGCGGGTATTTCTTATTCGGTGGGTGTTAGTGTCGTTTATGGAACTGAAGTTTATAAATGTAGTCAGGCTCATACCTCAATCGTCACTTGGACGCCGCCCAGCACGCCCTCGCTTTGGCAGGATTTAGGAACTTGTTCTGGTCCGACCGCTACACCTAATTGTACGGGCGCGACGGTTTGGTCATCGAATTCAGTTAATTATGTCTTGGGGCAAAAGGTGATTTACGTTGGGGAACTTTACGCATGCGTTCAGGCTCATACGTCTAACACGACTTGGACTCCGCCTTCGTCGCCGACCCTTTGGCAGGATTTAGGCGCCTGCCCGGCGGCGACCGATACACCCACACCGACACGCACCTTTACGATTACTCCGACCTATACGCTCACCAACACACGCACCATCAGCATGACAGCCACTAAAACCTCCACTAGCACGGCGACCAATACCGCGACTAAAACTGCGACAGTGACCAGCACCAATACTCCAACTAATACCAGTACTTCTACCTCGACTTGGACTTCTACTAAGACCGCAACTAACAGCTCCACTAATACATCCACCAGTACAATGACTAATACGTCAACGAAGACTGGAACTTATACCGCTACCAATACGCAGACTTCTACGGCTACGAATACCAGTACGGTTACTTCGACCTATACGGCCACAAATTCGTCGACTGAAACAGCGACTAATAGCGCCACCAATACGGCGACTGCTACATCCACTAATACACCTACCAATACGAACACCACTCTTAATACGGCCACCAGCACGAATACTTCAACAAATACCGCTACCAATAGCAGCACCAATACGATGACCAATACGGCAACCAGTACGGCGACCAATACCGCGACAACGACCAACACTTCCACCAATACAGCGACAAACACCGCTACCGCGACGGCGACCAATACGGCCACTAACACCAATACAAGTATTAATACGGCCACAAGTACCAATACCTCAACGAATACGGCCAGCAATACCAGTACGGATACGGCTACTAATACCGCTACCAATACTTCAACCAACACCAATACAGCTTCCGCAACCGCGACTGATACGTCCAGCAATACGGCAACGAATACCGTTACGGCCACCGCGACCAATACGGCGACTAACACAAACACGTTGGCTAATACGGCGACCAGCACCAAAACATCAACGAACACGGCTACCAGTACCGCCACAAATACTTCGACCAACACCGCGTCTTCAACTACTACCGACACGTCCAGCAATACGGCAACGAATACCGCTACGGCAACCGCAACTAATACAGCGACTAATACAAGTACATTGGCTAACACGGCTACCAGCACCAATACCTCAACGAATACGGCCAGTGATACGAGCACGGATACGGCAACCAGTACTGCTACAAATACTTCAACCAACACCGCGTCCTCAACTGCTACCGATACGTCCAGCGATACGGCTACGACGACAGCTACAAATACGGCGACGAACACCAGTACGGTGCTGAATACGTCCACTAATACAAACACCTCAACTGATACTGCCACCAATACGGCCAGCAGCAGCGCGACTGGTACGGCTACGAATACGCCAACTAACACGACGACGAATACCTCTACCGACACTCTGACGAATACTTCGACAAATACGGCCACGTCTACCAATACATCTTCAAATACTCCAACTGACACTGCTACCAGTACTTCAACCAATACGGCTTCTAATACGGCGACCGCTTCGGCAACAAATTCCCCTACTGACACGGCCTCAAATACAGCTACTGCGGTATCCACCAATACGTTTACTGCGACCAATACGACTACAGATACGACTACCACTACTGCGACTAATACGGTTTCAAACACTGCCACGCTTACAGCAACAAATACGCCGACCATGACTTATACGCCGATCAATTGCAGTGTGAGTTTGATTCAAGACGCGTCTATGAGCAGTCCTGAAGGGGTCGGGCAAGATTCTTCGGGAAATCTTTATGAAATTGAATCTGTTGCCGGACAACTTCAGGTTTTTAATTCGAGCGGTGTTTCAATTAATGCTTGGAATGGTTCAGCTTCTGGAAACGGAGCGTTTAATGATCCTGAAGGTGTGGCAGTAGATGCGGCAAACCAATTGGTTTATGTCAGTGATACAGGTAACGGAAGAATTGTAAAGTTTGGGCTTTCTGGAAATTATTTGAGCCAGTGGAGTACCTCAATCAATGGCAACTCTACCTATCCCGAACAGTTGGCTGTGCCAGGGGATGGATTTGTCTACATCGCTGATGCCGCCGCTGGAGTGATTTTGAAATATCAAACGAACGGAACCGCTGTGACCCAATTTGCGGGATCAGGGGTTGGACCGTTGAGTAATCCAACCGGCGTAGCGCTGGACGCTTCTGGCAATATTTATGTGACTGATCAAGGCACAAACCAAGTTGTGGTTTTGAATTCGACTGGGGGATTGGTAACGACCTGGGGTGGTTTTGGCTCCAATGCAGGTCAATTCATCGATCCGGAAGAGGTTTCGATAGATCCTTCTGTGGGCAATGTTTATGTGGCTGATACAGGCAATCAACGAGTTCAAGAATTTGATAACCGCGGCACCTTTATTAATCAGTTCACGGGTCAAACCGCTTATCAAGTTTCTTTCGGTAATCCAGCTGGTCTTTACGTGAAAGATGCTAACCACATTTACGTTGCTGATAGTGTCAATAATGACATCGCGGTTGTGGGCTCTTGCTCGGCGGTTGTTTCACCCACAGCGTCTTATACTTATACGCCTTGGCCAACATTGACGCCTACACCTACAGGCGTGCTTTTAACCGATACAATTACTTCAACAGCCACTCTTTCCAGCACATTTACGAACACATCCACTAATACCAATACGGCCACATATACGCCGACTAATACAGCGACGTTTACCATTACGCCCAATTCTTTTGCGCCTTCAGGCGTGTGTTTGTTTTATTCCGGAAGTTTTACATCTTTTAACAGTAACGTCGTTAATGGCAGTGCAATTGATTCTTACGGCAATTTATATTTAGCTCAAAATGACATCGTGGTTTTAAACAATCAAGGACAAAAGCATTTAGAATTTGGCGCTTCCAATCTTCAATATCCCGCGGGCATCGCGATTAACAATGCCCTTGGTTTGGTTTATGTGGTGGATTCCAATACAAACCTGATTAATGTTTTTAACTTACAAAACGGCGTTTTCCAGTATTCGTTCGGTACTGTTCAAGGAGGCGGTTTCCTTAATAATCCGACAGGAATCGCGTTAGATACTCTGGGTAATGTTTATGTCGCCGACACAGATAATGATCAGATTGATATTTTTACTCAGGTGGGGTCGCCCATAACAGTTGTGGGTGGTCTTAATTCACCGGAGGGCATTGCGGTTGATGGATCAGGGGACATTTTTGTTGGTGAAGCTGGACTTGCTCGAGTTACAAAGTTTAATTCGTCATATCAAAAACAGCTGTGTTTTAACGGAAGCAATACATTAGGCGAACCCTATGAGATGAAAGTTGATAGCAGGAATATTTTGTGGGTCGCGGACACCCAAAACAATTTGTTGTTTGCCTTTGATACGAATGGTAATTATCTAACTAGTTTCTTGGGGAATGACATAGGCGGCAGTCAGTTTGATGAACCGATGGTTTCGGTAGATTCAAATGAAAATGTTTATGTTCCCAATACCTTTGGGGCATTTGTGCAGGACTTTAGCTTTTGTTTAGTGACAAATACTCCGACGGCGACTTCTACGCCTGTTAATCCGACCAACACGCCCATTTTAGTTTTAGCTGCGACAAATACGATGACTCCTACGGGTACCTTATCGACAAGCACGCCTACAGGTTCAGCGACTTTGACTTCGACTCTTTCGCCTACGCCTACTTCAACGTTTGTGGCGGGTGCTTATGCCGCGAGAATAGCGGTTGCGAGTGATTCCACCTATATCGATACCCAGGGTAACTTTTGGATGGCGGATCAACCTTATGTTCAAGGCGGTGGAGCTGGTTGGGTAGTAAACGCTCAAATCTATTACACCACCAGCTCGATCATTGGTACGGCAGACCCGTCGCTTTATCAAAACTTTGATGAAGATTCTAATATTGAGTACAAGTTTGACGTCGCTCCAGGTAATTACCAGGTGACGCTCAAAATGGTGAACACGGATGATTTGCAGCCCGGTCAAGGTGTTTTCAGTGTATTGGCTAACGGAACGAATGTCATTTCGTCGCTAGACTTGGCCGCTACAGGTTACTTCAATGCTTACGATGCTACGTTTACAGTAACTGTGAGTGGAAATTCTTTAGATTTAGTTTGGTCGCCCACGGCAGGTTTGGCCACGGTATCGGCGATACAAGTTTTGGGTTTACAGCCTATACCTACGGCGACTACCACGTTTGTCCCTACACCTTGTGTGACCTACGGCAGTTCGATCGCGGTATGGAACGTTAACGACAAACCGATCAACGATACTTATGGTACTGACGGTAATGTGTATGTGGCTTCAACGGCCAACGTCATAAGGGTATTTACCACAAATGGTGTATTGTTGAGATCTTTTGGCAGTGGCGGCGCGGGAATTAATCAATTCAATCAGATTACGGGAATGGTTCAGGGTTTAGATGGTAACCTTTATTTAGCGGATAACGGCAACCATCGTATTACGGTGCTTGACACCTATGGAAACGCGGTCAGGTTAATCGGAGCAAGTCAATTGGCCAGCACTGGCGGTATCGCGATGGATAAGGCCGGTAATGTTTATGTGACGGACTACAACAATAACCGCGTTATGGAATATCAAGAGAATGGGACATTGGTGAAACAAATCGGCAGCGGGGTATCGGGCAACAGTTTGGGAGAAATGAATTTTCCCTATGCCATCGCGGTTGATAAAAACTCCAATGTTTATGTTTTTGAAATCAACGCGGGGCTTATCCAAATATTCAACGCGGCGGGTGTGGGCCAAACCACTTATGGCGCGTCTGGTATTCAAAGCATGAAATTTGACTCAAATGGATTATTGTGGGCGGTCAATGCGGCGACATGGGCGTTAAACATATTGAATCCCGCCAACGGAAACATATTAGAAATTGTCGGCAAACCGGGTACGAGTCCGGGTGAGTTTCAATTCCCGCTTGATATCTGCTTTGACTCACAAGGGGATGCTTTTGTTGCGGATCAGAACAATTTTGTGGTTCAAAAATTCTTGTTGTGCGGTAACCAAGTCGCAAGCCCAACAATAACTGTTTCGCCTACGCCTTGTGTGGCCTACGGCAATTCAATCGCGGTATGGAGCGTTAACGATAAACCAATCAACGATGCTTACGGTAGCGACGGAAATGTGTATGTGGCTTCAACTGCCAACGTGATACGGGTATTTACCGCAAACGGTGCATTGTTGAGATCTTTTGGAAGTGGCGGAGCGGGAACTAATCAATTCAATCAGATTACAGGAATGGTTCAGGGTTTAGATGGAAATCTTTATTTAGCGGATAACGGCAACCATCGTATTACGGTACTTGATACCTATGGAAACGCGGTCAGGTTAATCGGAGCAAGTCAATTGGCCAGCACTGGCGGTATCGCGATGGATAAGGCCGGTAATGTTTATGTGACGGACTACAACAATAACCGCGTTATGGAATATCAAGAGAATGGGACATTGGTGAAACAAATCGGCAGCGGGGTATCGGGCAACAGTTTGGGAGAAATGAATTTTCCCTATGCCATCGCGGTTGATAAAAACTCCAATGTTTATGTTTTTGAAATCAACGCGGGGCTTATCCAAATATTCAACGCGGCGGGTGTGGGCCAAACCACTTATGGCGCGTCTGGTATTCAAAGCATGAAATTTGACTCAAATGGATTATTGTGGGCGGTCAATGCGGCGACATGGGCGTTAAACATATTGAATCCCGCCAACGGAAACATATTAGAAATTGTCGGCAAACCGGGTACGAGTCCGGGTGAGTTTCAATTCCCGCTTGATATCTGCTTTGACTCACAAGGGGATGCTTTTGTTGCGGATCAGAACAATTTTGTGGTTCAAAAATTCTTGTTGTGCGG